>JACXTT010001109.1_pt1 | contig 45706 bp, 39 predicted proteins | sample 9270951 | NCBI WGS metagenome assembly JACXTT01 (sample SAMN15532306, study PRJNA645909) | rock metagenome | isolation source: weathered quartz diorite | place: Puerto Rico | collected 2017-06-21 | reverse complement strand
GTTTTTTTGTGATCACTGACCTTGTGTTTTTTTCAGATAATGAGTATTGTTGATAAACTGCTACAGAGCAGCAGCTTGTTGTTGTGGCGTAAAAGTATATACCATGCCGTTTACAGTAGCTGTGTAAGAAGCAAAAGTTAGCTCGCTCGCCTTTTTAGGAATGTACATCAGATCTGAAGATCCGTTTCCGTCTCCGTTCAAATCACCGTTAACGGTATAGCTGTAACCTCCGAAACCTTGTGCTGATCCCTGGTAGAATAAACCGATAGTGGTAGCAGCATGATCAAGATAGTTAAATCTGTAAGATGCATAAGCAACCACACGATGAGGCACAAAGTTTGGTGTGTTGCCAAGTTCTATATCGTTACTGGTGCCTACATTTGTAGTAGAAGCCCAAACACTGGCTGCTGTTGAGCCTGCGGTGCTAAATGCCTCCTGGGCCTTGGTGTAGGTATAAGATGCAGAAGCAAACAGGCCGTTTTCAAATCTTTTGGTTAACTGTGCTGTTGCAGAGGCAGCGTAACCTTTATTCGTATTTTCTAATATTACCGCGGTGTTGATGTTAGGATAAATTAGACGGTCATTGGCAGTAACCAAGCCGTTAGCGCCTGTTCCTACATAGCGTACCCTTGATTGATCACCTTCGATAAGAACACCGGTAGGTGCTTTAAGGTTTGCATTACGCATGCGGGTTGCGTTAATATCTTTAGTATACAAACCTTCGAAAGTTGCAGTGAAACCATTACCCAGGTTTTTCTCTAAAGCTGCGTTAACCCTGAAAATTTGCGGGAACTTGAAATTACGGTCGATTAACACTGTCGTCGATTGGATTGCTGTACCTGCCGACTGAGGGAACAAAGAGGCATAGGTACTTGGATCGCGGTTTAATTTAATGGTTTTTAGCTGTTCTGCGGTAGCAACACCGCCAAAGTTATACATACCACTATTGCTTGGGCCATTGGTTAAAAACACATAAGGAACCCTGCCGGTAAAAACACCCATTCCACCACGGAACACTAGTGAGTTATCATCCAGGAAGCTTGCTCTGAATCCAATTCTTGGTGATAACATTATTCTTGACTTTGGCCATAAACCAGAGCTATAAGATTTCATGTTACCATTGGCATCCGGCAATAACAACGCTGTCATTTGCGGGTTTTCTATTGGATTTTGCAGGTAAATACTTTTATCTGCGCGCAAACCATAAGTAATTTTGAAATTGCTGTTTACTGTATACTCATCCTGAGCATATAAGCTTAGCGTACCCACTTTTAAGTTAGCAGCAAATACCTTATCCTGTCCGGGTACCAGTGAGTAGTTATAGGTAAATTGGATTGGTGCGCGATCATTTAGAAAATCATCTAATGAGTTATAGATATATGAACCCGCTGCACCAGGCATATAGGAGTTACCAATACGCTGATACTCATAGTTAATACCACCTGTAATGGTATGCTTACCTGCGTAATAGGTTACGTTGTCATATAAGCTGGTTGTATTATCAATAACCTCGTTGTATTTGGTATACGGATCAGAACCTGCGGTAATGTAGTTATTACCCTGACCATTAAAGATGTCTATGGTTGGGAATATGTCACCTTTAGATGTTCTTGGATTATCGTACCTTTTAAAGGTTAACAATAACTGGTTTGATAATTTAGGACTGATTGAGCTGTTTAACTCTGCAGTTCCGGTAGTTATCTTATTGATAAATCCGTAATTTGAATTGGCGAAGGCAATTGATTGATTGCTGTAACGATTGTTTGGTAAACCACCGGTACCACGTGTTGTAGTTCCACCAGTACTATTGGTGAATGAATAAGCAGCATTGTTTGGCGTGCTGCCAGCATTTATCTGCTGATCGCTCGTAGCGTTTAAATAGCTATATTTAACCGTCAGCTTATTTTTGTCATTGATGTTCCAATCCAGTTTTAACAGGTACTTGGTGTTTTTGGGCTTAAATGCATCAAAATTGTCGTAAGCACCGGTCTCATAACCAAATTTAGTTCTCAGGTAATCAGATACTTTAACTAAATCCGCAACAGGTGTAGCGGCAATGGTGCCATTACCAGAACCTCCTTTGGGTGAATAGTTGATACCTGGTGAAGTTGAATTTTCCTTTTCGAAGTTACCGAAGAAGAACAATTTGTTTTTAATGATTGGACCGCCTAAGGTAAAGCCGTAAATTTTGGTGCTGGCTTTGGCTACGTTATTACCGATGTAGTTATCGCCGATATTGTTACCATTAAACGACTGGTTTTTATAATAGGTATAAGCCGAACCATGGAAAGTATTAGTACCGCTTTTAGTGGTAGCGTACACACCTGCTCCTGTAAAGCCCGATTGTTTCACATCAAAAGGAGCAACATTTATTGAAATCTCATCATAAGTTTCTATAGAGATTGGCTGAGTGCCGCCGCCCGGTAACAGGTCATTAGAGGTACCAAAGGTGTTGTTCAGGTTGGCTCCGTCAACAGTTACACTGTTATACCTTGGATCGCGGCCGGCAAAACTGCTGCCGCTTGCCTGTGGTGATAAACGGGTAAAATCGGTAATACTACGCGAAAATGTAGGCAAAGTTTCGATTGATCTTCTATCAATACTGGTACTTGCGCCTGTACGCGCAGTTGCTAAACGCTTAGTACCCTTAACGGTTACAACCTGTAATTCCACACCGGTTGCAGACATGTTTGAATTTAAAATATAGGGCTGTCCTAATTGTAATGTAATATCGGTATAGGTTGATTTGCTGAAACCTATAAAAGATATTTCAACCTTGTATGGGCCACCGGTACGCATGCCCGGAATACTGAATAAACCATCTTTGTTGGTGATTACAGCATAAACTGTTCCTGAAGGTAAATGCGTTGCTTTTACGGTTGCACCTGGTAATGTGACATTCTTGTCGTCTTTGATTGTCCCCGACATGCTGCTGGACGTTACCTGTGCAAAAACATGCATCGTGGTAAAAAAGCAGAGTAAGGAGAGAAGTAAAAATTTCCTCATTTTTTGTTTTGTTAAAATGTATTAAGTTTCTGATGGCAAAACTAAATAATGAGGTCATGCGGTAGGATTAAGGCTTAATGATGCTTTGTTAAATAGGAAGTTAGTATTGGTTATAAGTTATAGCAATTTAAAACTAAAATAGTCGCGAAACTGCAAGGGGTTGAATGTATACAGAAGTATTAAATTGCCGCTGTAATTTACGTGTTGACCTCATGTAATCAATAAAAAAGCCTGTCCTTTTTGGGGACAGGCTCTCTCATTTAGATTTTTGATCAATTATTTCACGCCGATAACCACCAGATTATCCAGGCGCATGCCTAAGGTATTGGTAGCCGCCGACCCCATAAATTCGATGGTGTTGGTTGCTGAAGCCGTAATGTTGCTTAATTCGACAGTTACAAATTTATTATTGTCTGCGTTGGTAAGCGGGCGACTGGGAACAGTGATGCTTATACCATTCACTTTAACGCTAATTACGTTCACGTCTGTAACTGATGATGCCGAGGCCGCATTAGGGGCCAGATCATATTTAAGTTTCAGCTTAGTGTAACCAGCAATCTGTATGTTTTCGATTTTCAATGAAGCATCCTTAGTAGCCGGAAGCCATAAATGTATATTGTCTGGATAAGCACTGATAGTGCGCAAATCTGCGGTACCAAAACTGTCGCTGAAAGTCCAGCTTGGATTAGCCCAGCCGGTATAAGCACTAACTTTTGGTTTAGTACTTGCCGAACCGGTACCAAAAGTTTCGGTAAACAATACTTCCTCTGTACCAGCTGGTGGATTAGCTGTCGAATCCTGGCCTACGGTATAAGATCCGGATGGCACATTGGTCCAGTTGGTAATTGTTGCCGATATGGCTGCAGCAACCGGAGTACCCGCCGATCCATTCTTTAACTCAATATCATAAGTGTATTTTTTTCCTTGCTCATACTTGGTGCCTGCAGGTAAAGTTAACTTGAACTGGCCAGCAGGAAGACTGAAGGTAACCACCTTACCACTGGCATCTGCTGTTGGCAGCACAATGGCTTCGGCCAGAACAGAGCCGGTCTGAGTAGTGGTTTTTGCACTGATATCGGCAGTTGCTGTTGTATTTGATAATGTACCGGCTGCCAGATCGAAATTAGCTTTGGCATTTTGCCCCGCCAGGCTTACAGTCAGACCATTCAGATCGGCTACACCTGCACCATTTTTAACAGTGAATTCGATTTTTGATAATTGGTGTGCAAATACCAGGTTAGCAAGTGTACTGGTTTTGCTTAAACCAGTTGCGTTATTCGAATAAAGCAGGTCGATAGCGCTCTGATTAGCCTGTTTAGTCACGTCAACCGGATAGGTATTGCCCGAAAGGATTTGTTTGAATGGATAGTAGGCGATGAAGTCTACCGTTCCGTTTTCAGGATAATAAATGGTCTGATCTGTTTTTGATGGCGTAAATGCCCCGTCACCGGTAGTTGAATAAGACTTGTTAGCCGCAAGCACGTTGCTCAGGCCGGTACCTGTCTTCATAAATACGCCGATCGTATCGCCAGCACCCCACTGATCATTCGATGCTTTGGTTTTGATCTGACCATTGATAGAAGCTGTGAATTGCACCGCCTTAGAACCGGTTGGATTGCCACCTTCGTGTTTGTTCTCCTTTTTGCATGAACTGCCCAGAATGAGCAGCGATACGGTTGTTGCCAGCAGGATGTTTTGTTTTTTCATTTGATTGTGTGTGTAAGATTAATTCCAGATTGTGTTATCGATCGTTGTTTTTACTGTTGCAGAAAGTTTTGGGAAGAAAGTAAAGCCTGTTTCTTTTTCAAGGTCACTTACACTGATGCGGAAGCTGTTGTAAGTAAGGGGCGACGGGATGATTGCGTTGTTGATCTTAAAACCTATGGTGTAGTATACATCGCCTTTCTTGAGGGCCAGAGCTTTATAGTAATATTTCGGTATAGCAGAACCCTTCGCATAATTGATGGTAGCATCGGTAGCTGTTTTGATAGCAGCACCGGTCACCACATATAAAGTATCACCCTTGCTCATCCAGGTACGTACCTGCGATTCCAGGTTTTCCCAAATACCCTGGTTCATCGAAGATATCTGGGCCGTCATATTGGTATAATAAAAAGTGGTCTGATTCAACGTCCTGGATGCGGTTCGGTCACCGCTTGGAATCTGGTGCCCACGGTCATAACCATTACCAAAGGAGCTGCTCAGGTCTACTTGTTGGTTTTGGGGAAGAGAAGGATCAAATGCCCAAGCGTCTGTTCTTCCGGAGCCACCGATGTAGGAAGCATGCAGGGGATAGGCTACCCAATAAGCCATTTTATAACGTTTGTCATAAAGCATCGCATAATCCCGCACGTTTGCATTGTCAGGCGAATTATGGAAGATATAGGTCATATTATTATCCGTAGTAATTAACGGTGTTTCCATATATGCAGAAGTTTGCGGAGGATTTGAGCTTCCTGTTTCCTGATCCAAAGAATAGCTGCCCGAGGGGGTATCTGTCCAGTTAGTGATAATCGCATTCAATGATGCAGCGATACCACTATTGCCGCCAGCTCCCTGTAACTCCACTTCGTAAGTATATTTCTTGCCCTGTTCAAAGGTGGTACCCGCAGGTAAGGTCCAGGTATAGGTTTTGGCATTCAATACAAAAATTACTTTAATAGCGGTTTCATCTGTAGTTGGGAGCACGATGGCCTCCGCTACAGTGAGCCCGTTCTGGACACTGGTTTTGGCCTGGATATCGGATACCTGGCCCTGACCACTTAGAAATCCTGTAGCCAAAGCAAAATTGGCAGTGGTTTTTAAACCAGAGATGGTTGTTCTCAGGCCATTCAGATCAGCAACGCCAACACCGTTTTTTACAGTAATCTGAATTTTAGATAACTGGTGTACAAAAACAAGTTGTGCGTTGGTGTTGGTTTTGCTCAAGCCTGTCGCATTATTGGCGTACATCAGGTCAATAGCTCCCTGTGCCGATTGGTCGGTTACATTAACCGGGTAATTGCCGTCGGTTAAACTTTGCTTATAGGGATAATAAGCAATGAAATCGGCCTTACTGCCGTCTTCGGGATAATAAATGGTCTGGTCTGTCGAAGAGGCTTTGAATGTGCCATCGCCAGTGGTCATATAAGATTTGTTGGCGGCTAAAACATTACTTAATCCGGTACCGGTTTTCATAAACACACCGATAGCATCATTAGCTTCCCAGGAATCGTTTACCGCCTTGGTCTTGATCTGACCACTGATGGTAGATGAGAATTGAACTTCGGCCTGGCCGACGCCAGGCACATCTTTTTTGTTGTCTTTTTTACAGGCACCGACGAACATCAACAGCAGTGCAAAAGCAGGAATTTTTAAGGATTTAATACGCATATTTATTTTTAAGTGATTAGCAGGTTAATGACCTAAAACGGTAGGGGCGGAGTTTTAGATAAGGTCAGCAGTTGTATCCAAAGGCTTAACAAGTTTGAGCTCACAAAGAAAACGCCGGAATGTAGCCTTGAGGTTAAGCCGGTGACAAGATTTTGTTAACTTGAAAAAGTTTTTTAATTACTGATAATCAGATTTATATGAAATTATTTCCCTGCGCTATAGTCAAAAAATAGGGTTGATGATATAACAATAGTTAACAATTTGATAATAAAAATACTTGACGGATAGATGTAATTTTGCAGGCCAGGAATTCAATGAATCTGAACAATAATTATTGTGGCTGATAGATTTGTCTTCTCCTAATTTTATGATGTTGTCACCGGGCAACAGAGATTACTGTTCATGAAATCCCTAAAACATAATTTTTTTCTGTTTTTTATTTTTCTCTTTCTTAGCGCCTCGTTATCCTGTAAAAAGGAGGGAGCGATAAAAAAAAGCATTGCAAAGAAAACTGTGTTGGTATACATGGAGGCCAACAATGATTTGAGATATGATGCCCTGAACAGTATCAATATGATGGAAAAAGGCGCCGGTGCATTAGACGGAACTTTACTGGTCTATATCAAAACAAATAGTGCGAATTCCTACTTACTCAAGATCAAAGCTGATGCTGATGTGAACAGGATCGTTAGTGATACCGTTAAAGTATTTAATAGCAGCAACCCTTCGGATGCTCAGTTCCTGCATGATGTAGTTCAATATGCACAGGCCGAGTTTCCGGCGCAAAGTTATGGTCTTATCCTCTGGTCGCATGCTACATCCTGGGCTCCTCCCTCCGGTCAGCTCAAAACTTTTTCATTTGGCGAAGATTCGGGAAAAGAAATGGATATCATAGACCTGAAGAATGCCTTGCCCGACAATCTGGAATTCCTGATCTTCGATGCATGCTCGATGGGGGGCGTTGAGGTGTTGTATGAGTTTAAGGACAAGGCCAAATATATTATTGCTTCTCCCACAGAAACGCTATCCGAAAGCTTTCCTTATCAAAATATCGTTCCGCTGCTTTTTCAAACACCAGATCATTTGAGCGACGTAGCCCAGGCCTACTATAATTATTATAACGCCTACACAGATGACCGGCGTTCTGCGACAGTAGTGTTGGTTAAAACCAGCGAACTGGCTGACCTGCCTTCGCAAATGAAGATGCTGATGCTTAGCCATAAAAAATATGGTGACGCGCTGATAAGTGCTGGTGTCCAGCATTTAGATTATACGGCTAATTTTCCTGTCCCTAATTATGATTTCGGTGATTTCTTAACGCACAATTTCGAGGCTGCAGATCTAAATAGTATTAATCAAACTTTGGGCAAAGTTATCTTATACAAGGCGGCTACTCCAAGCTTTTTAGGGGTGCCTATCAGGAAGTTCTCCGGGTTAACTAGTTATATCCCTTATCAGGGAGATAAAAACCTGACCTACTATAAAAAATTACAATGGTACACCAATGCAGGACTTTCGGTTTTATTTGATCAATAAGTGATAAAACAGCTGTACTTCCGTTTAGAAGACCGATCTTTATGACTTTGCAAGCCAAATTGGTTCTATGAAAAAGTATCTTACCTTAATTTTTTTATTTTTTTATTTTTCTGTCGATGCACAATCGGTAAGTACTTATCTGGATAAAATCAGGAATAATCCGGCAAAACTTACAGCCTTTTTCTCACAAATGCCCAAAGGGGGCGACCTTCATCATCACTATAGCGGTTCAGTTTATGCCGAAACGTTTATTAAATACGTTATTGAAAAGGATTATTTTATAAATAAGCAGACGCTGGAAGTAAACAACAGGAAAACTTCCGAGGATGAGAACTGGACAAAATTCAGCACGCTGGAAAAAGATGGACAACTATCAGAGTATAAATTTAGGCTTCTGCAAAAATGGTCTATAAAAGACTATAACCAGGTAAGTATCCCTTCAGATAAGCAATTTTTCGAAACGTTTCCGAATTTTAGTATTGCCAGCAGAAATGATGTGGAGACAGGGTTACTGGAGATAAAGAAACGCGCGATCGATGAACATGTGAGTTATATAGAAACTACGTTTTTTTCACCGGCATGTGGTCGTACTGATGACGTAAGCCTACTGTTTGACCCCAAACTTCAGGTGGTATTAAAAGAAAAAAGCGTAACGCACTGCCAGGCATTACTGGATACCGTTTATGGGGAGTTAATAAAAAAAGATATTATCTCCTGTGCGGATAATTTCGGCGCAAATACAATTAGTAAAATCCACAGCTCATTACATATCGATGATGATTTGTTTATGATGCGCTATCAGACTTACACCGTACGGACTTTTGAAGCAACTGAAGTTTTTAAACGACTATTATCGGCTTTTGATGCAGCCAGTAAAAACCCATTAATTGTGGGTGTTAATATCCTTTCGCCAGAAAATAATGATATAGCGATGCGGGATTATTGGTTACATATGCAGATGTTTAGATATCTCCATATGAAATATCCTGGGGTTAAGTATTCTATGCATGCCGGAGAACTTACACTGGGCCTGGTAAAACCAGAAGAGCTCAACTGGCATATTAATGCAGCTGTATTTGATGCGGGCGCCTCGCGCATTGGGCACGGTGTGGATATGCCGTATGAAACAAATAGTTATGCTTTAATGAACTATATGAAGAAAAAGGGGATAGCTGTCGAAATAAATCTTTCGAGCAACGAATTCATTTTAAAAGTTAAAGAAGGCCGCCACCCTATTACACTTTATAAAGAGTTTAAAGTACCAATTGTAATAAGCTCAGATGATGCCGGAGTTTTAAGGACAAACCTAACAGAGCAATATGTATTATTGGCTAACAGATACCCGGAATTTACCTACCAGGACATTAAAGAAATTGTGTACAATAGTATAAAATACGCTTTTATCAAGGAACCGGACATAAAGCAAAAACTGACAGCAAAGCTGGACAAGGATTTTATTCAATTTGAAAAGCTTATTCTTGTTACTTCAAAAATGGAACACTAATGTATTTCTGTAGTACTTAAAATTAACGGCAGTTTTGTAGATTTTCCTCAGCTGGTATCCTGGTTTAGGAATCAGTTACAGTCATATTGAACCTCCTTTATTTGATAGGGTTTACAGCACTTAAATTGCTATCAAATTGATAAGTCGGAAGGCCAGAAAAAAATTACTGACTTCCTGCCTCATCTACAGTAAAACATCATGAGCGATCGTTGGGCATACATGCTTCTTAGAGTAGGAAATGTCAGGCCTTATTCAAAGTCTGAACTTAAAATCACGGAATTTTGAAGAAAAAGATAAAGTTGAGTTCAGAAAACAATTTGGTTTGTAGTACGAGTATCCTCTGTAAAATGAGCATTTTTGTATCATGATCAATTTGATCCGGAAAAATTATAAAATAATTGGTATCCATCTGCTTTTTTGGTCGACTTTCATCTTGTATAATATAATCGACGCTGGATGGACAAACAAAGATTCCTGGATTTTTAGTATTCGACCATCCCTTGCAACCGATTTGATTGTGATTGTACCTATAGTGTATATCAATTACTATGTGCTTATGCCAGCATTTTATAGTAAGGGTAAATATGTCCAGTACATGTGCTGTTTTATTTTATTATTATTTATGGGAGGGCTTGAGACACGTTTTTTTGCATTTTCGATATGGCTTCCTTTAGAACATTTGGGTAATCCCTCAGAATGGGAGCCTGGTAATTTTTGGATCCCGGCACGAATAATCAAAAATATCGCAAAAATATTTCCGGTAATTGCAGCAACTATGATTCTTAGATTGGTTGGTAATGCTTACCGCCAGGAAAAAAGGATAAGGGAGATAGAAAGAGAAAGTTATGATGCCGAAATTGGTTTATTAAAAGCACAAATCAACCCACATTTTTTCTTTAATACCCTTAATAGCCTTTATTCCCTTTCGCTGGAAGCTTCCCCCAAGTCTCCAAAAATGATAATGCATTTGGCTGATTTAATGCGGTACATGCTTTATGATACCAGTGCAAGTAGGGTTTTACTCACAGATGAACTCACCCACCTAGAAAATTATATAGGCATTGAACGAATGCGTTTTGGTGATCACCTTGATCTTTCTTTTCAGTATTCCGGAGATATCGAAGGCAAATGGATCACCCCGCTTTTGTTGCTGCCTTTTGTGGAAAATGCTTTTAAACATGGTGTTGAAAAGGATGGGGGCTGGGTGACAATCGATCTTAAGGTTAGCGAAAAACGGTTATACCTAAAGGTAGAAAACAGTTTTACAGAAATTGCTGACCGATTACAGGGGGGAGGAATGGGGCTTAAAAATGTAAAAAGGCGGCTTGCTCTAATTTATCCTTCTCATCATCAACTGAATGTAGAACATGATAATGACGTTTATAGGGTAGATCTGAAAATTGATTTATAAGCAAAGCCTATAAAAGCTAACAGGAGGCAGTACATTATTATCTGGTGAATTGAATCCATACCTATAACTAAGCTGTTTCAAAACTGCCGGTTTAATATAAGCACCGCCCACTTAAGCGGTGCTATATATTGCACTATTGACCGATCTAGTTTACCCGTATAATAATCCGTGTAATTCCTATGAGAAATAAAGAACGAAGTGTATTTACTTTTAGATTACTGCATAAGCCTTCATGCAGATAGCTCAGCGCACCAATTTTGGCCATCTGCTTTTTTAAATTAAGTCGCTCTATATTGGTTCAAAATTAACTACTCATAGCAGAGTAAAATAGTTAAGTTTAGTTAACTAATAGTCTGAAATGGTATTTCGCTTCCATATGTATCAGAGCTTGCAGCATCTCTAAAATATTAGGTATTACTTTACTGTTTGTGACTGTTTATTTACCCGAAGAGGCTATTTTATCTATGCACCGATAAATAATTTTGTGCTGTTTATATACAAATTATTCAGCATGACAAATCAAGCCATTTACATAATCAGGTGTTGCCCTATTTTTAAGCTTCCGGCCTTTCTCCACCGTTGTTAAGCTATTTCAAAAACGTTGTACGTTAAAAGCAGCCTGCTGTTTACAAGCAACAGGAATTTGAAGTTATTATAATGATCAATCCGGCGCCAGCTATTGCCGCTCAATAAATTTATTTAATAGAATTTTATGGAAGAAAACCATTTGTATAAACAAGTATTATCACTGCCTGTGCTCGTTGCCGCCATGGGTTACTTTGTTGATATTTATGATCTGTTGTTATTTAGCATTGTCAGAATACCAAGTCTGAAGAGCTTGCATGTGCCGGCTAATCAACTCCTTGAAAAAGGTGTTTTCCTGATTAATATACAAATGGGAGGGATGTTGATAGGTGGTATTTTTTGGGGCATTATAGGTGATAAACGTGGCCGACTGTCAGTATTGTTTGGATCAATTACCCTATATTCTTTGGCCAATATTGCCAATGGTTTTATTGTTTCCGTTGATCAGTATGCTTTTTTTAGATTCATTGCAGGGATTGGATTAGCTGGTGAGCTGGGAGCCGGTATTACGCTGGTTGCTGAAATACTTCCTAAAGCCATCCGTGGGTATGGTACCTCCATAGTTGCCGCTATCGGCTTACTCGGAGCCGTTTTAGCTTATCTGGTGGCTGATGCCTTTGATTGGAAGATAGCTTATATAATAGGAGGTTTTATGGGATTTATGCTTCTTGGTATACGCTTTAAGCTGTTTGAATCCGGAATGTTTAACATGGTAAAGGAGAAAAATATTAGAAGAGGAAATATCCTGGTGTTATTTAGCTCATCTCGGAAATTTATAAAATATCTAAGATGTATCTTGGTGGGGCTGCCTGTTTGGTTTGTTATTGGGGTATTATTCACGTTTTCTCCTGAGTTTGGTAAAGTAATGGGAATACCGGTTCCCATTCAGGCTGGCAAAGCTGTAATGTATGGGTATATTGGCCTTTCACTGGGTGATATCAGCAGCGGACTATTAAGTCAGTATATGAAAAGCAGAAGAAAGGTAGTTTTCTTTTTTTTAATACTGACCAGTTTCGCTATTACACTTTTTCTGACACAAGATTCAAAGAATATTTTCGTGTTTTATAGCCTTTGTCTTTTTCTTGGATTTTCTATTGGCTTTTGGGCATTATTTGTTACTATTTCAGCTGAGCAATTCGGTACAAACCTCCGGGCTACAGTAGCAACTAGCGTTCCTAATTTTGTTAGGGGTAGCGTTAATATTTTAGGACCGTTATTTTTGATAGGAAAAGGTTATTGGGGAGTATTGCCTTCAGCAGGCGTGGTGGGAGCCTGTTCGGTAGGGTTTGCGTTTTTAGCGGTCTGGAAAATGGAAGAAACATTTCATAAGGATCTGAATTATCTGGAGCCTGAATAGTATTATTATCGTAACCCTGACTAAGGGTGTGTATATTTTTTATACAAGATGATGATTTGAATAAGTTACATAATCAAACGTCAATAAGTAAAATGAATAGATAAAAAGCCAGTAAGAGTTGTAGGTTAAATACAGGCAACACGGACCTGAATTTCATTATGTTATTAATCAAACTTTCCAATCCAGTTTCTTCACTACTTCCCTTGCATAGGTATTCCCGATGGGAATAGTTGTGGATTGAATGGTTAATACTGAGGCGGAATAAGAATTGATATGAGCCAAAGAAACAATATAAGACCGGTGCACCCTTAAGAATTGGTTTGCGGGCAGTTTTTCCTCAAAATAAGTTAAGGTTTGATAGGTAATTATTTGACTGTTAATAGTAAATATTTTGACATAATCTTTTTGTCCTTCAAAATACATGATCTCTTTTAATACAATCCTGACCATTTTTTTATCAGACTTCACATAAATAAAAGCCTCGTTGTTGATCGCCTCGGTCACTTGAACATGCTGTTGATGGATATGACCGGTGGAGGCCTGACTTTCGTATTTATCGATGGCCTTTAAAAAGCGTTCAAAAGAAATGGGTTTAAGCAAATAATCTATAACATTGAGTTCATAACCTTCTACTGCAAACTCACTATATGCAGTAGTAATAATAACGGCCGGAGGATTTTTAAGCGTTCGTAATAATTCAATACCGGATAGGTGAGGCATTTGAATGTCAAGGAAAAGCAGATCAATACTGGAGGCTCTGATTGCAGTATATACTTCTAAACCGGTAGCACAGATGGCTCCAATGCTTAATCTTTCCAGTTTACCAATATATGATGCGATAACATTCCGGGCCAGAACCTCATCGTCTGCTATAATACAATTGATCTTTTTCATAGATTTATTTTCAGATCTACCTTATAAACACCTTCATCCTGATCTTCGTTAAGTTCGTGACTTCCAGGGTAAATCAAATGTAACCTTCTTTTTACATTTGCAAGCCCGAAACCTCCAATTTTGGGTTTAGAGGCAGCATCAAAACTATTTTCCACCTTTAAATATAAGTGATTTTCAATGATTTTCAGATCGATAGTGATCCAACCAGAATTGTTTTCGATGCCATGTTTGAAGGCGTTTTCAATAAAGGGAAGCAACAGGAGTGGAGCTATCCACTGCCCCTCGATATCTCCGGAGTACTGAAAAGAAAGATCAAGTCGGTCTGTAAAACGCATCTGTTCAATTTGGATATAGTTTTGCAGATGAGTGAGTTCATTTCTTAAGATTACTTTACCCTCGCTAGCTTCATAAAGCATATAGCGCATCAGATTTGATAGTTTTAACACCACATTCGGTGATTCTTTTGAGGCAACTAAAGTTAAGGCATATAAACTATTGAGCGTGTTAAAGAAAAAGTGTGGGTTGATCTGAGCTTTTAAGAGACTCATTTCTGCACTAAATTTTTCCTTTTCTATTTCTCTCAATTTTTTTTCCTGCTGGTGGGCGTTTCTAAGCAGTTTAATGAACATCGTAGCGCTTACTACTATTAAAACATCGATGGTATCCTTTATAATACGTATGGTTAGCCAAAAACCTGTAGGCAATTCAATACCGGGATGATGCATCCGCGCAATCGGAAACCAGATTAACCAACAAAGAAAGCGTTGCGAAAGACCACCTGCTAACACCAGCAATAACAAATACACTATATATTGTACATATTTTTGGCGCAGGTAAAACACGGGAATCAAAAAGTATAAATTGATATAAACAGCAAGCATAACCAGTAGTATATCAGTTAACTGATCCGATCCGGGTAAAATAAAATGCCAGGTATCTCTATCCCGATGATTCCATCCATCGATGATGATGATATATAAAATATATACCAGCCATAACAACAACTGCCTGCCAATCGAATTATATTGCTTGAGTTTCATACAGTACCTCATGTAAAACTGCATAAAAATGGAATCATACAATAGGCTTTTCGACCAGAAGCACTCTTTATACTTTGAAAGGCAAAAAATCAACCGCTAAATGATTTCTTGGTTGATAAAGTTGTCTTCACCCCGCTATATTGGGTCATGGTCTAAATAGTGAAAAACTAAAAGAAATACTCCATTTATTTGGGCTTGCAAAAATTAAGGTTCATTATAAATGTAATGACCCTTGGCAAAAGAATATAGAAATAAATAGTCAAAATTATGGTTTCAGAAATAGCCGGTGAGCGAAGTTTTTTGACAGTTGTTACAAGATCTATGCCTGATCGAAATAATGTATTACACACTATTGCACATGATAATCAGCCATTTTTACTGGAGCAGATTTCATCTTGTATGCAGATCATAGCTGCTGAATTAGCTGCCGCTAATACAGCCGAGTCGTTACAGCGTCCTTACTTAAAATTAAAGGCAGAAGAATTGATCCATTATTTATTTCTGGGTTTAGCTAAACAAAATGATACTCCCGTTCAGCTACTTAATAGTAGTGATGCAAAAATGATTTACAGGGTAAAGGAAAGGATTTTGATGGTTATGGACGAGCCACCCAAATTGAAAGAACTGGCAAAGTTTTCAGGAATGAGCCAATCAAAACTACAACGATTGTTTAAACAGGTTTTCGGTAACAGTATCTATAATTATCATCAATCATTCAGAATGCAAGAAGCCGCCTACCTTATTAAAGAGGAAAAGATCTCTGTATCTGAAGTGGGGTACCGTTTAGGGTTTTCAAACCTCAGCCATTTTTCAAGGATATTTGAAACCCATATTGGATTAAAGCCCAAAAAATATGCTACAAATAACAGGTAACTATTAAAAAGACAGTATCTGTTAGTCATATACATGATGGCAATCGTCTTAGTAAACTCATCGCTGCATATACCATTGATATTGTTAAATTGGATGTGGAAGGTTCAAAATAAAAAATATTTGAAGACAATCATGAATGGATCCCAAAAACAAGGGTAATCATCATTGATGCACATGGTCAACATGTTACCAACAGTAATTATGCTTTCCGGGCAGCCATGATAAAGTATGGATTTAATGAAATACAACATGGAGAAAGTATGATCTTTATCAATCCATACCATACCGCTCTATGCCGCTAATAAAGTAATGTGTTGGAGTTGATAAGTTTTGTTGAAGCATCATGTTCATGTGTTCGCCTTTATCAATGTCAATAAGTGTGGGCGCAAAAAATAATATTTACAGCTGATAATAATGAAGGCGGCAATAGTTATTGCCGCCTTCATTATTATCAGCTGTTTGGATATGTTTTTATTAGATTGAAGTTGCTGAATGGATTTCAATCTTAAAGAGGCTTTAAACCAATAAAATGATTGTTAAAATCAATTAAAAATGAGTTGTTAGCAAAAAATTGTAACCCAACTATTGACCTTCCTATCTTAACAGCCGGATTTATTTGTGTTCTCCATGATGTTTGATCCACCAGGTAATTATAATGGTATCCCTCATCTGAAGTGAAACTAATCTTGGTTTGATCATTTAACACCTGAGATTGGCTTAGGCCTAAACTTTCAGGAAAGGAAATATTAACACCGTGAGGAGTACCCGTATCAAATAAAATTTCGGCATCAAAGCTATTACTACCAATTGTAAATTTACCATTAACATAGGCCGAAACGCTTTGACCGTTATTCAAAACGGGTTTCTGTTGTAAAGTAAAGCCCTGTTCAGTGTTGGCGGTTAGTCCTACCTGGAGTATAGGAGCATTGGTTAACTGGAGGTTACCCGCAGTTGCTTGTCCTGGGATAGTACCGTTAAAAAAAGTTTCATATGCTTGTAGTTTAAAGCCAGGTATAACACCATTACTATAATTAATGTAAGCGAACGGGCTACGTCTGTTGCTTTGTGACGTATCCTGCGTTGGTAAGCTTTTAGGTGATGCTACTCCGCATATTCCATCAAGATCGGGATCTATCGAGGTAGGATTACCAGAGGGTTTACTAATTCCCTTATAGATTAATAAGAAAGGCATTGATTTTGTAACCACATGACCATTTGCATCACCAATAGTAATGCTGGCATAGGCAATTTGTCCATAAAACGTTCTAATATTAACGCCGGTTCCATAAGAGGCTGTAGTTTTAGCCGAAGTAACGGTAATGCCATTAATATCCCTTTGATTTTGCCCATTCAGGTTTATACCATCTGCAGTGATCAGGCTTGGCGAGATGACATGTTCGGCCTTAAGAATGAGCCCTTCACTGCCGGTATCAAATACTGTTTTTATATTGACATCCTGGTTACCGATTTTAGTTATAGGTAATGCAAGTCGGGTTGGGAAAGTGCGGCCATTTACATAGCCCAATTGTAAATTCAATATATTGGGCGCAGTAAGGGCGTTTTGATCGGTTGAATTGGTGGGCTGCGGATTATCCTGACCAATATTGTTTTTACTACAAGCAGCCAGCAATGTGACTATTAAATAAAGGACAATAAAATTTCTCGTTTTGAGTGTTGTAGATGTTACTTTCATTTCGGGGTATTATTAATAAATTAAAAATTGTTTTTTCATTTCAGACTTATCATGTATGCAGTGCATTCATGATGGTAGGTTAAGACGTTTCAAAATTATGTGTTCATGATGGAGTAAAATAACGGGTTTGGGTAAATTAATAGTCCGAAACAGTACGCTGTTATAAAAAAATCAGGAGTGCTTATTGCTCATAAACGAGCCAAGCAGAGTGTGGGTATATATTATATACCAGTTAATAATTAAAAGGGCAAAAGATTTTAAAACCTTTCACCCTTTATGCTTTTAGCCTTTAATTACAAACTTAATTACCTTTCTTAGCTCTGTCGTTTTCATCATCTGCACCACTTTGGTGTTGACGCGATTTTATCTTACTGTTCCCAAAGTTATAGGTAAAGGTTAGGCGTCCAATGCGTATGTCACTATATTGACGGACAAGAAGATTGTTTCCTACTACGTTGCTATTAAAGATAACACGGCGCGTATAAAAGATATCATCAAGGGCCAGTTTAATATTTGCTTTTTTATCGGCAAAAGAATGGCTTAAGCCGCCATCAACACCATAACGTGGTTTGTAATCCTGTATAATCCTGGAAGGAGTTATATCCTACAGCTGTATCTTTTTATTATATAGAAGTTTCATGGCTCAAATGTACTACAGCATAGGTTTACTGTAACATTTTCATGTCAAGAGGATGATTTTCCCGATGAACAGTCGGGAAATATCGATCAACCCAATTGACAGGATACCTCTTCACAAGATCAGCGCCAACAAATACGTGATCAGGCTGTTTTTTGACTGTACCGAGCTATTTTTTTTGTAATTACTATTTGACCTTTGATTTTTAGACTTTCCTGCAAGTGAGTGTTAAAATCGATTAAAAAAATACAAATTATAAAAATGGATTCGCGCAGAGATTTTTTAAAAAAGGCAGCCTTATTATCAGGCGGTGCCGCCATAATGAGTTTATTACCACCGGCCATACAAAAGGCAATGGCCATTAACCCAGAAATGGGAAGTACCTATCTTGATGCGGAGCACATTGTGATATTGATGCAGGAAAATCGTTCATTTGACCATTGCTTTGGTACTTTACAAGGTGTGCGGGGTTATAATGACCCAAGGGCGATTCGCCTGCCCAATCAACGACCGGTGTGGCTGCAAACAGATGCGGCAGGCGATACCTACATGCCTTTCAGGCTAGATATAAAAAATACCAAAGCAGCCTGGACGGGCTCGCTGTCGCATGAGCGGGAAACCCAGGTTGATGCCAATAATCATGGCAAATACGATCAGTGGCTCAATGCAAAAAGATCAGGCAATAAAAGTTATGCAGATATGCCTTTAACGCTGGGGCACTATACCCGCGAAGACCTGCCATTTAATTATGCTATGGCCGATGCGTTTACCATATGTGATCAACATTTTTGCTCGGCCCTCACCAGCACAACGCCTAACCGCTCTTTTTTTTGGACAGGTAAGTTAACAGATAACCAGAACGGTATTCCTAAGGCAAATATCCGGAATGACGATTACAGCTATTGCGATATGCCCTGGAAAACGTTCCCCGAGTTACTGGAAGAAAACGACATACATTGGAAATTTTATCAAAACGATTTAACCTGCGGCGGTGGTTATCAGGGCGAGGAGAAAGCCTGGCTAGCCAATTTTGGCTGTAACATGCTGGAGTTTTTTAAAGCGTACAACGTTAAGTTTTCTGAACGGTATATCACCAGCCAGCAAAAACAGGTAAAAAAGCTAGCAGAGCAGATCAATAAACTGCAAAAACAAAAGCCGGTTGATGAAGCGGCTATTCAAAAAAAGCAGGAAGTGCTTGATAAAGCCCTGAGTGAGTTGGTTAAATGGAATAAAGAAAACTACGAAAAGCTATCAGACTCAGAAAAAAATCTATACCGCAAAGCCTTTGTGACTAATTCAGGCGATCCGGATTTTCAAAGCCTTGCAGAGCTTTCTTATAACGACAATGGCGATGGGCGCAAGCTGTCTGTTCCCAAGGGCGATTTGCTGCACCAATTCAGAGAAGATGTAAGCAACGGTAAACTTCCAACAGTATCCTGGCTGGCCGGGCCTAAAAATTTCTCTGATCATCCAAAAGCTCCCTGGTACGGGGCCTGGTATATTTCGGAAGTATTAGATATCCTGACAAAGAACCCCGAAGTATGGAAAAAGACCATCTTTATTGTTACTTATGATGAAAATGATGGATATTTTGATCATATCCCACCTTTTTCAATCCCCGATAATAAAGTACCTGGAACCGGAAAATGTTCGGCTGGAATTGAGACAGAAGTAGAAATAGTACGCTTGGAGAACGAATTACAACAAGGCGTACCTCCTAAAAAGGCCCGCGAAGGGGCCATTGGTTTGGGTTACCGGGTGCCTATGATAATAGCTTCACCTTGGAGCAGAGGGGGCAAGGTATGTTCTGAAGTATTTGATCATACCTCAACCCTGCAATTTCTGGAATGCTTTGTGAAAAGAAAATTCGGAAAAAATATAAAGTTGAATAATATTAGTGAATGGCGACGTACTATTTGCGGCGATTTGAGTTCGGCGTTTAGTCCCTATGATGGGACACAGTTAGAGAAAATACCTTTTGTTAACAGGGATAAAAATGTGGAAACGATTTATAATGCCAAATTTAAAAAGGAACCATCCTCATTTAAAAAGCTCTCGGCAGACGAAATTAACCAGATCAGTGCTCAGCCATCCATCATCGCTTTACAGGAAAAGGGAACACGGCCAGCCTGCGCGCTTCCTTATGAGCTGTACGCCAGCGGTAATTTAAATGCTGATAAAAAAAACTTTGAATTAAAATTTGCTGCGGGCAATAACATATGCGGTAACAATGCAGCAGGTTCGCCCTTTACAGTTTATGCACCTGTTAAATATAATGATGAGATAAGCAAAGACGAAATTTCCAGAAACTGGTATTTTGCAGTTGCTGCCGGTGATCAATTAACTTATAAATGGCCGATTAATTCATTTGAAGGTAACCGCTATCATTTACGGATTCATGGGCCTAACGGCTTTTTTAGAGAGTTTACCGGTAACGGTAATGATCCGCAGGTAAGCATTAACTGCGATTATGAAAAAAGCAAATTGAATAATACAAAGCTAACCGGTAATGTTCTGGTAAATATCATCAATAATGATACTAAAGAGCGTACGTTTACTATTAACGACAATGGTTACAAAAATGAAACTCTTACCAGAACAGTTGCACCTGATAGTAAAGTAAGTGTTGTTTTAAACCTGTCAAGAACCTACAACTGGTATGATTTCAGCGTAAAATTAAACAACCATGAATTTTTTGAACATCGTTTTGCCGGCCGTGTAGAAAACGGTACAACTACAAAAACCGACCCATTAATGGGAGGTGAAGTATAATACAATTCGAATGTTTTTATATTATGAAAAGTAATCAAATTGTGCGCTGCTGTGCATCTGCTTCCGTGAGGATACAGGCAGCGTACGATTATCTTAACCGTCTAAAATTTAACAATTTAATAATAATGAAAAAATTACTTATCCTATCAGCCATAGCAGCAAGCGGATTATTTTATACCAAAACAGCCAATGCACAAATCTCTGTTCACGTGGGTTTTAATGCGCCCGTAACCCAACCAGAACCAGTTGTTGTGGAAGAGGTACATGTATCTACAAAACACAAAAATAAAGATCACTACTTCTATTTGCCAGAAGTGGAGGCTTACTATTGTGTACCCCGTCATTGCTATTATTATAACGATGGTAAATCATGGGTAAGTGCAGTTTATTTGCCAGGAGCTTATCATAACTATAATTGGCAAACTGCTGTTAGATATGAAGTCCGTGAATCAAAACCATATATGCGCCATGATTTTTATAAGTCAAAATGGGGCGGTTATGCGGGTGACCATGCTAACTGGAGCCACCGTTTTGACAATAGGTATAATGGAGATTACGCCTACTCAGGCCGCGACAACCAGGGATGGGGCAAAGATAAGCACGATCGCGATAACAGGGACGGTAAATCAAACCAAAACGACAACCAGGGATCGAGCAAAGATAAGGATGGTCGTGATAACAAGGACGATAAATCAAACCAAAACGCCAACCAGGGAGGGCGCAAGAAACATAAGCACCACCATCACGGTAAGAAGGGTGATAAATCAAACCCAAACGATAATCAAACCAATAACAATAATAGCAGAAACTTGGGTGTTTAACGTTTTGCCGAAACCAGGGGTTATGTTACACGTCGATAAAACGGCTTGCGCATAAAATATTAATATCCCATATATAATAATCTTAGTGAAAAGAATCGCCTGTAACAAGCGATTCTTTTTGTTTGGGGTTTAACCATATAAAAGAACTACCTAAAATAACTCGATTTAGTATTTATGTCTGTAGCTAACTTATCATACTAAAGGCTCTTTTGTGTTATTATTTATGTTATATATTTAGATAAACAACACTAAAAAATTTGAAGAAGAAATTATCTATCGTCGATATTGCCAACAGCCTGAACATATCTAAAACCACTGTATTCGTTATTTTAAATGGCAGGGAACGCGAAAACTCAAAGGCCTGCTGATGTCCTGCTTTTTTTCATGCTTCTTTATATAGCCTAATTTGTTCTGCCTGTTGGATATGAAAAGGCTTGCCACTTTCGTCAAACTTTAAGGTAGAACTTTGCGGGTGAATGCCGTTCTCGTCTGCCCATACGGCGGTTGCATTAGAAGCAGCTTACCGCCAAATACGTTCCCGCAGCCCCCGCGAATGCGGCTAACGATAGAAATCCTATTTTTTTCATAACATTCAAAGGTAATCATCCTGCAATGCCCGATAATCACCTTTTTGTCGAAATCTTCTTAAACCAGCCCAAAGTACAACTTACTAACGCTACGATTGAAGATCCCTGGTGTCATAAACATAGCATAAATTACGCTGGGCAGATTCTGCTATTTTCGTTCCTTCTTCTACCAATTTTAAACCACCTTCAGTTTTGATCATGTTTTGAAATGCTTCCAGGCTTTCGTATTGCGCATAAACTACCACACCTTTTCCATCAATGCTCTTAAGGACACTTGCCGAAATAAAGCCTGGGCATTTGGAAATAAATTCATCGGTATTCTGAATCAGGAAGGCAGCGAGTTCTTCTTGTCTTTCAGGCACTACAGTAAACACATTGACCAGGGTTATTGATTTTTGTTCTTTCGTAATCGTTACCATAAGATTGATTTTTAGAGCAAAGTTCAGAACTGCTAAAGTAGAGGTAGTTAAAGTATAATATTAGGAATTTAGACGAAGAGGTAATTATCGGCCGTCAATGGTTGATATGGGTTCGTGAAACCAGTTAGCAGGTGCTCGTCAGCTAAAGTAAAAACGTTGACTATATTTATAAACTCAAAGCAAACTTCACCCCAGCCCTTGCATGTATCTGTGTCGTATTAAAGAGGGGTAAAGCAACATCTTTATTGCTAATGAGTAAGGGGATTTCGGTACAGCCAAGTATAATGCCTTGCGCGCCATTTTTTATAAGGCGCTCAATAATTTCTAAATACTTGCTTTTAGCCTCTTCCGTAAAAATTCCTTTGCCTAATTCGCCAAATACAGATTGATGGATGTACTCACGTTCATCAGACCCCGGAACGATTACTTCAATATTCTCATTGTTTAAAATATCTTTAAAGAATGGTAGATCCATGGTGGGCTTTGTTCCTAATAAACCAACCTTATTCAGACCGTTTGCCTTGATTTCCATTGCGGTTTCCCGGGCGATATGAATAACCGGCAGTTGGATCGTTTCCTGCAGTTGATCGGCAATAACATGAGGGGTATTTGCACAAATAAGAATTGCTTCTGCTCCACCTGCCTTTAAGCTGCGTGCGGCATTGGCAACTTTATGGAGTACAACTTCCCATTGCCGTTCTTCAAAATGCCTGATCATACTGACAAAATTGAAGGAGTGAATAATACATTCCGCAGAATTTGAACCACCAAGTTGCTCATTAACACCTTGATTGATCATTCTGTAATAATCTAAAGTGGATACGTAACTCATTCCACCAATTAACCCTAAAATTTTCATGATAATTATTCTTTAAGCCCTGCCTTGAAGTTTACACCTGTTTTAATGGTATTGATCACCGTGCATCCCTTTTCGGCTATGGCTATCAGTTTTTTAATAGCCTGGTAATCTGCATTCTGCAAATAATCTACAATTATCCTGATATCTGTAAATCGGGGAGGGGCCTCAGCTGAAAGATTCGCTGTTACTTCTACCGTTAATTCGTCAATACGTATATTTCTTGATTGTGCGGCGGCCAGCAGTGTGCTGCAAAAACATCCTCCTATCCCAATTAGCAGGTATTTTCCGCCAATAATTCCCTGACCGCCGCCGCCGTTTTCAATGGGCCTGTCAACAATAACCGAATACGCTTCCTGAGTCAGTTGTACTGCCGTAGCAGATTTTTGCATTAGTTTGATGTTCATTGTTTTCATCGTATTCATTCAATTTTCTGTGGTATAGGGAGTATCATAAAACATTCTTTATAGAATGTTTTATGATAAAAAAAATTAACTTAGCTGAGTGATGTAAGTATTAACGGCGCTTAAATAATCTTCAAAAATCTCATCATTATGATACAATTTTCTGAGACCTCTGACGCCCTCAAAAGCACCAATCAGATAAATAGCCACGGCATCGCTATTAATGTTGTTTTTAATACTTCCAGATCGCTTACCTTTCTCTAATAATGCAACCAGGGCAGCTTTCCATTCGTCTATAATTTTTCGCAGGGCAATTTGATAAGCCGGCTCGGTATCACCGATTTCATTGATAAGATTATTTGCCGGACATCCGGAACGTTTTTCTGCCTCACTAAAAGATCTTATCCTGTTCGAAAATACATTTTTTAAGATCTCCGGAACATTGCCATCTGCATAAAGCGGGAGGATCATACTATCATATATCCTTTTTTTTACTTTTTGGGCGATAACAGCAAGTACCAATTCTTTTTTATTAGTAAAATGATGATAAAACGCGCCTTTTGATAGTTTGGTGGCTTCCATGACCATAGCAACAGTAGTTGATTCGAAACCATTTTTATAAAAAATGTCGAATGCCTTATCCAGGATAACTTGTTGCGTTAATTCCGACTTTAACTGTTGTTCCATGTGGTAAAAGTAATAAATAAAACATTCTTATAAGAATGTTTTATTTATTACTTTTTAAAGATCTGGCTAAAATATTTTTTCTAAAGGCCGTTGGGGTTATTTGCTTCACCTTTTTAAATACCCTGTTAAAATGAGGTACATCGTTGAAACCTGATGCATTGCAAATTTCGGCTACGGAAAAATTGGTCTTTTGTAGCATCTGTACAGATGATTCAAGACGATACTCTGTAAGAAATGTAAAAAAGGATTTTCCTGTCATTTTTTTAAAGAAAGTGCAAAAGGATGATTTGTCCATCCCGACATATTTCGCCGCATCGTCCAACGAAATATCTGTTTGAAAGTTATTGATCACGTAGTAGTAGGCTCGCTGCATTCTTTTATTGTTGCGATCCTCAGTTATCCGGCTGCCAACAACATCCATTTGTTCTGCAGAAGATATCGCGGCAAACATTCTAAAGAGGCTCCCTAACTGTTCCAGACACCATGGCCGTCATCATAGACTGTAGATTCACTAAAGCATTTCCGCCAAATACAACCGCGTTATCCAATTGTTGCATTTTCGAAGCACATTCCTGTAATTCAGGAAAGCAAGTGTAGGCGTTTTCAAGTAAACCAGGCGAAAAGAATATCGAGATATTTTCAATGGTTCCGTCAGATGAAGTATCAAAATCATCAAATGACCAACAATGTGGCACATTGGATGGGATGAACACGATTTCACCCTGGGAGAATGGCTCCATGGTATTGCCGATTACTCTTGTGCCCGACCCAACTATTATATAAGATATTTCAAGAGCATCGTGTTGGTGAAAAGTTATTTGCTCATTTGGCGGAATTCTGACATGGTCAACCCGGAAAGATCGTTTTTCTTGGTTCGATGGTGGGCAATATTTGATTTTTTGACCCGTATTTTTCATTAAAACTTATCAGTTTACCAAATATATAACAAGTATTTTCAATTATAAGACAAGAGAAGGGTTTTCATTACCCATACTTTTGCTTACCATTTCAAACGATTCTAAGATTAACTTAAGACCAACTGATGTGAAATTCATCTCAATGCACAAATACTAACAATTAACAACCTGAAATTATGAAAAGGAACATGATCAAATTTTTCTTGATGCTGGCCATATCAGTGGCCATTTTTAACTGCTATGCCTATACTACAGATCAGAGCAATAAGCTTTCTGCTAAAGAGCGAGCCCAAGGCTGGAAGCTACTATTTGACGGACATTCAGTTACTGGCTGGCATCAGTATAATAGCCAGGCGCCGTTTACCAGATGGAAAGCGAAGGACGGCCAATTATTCTGTGATCCGTTGGACAAGGCCGGAGTAGGGGACCTGATTACTGACCAGGAATACAAAAATTTCGATCTGAAATTCGAATGGAAGCTACCTAAAGGTGGAAATAGCGGTGTTTTTATCAATGTTTTGGAAAAGAAGGAAATTCCTACCGCCTGGGCATCGGGGCCAGAATACCAATTGCTGGATGATGCCAATCCCGACTTTGCCAAACCGCAATCCCGTTCAGGCTGTTTATATGGGTTTGCTCCGCAAAAAAACAAAGTAAAAAGTAAACCTTCTGATACATGGAATCACTCTGAAATCAAGCAAAAAAATGGAAAGGTACAGTTCTATTTGAATGGTGTATTGACGGCAGAGGAAGATTTTAACTCCAAAAAGTGGGCAGACAAAGTAGCGAACTCTCATTTTAAGGGTTTTCCAGAGTTTGGAAAGCATATTAGCGGGCATATCGCATTACAAGATTGGGCTACTGGTATTGCATTCAGAAATATAAAAATTAAAGAATTATGATCATATGATTTTTTAACCGGGTTGGCATCAACCTGGTTTTGGTGAAGCGATCTTTTTCCTGATGCGGCTCAGGCTTTCGGCTGTAATACCAAGGTACGAGGCAATATATATAAGCGGTATACGCATGGCAATATCGGGCTGTTGCAGGATTAATTCAAGGTAACGTTCTTCGGCTATGATGCTTTGCGATGAGTTATACCGCTTTTGTAAAGCTACATAGGCCCGCTGGTAAAGTTGCCTGAAGAATTTTTCGAGACCAGGGATCTTCTCATACAGTATTTCCAGTTCATGATGAGGTAGCATTAGTACTTCGGTATCCTCAATGGCATCAATATTGATATCGCCGGGTGTTTGGGTTACAAAGCTGCATAAATCAGCTATCCAGTAACCTTCCAGGGCAAATTGCACCACATGCTCTGTGCCTTGTTTATCAATCGTGTATGATCGTAGCACGCCTTTGTTTACAAAATACAGGTATCGGCTTACATCGCCCTGGTTCAAAAGATTGCGTCTTTTTTTTACAAAGCGTTTGATTAGTGTTTCTTCAATGATAGCCTGCTCTTCTTCAGAAACAGGGGCATATTTATTAAAATTATTGAATAGCAGTGCAAATTCCATTGACTAAATTAGCTATAATGCCCTGTTACGACAACAGCCAATTATTCAGATCGGCTAGTTCCCGGGTATCAACCAGATGGCCGGTATTGTATTCGTGATAAGTGATGTCTGGTGTGAGGTTATTCAAGTAAGCTTTGGCTTCATGTGCGTGCGGCAATGGCAAAACCTGGTCGGCTATTCCGTGTGCAATAAATACGCGTAATTTTTGCAGTGCGGGTCCGGGGTTAATAAGGGGTTCTACTTCGGGCAACAGGCGGCTGCTCAAAATAAAAATACCTTTAAACTTTTGCGGATAGGTTAAGCCGGTACTGTATGACATGATACCGCCCTGGCTAAAACCGCCCATATAAACTTCGGTAGGGTTAACTTTATAACGCTCCATAAGCTGGCTGGTAAATAAATTCAAGACCTGCCTGCTTTTTTCGGCTTGCTCCGGATCAATTACTGGCTTGCCAGATGAAAAATCAACCCTGAACCAGGCATAACGTCCGGGGCAGATAGTATAGGGCGCTCTGGCAGAAACCACGATAAAATTTGGTGGCAGGGTATCTGCAAAGCGAAATAGATCGTCTTCATTACTACCCACGCCGTGTAGTAATATCAGCAAGCCAGGATTAGTGGTTTTTACCAGAGGTTGGCGGATCTTGTAAGTTAATACCAATTCCTGGCCTTTGATAGCGGTGTATTTATGGTTATTTTCCATTTTTTGTTTTTAATGTTGATGATCAACCTATCTGAAAGCAGCGCATACTCATGCTGGCAAACTGAAAGCCTTCATAAATATGTTTAATGGGTTCGTTGGAATCGGCAAGTCCTAAACTATACAGCATAGGTAAATAATGATCGTTTGTTGGTATGGATAGTTGTGCAGCAGTACCTAACTGATGATAATTAACCAGGGCCTCAAAATTACGTGTATCAATATGGTGTTTTACCGTAGCATCAAACTCCAGGTTCCAGTCGTACGGTTTAGCCACGATATCATGCCAGTGGGTAAGCCGCAGGTTGTGTACAATATTGCCGCTGCAAACTATAAGCACGCCTTTGTTACGTAAGGCTTTTAACTGCTGCCCAAGCTGATAATGATATTGAGGCAAACGGGTATAATCCATGCTCATTTCAAAAACCGGGACATCGGCCTGTGGCCAAATGAATTTTAAAATAGTCCAGGCGCCATGATCAAGCCCCATCTCGGGATCTTCCCCGATATTCGTCATTGTAGTGGCTTGCGTTACGGCATGCGCCAGTTCTGGGTGCCCCTGCGGATTATAATTTACCTCAAAAAGACGGTCGTCAAATCGTCCAAAATCATATATGGTTCTGGGGTTAGGGTTTACGCTTACGTAAGTCCCCACAGTTTCCCAATGGGCAGAGATCACCAATATTGCATTGGGCCTGTCTAAGCGGGAGCCCAGGCTAGTGAGCGTTTGCGTAAAATCATTATCCAGGATAGCATTCACCGGATGGCCGTGGCCAATAAACAATACCGGCATTTTTTTATCCCTTGCCTGGTACTCCTTTGTTATTTGATCAAGATGGTGCAGTTTCATGATATTTAGTAAATATGTATAACCGGATGATGACGATGGTAATCATCCGGTTAAGGGAATAAAAATTATTTTCCTAAGCCTATCTGATCTAAGTAGGCCTTATTATCCCAAAAAAGATGTTCTTCGGTCATTACGCCATTTTTCCATATACCAATGGTAGCCATCGGGATGCTGAATTTTTTACCTGTGGGCTGTATAAACTTACCGTTACCGATAGGCATTGGTTTGGTAAAAGTACCTTCAAATACACCGGTTACCGCGGTAAAGTTGCCGGAGCCAAAACGGATAGGGTGTTGCTTAATGCGGGTATCGGGTGCGTAAACAAACAGAGCTTTCATATCTTCAATATGTTTTGCCAAGCCAACAGTTACGTGTCCATCGGGCCAGTAAACTTTAATGTTTTGGGCATGACTTTCATGAAAGCGTAACCATTGCTGATTGCTGAAAATGGTATAATCGAGCGTGTCAAAAGTTTTCAGATGTTGTTGTACCAGCTTGTCGGCAGCGGTAAGCTGTTTAAGCTGATTTTGTGCGTTGACAATTTCTTGTTTTGATTGAGCTTTGATTGTGAAATTTCCGGCTGTGATGATAAGCAGGATAATGGCTGCAGATTGAATGGCGTTTTTCATTTTTTAAGCGTTAAGCGTTATGTCATTATTGACCATACAAAATTTGCCTAAATAAAATCGCAAACGTTTGACCTATGGTAGGAAATTCACTTGATGCAGGTTAAGAAGTTTAACACTTAAGCATGTCTTATTTGCTACTTTAACATCCGGTAACATGTTTATAGTTGACAATGATCATGACAACGTAAATCTTAATTCAAAAGTGACAAACTCCCATTGGCTTTCCCAATGCTATTGTTGAAATTAGTTACGATAAGAATTTAAGAACCTTTATTGAGGAAAAAAAGTATTGATAGGGTAACTATAGTTTATAAAATAAAAAGCACGGTAATGTTGAGTATTACTGTGCTTTTTTTGTGAAGGTCCGGCCAGTTTTCTAACACCTTTATGGAGGATTTGAAGAAATTGGCTTTGATGGCAGTATAGTTTGAACTATATAAGATCGGTTCTCGCTGGGATCGTATTTTAAAATTGTTTTCTTCTGTTTATCAATGTGTTATAGGGGTTTGAATTCAATAGGTTACCTTGCGGTCGAATGAGAAACAAGAACTAGCTTTTTAAGCTCCATTCAAAAGTAAAACCAGTAGTTATAGCTAAAGTAATAGCTTCCAAAGTAAATTGTCCCTCGCTTGCCAGATTGATTATAAGATTGTCTTTACCCAATATTGCGTAAAATATGGGCATTAATAATTGATTTTTTATTGCTAATATAACTAAAGTGAACAGCAAATACTTTAGCCATCTTGTTGGTGAAAGCTGATCCCAAATTAAGATTGCCATTATCATGCAAGCAATAACAGGTTCAATAAAGCTGATATATGAAGGTATGAGCACTTCAGGACCATAAGGCAATTTACACCATTCGCCTCTAGGAGCAAGGTGGGCGATCGAGTTTGCTACCGGCCTCCAGGCTGCTGTAATCAATGGACTCGCAACAAACATGAAAATAGCGGCTATGGCAACTGCAGCTGAAAATTTAAGAAAAAAATTATTTAGTCTTGACGCAGTGAAAACTATTAGTCCACACATTACAGCTATCGCCAGTAACTTTGGAATGTTGTTGATCAACATAAAGCTTATCGAATTGCTGCAATAGCCGTTCATAAATGGGCCCCTAAAAAGACTTTCTGTTAACATAGCATCAATAATAACCAGCAAAGTCCATTTTTTTGCAATCGTTCCTCCAACTTTCTTATCAGCTAATTCCCAAAAAAACATCAAACTCAATACTGAAACCACGCGAGTGAAAAATTTGTAAGGCCCAGTAATAACTGTAAAATCAGGAAAGGCTACATTCATGCCCTGGAGCATTACAATATGAACACTTAGCGAAAGCACCAGGCTCATGATAACTCCTATGCTAAATTTCAACCAGTTGATATCGTATTGTTGCATATGTTATTAATGTGTTTGTTTTCCAATAAATTAGTACTCTGAATGCCGCTTATTATTTATTAAGGTTATGATCAAAGAATCTTTGACGACATACATTTTTTCAATATTCAGCTTTTTGGGCATATTATTCGCAAAATCGATTTCGCCTAATTGTTCCAAATGTAGCAACAATTACATTTGAGGATAGACCCGGTTTTTCCGTATCCACTTTAAGAAATTTTTTTCATACGGAACAATCATCACGACTAAAAAACAAATGATCATGATAAGGTGTGTAAAGATATATACAGGATCGGTCATGTTTGCATTCATCTTCAATTGTTATAAAAGGCTAATATGTTTTGAAATAACTTCAGTCGATCTGCTAATCGCAGATTATAAACCTCTATGATTGGAATTGTCTCTCTCGTATATTACCAGTATACCTCGCCTGTAAGCCTTGCAAGTTCCAGCTGTGCCAGGCATAGTTGAAATTTGTAACGCAGTTGGGTAAGTTGCACCTGTTGAACGTTGGTACTTGCATTGGTTAGCTCCAGATTAGTACCGGTTCCGTTCCGATAGCGGCTTTGTGCCAGCTTTTTTGCTTCTTGAACCTCATTGACTTGCTTCTGTACATTGATCAGACTATTCCTGTTGCTTTCTATATCAACGAGTGCCTGTTTAATATCTTTCAGGTAATCGTTATTCATCGATTCCTTCCTTAAATTAGTTTCCCTGAGCTGACTTTGTGATAACCTGATCTGTTTTCTGACAGTGCCTCCAAGGTAGATGGGGATGCGGAGTGTTACACCTGCGTTGTAGTTATATTTAAATGCGTCAAGGTTGGGGCCGTAGCCATTGACAAAGCCTGTACCTGCACTTAATACAACAGAAGGTTTTCCGCCGTTTCTGCTCGCTGCTAAATCTGCTTTAGATTGCGCGATATGGTCTTTTAATAGAGTAAATCCGGGGTTATTACTTTGTGCGGCTGCAAGTGCGTCTTCTGCCTTAACAGATCCTTCGCCGGAAAAATCGAATTGCGTACCCGAGTTTTGGGCAGATCCTGTTATATATTGAAGTAGATTGTATTGTTTGGTCTGGCTATTTTGAAGATCGATCTTCGCATTCTCGGCCCGATCGATGGTAGATTGGATAGACAGTACATCATATCTTAATGCGTCACCATGTTTAAGCTTAACTTCCGTATCCTGCTTATTTGCTTTCAGAAAGTTGATGACACTATCCTGAATGGCAACAGCTTTTTTTAAGTAAATGATCTGATAATAGATATTTGCTACCTGGTAAGCTGTTTGCGCCTGATTGTAAGCGACATTGTCTCTGGCATATTGCAGGTCTTTTTTGGCTCTATCCACATTGGCTTTTACCATACCGAAATCCAATAGCACGTAACTCGCATTCATCGCGGTACTGTAATTATTGTTGGGTGCTATTTTAAAATTCGTTAACCGGCCGTTAACGGGTAAATCAAATGATGAAATAGGATCATCATATCGGTAACTCGCGCTGGCATCAACCTTTGGCAACCGCGACGCCTGGATCAGGCTTACCTTGTCAGCGGCTACCTGTACCTGCTGATTCAGCTCGTTAAACTGCGGGAAATAGGTGAACGATTGGTTGATTAACCCTTTCAGTTCCGGGTTGATCTGCTGGGCCGATAAATGGCTGCATGCAAAAAGGAATAGGTATATAATTGTTAATTTTTTCATGATGTAAATCTGTTTTTTAATGTGCTTCACTGGCAATGCGGGCACGTGTGGCGGCATCCATCGGTTTTGTTTTGAGCATTAGTATGAAAGGAACCGCAGCAATAAAAAATATGCTGATGAGCAGAAACCCATCTAAATAGGCACGCATTTGTGCCTGGTTACTAATGGCATGGTCAAGTGTTGCATAGGCTGCCTGTGATTTTGCCTGAAGGCGATTAACGCCTTTGGCCGTTAATGTATTTGATATCCGGTGCAATCGCTCCTGTAACAATATGTTGTTTCCCTGCAGGTTGGATACCAGGTCCGAACGGTGGACAGCCATCCGACGCGCGGCATAGGTATTCATTAGTCCAATTCCGAAAGCACCTCCAAGTTGTCTGGACATGTTATTGAGCGATATGCCGTAAGGAATATCCTTCGGTTTTAATCCAACTACCGCCTGGGTGAGTAAGGGGACAGTAAGGCAGGAAGTTCCCAGGCCACGGAAAATCTGGACGTAGGTGAACCATGCCCTGCTGGCCTCTGGTGAAGCCTGTGATGCTAGAAATCCATGCGAAATGAAGAACAGGAAACCGGCAGCAACAAATATCAGCGGGGATACACCTTTGCCCATCAGATTGCCGATTAATGGCATAGCAATAATCGACGCCAGGGCACTGGGAATGAGGGAAAGGCCCGACTCCGTTGGCGTATAGCCCATTGCACGTTGTACCATAAGCGGAAAAATATAAACGGAGCTGTACAACCCGAATCCGCACACAAAAGTGATCACGTTACTTCCAATCAGGTTGGTGCTTTTCATCACCTTCAAATTAATAACTGGCTGTTTTGTGGTGACTTCCCACCAGATGAATAGTGCCAGCCCTACGACGGCGATGGCTGTCATGATGCGTATCACCTCGTTTTCAAACCAGTCGTCTGTCTGGCCTTTTTCGAGTACATACTGCAACGCGCCTACACCGGCCGCGAGTGAAAGTATACCAATATAATCTACCTTAATTATTTTACGGTTGATAACAAGTTCTTCGGGCTTTTTGTCAATATAACGCCAGGTTAATAAAGCAGCCATGATACCTATAGGAATGTTAATGGTAAAAATCAGTGGCCAGGAGTAATTGTCTACTATATATCCGCCCAGCATCGGCCCGATGGTTGGCCCGATAACGACACCCATCCCGAAGATTCCCGACGCTTTGGATTTTTCGGAGGGATCAAAGGCTTCGAATAAAATGCCTTGAGAAACGGACAACAGTGCTCCGCCACCTAAACCTTGTATAAAGCGCCAGAAAACAAGCATCCATAATGATGTAGAAGCACCGCACATATAGGAAGCTATAGTGAAAATAATGATGGAAGACAAATAGTAATTCTTACGTCCAAAAAAGCGGCTTAAAAAGCCCGTCAATGGAATAACGATCACATTGGCTATGGCATAAGAGGTAACAACCCAGGAAGCATCCTCCGTTGTGGCCCCGAGGTTACCACTGATATTATTGAGCGCGACGTTAACAATAGAAGAATCGATGAGCTCCATCACCGCACCCGAAATAGTGGTGATAACGATAATTGCACGGGTTAATTTACTGATGGCCATAAAATGTTCTTTTAGGGTAATACATAATAATTAATGCTTGATGATAAGCAGTGGTACTTTACTGTGCTCCATAACGTAAGCCGCTGTACTACCCAAAAGCTCCTGAATAATGTTGTGCCCATGTGAGCCGATGACCATAAAATCGGGTTGCATTTCTTCAGCACATCTGACGATGGTTGGAGATACTTCCCCGGCTTCTAAAAGTGGTTGGATGTACCGATGTAAGGGATCGTGCTCCAGACACAGCGCCTTCAGTTTCTGTTCAGCTTCTTGGTAATAAGTATCATCTTCATAAACGGAGGTAGCAAGACCGTCGTAATGAAAAACGTGTAGTATGTACAGATAGGAGTTTTTGATACGGGCCAGATCTTTGGCGTATTCAAACGTTTTCATAGACGCGGCCGAAAAATCGACGGCGCAGATAATTTTACTGGTTTCAGGCATGATCGTGTTATTTAATTTTAACATCCACGTTTACACTCAGGCCGGCCTTGAGCACATCCCGCAATTCGTTAACATTGTCTATTTGTATTTTGACGGGCACACGTTGTGTTACCTTTACAAAGTTCCCTGTGGAGTTATCAGGTGGCAGCAAAGAGAACCTTGCCCCGGTAGCCTGGCTAAAGTCACTGATTTTACCAGTTATACCTTTGTCCGGATAGCCGTCTACTTCTATATTTACCGGCTGCCCGATGTGCATATGTTCGATCTGTGTTTCCTTGAAATTAGCTATGATCCAAAAGTTATTGTTAACCACACTGAACAGTTGCTGTCCTGCCTCAATAAATTGCCCCGACTCCAGGTTCGTTTTGCCGATCTTGCCGTTTGCCGGAGCGATAACGTGTGTATAAGACAAATTGAGTTTAGCTGTTTCCAATGCCGCTTCACGAAGCGCTACTGTAGCTTTTGCACGTGCGATCTGCGCATTTGCTGTGCCAGTTTGCGTATTTACCTGATTGACCTCCGACCGGCTTTTAGCTATTTGTTTAATGGCAGTTTGATAAGCTGAACTGGTATTATCCAACTGATGCCTGGTGATAGATCCCTCGTTGAATAATGCCTGATCGCGCTCCATGTCCCGCTTCGCTTTATCCAATACAACCTGTTCAACATTTACACCTGCGGCCGCAACGCTTTTGTCTGAAGATATGTTATTGATCTGTGCATTTGCACTGGCGAGATCGGCTTTAGCGGCTGCAAGGTCTGCTTCTGCCTGCTGTACCGCAATCCTGTATTCCCGGTCATCAATTGTTAAGAGAACCTGACCTTTTGCAACCGACTGGTAATCTTTCAGCGTAAAGGACTGGATGAAGCCCGAAGCCCTATTCACAACCGGTACGGCAATGCTTTCTATCTGCGCGTTATCTGTACTTTCATAATTAAACGCATGATAGATCTTTTGGCTACCGAAATACAGTGTGGTAATTACTACCAGGCCAATCACAGCCCATTTCCAGGGAAGAGCTGCCAAGGGAGGGTTTGGAATGTAAGTTTCTTGTATAGTTTCCATTGTTGATTTTTTATGTGGCAAAAGTAAACACTGTTTCCTATATTAGACAACATTGTTTACTATTGTTTATGAAACAGTGTTGTCTATTTACAAACTGATGACAATTGCTTTATAACCGGAAAAATGATAACTTTGAAGATGAAATCGAGTGAGCTGACCGACTTTGAAGACCGTGACAGAAATATTTTTTGGATTCTATATGTGCTCGATAAGGCGCTGGAAGAGTGGTTTAATGAGAGCTTTGATTTTTCCACATACCCGGATTTTCAATTCACATACTTATCATTCTTTATGAGAATTGGACGATCAGGAATATCGACCAGTGAACTGGCTTTGCTTACCGGCGTGACTAAGCAAGGTGCCGGTCGTATTGTAAGGAAGTTAGTTTCTTATAAACTGGTCAGAGCAGAACAAAGCGATTCCGACGCACGGCTATTAAGATTGTATCTTACTGAAAGTGGAAAGGAATTTTACCAGCAAATGGATGAAATGACCAATGAACTTTTAGCAGAGCATATTAAAGTTGTGGGTGCCAAAAAATATCATACAACTGTCGATACACTGATAGAACTTACGCATTACTATCAAAAGAAAGCGAAAAAGTAATCATGGTGGATATTTTGTGTTTGAAGTAAATATAAATGCTCCCAAAAATCAACAATTTATCGAATTAAACAGTTCGATAGTATAAACAAATATTTGTCCTCATAGGATAGGCTTACTTATATGTCCGCATGAGCAAAAAGAAAGATTATTCTTTACGTGAACAAGAAGACAGATTATTAAAATGTTGTGAATACAGCGATATTTTGATCAAAGGAATTTATCAGGAAGATTTTTCAGCAAAGAACTTTAATAGATGCAAACGTTAAATCGAAATCTACTCAGTTGAACAAAGTAGCTTTCGATTTAAATAACCGGAACAGGAAAATCTAACTCTGAAAAAAATGACACTCCTTAATAATGAAGGGTGGAAATAGACTCAATTTTAAATTAGTATAAAGCCATGTCGGAAAATTTCGAACTCTTTTTGCAGGGATATAATGATCTGGCTACCATTGTCCTATGGGCATAAAAAAGGAAACATCCATAATAGAATGTCTCCTTAAGTGCGCCCGACCGCAGTTTACGAACTTTTTTATGAGAGATTTAAAGAAATTGGCTTCTATAAATGATGTATTAGTGATTTACCGGTCACATATTCATACCAGCCATGTTATCTCCACCATTTTTAAATATCGCTTCGCTATTTAACAAATAAGCCCCGTTAGTCACCACAATATCCCCTGCATTTAAACCAGAAAGGACAGGCACATAGTTTTGATTACCACTCCCCGGTTTTACCATCCTGGATGAAAAGCTGCCATCGGAATTTTTGACCCATACCAGACTGCCTTTTCCATCTGTTAAAATAGCCGAAACAGGTACTGCTAAAGCATGGCTGCTACCATGGCCAATAGAAATATAAGCTAGCATTCCAGGTCTGATCAAGTCTTGTGGATTAGGGATATTAATCCTAATCAAATTTACTTTAGAGGCATTTGATAATTCGGGATTAATAAATTCAATTTTGCCATTAGTAACTTGGCCGCCTAAATCAGGAAATGAAACGCTTACCCGGTCATTTTCCTTATAGCTATTTATTTCGCTGGCATACAACTGAGCTTCTATCCATAAATTATCCAGGGCTTGTGTCTTCAAAATTGACATCCCTTCAGTTACATAATCGCCTTCATGAACAGCTATTTCACTAACGGTTCCGCTGATTTTACTCAATATGGTTGTGGTTGCAGATACTTTGCCGGAAGCTGCTATATTTCTGATCTGAGCAGGTGACAGGCCCCAAAGTTGTAGTTTGTTTTCGGCAGCGCTGATCAATTGTTGGTAATCCACATCCGGATTATGTAGCACCTTTTGCTGCTGTTTAGCCAATAAATATTCCTTTTCAGCCTCTTGCAAATCTTCACTGTAAATGGAATAAACAGGTTGTCCTATGGCGATTTTTTCACCGGTAGTTCTGATAAACAATTGCTGTATCCGGCCCGCTAGCCTTGCACTCAACTCTTCTGATCGATTATCATTGGTAGTAACGGTTCCGGTCAAAGTTTTTTCGCTGCCAGTATTCTCTTCCCTTATGGTATCGGTCTGAATACCGGCCAGTTGAATCTGCGCGGCGGTCAGTCTGATCTTATTTGCAGTCATATCGATATTATTCCCGGTCATTTCTACTTTGATGAGTTTCATGCCACATATCGGGCAATTACCTGGATGATCTTCGTGAATTTGCGGATGCATGGAACAGGTATAATAAGCTTTGTTTGCCGTCTTAGCAACTGTTGCCTTCGGTTTTTGTGTGCAGGCTGTAAAAAGTACAGCTATTACTATCATAAAGGATAGGAGTCCGGCTGCACTCAATATCCCAAAGCGTTTCTTTATATTATTCATGGCCTTGTGTTTTAATGAAGCTTTCACTGTCTGTTAAATATTGGGCATTAGATGCCAGGCTATCCGTTACGGATAAACCTTTTGTGATCTGTATTTCGTTATTGTGGGCTGTTCCTGAACTTACCTGGTGAGCATGGAAAGACCCGCCGCTTTTTAACCAGACAATTTTAGTCTGCCCTAAATCAACCAGCGCCGATCGCGGAATCCATAAGCCCTCCGTACTGCCGGTTTGTATAGTAGCTTTGACGATGCTATTTACTTTTAGTTCATGATTCATATTATCGAGATAAACCCGGATGCTCGTTGTTTTGTCGCCATCTTGTAGAGCAGGTTCAATAAAATTGATCTTACCATTGATGGTCTTGCCTGGTATATCTGGTAATGAAATAGTTACTGACTGGTTTAATTTCAATCCGGAAACAGCAGAGCCGTCAATTTTTATGATCGCCCAAAGCTTATGCGGGTCAAGTACGTTAAACAGAGTTTGTCCTTTTTCTACATACATACCTTCCTTAACCGATAAGGGCAGGTTTGTGGTAAGATCAGACGGTGATGATACCTGGGGAGCACCGGTCATCTGGCTATGTGGCATATCATGCACATGTCCCTCATAAGCGCTATATACAGGCAAGCTGTAAAAGGCCTGCCGGGTTTTAATAACCCGGTTAATTTGCTCGGAGGTCATGCCCAGTAATAACAATTTCTGCTTTGCTGCATTAATTAATGCTGTTTCCTGTGCGGAGTTCTTTGTCAGAAAAATCAGATCCTGTTGGGCAGTAACCATATCTGGGCTGTATATATCAAAAATCCGCTGCCCCCGGTGAATTTCCTGAAAGGCATATTTGATATACAGTTTTTCTATACGGCCCGAAAAACGTGACGCAATATTGTTAAATGTGCGTGTATCAAAGTCGAGGTAACCCTGGGCCGAGATCGTTGTTTGTACATCCTTTTCTATGGGCACAATAGCATTAACCGTTGATAGCACCGAAGAATTAACCGGTTGTAAAACGGTATTTAAACTGATGCCTGAGCCTTCACTGGCCTGACCTGATTTTTTTACCAGTGCCATGCCACAGATAGGGCAGCTGCCTGGATGATCTTCCAATATCTGCGGGTGCATAGGGCAGGTGTATTTAACATCCGTTTCAACCTGCGCTTTAGCTGCTTTCTTTTTTTGATCAGAACAGGAAGAGAACAGCAACAGGCCCGACAGTAAACTGATCATGATGATTTTAATACTTTTCATTTGTTCTGGTTATTTAATGCGGATACCGTAGTTTCATTTTCCCGTTCATAAGCAACCTGTAAGGTTAAAAGCTCCTGCAGGCGATCTAATGCGTTCATTCTGGAAGTTTGCAAATCTTTGATAACAAGCAGTACGGATGGCAGGTCGCCTGTATTTTGATCATAGGCCAATAATGCTGTTTTATAACTATTCTGTAAGGCGGGAATGATGTTTTGCTGGTAGTTGCCAATCTGCTTTTTTTTGTTCGTCATATCTACTTTAATACTGGCCAGTTGCCCCTGGGCCTGGTTGAGCACATCCATTTTTCGCTGCTGTAATTCCTCAACTTCGTAGCGGATACCTTTCAGGTTAGCCTTATATTCTTTGGATGCCCATGGAACTATAGGGATGGTGACAGAAGCCATTAAAATATATTGGTTAGCATAACCGCCATAACTGATCATATGTGCGGCCTGGATTCCAAAATCAGGCTTGCGTTTGCTGTATTCAACCTTTGCATTTAATGCTTGTAGTTCAATATTCCTGTTGATACTTTTTATATCACTTCGGGCATTGTCCAGTGCAGCGGTGTCAGTTAGCGTACTTTCGTAATTATTTAATACAACCGTAGTGTCCACCGAAAAAACTGCCTGTTTATCCCGGTTCATCAGTGTATTGAGCATGATATTTTTTTGGCTGATCTCATTGTTTAATTGATCACGGGTATTATCCAGTTCGTATAGATCTGCTTTGGCCTTGTAAATATTATTAAGCTTTTCTTTGCCATATGTGAGCCGGATATTGGCGTCTTTGAGCATGTACTCCAACAGGCTTTGTGAATGCTGTAGTAAGGTCAGCTTTTTCTCCAGTACTACACGCTCATAATAGTATTGTTTAGCCTGAGCAACCAGTTGATTTTTTAGATAATCTTTATCTGCTGCGGTTACTTTGGATACGCCTTTCATATAATCCTCTTTGGCTTTTAGCTTTGCCGGGTTAGTGAACATTTGCTCGGCCTGGATCATGAATGAACCACCATTGGGGCTAAACTGGTAGGGCACCTGGTACTGGCCCGCGCTTATCTTGGGTGCATCCAGGCTTTTTGCCCCGGTTGCGTAAGCATCCTGCGCGCTGGCCTTGGCGACCAAAGCCTGTAATGCAGGGTTATCAGCCACACGAGCAACAACACTATCCAACGGCAGGCGCTGTACCTGCGCTTTTGCAGGCAGGTATATAAACCAGGCGAACAGCATAGCTATAATTTGAAATTTCGTTTTCATGGTTTTATTCTTTTACATCTAATACTTCCAGCTTGCCATATTTTTTTAACTCGTATTCCTTCACCATCAAAAAGATGAGCGGGGTAACCAGTAAAATATGCGTAGAAGAAGTTAAAACACCTCCTATCATTGGCAATACAATAGGCAACATCACATCACTGCCTGTGCCGCTAGCCCAAAGCACCGGCACCAATCCAAACAAGGCTACACAAACCGTCATGAGTTTTGGCCGCAGGCGTTTCACGGCACCGTTCATCACGTAAACACGCAGATCTTCGAGTGTAATCGATTCTTTGGAATTGCCTTTTAATGCGATCAATTGCTGCATAGCATCATTCAAATAGATCACCATCACGATACCTGTTTCTACCGCTATCCCAAACAAAGCGATAAATCCCACTGCAACAGCAACAGACAAATGCACCCCAAAAAAATACACCATGTAAGCGCCGCCGATCAATGCGAAGGGGATAGAGATGAGGCTGAAAAAGGCTTCGCGGATAGAGTGAAAAGCAAAATATAAACAGGCAAAAATGATGAGGAGTACAATGGGCAATACCAATTTTAAGGTATGCTCGGCACGGATCAGGTTTTCATACTGACCGCTCCATTCAATATAATAGCCTTTGGGCAACGATTTGACCATGGTGTTTAATCTTTCCTGTGCTTCCTTAACCGTACTACCCAGATCGCGGTCGCGCACATTGAACAGAACTGTACCTCTCAACAGGGCATTTTCGGATTGTACCATAGCTGGGCCATCACTGATTTTGATATCAGCAACAGATGATAAGGGAATGGGCCCGTTATTAGTAGTTTGTACCAATGTTCGTTTGATTGCATCCAGGTTATTGCGGTAGTCCTGCGCCAGCCGTGCGTTGACACTGAACCGTTGTCTGCCTTCAACTGTAGTGGTTAGGTTCATACCTCCCAATGCGCTTTCCACCACCTCATTTACATCGTCTACACTAAGGCCGTATCTGCCGATAGCCTCTTTATTGACCTGAATATCCAGGTATTTGCCACCGGTGATCGGATCAACATATAAGTCTTTTACCCCGTTAATGCCCTGTAGTGCTTGTTTCATCTGGCTCGATAACGCATAGATGGTATCCAGATTTTGGCCGTAAACTTTTAAACCCACATCAGTACGGATACCTGTCGAAAGCATGTTGATACGGTTGATGATGGGTTGTGTCCAGCCGTTCACCACACCGGGTATTTGCAATTTGGCATTCAGTTCATTGATGATATCTTCCTTTTTAATGCCCTTGCGCCACTCGCTTTTAGGTTTTAAGAGGATAATGGTTTCGGTCATGCTTATGGGCGAATTATCGGTAGCGGTATTGGCCCGCCCGGCTTTGCCCAAAACATTTTTTACTTCAGGCACGCTTTTAATGATCTTGTCCTGTACCTGTAAAAGCTGTTTTGCCTGTGCATTGGATACATCGGGTTGGGTAACCGGCATAAACAGGATCGTTCCCTCATCCAATGGCGGCATAAATTCACTGCCTAAACTCACCAGCAGGGGTATGCTGATCAATAAAGCTATAAGATTAATCCCGATAGTTGTTTTGCGCCAGGTAATGCACCAGTTAAGTATGGGCCGGTACAGTTTTTCCAGTGTATTGGTTAAGGGATTACGGTCATCTGTTCTCAATTTCCCTTTCAGGAAGAAAGAGATCAGCACTGGGGCGAGCGTTACCGCAAGGATGGCATCAATGGCCAGTATAAAAGTCTTTGTCCAGGCCAGCGGACCGAACAGTTTGCCTTCCTGTCCTTCCAGTAAAAATACCGGCAGGAATGAAGCCACAATAATCAGCGTAGAAAAAAAGACGCCACGGCCCACCTGCTTGCAAGAAGCTTCTATGATTTTTATTCGTTCTGCTGTGTTCATGATTTTTCTTTTTGTTGTGCCAGGGATAGGTTCCGGTGCGCGTTTTCAACCATGACAATGCCGTTATCTACAATCACCCCAATTGCCAGCGCAATGCCTGTTAGCGACATGATGTTAGAGCTGATGCCAAATGCATTGAGCAGGATGAAACTGGTGGCTATAGTAATGGGGATCTGTATAATAATGCTTAAAGCACTTTTAAAACTCAACAAGAACAGGATCACAATAACAGATACTGTGATCATTTCTTCGATAAGCGTATGTTTCACAGAACCAATGGCGCTTTCAATAAGTTCGCTCCGGTCATAAGCGATCTTGAATTTTACACCCTGAGGCAGCCCTTTTTGAATGTCGGCCATTTTATCTTTCACCGCGTGAATAACCTTATCAGCATTTTCACCATAACGCATCACCACAATACCACCAACAGCTTCGCCATTGCCGTTCTGGTCAAAAATGCCCAGGCGCTCATCTCCACCCATTTGTACGGTAGCAATATCTTTGACCTTCACTGGTATGGTATTGATCACGCCAACGGGCATGTTCTCCACATCTGATAGGGTCTTGATATAGCCCAGGCCGCGAACGATGTAACCTGTGCCGTTCATTTCAAACTTACGGCCACCTACATCGTTGTTATTGCTTTTCACCGCTTTCAAAACCTGCGATAGCGGGATATTATAGTAATTGAGTTTATGCGGATCGATAGTAACCTGGTATTGCTTCTCAAAACCGCCGAAAGAGGCCACTTCGCTAACACCCGGTACGGTTTGCAGTCCTAATTTTACATACCAGTCCTGCAGGGCCCTTTGTTCACCCAGGTCCATCCCTTTGGCATCCAGTGTATACCATAAAATATGGCCAACACCTGTGCCGTCGGGGCCTAACGTCGGGGTGATTCCCTGAGGTAATAAACGCTGTGCGTAATTTAGCCTTTCCAGTACCCGGCTGCGTGCCCAGTACACATCGGCTTTATCGTCAAAAACAATATAAACAAAGCTCATCCCGAACATGGATGTAGCACGAATGGCTTTTACTTCGGGAATCCCCTGCAGATTACTCACCAATGGGTAAGTCACCTGGTCTTCCATAATTTGCGGACTGCGCCCCTGCCATTCGGTAAATACGATCACCTGGTTCTCCGAAAGATCGGGTATAGCATCGATGGGGTTTTCTTTAACCGCGTAGATGCCCCAAGCAAACAGACCTGCCGCAACCAAGAGAACGATATACCTGTTTTTTAAAGACAGGGAAATGAGTTGATTAATCATCGTAATAGGTTTTAATACCCCCTTTAGCCAGTTGACTAAAAGGGGGCAAATCATTTTACATCTTCATTTTCATTGGTTCGGTCTTCTTTTTGGCCGGTTCCTTTTTTACCAGTGTCATGCCGCATTTTGGACATTTACCGGGTTTATCACTCAGCACTTCCGGGTGCATGGTACAGGTATACTGCACTTTTGCCGGTTTAGCTTTTTGGGTTTTTGCAGTGTCAGATACCGCAGTGGGGGTATTTGCGGCAAAAACGGTTACTGCTGAGAATAGGATGGCAATAGCCATTAACATTACTTTTTTCATGTGTTTTAATTGATTATATGGTTTGATGATTAATTGCACGTTTTAAAATCAGGAGGGATCCACTTTTGACAGGTAGTAGTTGACGCTATATTGTTGATGAATAGCATCGTAGGTTAGCAGATCGCTGTCTGTTCTGAACCGGGTATCCAGAACCTCGAAAGCCCTTCCGTTCCTGAATATCTTTTTTAAATTCTCCAGGGTATACAGATATACCTGATCAGCTCCCTTTACACTGAAATAATGCGTAATGACAGGTTTGAAGAGGTTAAGTTTATCACCGGGACGCTGACGTTCGTAAATAGTAATGGCACCGCGTTCCAAAACTTTGAAATCGGAAATGCGGAGACCTTTTATGGCGACAGGCGAATCTTGAGTTGTAATAATAATTGGAGCATTAAAGCTATTGGCTTGCACCAATGATTTTGATAAAATCAGGGCAAACAAAACGATCGAAAATTTGAAAGTTTTCATTTTTAAAAATATAAGTGTGTAATTGCCGAAATCGTTCAGCAATACATCGATAGATAAAAAATATGGGTTAAAAGATGGAATGGTCTAATTCGCCTGTATGGCGATTAAACAATAGGGGAGGAAATACCGGAGGTATTAAATTCTGTAGTTGGAGTAGAGGATGTAAAGTGGATTGTGATAGAAAGGGGGCGCCTGACTATTGTAGGCCCTTACATCTTTTAAGGTTATTCTTTCTGCTAATGTTGGAACAGAAAATAACGGAATAATAAAAGCAAATGAATTTTTTAAATTCAGATCGGTTTTGGTCGAAACGTGATTGTCTTTTACTTTGAAGTTTGCCTTAACGGTTTTGCAGCAATCAGAGTCACTTATTGCTTTATGATCACCTTTCGATACAGAACTAACAGACAGAGATACACTGGCTAATTTACCACAGCAATAAAACTTATCTATGGTAATCCCATAAACAGATGCTGTGTAGATCAGGAGAAGTAATATGACTGCTATTCTTTTCACGATGCTAAATTAAGGCAATTCTTTGATCCATTTTTATATAATTATTGTAAAGTTTTATATTTTATTTTTTAGATATTTCGTAGCGATCTATTAGAGAGTTACCTATTTATTTCAGGAATGGGTATTTTGCTGGGGCCAATTTGGCTAAAAGGCTGCACAATAATAGGCGGTCTTTTTCAGTATTTACAGCAGTGTAGTTAGTGACGGTCCGACCGCAGTTTTCGAACACCTTCATAGAGGACTTGAAGAAGTTGACTTTTTAAAATCCTCAAATATAATAATCTACTACCTTTTTACTGAAATTATAGAGTTGGTAACCCGCTTATTCTAAAATATTAGATTAATTAGACAGGCTAACAATAATTCACTCAAAAATGAATTATTGGCAGTAAAATACACTCCTTGCTTTATAGTAATGTTCTATTCAATTGCTTCATTATTTGCATTTTCTGATTTTATTAGACTTTGCATGTAAATGCCTGATTTTGCCTGACCGATTTTGCAAGCAGTAATAATATGTTTGCTTAGACGATAGTCGCCCGACATCACCGGATACAGTTGCAAATGGAATCCGGATAAGTTTGTGGCACCGTCAACCAATTATAATAATGACTCTTTTCCTGCTGATTGCCCATATTAAATTCATGCGCCATCGTTGAGCATGCATTCTGCTCAGAGTAGGAAATGTCAGCTTGCACATCGTAACAAACAATATGCATCTGATGACGTCATCGGGATAGAAACCAATTTGACAATTAATAATTAATTATGAAACAATTTTTACTTCAATGGAGGTATAGACATCAAGTATTAAAGCTTTGTGCTATACATGTATGGTGCTGCCTTGTTTTTACTGTTATAGCAGCTCCGCTTACTTCATATTCAGCTATTAAAAGCAAAAGATTCCATCACATTCCCGAGGAAATTATTACCGGCGTAGTTACCAGTAAGGGACAACCATTGCCAGGTGTAACTATTGCTGTTAAAGGAATAAAAGGAGGAACAGTCACAGATGC
>JACXTT010001108.1_pt1 | contig 45721 bp, 44 predicted proteins | sample 9270951 | NCBI WGS metagenome assembly JACXTT01 (sample SAMN15532306, study PRJNA645909) | rock metagenome | isolation source: weathered quartz diorite | place: Puerto Rico | collected 2017-06-21 | reverse complement strand
TCTAATCAACTAAAGTACTCAAGGAAAAATATGCAAAAGCTTGCATCCGCACAATTTCCCATTCATGATTTGATCCGCAAACGCTGGAGTCCGCGCGCCTTCGCTGACAAGCCGGTTTCTCCTGATGTCCTGCGCAGCCTCTTTGAAGCCGCCAGGTGGGCGCCCTCAAGCAACAACGAACAGCCCTGGGCTTATCTGGTCGCCACGAAAGACGACAAAGAAAACTTTGCCAAAGCGCTTGGCGTTCTCGTGGAGTTCAACGTGAACTGGGCCAAGAATGCGCCGGTTCTTGCGCTCGCCGTTGCCAAGCTCACGTTCGCGAAGAACAACGCTCCAAACCGCAACGCTCCCTACGACCTCGGCGCTGCAACCGCCCTTCTCTCCGTTGAAGCCACATCGCGAGGGCTCTTCGTGCATCAAATGGCCGGTTTCGATGTGCAGAAAGCCCGTCAGGTATTTGAAATTCCAGCCGATTGGGATGCCTTTGCTGCATTGGCTCTCGGCTACCCCGGCGATCCCGAATCCCTCCCTCCATCTTTGAAGGATCGCGAGGTTGCTCCCAGAACACGCAAGCCCCTCTCTGAATTTGTGATGACGGGCCAATGGGGGCATACTGCTCCTTTCCTTTCGAAATAATAGGAGACCGCAGCAGCCGTCTAACTATGCACCGCACCATCGAGTTTCTTCTCCAACATGGATATACAGTCCTGCTGGGATGGGTTTTCGCCGAGCAGATCGGTTTGCCCCTCCCTTCCATGCCGTTGCTGCTGGCGGCCGGCGCACTCGCCGGCACCGGCCATATGAGTCTCTTCGCCTCGCTGGTCTACGTGGTGTTCGCTGCCGTAGCGGCGGATTTCATCTGGTATTCCCTCGGCCGCCGCAAAGGCATAAAAGTTCTACAGCTTCTCTGCAAGATATCCCTCGAACCGGATTCCTGCGTGCGCCGCACCGAGGGAGTTTTCGCGAAACGAGGCCCCCGCTCGCTGCTCGTTGCCAAATTTCTTCCCGGCTTGAGCACCGTCGCGCCTCCGCTCGCCGGCGTCTTTCACATGAGTGTTGGCCGCTTTCTTCTTTACGATGGCGTTGGTTCCATCTTGTGGGCAGGCGCGTTCCTCGTCCTGGGTTTCGCGTTCAGTGGCGAGATCGAACGTATCGCGGAGTATCTGGAACATCTCGGAAGCGGGCTGCTGGTTCTGGTCCTTGGCGCGTTGGCGGCCTACATCGGTTACAAATTCCTCGCCCGGCAGCGTTTCCTTCGCGAGCTGCGCATCGCTCGCATCACGGCTGACGAACTCAAGAGAAAAATTGATACCGGCGAGGAACTCGTCATCGTCGACCTGCGGCATTCCATGGATTTCGAAGCCGAGCCCGAAATCATTCCCGGCGCGTTTCGCATGGACGCCAAGGAGCTGGAAGAGCAAACCGACCGCCTGCCGCGCGATCGCGAGGTCGTTCTCTACTGTACTTGACCAAACGAAGCCACGAGCGCCCGTGTGGCGCTCCTCCTCAGAAAACACGGCATCAAGCAGATCCGGCCGCTGCAGGGAGGCCTTGAAGCCTGGCGCCAGCGCGGCTATCCGCTGGACACCAAACAGTCTCCAGAGCTGACCGGAAAAGAAGCCTAGCGATTCTCGAGCAATCTGCTCAAAGCCGCGGCAGCACGATTCCGCTCTGCGCCTGGTACTTCCCCTTCTTGTCTTTGTAACTCACTTCACAATCTTCGTCCGATTCAAAGAAAATCACCTGGCAGAGTCCTTCGTTCGCATAAATCTTCGCGGGCAGCGGCGTTGTATTGCTGATTTCCAGCGTCACGAAGCCCTCCCACTCCGGTTCGAACGGCGTCACGTTCACGATAATCCCGCACCGCGCATACGTGGACTTCCCCACGCAAATCGTCAGGACATTCCGCGGAATTCGGAAATATTCCACCGACCGCGCCAGGGCGAACGAATTCGGCGGAATCAAGCAGACTTCGCTCTTGATGTCTACCAGCGACCGCGCATCGAAATGCTTCGGATCGACGATCGTCGAATTCACGTTCGTGAAAATCCGGAACTCGTCTGCCACGCGGATGTCGTAACCGTACGACGACACTCCGTAACTGATTACCCCTTCGCGTACTTGCCGGTCCGTGAATGGCTCGATCATCTTGTGCTCCAGCGACATGCGCCGGATCCAGCGGTCGGGCTTAACGGCCATCCATTTCCTCCTTGATTGTCTTTGCAACGCTTGATTTTTTCGGCGAACTGCATGAAGCCATTTGGAAATTACTCGCCCAAAAGAGGTTCAGTGTAAATTACCCTTCACGTCTTGACAACCCACGCCGCACCCTCTAGCATCTGCCCACGGATTCTTCGGAGGCTTGTGTGATTAAGTTGGATATCGTAAACGCCGTCGTCGCCTCGACGAACATCAGCCGCACCAAGGCCGAGCAGGCCGTCGAAACCGTTTTCGAATCCCTCAAGCAGGCCCTCGGCCGCAGCCAGCGCATCGAACTCCGCCGCTTTGGCGTTTTCAGCGTCAAGCCGCGCAAGACCGGCATCGGCCGCAATCCCCGCACCGGTGAAGAAGTCAATATTCCCCCCGGCAAAGCCGTCCGCTTCAAGCCCGGCAAAGAACTCCAGGGCCTCGAGGGCGCCAAGAAATCGGACTAGCGCATTCGGATCCCGCTGCCGGGCCTATCCTCTCCGCTTCTATGAACCTTTCGTGAGCTCGCCGCTTCCAGAAAACCCCTCAAGCCCGATCCCAATCCATGTGGATTGGCGCGCCGAGCCATTCATCCAATCCCAATTCTTTCGCATTCCTCCGCGCCCTTCCACCAGAACTCTTATACTCGCCGGCGTCTTGTTCCTGCTCACACTTTGCACCTGCCTCGCAGCCGGCACTCAATTCGCCAATGCGTATTCCCAAAATCTAGCTGCCTCTTTCGACGAGTTTGTCCACGCGTACAAACTTTTTTATCAGCATCCTGCTGGGCTCCTCGCGGGCCTCCCTTTTGCCCTCATGCTGCTCACCATTCTTCTTGCCCACGAACTCGGCCACTTCTTCGCCTGCCGCCATCATCACATTCGCTCCAGCTATCCTTACTTCCTTCCCTTTCCATCACTGATTGGCACGTTCGGCGCTTTCATTCTTATCCGCTCCTCCATTCGCACCAACCGCGCCCTCTTTGATGTTGGCGCTTCGGGCCCGCTCGTGGGCTTCGTCTTCGCCGTCCCGGCTCTTCTCTACGGAATCGTTCACGCGAAATTCGTGCCGGCCCTCGCGAACCTCGATCACGCCGACGTCGCCTTCGGCATGCCTTTGCTATTGCGATTTCTCTACGCCTTCCTGCATCCCGGCGTTGACGCCGGCTCGCTTCTCCTTCCCCCCATCGGCCGCGCCGCATGGATCGGTTTGTTCGTGACTTCGATGAACTTGCTCCCCGTGGGCCAATTGGATGGCGGCCATGTCCTCCGTTCCATTAGCCCTCGCCTGCATCGCTTCACCTCTCTTCTTGTACCTTTTGCTCTCATCGCCCTGGGCCTGCTTCATTTCTGGCAATCCTGGTACATCTGGGGCGCCATGCTTCTTGGTATGCGCTTGCTTCGTGTCCCGCCCATCTACGACCCAACGCCACTCGATCCCATTCGCCGCCTCGGCGCCTTCCTCACGCTCCTCGTCTTCCTCCTCTGCTTCATGCTGGCACCCATCCTCGCCTAGCGTCCTTGCAGCGTCCGCGAACCATAACTTTCCATTGGCCCTTCCCTCACTCCAGTTATGATGCCTCCCAACTGCTGGCTCAGGATCGCAGCAGCGCTCCCGTGCCATCGCTTCTTCGCACACACGACAACATCGAGAAATCGGGTGTATACTCCGGCTACCCAGGCCTAGCTGGAGCTTTGGACTAAGGAGTCCCTCGCACAGGAATGCACACATGGATTTGAACCCGGCCGAGCGCTAGGGCTTCGGGGACCGGCCGGCACTCAGTTAGAGAGGGTGATATGAAGCAAACCTTCGCTATCGGTATCGGAGGCGCGGCCGGCCAGGGAGTCGCCACCCCGGGCGACATTTTCGCAAAAATTTTCAGCCGCCGCGGCCTTCACCTGAATGCCTACAACGCCTATCAATCCATCATTCGCGGCGGCCATACTCTTCTAACCATTCGTACCGGCCCGGATAAGGTCACCAACATGGGTGACCGCATCGACCTGCTCATTCCTCTCAACCAGGACACCATGGATCGCCACCTGACGCTGCTCACGGCTGGCGCCGCGTGCATCTACAATTCGGACACGATCAAGCCGGGCTCCACCGCTGACGGCGTTCAGCTCTGTCCGCTTCCGGTTTCCGAGTTGGTGGACATCACCAGAAATAAAGTCGCGCAGAACACTCTCGCCATCGGCGCCGGTCTGCACATGATGGGCATCGGCTTCTCCGCGTTAGAGGAAGTCCTCCGGGAACAGTTCAAGAAAAAAGGCGAAGCCGTGGTGGCCGAAAACGTCGGAGTCGCCCGGGCCGGATATGACTACGCCGCCGCGCACTTCACGGCTTTCCCGAATCCGCTTCCCAAGACGGAGGATCGCTACGCCATTCTGAGTGGCAATACAGCCATGGCCATGGGCGGCGCAGCCGCAGGCGTCAAATTTTATTGCGCGTACCCCATGAGCCCTTCGACTGGCGTCCTGCACTGGATGGCCGCGCACGCGCGCAAAGCCGGCATCATGGTCCGGCAAGTAGAAGATGAAATCGGCGTGATCAACATGACCATCGGCGCGGCTCACGCCGGTGTCCGCGCTATGTGCGCAACTTCCGGCGGCGGCTTCGCGCTGATGAGCGAGGGCCTTGGCATGTCCGCGATGATCGAAACCCCGGTCGTCGTCATCAACTGTCAGCGTGCGGGCCCGTCCACCGGCGTCCCCACCAAGACCGAGCAGGGCGACCTGTGGCAAATGCTCGGCGCCGCTTTTGGTGACTATCCGCGAGTGATGGCCGCTCCGCTGGACATTGGCGATTGCTTCAAGCTCATTCCCGAGATTTTCAATATCGCCGATCGCTTCCAGTGTCCCGGTCTCGTCCTTTGCGATCTGCTGTTGTCGGAAGGCAGGCTCAGCGTTCATCCAAAAGATCTGGATTTCAGCCCCTCCATCGACCGCGGCGAACTCATCACCAACGGCAACGGAGCGAAGCCCTCAGTTGCCACGAACGGGGACTACAAACGCTACAAAATCACCGACAGCGGCATTTCACCGCGCGCCATTCCCGGCGTACCCGGTCACATCCACACCGTCGCTACGGACGAGCACATGGAAGACGGCGTACTGATTAGCGACGAATTCACCAATCCCATCAAGCGCCGCGCCATGATGGAAAAGCGCATGCGCAAAGTGGCTGGCATTGAGGCCGCCATCCCGCGGCCGGCGCTGTTGGGCCCGCGCGACGCCGACGTTACGTTGATCGGCTGGGGTTCAACGAAAGGCGTGATCGAGGAATCTTGTGAGATTCTCAATGAGCAGGGAATCTCTGCCAATCAGCTTCAGATTCGCTGGCTTGTGCCGTTGCATGGCGATGCAATTCTAGAAATTCTGAAACGCTCGCGGCACACCATCATCGTGGAGAACAACTACAGCGGCCAGTTTGCGCGCTACCTGCGCAGCGAGACCAGCTTTGTGCCGGACGGCCACATTCGCAAATACGACGGCGAACCCTTCATGCCGCATCACATCGTGGAAGCAGTGAAGGAACAACTCGCCGGGCAAACGAAACTCTCCGTTCCCATGCACGAGATTACGGTCTGAGGAGAAGACACAGATGGCGACAACCGTACAGCGTGCCAGTCAACTGACCATGGCGGATATGAAAGGCCGAGTCGATCCCGATTGGTGTCCCGGATGCGGCGATTTCGGCGTGCTCGCGGCCGTACAAAAAGCCCTGGTCGAACTGCGCATACCGAACCATAGCGTAGTCACCATCAGCGGCATCGGCTGCTCCTCCAACTTTCCCGGGTACATGAATACGTACGGCATGCACACTCTGCACGGCCGTGCCCTCGCCGTGGCTACCGGCCTGAAGCTTGCCAATCACGAGCTCACCGTACTGGTTACTGGCGGCGACGGGGACGGCTTTGGGATCGGCGGCAATCATTTCGTCCACTCCATGCGCCGCAATGTGGACCTGCTCTATATCGTCATGGACAACCAGATCTACGGCTTGACCACGGGCCAAACGTCGCCGACCAGTCGCGTAGGCATGAAGACGAAAAGTATGCCCTTCGGCAACATCGAAGCACCGATTAATCCCATTTCCCTGGCACTAGCCGCAGGCGCCACCTTCGTCGCGCGCGGCTATAGCGCCGAGCAAAAGCATCTCACCGAACTGATCAAGCAAGGCATCGAGCATCCGGGCTTCTCGTTCCTGGACGTTTTCAGCCCCTGCGTCACTTACAATCACGACAATACCTATCAGTGGTTCCGTCCGCGTGTGAAGAAGCTCGAGGACGACTCCACTCATGACCCCGCCAACTGGGTGGCCGCCATGGAAAAATCACTGCTCTGGGGGGAAGAGATCCCCATTGGGAAATTCTTCGAGCGCACCGACGTTCCTACGCTTCACGGGGCGGAGCCGGTGTTGAACGAAGGTCCGCTGGTCCATCGTGATTCTCGTGTGCCTCTCGATGTGGCTCGCTCGTTTATTGAAGAACTGATGTAGCCGACCGCCGCGTCTTGATCTATGGATGGACCGATGGGGTAGGACTTCTGCTAGTTCCTCTTGTTAGCTGCACGAAAGACTGTAGACTTCTTGTTCAGCGAAAACTCATTGTTGGGGCTGGGGCCCGTCCAACATTTTCAGCGCCATCTCGCGCGCTTGGTGCGCGCGTGTACTCCCGGGCCCTCTAGGTTCGAGCCGCAGATAAGTTTCCAAATCTTGCAGCTGCTCCCGATAATTCCGTCTCCGCGCATACACGTCCGCCAGCACGAGGTATGCCTCGGCAAATCCGGGCTTCCGCAGGAGCGCTTCGCGCGCGCTTCTCTCTGCCTCATCCAGTCGGTCTAGACGCAGCAGCGCCATTCCCAGAATCACATGACCATCCGGCGCGTTCCCGTCCACCTCCAGTCCCCTTCGCAGAATCGCTTCCGCCTCGCCCGGATTCCCTTCCAGGTACAGTAAATAGCCCAATCCAAACTCTGCGGCAGCGTGCCTTCCCTTGCTTAGGTCGATCGCCGCCTGGAATGCTTTCCTCGCCTCTTCCTTGCGGCCCAGATGAATTTCCGCAATTCCCAGTTGGGACAGCGCTTCATAATATTCGGGAAATGCTTTGATGGCCTTTGTGAAGTGATTTGCACCCCCGGCGGAGTCGTCCTTGGCCAAGCAGACCATTCCCTTTTGATATTCTTCCCGCGCTTTGTCTGGGATCCTCAAATCGCGCACGGAGACCGTGTATTTCTTTTGCCTCGGTTCCGTCCATTTCACCGGCGCCAGGTAAAACAGCAGCTTCAAGGACGGTCCGTCGAGCTGTGCCGTCGTTCTCACCGTATCGTAACCGGATTCTTCTACATTGATTTCATAGCTGCCCGGGGGAAGCCCTGCCACTTCGAAGTGCCCGTCATAGTCCGTCAAGATGCTATGAAATACGCCCGCGGCATGTGATTTCAGCCGCACGCCCACCTGGCTCAGCGTTCGATTGTCGCTTTGCGAAAGCACCGTCCCGGAAATCGTTCCGGTCGGCGCCGCGGCCTCGGCGCTCTGCGCTCTTGCGTTCGGGATACAGCTTGTCAGTACGAGGTTCAGGAAGAGGATCGGCAGGAATTTCGCTCGTTGCAGTCGCTTCTCGGGTTTCCGCGGTTTGTACAGCATCTCGACCTGCCGCACACTCTTGAGGTTTTCCCTCGGTGGCCTTTGCGGCTGGGAGAGTTAATCCGGCTGGACGCGGGCCGCCACACCCTTCAGTCATTTGATGGCTGCGGTTGTGGTTTCGCCAGCGCCGCCGGTGCACCATTCCCCCTGCTTGCCGACCGTCGCGCACCGTGCAATCTTCTGCCACGGGAAACCTGCTGTCTGTCTGGTTCGATACATTGCACAACGCATGCCAAGAATTTCTCTCCCTCCTCCGTGCCGTAAACGCTTGCAAATAAACAAAAATCATTTCGATTCTACCGTCGCCGCTTTCGGAATCTGTCTCAACCCGCGACGCCCTAGCCCATCCTGGCTCACATTGAGATTCGCCGGCTCTTGCCTTACATCTCCTCGGAAGTGAACCTTAAGCCGGCACCGATCCAAGTTGTAGGAACGGCTGGGGGCCGCTCACAGATGCCCGCCACCGTGAAGGCTCGCGGCGCGGCAAGCCACAAATAGCCAGGCCACAGGATCTTCATTTAAACGAACCTCGTCCCTGTCCTTTTCCGGCAGTGGTTCAGCTTCCGATTAGCCGCGTGGTCCGGCGATAAATTCCAAGTAGCCGAGCATTCGCCCAGATGACGAAGGAGGAGTGACGACTGCCTAAGTTAGACGTACATCAAGCAGTGACAGCCAATACTGAAGAGATTGCATGGTAAAACCGCAAAGAATGAGTCCAATGCCGAATACGCCGAGCCACCGCTCCGGGAGATTGTCGGCGTAATATTCGATGTAAGGATTCACCGTAATTCCCACGCCGGTGACAATGCCTGTCACCAGCCCCACGCGAATGGCAAAAAGCCAGGCGTTGTCCACGTGATGGATGAACGCGCTACAGATTAGGGCTGCGACCGTGTAGCCGACGGTACGGCGCACCGTTCCCCAAAACTGGCGACGAGTAAGCCGTGGACGGCGAGACGCTTCATAGTCGATCGCAGGACGCATTCCGCGAGAGTAGGCGAGGATTTGGCCGGCGGTGACGAGGATGGCAAATGCGATGGCGAATCCGAAGCCCACAATCCTGAACAGCCCGGCTCCGAAAGCAAACCCCCGGATGGCGGAAAACAGTCCTTCCCAAGGCAAGGAGTAATGATCCAGCCTACGAGCTGCTCGACTGAACTCAATCGACAGAGTGATACCGGTGGCGATGCCGGAAGCCAGGCCAAAGAAGAGACCGAGGCCGAGGCCGTAGCCGAGGCCGAAGACAACGGCGTACGTGACCGCTCGGGTAAGCAGCCGCAAAGGACCGTGTTGTCCACCCAATAGGTCATAGGCCAGATAGAGACTGCCCAGCACATCAAGACAGATACCCGTAATGCTGACGACCGCGACTGTATGGTGGCCCACTCAACGATTGTAGACCTAAAATTTTGGCGATCCCGCCCGGATAACGGTCCAAACGCGCTTACCGGAAAAGTGAAGGAATACTCTTCATGTCCGGCAATCCGGATAATCAGGCAAGTAGAATCATTTCCAGCTCATGTTCGCCACGTAACGCAACCATAGAACACAATTGTCCGCGCTTAGCGGCCTACCATTTTTTGCAGCTCTTCGGGGTAGCGAGCGCCTTGCACCGCGATCTTTGTGGCGGCCATCTCCAGTTCGCGGAGATCTTCGGGCGAGAGTTTCACATCAACGGCTCCGATGTTTTCTTCGAGCCGATGCAGCTTGGTCGTCCCCGGGATCGGCACGATCCACGGCTTCTGGGCGAGCAGCCAAGCGAGCGCGATTTGAGCAGGTGTCACTTTCTTCTGTTGCGCAAATCTGCCAATCAGATCCACCAACGCCTGATTCGCTTTCCGGTTCTCTGGCGTAAAGCGAGGGACGACGTTGCGGAAATCGCTTTTGTCGAACTGCGTATCTTCGCTAATCTTTCCGGTAAGGAAGCCTTTACCAAGAGGACTGAATGGAACGAACCCGATCCCGAGCTCCTCCAGCGTCGGTATCACCTCCGTTTCAGGCTCTCTCCACCACAGCGAATATTCGCTTTGGAGTGCCGCCACAGGCTGAACGGCATGTGCGCGACGGATCGTCTTCGCCCCTGCTTCAGAAAGTCCGAAGTGCTTCACTTTGCCTTGCTGAATCAACTCTTTCACCGCTCCCGCGACGTCTTCGATCGGCACGTTGGGGTCAACGCGGTGCTGATAGAACAAATCGATGACGTCGGTCTTGAGGCGCTTGAGCGAGCCCTCGGCGACTTTCTTGATATGCTCTGGCCGACTGTCCAGCCCGGCCTGTTTGCCAGTGTTAGGATCAAGTTTGAACCCGAACTTGGTGGCGATCACCGCTTGCTCACGGAAAGGAGCGAGAGCTTCACCCACGAGTTCTTCGTTTGTGAACGGGCCGTAGACTTCCGCTGTATCGAAGAATGTGACGCCGCGTTCCAGGGCTGCCCGGATGACTGCGATCATCTCCTGCTTGTCTCCGGCCGGGCCGTAGCCAAAGCTCATGCCCATACAGCCGAGGCCGAGGGCCGAAACCTCCAAGTTGCTGCTTCCAAGTTTGCGTTTCTGCATTGATCCCTCCATGCTGACGCAACGATACACCGGCAAACGTCAGCGCCGCAATTGAGGCCTAAGTCCGGCGGACAAGATTCACATGCCTGATTCGCATCTGCTTACAGTAAGCTCAGCGGATCCATATCAACCAGCACGGCGGTCTGAGGGATCTCCTTGGCGTCGCAATAGGCCATCGCCCCGCTCAGCAGCTTCGTCAGCACCGATCGCTTCGGTGATTTCAACAAAAATTGGAACCGGTGCTCCTTCTTCAATCGCGCGAGGGGCGCCGTGGCCGGTCCCAGGATTCGTACGGCTTTATCGTCATGCGGTGAAAAATATTCGGAAAGCTGGCGCGACCAGCGGATCGCTTTCTCGAGACTCGTGTCCCGCACGATCACGTTCGCCAGCGAAGTGAACGGCGGATACGCCATCATTCGCCGGAAGTGCAATTCCCGCTCAAAGAAAGAAATGTAGTCCTGCTTGACGGCGTCCTGAATGGCGTAATGCTCAGGATAAAAGGTTTGGATGAGAACCTGACCGGCGAGTTCGCCGCGTCCCGCGCGTCCCGCCACTTGCGTCAGCAGCTGAAACGTCCGCTCTGCTGCGCGAAAGTCCGGCAGGCTCAACGACGAATCCGCGGAAACCACGCCGACCAGCGTTACGCGTTGAAAATCATGTCCCTTCGCGAGCATCTGCGTGCCGACCAGAATATCCAGCGCGCCGCCCGCGAATGCTCCGAGAGTTTCTTGGTACTGCCGCTTCGTCCGCGCCGTATCCCGGTCCAGCCGCGCGATCCGCGCGCCGGGAAATTCTTTGCGCAGCCTTTCTTCCAGGTGCTCGGAGCCTTCGCCAAAAAAATAAACGTATTTCGACTGGCACTTCGGGCATTGCTTCGGAATTTGCTGGATCGAGCCGCAGTAGTGGCACTCCAGCCGGTTGCGCTGCTTGTGATGCGTCATCGAGATGCTGCAGTTCACGCATTGCACCGACGCTCCGCAGCTTCTGCACAAGACCGACCACGAATAGCCTCGCCGGTTGATCAGCACCAGCGCCTGCGTCCGGTTGGCGAGACATTCCTGAATGCCCGCATGCAGCTTCGCGGAGATCGGGCTGGTCTGGTGCGTTTGCTGAAACTCCTCGCGCAGGTCCACGATTTCGACACTCGCGAGCGAACGCTCCGCCACGCGCGAAGCCAGCGTCAGCAGTTCATATTTTCCATTTCGCGCGTGATGATATGTCTCCATCGACGGCGTCGCCGATCCCAGCAGTGCAAGCGCGCCTTCCATCTTCGCGCGCACGATGGCCACATCCCGCCCGTGATAGCGCGGCGTCTCTTCCTGTTTGTAGCTGTTCTCCTGCTCTTCATCGACGATGATCAACCCGACATTTTCCAGCGGCGCAAAAATCGCCGACCGCGTACCGACAACGACGCGCGCCTCCCCGTTCCGCACGCGCCACCATTCGCGGGCGCGTTCCACGTCGCTCAGCGCCGAATGCAGCACCGCCACGCCCTCGAACTTTGCGCCGAACCACGACCGGCATTGCCGCCCAATCCACAACGTCAATGCAATTTCCGGCACCAGAATGATCGCGGTCTTCCCGCGCGCCAAAGTTTCCTGTACCGCGCGCAGGTACACTTCGGTCTTCCCGCTGCCCGTTACTCCGTGCAGCAACTGCACGCCGAATTCGTACAGCTCGAATCGCGCACGGATTGCTTTGAGCACGCTCTCCTGGTCCGCATTCAACTCATGCGCCGGCGGCGTGTACCCCGCGTCAAACGGATCTTCCGCCGGATCGATCGGCTCTTCCCAGCTTTCCAGCAACCCGTCGCGCAACATGCGCTCGACCAGCGCGCGCGTCACCTTTGCGATCTTCAGCAGCTGCGGCAGGGGCAGCGGCCCTCGCTCCGTTTCCAGCAATTCCCGCACGCGCTCTTCTCCGCGCTTCCTTTGCGCTCTCTGCTTGCCCAGAGCGGAGCCGAAGGGCGTCTCTGCGCTATTTCTTTCTTCGCTCTTTTCAGCCAACGGCTCCGCAATCGCCCCGCCTCCCTTCCATGCGACGATGCGTTGCACTTTGCGCTTTCTTCCTGCGGTGATTTCTCGAATTTCAATGAGTCCCCGCCGTTGCAGTCTTTGCAAACCGGAAGCATCGACGCCAAGTTTTGCCGCAGGACCAAACGGCATAGCGCCAATTCTATTCTTAAGCTTTGCGAGGAGCTCTACTTCGCCGCGTGTGAGTCCGTGCGACAATTCGCCGCCGCTCAAGCTTTCGGCTGCCTCAAGGCCTGCCGCCGTCAAATGAATTTGTCGTTGCGATTTCAGCTCCGTCAGCGGCGGCAGCATCGCTCGGAACACTTCACCGGTTGGCGCCAGGTAATATCCCGCGATCCATTGCGCCAGCTCGATCAATTTCGGCGTCAGTGCCGGAACAAGATCCAGTACCCGCGTGATCTCTCGAATCTTTGTGCCTTCCGGCGCGCTCTCCACGAATTCAACGACGACGCCGACCATCGTTTTTTTGCGGAACGGCACAAGCACGCGGCTGCCCAGTTGTACCGTGCTGCGCAACGCTTCCGGGATCGCGTAAGTAAACGTCGCACGCAGCGGCACCGCCAGCGCTACATTGCAAAAAGCGGGGTTCATCTCGCCGTGTAGTGTATCAGCAGGAGGAAACACAGCAGAAAGAGGGATGCTCGAAGGATTCTGGAGAAAGCAGAAAAAACTATTGGCTAATCAAAACAATCCCCGCGAAAATCGTAACGATGCCCGCAAGCTGCCAGCGTGAAATGCGTTCGCGCAGAAAGATTGCCGCGAGTCCCACGGTCACCGCTCCATAGAGCGACCCGAGCACGCTTACTATAGCGATGTGTTCCATCTGCATTCCGCGATTGCTGAGGACGAAGGCGCCCGTATCGAGAAGACCCATCGTCGATACCAGCCACCTGGTGTTATCTCGCGGCAGGCGCATCGGCTGCCTTCCGGCAAAAATCAAAATCGCGGCCACTGCCGAACTGGTCAGGCGAATCACCCACACGGTCTGCGTGGCGCCCACCCGCGGTACAATCTGCGTTCCCAGCAGCCAGAAAAGGAGGCCAAATCCTATTGCCGCAAGAATCGCCCAACCGATTCCGGCTCCGCTACGGTTCATTGCCTCGGTACCCTCGGCGTCTGGCGCTTTCTCTCCCCTTGCCACGACAATCGCGCCCAACAACACGCAGAAAATTCCCGCCGTGCGCATGCTGGTCAGCGGGTCGCCGCTCAATCGCGACAGTAAGAGGGTCAGCGCGGGATAACTGGCAGAGAGAGGCGCGACCACGGACATTTTTCCGATTTCAAACGCCCGATAGAGCGACAGCGTCGAAAACGCGTTGATGCCTCCCGCGAGCAAACCCCACGCCCATGGCGGCCAGCCGGATCCGTCCGTGAGGTGTCCCCATCCCCCGAGCCACGGCAAAAAAATCGTGAGCAGGACAAGGCCGATGCCCTGCATGTAAAACATGGCGCGAAGCGTTCCGATGCGGCGGGTGGCAAATCGCGCGAGAAAATCGGCGCCGCCCCAGGTGAGCGCCGTCAGGAGGCCCAGCACAATTCCCATGATGGATTACGCAGACTTGCCTTTTTTGACTTGGAGGCCGAGGACGGCCATCACTTTTTGGAGATCTTTCCAGACTTCACTTTTCGCGGGCGGATTGCGCAACAGATAAGCCGGATGATACGTCGCCAGCAATCTTCTTCCGCGGAATTCCAGCCACTCTCCGCGAAACTGCGAAATCCCACGGCTGGTTTGCAGCAGCGTTTTCGCCGCAACCGCGCCGAGGCAGACAATTACTTTTGGAGCGATGGCGTCGATCTGCCGCAAGAGAAATGGCGAACAGGTGCTGACTTCGTCTTCTTCCGGCTGGCGGTTTTCCGGCGGCCGGCATTTCACCACGTTGCAGATGTACACGTCTTTGCGCTGCAAGCCCATGGCTTCGATCATCTGCGTCAGCAATTTTCCAGCGCGCCCGACGAACGGCAATCCCTGCGCGTCTTCATCCGCGCCGGGACCCTCGCCGACAAAAATAAGTTCTGCTTTCGGGTTTCCGTCCCCGAAAACAATGGTGTGCCGCGTGCCGTGAAGTTTGCAGCGCGTGCACTCGCCCAAATCTTCGCGAATCTTAAGCAGCGTGTCATCCGCGATCTTGTCAATGGACTCAAAAAGGGAAGGTCCTGCCGCCACCGGCAAAGGCAACGGTAAAGTCTTCGGCGCGACCGCCGCGGCAACTGGCGCAGCTCTCGGCAATTCGGGCTTGCGTACGGGTTTCGGCAAAGGCATTTCCTCTGTGGTGCCTGGCGGCAAGCTTTCACGAAGCCCAGTGATTCGACGCTGATAAAACTGGCGGATTCCAAGATCTTCGTAAAAGTGAAGGCGATCCGTAATTTTTTTCTGGAGAGCTTCGGGGATGCGCGCGGCCATGGCGGGATCAAACAGCGGAACGTTTCGCAGCCGTCGTTCCCTGGAGCACGTCTCGCAGCCGCACCACTTCGTCCAGGATCCGCTGCGCCACTTCACTCTTGCTCAATTTTGGCAGGGCGAGGTCGCGGCCATCGCGCGAGAAAAGAGTGACGATATTGGTGTCGTGGTCAAAGCCCGCGCCTTCCGCGGTGACGTCGTTGGCCACAATCAAATCAGCGTTCTTCGCTAAAAGTTTCTTGCGCGCGTTTTCCGCCACGTGATCGGTTTCCGCGGCGAACCCGACAACAATTCTTTGGCCTTTGTTCTTGGCCACTTCCGCCAGAATGTCGGTGGTCGCTTCGAGCGAAATCGTCAGAGGCGCGCTGCCCTTCTTGATTTTCTCCGCATGCTGCTCCACGGGGCGGTAGTCCGCAACGGCTGCCGCAAGAACCGCAATGGTGGCATCCGCAAAACGATCAACGACAGCGCGGTGCATCTCTTTCGCGGAGCGAACATCCACGCGTTCCACGCCCGCGGGAGTTTCCAGATTTACCGGCCCGCTCACGAGAATCACTTTTGCGCCTCGCCCCGCTGCCGCTTCCGCAACCGCGTAGCCCATCTTGCCGGACGACCGGTTCGTCAAATAGCGAACCGGATCAAGGTCCTCGCAAGTTGGACCAGCGGTCACGAGAACGGTGTCGCCGCTCAAATCCCTCTCCGCCTTCAGAACTTCGCGGACGGCGGCGACAATGTCTTCCTGACCCGCCAGCCGCCCCGCGCCCGTCATGCCGCAAGCCAGGTAGCCCTCCGCGGGATCGACAATCGTCACGCCGCGCGCGCGCAGCATCTCCACATTCTCCTGCGTCGCCGCGTGGTTCCACATATTCACGTTCATCGCCGGCGCGATCACCACCGGCGCGGTCGAAGCCAGGTACAGTGTCGTCAGAAAATCATCCGCAATCCCGCGCGCAAATTTGGCGATGATGTCCGCCGTGGCCGGCGCAACGAGCAATAAATCCGTTCGTTGCGCGACGGCGATGTGTTCAATGGCGCTTTCGAGGTTGGCTTCGCCGCCCGAGGAATCGCCGAAGAGGTCGGTAATCACTTTCTGCCCGCTCAACGCGGCAAATGTGAGCGGCGTAACGAACTCGCGCGCGCCGCGCGTCATCACTACCTGCACGGCGAATCCGTCCTGCTGCAGGCGGCGCACGAGCTCCGCGGCTTTGTAAGCCGCCACGCCACCGGTCACACCCAGCGTGATTCGCATTCCTGCCTTCCGCGGCGCGCTACTTTCGCCGCTTGTTGCCGTCCTTGTCCGTATCGATCGAATCCGGCTCCACGAATTCGTACTCGATCAGGCTGTGTTCCAGTTCATCGCATGCGATTCGCGTGGCCTTCAGTGTCCTCGGATTCTCAATCAACGGCGGCGCACCCGCCATAAGCTGCCGCGCGCGCCTTGCGGCAAGCACCACATACGCAAACTGGCTCTCAGGAGCTTTCGTCAGCACAGTCATCTCAGTCTTTCCCTCCAAACGATGCCAGAAGTCTTTCCACTCGGGCCCGGCGCCGCGCGCTCGTGCAGCGCAGCGCGATTACAATCGATTGCGCTTCGCGTCCCGCACGCTCCACGTCTTCGTTCACCACACAATAATCGTAGTATTTGCCGAACATCGCAATCTCGTCTCGCGCCTTGGCCAGCCGCCGCGCAATTTCTTCATCGGAATCCTGGCCGCGGGCGCGCAGCCTTCGTTCCAGCTCTTCCCGCGACGGCGGCAGAATAAAAATCGCCACGGACTCCGGCAGCTTTTCCTTCACCTGCGCCGCGCCTTGCACATCGATCTCGAGGACCAGATCGAGTCCCTTCTTCCGCGATTCCTCCAGCCACTTCTTCGGCGTGCCGTAGGAATGTTTCCCGAAAACTCGCGCGTACTCCAGGAACTCGCCGCGCGCGGCCATGGCGTCGAATTCCGCTTCCGTAACGAAATCATAACACTTCCCGCTGGCCTCGGTCGCGCGGCGCGCCCGTGTAGTACACGAGATCGAGGGCATGGTCCCGGGCAGCTCCAATATTTTCTGCACCAGCGTGGACTTGCCCGATCCCGAAGGCCCCGAAACGATCACCACCAGCGGCGCAATTTCCTTCGCCTCGCTCATTCGATGTTTTGTACCTGCTCCCGCAGTTTTTCGATCTCCGCCTTGATCTCCAGCGCCAGTCCGGTGATCGCCAGCGCTTCGTTTTCCACGCCGGGCGTTTTGGACAACAGGGTGTTTGCTTCGCGATGCATTTCCTGCAGTAGAAAATCCAGTTTTTTCCCCAGCTCGCCGGCGCCATCCAGGAGTTTCGTAAACTGCTGCAGATGGCTCCGCAGCCGGTCCAATTCTTCACTGATATCGCTGCGCTCCGCAAGCAGCGCGGCCTCCTGGGCAAGCCGCGCGGGCTCGATCGAAGTTCCGCCGAGCAACTCCTTCAGCCGCGCCTCCAATCGCCGCGCAAATGCCGGGCGCAACGTCACGACCAGCCGACGCACTTCTTCGGCGAGCACGCTGATCCGCGCCAATCGTTCGCGGAGCTCTTCGACGAGATGCTTGCCTTCGGCGCGCCGCATATCATCCAGCTTGGCGAGCGCTTCGCGCAAGCAGCCCTCAAGGACCAGCGTGAGGTGTTCCTGCTCCTCTTCCGACTCCGGCACCGCGCCGGACAGCCCGGAGGTCACACCCGGGAGCCGGAGCAAAGAAACCACGTCAACGCTCGCCGCGGCGCTGGTCTCCTGGCGCAATACTTCCGCCGCACGGAGATACGCCTTCGCAATTTCCTTGTTCACCTGCACGGGCGCCGCTGTGCCCGGCTCAATATAGACGTGAACGTCCAAGTGCCCTCGATGAATTCGTTCGCGGACCATTTGCCGGAGCCGCAATTCGTAGAAATCGAATCCATCGGGCATGCGCAGTTTGAGATCGAGAAACCGGTGGTTCACGCTCTTGACGCTGACGCGAACCGCCCAGCCGTGTTCTTCTTTGCGTGCCTGCGCGTATCCGGTCATCGAAAGACACTCGGCCCGTTTCGTTTGCACTGCGTTTTTTTCGCTCATACGGAATCGGTTGTTGCCGTCAGATTCGCGGGCGCCGCCTGCGCGGGTGCCAGCATGTCGTCATCCGCAAATTGCAAATCGTAAAGCCGGGAATAGGTGCCGCCGCGCGCCAACAGCTCCGCGTGCGTTCCGCTTTCGCGGATTTGCCCGTCCTCCAAAACGAGAATCTTGTCCGCGCGGCGAATCGTCGAAAGGCGATGCGCAATCACGAAAGTGGTCCGCCCCACCATCAAGTTGACGAGGGCCTTCTGCACGAACAGTTCCGACTCGGCATCCAGTTCCGAAGTGGCCTCGTCCAAAATGAGAATCGGCGAGTCTTTCAGGATTGCCCGTGCGATCGCGATGCGCTGCCGTTGCCCGCCGCTGAGGCGCGTGCCGCGTTCACCGATCAGGGTGTCGTAGCCTTTCGGGAGTTCCAGGATGAAATCGTGCGCCAGCGCAGCTTGTGCCGCGACTACGACTTTTTCTCTGGACACACTTGTCAAACCATAGCAGATGTTGTTCCAAACGGTGTCGTGGAACAGGATATTTTCCTGCGTGACCATGGCGATTTGTCCGCGCAGAGAGCGGAGCTTGGCTTCCCGGATGTCGAGACCGTCGATGCGAACCGCGCCAGACGTGACGTCGTAAAAACGCGGAAGCAAATTGACGAGCGTAGTCTTGCCCGCACCGCTGGTGCCGACGAAGGCGACGACTTCGCCCTTGCGGGCCGTGAACTCGATATTCCGCAAAACGGGGGCTGCGTCGTAGGAGAAACTGACGCGGTCATACTGGACCTCGCGGGCAAAGGCGGGAAGCTCAACCGCGGCGGGAACGTCCTGGTCTTCCTCGGCGAGATCGAGGTAGGCAAGGACTTGCGTAGTGGCGCCCTGCGCCTGCTGGAACTGCTGGTAGACCGCGCCAATACGCTTGATCGGTTCGTAGGACTTGAAAAGGGCGTAAACGAACGCGATGAACATTCCTGTGGTCATCAAATTCAGGCGGATGCGGTCGCGGGCATAAAGGAGAAGCAGGGCAATGACGACCGGCTGAAGCAAGTCCATAAGCGGCGACGTGGCCACCTGCGCGCGGACCCAGCGCATCGTTTCGCGCAGCAGACGTTTCGAAGCTGCCTGGAAATTCGTTATTTCGAAATCTTCCATGCCAAAAGCTTTTACGATGCGATTGCCGCCGACGGTCTCCTGAAGAATCTGTGTAAGTTCGCCAAGCCGGGCTTGGCTATTCTCCACGGAACGGCGGATGCGGCGGCCCAACTTGCTGATAGGCCAGACGATCATAGGCAGAAAGACGCCGCAGGCCAGCGCCATCTTCCAATCGATGTAAAGCAAAATGAACACGAAGACGGGAAGCAAAAAGGTCTGGCGAAACAGTTCGGCGAGATATTCGGAAATGGCGAGGCGGGCGCGTTCCACGTCGTTAATGACCGCGGAGAACACCCTTCCAGCGGATTGCTGCTGGAAAAATCCGATGGGCTGGCGAATGATTTTCGCGTAGACGGCGTTGCGCAAATCCGTGATGGCGCGGTGTCCGACGTACTGAATCAAGCTTACGCCGGCAAACTCACACAGCGACTTGATTCCGAACAGCACCAGCATCGAAAGGGTGACTACCGTCCAAACGTTGTGAATGCTGTGCGGGAAGAGATGGTTCACGTAAATCGACGGGCCGCCGAAGGGCACCCTGAAGAGTAAAATATTGGAATCACTGGTGGAGGGATTCAGTACACGATCAAAAATCGGCACGATCAGCAGCGTGACGGCGCCCTCGGCCAGAGCAACGATCGCCAGCAGCACGACTCCCAGGCTCATGCGAAACCGGTAGGGCCGGACGTAGCCGAAAAGTCGTTTCAATTGTGGCGAAAAAAATGAGGCCACGCCCCCAACTCCCCTCCTCAGAATCAGCACTTGCTACGCTATTCGCCGCATCGCGGCGTGTCAAGTTTCCGGGGACGGCGGAATTCGAAAGCGTGGGACCCAGGTTTTTACTTCTCGATGTCGCGGTGAATGACCTTGGCCGAATAGCGGCGCTTCTTCATGGATTTCTCCACAGCTTCCGCGAGCATCACCGAGCGGTGCTTTCCTCCGGTGCACCCAAACGCGATCGTGAGATAGCTTTTTCCTTCGCGAATATAGTGCGGGATCAGATAGGTGAGCAGGCCTTCGATGCGCCGCAAGAATTCTCCTGTCTGGGGAAAGGAGCGGATGTAGCGCCGAACTTTCGGATCTTTGCCGGTGAAAGGCCGCAGGCGCGGCACAAAATGGGGATTTGGCAGGAAGCGCACATCGAAAACCAGGTCGGCGTCCGACGGCACGCCGTAGCGATATCCAAAACTCACGACGGAGACGAGCATTGGGCGCTTGTCTGGATTCTTGAACCGCGCGGTGATGAAATGACGCAATTCATGCACGTTGAATTGCGTGGTATCGATGACCACGTCCGCGAGCTTGCGAATGGGATCCATCAACGTACGTTCATGAGACAGACTCTCGCGCACCGAATAGTTCTTCCCGAGAGGATGCGGACGGCGCGTCTCGCTGTAACGGCGAAGGAGGGCGTCTTCGCTGGCCTCGATGAAAACGAGCGTGATGGGATGATCCTTTTTCAAATGTTTGAGCAGCGGCGGCAATTTCTCCAATTGCACACCCTCGCGCGCGTCCACCAGCAGCGCGGCCCGAGCGAAATCGCCTTCGCCGGCTGAGTGCAACTCCGCAAAGATGGGCATCAGCTCCACGGGCAAATTATCCACGCAGTAAAAACCCATGTCCTCGAAGGCATGCAGGACGGTACTTTTTCCAGAACCGGAAAGCCCGGTGAGGATGACGAGATGCCGTGAGTCCTGTCGTGCGTGCGGCTTCACAGGAGGAGCGGGCTCAATTCTTTTCTCGGCGCTGGTGGGTGCTTGGAATACGCATGTCTTCGCGGTATTTCGCGACGGTGCGGCGGGTGACGTGGATTCCCCCGTCATCGAGTTTTTTGGCGATCTGTTCGTCGGTCAGCGGCTTAGTCGAATCTTCTTCCTCGATCATCTTTTTGACGAGCCGCTTGAGCGTGAGCAAGGACATGCCGCCGCCCTCCGGTCCGTTGACCGATTCACTGAAGAAGGAACGCAGCTCCAGCACGCCCTGCGGCGTGTGCGCATACTTGCTGGCCACCGCGCGGCTTACCGTCGAAGGGTGTACGCCGACTTCTTCTGCCACTTCCTTGATCATCATGGGCTTGAGCGCATCCTGCCCGTGATCGAGGAATTCGCCCTGGCGCGCGATGATGGACTGGCAGACCCGCAGAATGGTGTGTTTTCTCTGCTCGATGTTCTTCATCAACTGGACAGCGGCGGTGAAGCGCTCTTTCACGTAGTTTCGAACGTCGCGGTCCGCGGCGTCTTTGACGAGCAGCCGCCGGTAGGTCGGACTCAGGCGCAGTTGCGGCATGTCGTCTTCATTCAGGAACGGCTGCCACTGGTCGTCCACCTTGCGAAAGTAGACGTCCGGCTCGACGAGCCGCGGCTCTGTTTTGTTGTAACGCAAGCCGGGACGCGGATCGAGCTTCTTGATCGTGTCCAGTGAGTGTTTCACCACTTCGAGCGGCCGGTTCAAGGCGCGCGCTACTTCCTTCAGCTGGTTGGACTGGACCTGTTTCAAATGTTCAGAGACGATTTGCTGCGCCAGCGTGTTCTGAGGATCGAAAGCCTTCAGTTGCAGCAGTAGGCATTCGCGCAAATCCCGCGCGCCGACGCCGATGGGATCGAAATCCTGGACAACGGCCAGCGCATCGTCCAGATCGTCCTGCAAATATTTTCCATTCTGCAGCAGATCTTCGTTGGACGCCGTGAGATATCCGTTCTCATCGAGGTTCCCGATGATGTTCTCGGCGATTTCCTTCACGGTGTCCGAACAGATGGTCACGCTGAGCTGCCATTCGAGGTGATCGGAAAGGCCGCTCTGCGAGGAGAGAAACTTTTCGAAGGACGGGCGCTCGGAAACTTCGCGTTCCTGCGATTGACCGCCGTCTCCGCCGCTGTCCAGGTATTGATTGAAGAAACTGCCGACATCGAACTCGTCGAAGGGATTGGCTGCGGGCTTTTCCGGAACTTTTTCCGACTCCGCTTTGAGGAAGGCTTCGTCGCTGTAATTGTCGGACTGGGTGGGCTCTTCGCTCTGCTCTTCCAGAAGCGGGTTCGCGATCATCTCCTGGTTGATCATCTCGCGCAGCTCGAGGCGGTTCAGCGCAAGAACGCTGACCATTTGAACGAGGCCGGGCGTCAGAATCTGCTTCTGCGAGACGCGGAGATTAAGTTTGAGTCCCTGCCAAGCCATGAGTGGTTCCGTTTCTCTCTTGCAGCTCCTAGTTCAGGCGAAAATGATCGCCCAGATAAACGCGCCGCACTTCCGGATCTTCGCTCAACTCCGCGGGGCGGCCCTTACGGAATATCTTGCCACTTTTCAGGATGTATGCGCGATCCGTCACGCTCAAGGTTTCCCGGACGTTATGATCCGTGATCAAAACGCCGATCCCGGACTTGGCCAGATCGCGGATAATCTCCTGGAGATCCTTCACGGTTAGAGGGTCGATTCCCGAAAAAGGTTCGTCGAGGAGAATGAAGGAAGGTTGGAGGGTCAGGGAGCGGGCGATTTCCAGGCGGCGGCGCTCTCCGCCGGAGAGGGTGTAGGCCTTGCTCGTTCGAACCGTCTCCAGCCCCATCTGTACCAGCAGCTCTTCCAGGCGGTCGCGCTGCTGTTCCGGCGTGAGGGGCAGCGTTTCCAGGACGGCGAGCAGATTCTCTTCGCTGGTCAGTTGGCGAAAAACCGAAGGTTCCTGCGGGAGGTAGCTGATACCGCTGCGGGCCCGCAGATACATCGGCAAGTCCGTGATTTCTTCGCCGTTGAGGAGAACGCAGCCAGAGTCAGGCCGGGCGAGACCAACGATAATATAGAAGGTCGTGGTCTTTCCTGCGCCGTTCGGGCCCAGAAGCCCGACCACTTCACCCTGACCGATCTCCAGTTCCACGTCATCAACGACCTTGCGGCCACGGTAAGTCTTGCTTAGATCGACGGCCTGGAGCTTCAGCATACCTCCCCACGGGCGGCCGCACAGCGGTCGCGTTATTTTTCGACTCGGTGCTTCGTCAAAGTCCGGGAACCATTTTCAGAGTCGACGATGATCGTATCATCCGCTAAAAAGAAGGTCAATTGACGGCCGTTGGTGGTGCCCTGGGAAGCGTCGTAAATCGTGGGATTTCCGCCGCTCATGACGAATTTCCCTTCGGCGGCGGTGTATTCGCCGCGCTCGGCGGTCGCTTTCCGGGCACCTTGTTCGACGATGACCCCGCCGGTGCCGATCGCGCGGCTGATCTGCTTGGCTCCCGCGGATGAATTCGCGGACCCGCCGCCGGTAAAATACAAATCCATCGCGGCTGCGTGAATCTTTTGCTCCGCCGATTGCACAGCGACGTTTTTTTCCAAGTGAGCGCGGTTCTGGGCGTCGGAGTAGGTGAGCGTTTCTGCCGTCACGTGCCACAATAGCGGTTTTTTCGTTGCGGCTGGTGCGGCCAGCGCCTGACCGCCCGGCGGTGCCGCGTATTGAGGGAAAACGGCGCGCACATTTCCCGCGGCGTTCAGGACTTTCGCATCGCGTAGCAACTCGATGGAATCCGCTTCCAATACCGAGTCCCCCTGCCACAGCCGCGCGTGTCTGGTGTAGAGCGCTCTGCCGGTTTTCGAATTCGCCTGTAGTGTGTCCGAGGAAATATTTGCGGGTGCGGCGGCAAGCTGGATGGCGCCGCCCTTGGTTGGAAACTGCGTTGAGTGCACGCCGCCCTCGGCGCGAATTTCTCCGGTGGCTTGCGAAAACGTAATTTTCGCGGCCTTGGTCTCCGTCGCACCGTCACGCGCGAGCGCGTTGCCCGTCATCGTTGCGCTTTGCGTGGCGCGGACAAAAACAGCATGGTCCGCCTGGCCGCTGCGACTGCCCTCCTTCAATTTTACGTTTCCTTCCAGATCCATCTGCGACCAGCCGCCCGTCGCCAGCAACTGCGCGACTCCGTTTTGCGCCGTCGCTGTTTGTAACGGCGCGTCCACGACGGCCCGTTCCGTACGAACATTGCCGGTCGCAACCATTTGCCGCGCTCTGCCCTCGGCTCCGAATTCCATCCCCAGGTTGTCCGCTTGCAATTTTGTCCTCGCTGCTGCATTACTCGCGGCTGTCCCCTGTGCTCCGCTTGGCGCCGCGTCCGTCCATTCGATACTCCCCGCCCCGAGCGTTTCCGCCCGCCGTGGTCTGCTCGTTTGTCCTTGCGCTCCCCCGGCGAACTCCACAAGAAGCGCGCTGGTCTGCAGCAGTCTCGCGCTGCCGGTATTCTCCGCGAGTGTTTTCATCCACACATTTCCGTTCAAATTCAACTCTTTCGGCTGGCTGACCTTCGGCCAAAGACTCAGCGAGGCATTCTCAGCCTTGAACTCATCATGTCCTTTTCCACTGCGCCGCGATCCCTGCACGTTTCCGGCCCCTTCCATCTTCGTCAGCCAACCCTCGGGCGCGAAATAGGCAGTCAATGTTTCCGCGCTCAAGTTTGCTGGACCATCCGCTTGTTGAATCGCAAGCTCCGGTTTCTCACCTGCCCCGGCGGTAGCCATCAGCTTCTCGGCATGAAAGCTGCTGTCCAGCGCCAGCGTCAACTCCCCGGCGACCAACCGTGCTTGCGAAGTTTCCGCGGTTACAGGCCCTTCGAGACGCATCCGTCTTGAATCCCGTGCAAAATCGAGGCTTTTCGCTGTTACGTGAACGGGATCCTCCGGGCCCGTCTTCGTCGCTTTCTTGCCCGCCGCTCCACTTTTCGGAGGCACAAGTGACATGCGGACATCCCGAAGCAGGCGCACTTTTCCTACGTCGGAGTCGTACTCCACACCCACAGCTTCTCCTGCACCACTCGGAAAAGAAAATTTCACCAGTTGGCCCGAATGCGCGGTCCCGCTGGCCCGGTTGAAGGTCACCTCGCGCGTCTCCACATGTACTTTTTGCTCCGCGGCCGGGGCGGGACTTCTTGCCGCGCGTTCTGCATCCGTCGCGCTCTCCAGGTCGATCTGCACCTCTCCGCTGCAAGCGATGCTCGCGCTCATTTTTTCGTACTGGCAACTCTTCGTGTGCACGGTGTCGTGCCGCGCCCCGGTCTTGCCAAAAATGGTGATCTTGACGTCTTCAAGCAGGCTCGCCTCTCTATCCTTGAAGTCCGTCGCCTTGGAAGCCTCCACGGTAAAGATCTTGCGATCGCCGTCCATCTTCGAGAAGGTCAACCCGCTCGACAGCCGCGTCACATCCTTGGGCGCGGGCGCGGGCGCATTCCGCTTCTCCCGGTACTCAACCCATTTGCGCTGCAGATAGATTCCGGCCGTCAGGCTCGCCAGCAATAAAGCTGCCGCCGCGGACCAGCGCGCGTATCGAGCGGCTTCGCTTCTCTTCATGGAATCAGTTAAGCAAAATTTTGCAGGAGTGTATAGACAAGGGGACTAGCAATCGGGGGAAGGAAAAATTAGCCGGCCGTCTCAGCGCTGGCCGCCGTATTCGGCAGGATTCCCATGTTCGCGGCGGCCACGCTGTCGCGTTTCGTGTTTTTCACCAGGTACATGGCTTCATCCGCGAGATGCAACAGCCCTTCCTTGCTGCGCGAATCCACAGGGTACGAGGCCACGCCCACGCTGGGCGTCAGTTTGATGTTCAAACCTTCCGGCACGAGCCAGGTGTTCTCGCGGATTAATCTGTGCAAACGGCGCGCGACGTTCAAGGCATTCTCTTTCGACGTTTGCGGCAGCAGGATCACGAATTCATCGCCGCCGTACCGGAACGCAAAATCGATCAGCCGGCAATGCTCCTTCAGCGCGTTGCCGATCTCCGCCAGTAATCGTGACCCGACGAGATGCCCGTGCGTGTCGTTCACCTGCTTGAAATGATCGAGATCGATAAAAACGATCGAAAATTCGTAGTCGTACCGCTGAGAGCGATAGATTTCCGTCTCCAGGATGAAGCTCATGTGCCGCGCGTTGTACAGCGAGGTGCAGTCGTCCTTGATGGTCAGCTCGTGAATTCTCTTCACGTGGCGCGCGTTCTCGAGAGCGATGGCGGCAAAATCCGAGAGTGCTTCGAGCAGTTTCAAGTCTCGCGGATCGAAGCCCTCGGGCCCGATGCAATTGATCAGCTCGATCACGCCCAGGCAGGTGTCGCGAAACTTTACGGGCACGGCAACGATCGACTGCGTTTCGGTCTTCGTTTTCTCGTCGACCTTCCCGAAGAATCGCGTGTCCTTCGCCGTGTCCGGCACGACCACCGTCTCGCCGTGCTGCGCCACCCAACCGGCAATTCCCTGCCCCACCTTGATGCGCACATCTTTCAGCGCCTGCGAGGCCTTTCCCACCGCCAGTTCGAAGTACAGTTCTTGCGTGGTTTCGTCAAGCAGCAGCAGCGACCAGTTGTCCGGCCGCAGGAACTCGTCAATCTTTTCCATGATGGTGCGGAGAACTTGATCGAGCTGCAGCGAAGACGTCAGCGCCTTCCCCAACTCCTGGAAAATGGCGACCTCACCCTTTTCTCGCTGCTCGGCCGGCACCGCGGGAGTGCGGCGCCGATCAATGGCCGGAAACGGCTTTACTTCTTCCACGCTGGTTTGAACCTGTCCCCTTAGAAGATTCTCTGCCACTTCCTCTGCTTCCCGCGCGAGGCGGTCCACCGCATCGCGCCAGCCGCAACGCAACGCCGATTCGCCCAAAGCGCACACACATCGACGAATCTTCGCCAGTATAGGCCCCTCGTAAAAAGCTACGCAATACGCTCGTGGGACAGGCGTGGCTATCTTGCCATCCTCGCTACTCTAATCCAGATAACGACCCCCTGCCTTCCAACCGCTTCGTTTGACAGTAGCTTACCGCGCCGCCTATAGTCCGTTCAGGGATCCCACGCCGTTTCTTTGCGAGCGCCCGCCTCGTCAACCTCTTCACGGTTGCACTGGGATCATCAAGGACAGGTTCCGGTTCATGGCCAGGGGAAATTTTGGCGAACGCCTGAAGCGCGAGCGCGAGATGCGCGAAGTTTCGATGGAAGAGCTCACCAAGGCCACGCGCATCAGCACGCGCTTCCTGCTGGCTCTCGAAAATGAAGACTGGGAAAAACTCCCTGGAGGCGTATTCGGCCACGGATTTGTGCGTACCATCGCGCGTTACCTCGGCCTCGATGAGGAATCGCTCCTCGGCGAATATGACATGGCCCGTGGCGGCCAGGCGACAGCCGATCCTGCCAAACCGGAAGAGCGAATCCCATCGCCTCCGAAATGGGTTCCCGTTGCCGCGGTTTTCGTCGTCCTTTTGATTGTGATTGGACTTTTCTACGCCGGCCGGTACGGCTGGCGCCGCTACGCCGCGCATCGCGCCGCGAAGCAATCTGCGGTTTCCTCTTCGCCCGCACAGTCGGGGTCTCAAAATAGTTCTTCCTCTGGCGCCACCGTGGCGGCAGATTCCTTGCTCGATCTTTCGGTTTCCACTTCTGGCGCCACACGCCTACGCGTCATGGCGGACGGCAAGCTCTTGCTCGATACGGAGCTGCCCGCCGGCGAGACGCGCCACTTCTCCGCCAAGCAGCAATTTGAAGTGACCGCAGGCGACTCTTCGGCCGTATTGCTGGAATTGAACGGGCAGGCGATGCCGCCGCTTGGCGCGCCCGGCTCCTCCGGTACAATGGTGCTTAGCCAGAAAGATTTGAGGCAGGCATCCGGTGGAAGCACTCAGCCCTGAACTGATGGAGGACTTGCGCCACGGCCGCGCCACGCGCGAGCGCAAGTTAGCCGTTTGCGCCGGCGGTGCGCATCTTGCTCCCGCAGATCGCGCGGAACTTCTGGCGGTGCTGGCTGGCGACACCGATGAAATGGTGTCCGAGCGAGCGCGGGAAGCAATTCTTTCGCAGCCCATCGAATCGTTCGTGGAAGCGATCAAGCGGGCGCAGGCGCTGCCCGCCCTGCTTTCCTACGCCGCGAAACACCTCGCGGACAAGCCCGGCGTCTGCGACGCCATGGTGCAAAACAAGAATTGCTCCGCTGAATATCTCGTTCCCGTGGTGCGTCATCTTTCGGCAATCGGCATCCAGTCGTTGATGGAAGAACTCGATCGCGTCAGCGAATCTCCGGCTTTGGCCTCGGCGCTGGAGCATTCCACTTTGCTGACTGTGGATCAAAAGAATCAGCTCCATGAGATTCACAGCCCGGGCGCTCCGTTTGACGAAGCAGCCCTTGCCGAAGCCGCCGCGGCGGCGGAGCCTGATGCCGCGAGGCGGCAAACGCTGCTCCAGCGCCTCGCGAAAATGACCGTGGCCCAGCGCGTGCAGTTCGCAATTAAAGGCGGCGCGGACGCCCGGCGTACTCTAATACGCGACAGCAACAAGGTTGTGCAGCGCGCGGTGCTGCAGTCTCCGCGGCTGACGGATCAGGAAGTCGAGGCGTTTGCCTCGATGTCCAGCCTCACCGATGAAATCCTGCGACTCATCGCCAACAACCGCAATTTCCGCAAGAACTATACGGTCGTCCGCAACCTCATCAACAATCCCAAGACTCCGATCGATGTCAGCCTGCACATGCTTCCGATTCTCAACGCCATCGACCTGAAGCGCCTCACCACGAACAAAAATATTCCCGAAACTCTGCGCACCACCGCCAACAAGCTCCATCGCACGCGCCTCGAATTCAAGAAATAAACCGTCGATTTCCGCAACCGCGCGTAATATGCCATTCCGACCCTTACACCCTCACCATCGAGCTGCGATCCCTTGACGCGCCTCCGTCCTGATGCTAAAAGGATGCGCATTCTCAACCAGGTCGGCCCCTTCGAAGCAAGGACGTTGAGCGCCTGCTGCATCGTCTGGGCTTCGTCTACAACGGCATACTGGCCGCTATCCCGATGCAGGCAGCAAACTTTCAAGGAGAGAACCGAATATGAAGAAGCGTCTGTTTTTCTGTCTGTTGGCAATTTTGCTTTCGTGCATTTCGAGTGCCGCGCAACAATCGCAACCTCAACCGCTCACGTTTTGGTACGTGTACACGATTCAGCCAGGCAAAGAAGATGAGTTCATTGACCTGGTCAAAACCGTGGGGCAGCCCGTGCGCGACAAACTCATGGCCGACGGCGTAGTGTTGGCTTGGGGCGTCCAGGCTTCCATGCTCCGGGTTCCGGGCACGGGAACCCATTGGATTTGGTACGTCGTCTCTGACTGGTCGGGAATAGAAAAAGTGGACGGCGCGATGCGTGCGCAGATCGCGAAATTCAGTTCGAATGATTCCATGGCGTCGGGGGCGAAAAAGGGCCAGAAACCCGCTGCGTCGGTTAACGATCGCCTTCGAGAGATTGCCGACATGAGCAAAACACATGACTACATCACGCGTAGCCTAGTTTCAAACGAATCCTCCACGACACCTTCGGGAGCACTGCCCTATACACGCTACGGATTCGTGAAGGTCAAGCCCGGCAAAGGCGCCGAGTACCGCAAAGCCTGGGAAAAATACAATAAGCCAATCTACGATAAACTCCTTGCCGACGGTGTGATACTCGCATACGGCTTGGATGTGGAAGAAGTGCGCACCAGCGGCGAGTTCACCCATTTCACCTGGGTCGACGCGAAGGACCTTGCCGCAGGGGATAAGGCTCGTGCCGCCTTCCTAGCCGATCGCGAACACCGCTCTCAGGAAGAGCAGGAGGCGATAACAAACCTCTTCGTTAGCCTGCTTGACGCAGATGCCTCCCGTGGAGAGGTCGCTCGCTCTTTGATCTTCCACGTCCCCGCTCCCAAATAAGGCACCCCATTCACCGAAGAAGGGCTGGCTCATGGCCAGCCCTTCCTATTTTTGGCGGGATTTTTCTCGAAGCGGGCTCCAACTTCCGGGGATATTAGAAATATTGTAGGATGCACGCATCCTGAAAGGAGCATCCATGGCGCGCTTCATAAAATTGTTCGTTTTCTCAACCGTCTTGCTCTTGACCTTTGCTTTCCGTCACCCTGAAACAACGCTGGCCGGCAATCCTCCCACGGAAGGCAAGGAAGCTGCTCTCAAGGCCGCGGATATCACCGCGAAACTTTTTCCGGAACGAGTTTTTTTCCGCGGCCAGAGTGCACCGGTGCAATTCCGGAACACCGGCGGCGTGCGATTTGCCGACGATTTTTACGTTCTTGCGGGCATGGTGGACAACTCCGGCTACTCGACCAGCATTCGCGAGAAATATCAGGCTTACCTACTTAACGAGGTGACCTTGGAGATCGGCGGACAGACCTTGAAGCCCGGCGCTTACGGGTTCGGATTCCTGGGGGACGGCAAGTTTGTGGTGATGGACATCGGAGCCAATGATGTTTTGAACGGGGCCTCGCAGCGGGATGCCGAACTAAAGCGGCCGGTTCCGCTGCAAGTCGTCGCGTCTTCGACCGCAGGCAGCTACCGGATGTACGCTGGCCGCGACTATTTCGAATTCCGCCGCGCTCATTAATTCGCAACTGCCTGGAGAAGAAAAACCCGGACCGAAGCCAACTTCGAATCGCGCCAACTTCTTTTCCTTTGCATCCCATCCCGGCGCATCATAGGATGCAGCCCACGGATCCCGCCAACTTTCGCAAAGAGGAGTCCATCCATGCATTTCCATAACATCAATCTGCTCGCCGTGTTGGTTGCCGCGATCTCCACGATGGTAGTCGGATTTCTCTGGTACTCACCCCTGCTTTTCGCGAAACCCTGGATGAAGGAGATGGGCTACGACCCCAACGACAAAGCCCGGATGGAGGAAATGAAGAAAAGCGCCGGCCCGGCCTATGGCGGCTCCTTCTTAGCCAGCCTAATCTCTGCTTTCATACTGGCACTTTTCCTGCACGAGATGCGAGTGGAGAGCCTGCATATTGGCCTGTCGGTTGGGTTCCACGTTTGGCTGGGCTTCGTGGCCACCGTGCAGTTCACCTCGGCGCTGTTCACAAAGCAAAGCATGAAGCTCTTCGGGATCAATACCGGATACCAACTGGTGTGTTATCTCGCCATGGCCGCGATCCTCATCAGCTGGACTTAACCCCAATGGCGAGAGCCATACCCGTGCAAGGAGTGGATTCCGCGATGAAGTTTCGCTGCAATTAAGGTGTCTTGCAGTGCGGGACTCTGTGGACGGCGTCCAAGCGGGCGGGCCATCGATCCCTCGTTGCGCTTTCAGAAGCCATCATGTTTCAACTCCAAAGGAGTGTTGCCCAATAGGGAACACGGGGCAGCAAGGTTCTTGAACTCCTAGTACTATCACCGCATCATAGTCCTTGTGCCCAAGGCACATTCTAGGAGGGAAGATGCGTAAACTGTTCATTCTAGTGGGGCTTATCCTGATGGCTGCGGGATCAGCGGCAGCCCAGGATTATCCCAAGGCCGAGATTTTTGGTGGTTATCAGTACATCCGGCTCAATCCGGGCGGTGGCGCAGCAGGGTCCAACTGCCAGGGTGGAGCAGGCTCGGTGGCGGGAAACCTCAATCACTGGTTCGGGGTGGTCGGCGATTTTGGTGCTTGCAAGGTGACTGGCTTGCCTTCAGGAACCAGCTCCCATCTCGTGAACTATTTGTTTGGGCCCAAACTGACCTACCGCTCGCGCGGGAGGCTATCACCATTCGCACAGGTCCTGTTCGGAGGAGAGCACGTCAGTGTCAGCGCCTCCGGTCTTGGCTCCGCTTCGGATAGTTCCTTCGCGATGGCTTTCGGCGGCGGCGCCGACTACGAGATGACCAACCATGTCGCCATTCGTTTGATACAAGCAGAATACTTGTACACAAAGTTTGGCAGCACGCACCAGAACAACGGACGAATCTCGGCGGGCATCGTTTACCGCTGGGGTAGATAACGTAACGGCTGAAACTCTAACCTCGGGGAAAGGGCTCTTCCGTAACCGGGAGCCCTTCACCCGATTCCAACTTCCACTCCAGCAGTGCCCTTGGCTCCAAAGCCCCATCTCTAGTTCAAATTTTTGTCGTAGACTCTTTGGCATGAATGTCGATTGGCTCCGCGAACTGTGCCTCTCGTTTTCCGGCGCGACCGAGGAGATTCAATGGGGAAACGATTTGCTATTCAAAGTCGGCGGGAAGATGTTCGCAGTCACCCCACTCGAGCCTGCCCAGGTGTGTCTCTCTTTCAAAGCTTCACCGGAAAACTTCGCCGAATTGACGGAGCGCCCCCACATCATCCCTGCCCCATACCTGGCTCGCGCGCAATGGGTCGCGCTGGAAACTAGAGACGCCGTGCCGCGCGACGAACTTGCCGGCCTGCTTCGCGAATCGTACGAACTGGTTGCCGCCAAATTTCCAAAGAAACTCCGCAAGGCCTTGCCCGGCTCTCAGCCCCTCCAATCCAAGCCCTCCGGGCGCAAGCCAGGGCGCAAAAAATCGTCGAAGAAGAAACGCCGGCCTAGCCGTTGAGTTTCGGAGAGGATATACTTCGCTGAGTTTCTCTCCATTCGAATAAGACAGGCATTCCGTCGAGGTGGCTCGTGTTCGGACGCATTTTGCTACTCACGGCTTCGGCAATTCTTATGACGTCATCCCCGTTCAGAGAAACCAACCCCGCGCCGTCAGCTCAGGGTCTGCTGGTCGTGGCGAATCAGATGGAGCACACGGTTCTTGTTGTTGATCCCGAGAGCCGCCGCGAACTAGCGAAAGTGGTCGTTGGCGTGAATGGCCACGAAGTCGTCGTTTCGAAGGATGGCCGCTTCGCTTATGTTCCGATCTATGGAAACTCCGGCGTCGGCCGGCCGGGGACCGATGGCAGCACGATCGACGTCGTTGATTTGCAGGATCACAAACTCGCCGTGAGCATTGATCTTGGCAAAGGGCTGCGGCCGCACCGCGCCGAATTTGGACCGGACGGCTTGCTGTACGTCACCGCAGAACTTGCCAACGCGGTAGACGTCATCGATCCTTCCACGCGGAAAGTCCTCGCTGAAATTCCTACCGGCCAGCGCGAATCGCACATGCTGGTTCTTTCTCCTGACGGCCGCCGCGGCTACACCGCCAACGTGGGTGCCGGCAGCGTCAGCGTTCTCGATCTGGCGAAACGCAGCCTGGTGACCACCGTTTCTGTCGCGAAGAGGATTCAGCGCATCTCCATGTCTCCCGATGGACTGCGCGTGTTCACCCACGATCAGGACGCGCCCCGGATTGCAGTCATCGACACGGCCACGGACAGGATTACGAAATGGATCGAACTGCCGAGTACAGCCTATGCCTCGGAGGCAACTCCTGATGGCCGCTGGCTGCTGGCCCTCAGCATGGTGGCCAATCGCCTCTTCGTTGTCGATTTGCAGACCTTGAAGGTGGTGCGATCGCTGGAGGTTCCGACGAGATCGTCGGAGATTTTGATTCGCCCGGGCGGGCAAATTGCGTACATCAGCGGAACCGGCGCAGGGAAGATCGCCGTTCTCGACCTGCGCTCTTGGGAAATGCAGCAGCCCATCAATCTCACTCCTGGGGTCGATGGCCTAGCCTGGATTCCCGCGACGCACGAAAAGTGAGCGGAATTCGAATCGAAAAAAACGCCGGCCCGCCGCAGTTTTCGAGTGCGCTCTTATTTCTCGCCGAGATACTCCTCAGGAACATCGTCTTCGGGCACTTCGTGGGTTTTCACTTCGCTCTCGTCCGCGTTACCGGCGTCTTCCACGCCTTTCACTAATTCAGCCTCAAACGCGTTTCCTTCCTCGAGCAATTCTTCCACGCTTTCCGAAGCCGCTCCCGCGATCCCGGACAATCCCTGCAAATCACCGGACTGCCCGGCCGACCGCGCTCCGAGACCCTTGGGCTCGAACACGACACTCCCGATGTCTTCGCTCTTTCCCCGGACTCTCTTTGTCCTCCGCGCCGCCTTTTTTCGTAAAGGTTTTCTTTTCAGCGCAGCCTTCCTTTTCGCCTGCTTCTTCCTGGGGGCAGCCTTCTTGCCCGCAGCTTTTCTCTTTGCTTTCTTACTCTTTTTTGTGGCCATACGCGGAGTCTACCACTTTCCTTCTCGCCCGGTTACTCACCAGCCTCGAGATGCACGAATTCCAAGTTCCACGATTCTTGCGCGAGGTTCAGCCGCGCCACGCTTACCGGCAGTTGAAACCTGCGCGGGCCGGCGCTTCCGGGGTTCACGTACCAAACGCCGTCGCGTTCCATTTTCGTGGGCTTATGGGAATGACCGCTCACGACCAATCGAAAGCCGGCTGCGGCGGGATTCAAATCCAGGGCGTTCACGTCGTGCAACACGTAGATCAAAGCCGCGCCGGCTTCCGCAACCGTCGTCAATGGTAGTGTCCTGGCCCACTCCTGCGTATCCACATTTCCGCGCACGGCCACGACCGGAGCCAGTTTTCTCAGCCCCTCCAGAATCTTGGCATCCCCGACGTCTCCGGCATGAATGATCAACTCCGACCCGCGCAGGGCCTCCACGGCCTCACGGCGCAGCAATCCGTGAGTATCGGAAATGAGTCCAAGGCGATAGGGCTGGTCCGACATGCACAAATCCTAAAGCATGGCTCCTGTGCGATACAGCTAAACCTTAAATGTTTGAAGTCCTAGTTGTTGCAGGCTAGGCAGAAACCTTGGTGGGACCCACGCGGCGAAGGGGTTTCGAGCCAGGAATTGGAAACTGCATGTGCCAGAAGTTGGTTTCCGGCGAGACGAACTCGACGCCGATATATTGCTTGCCGTCGCGTGCCCGGTGAATCGAGACCACGCGGCACTCCATGGATTGCGCGGTATTGTCGTTTACAAGAATGAGCGCGTGTCCCACCAACACAATCTCTTCCAGCGGGAACAGCGCTCCGTGCCGGTTCACCGACTGCGAATTCGTTTGTGCGCTGAACTTCTCGCCGGTGTCTCTTTTCCCATGCACCGTCAGGGGAACCGTCAAGGCTACCCGAAGCGTCCGCCGCCGTTCTTTGCACCGAAAATGTAGTAAAGACATTTCGACCGGGACCTCAAACTTGATTTCTACTACTGCTGGCCTTGGACTATTTCCTAGCGATGGGCCTCGCCATGCTGTTTCGCGTCAGCAGGGTGCCGAAGCGAAAGAACAACAGAATAGAGGTGACTAGCACGAACCTTGCCCACACAGCCCCAAGGTTGACGTCTGGACCCTTCAAGCGCAATGGTTGAACGGTACCATAAAACGTCTTTCCAAAACAGTACCCCTGTACTTCTCCCTTTTTGGCCTCAACAACCGATTACAGCGAAGAGCATGTCGCGAGCCAGCACGCTGTTCAAGTATCGGTTAGCCCTTAGCTGCACTCCCCGAGGGACACTTCCAGACACGGCTCGTATCCCTGTCATTATCCAGTATTTGCGCAGGCTCTTGGTGTGTTTCCGAGGAGCAAGCGGATCCAGAAACGGCAGGAAAGCCCTTTCCCTGCTTGCCTGTGGAAAACAAATTCGCGCTTTTTTCCACTTACCTGTCCTTTCAAGGCTTCTCGCTGCCCTGGAGTTGTCCGAAGCTGTCTTTCCGTTTCAACGCAGAGGATTGTAGTGCCGCGCCGGGTGTCCCGGCTCAGGGCCCTAGTAGCTTCACGATTTGCAGGGGGTTTACACGGGCCCTCTCGACAGTAAGGCCCCAATGGAGGTGCGGCCCGGTGACTCGCCCTGTGGCCCCCACCTTTCCCAGCACATCGCCAGCCTCAAGAATATCTCCTACTTTTGCGCTGATCTCAGACAGGTGCCCATAAAAAGTGTAGATCCCCAGCCCATGATCCAAAACGACGGTATTGCCTGCGAAAAACAACTCATCGGCCAGAACCACCTTGCCCCGCTGCGCGGCGTGCACGGGCGTTCCTGTCGTCCCCGGCAAATCCGCACCTCCATGGGGCGATCCTGGATTTCCGTTTAGAATTCGCCGTTTCCCAAAATTCGAGCCCGCCGTCACTCCATCCAGCGGAACACGAAATCCACCATCCCACAATCGTTCCGGAGTTACGCGGTCGAAGATTTCGCGCAAACGGTCGCGCTCCTCATTGGCACGCTTGATTTGCTCTGGATTGGGCTCGACGAACTCTTTCCCTACCCGCAGCCGTTCGGTTGCAAACTTTCCTGCTCTCACGGTGATGTTAGCGCTGCAAACAATCTTCTCGCCGGCAGTCTTTTGCGCCGTTACTTTCAGCTCATATCGGCCGGGGGCCTTTTCCAAATCGACGCCCAATAAACCTGCATGCATTGCTTCGCGGCCATGCTCCTGCCAGAAAGGGACGCTCCGGCCACCCCAATCGCCTTTGACTTCCGTCAGCGGCCGCGCGCTTTTCAGTTCCACGAGCAGTAAGCTTCCCTGGCTCGATAACGGTGAACTCAGGCGCAGCGTTGCTCCCGCGCCGCAATAGCGCGCTTCCTTCGCCGTCACTCCGGCCGGACGCAACCAAGCACCCGGCCCGAGACACAGCAATGCGAACCAGATTCGCCACTGTAGAACGGGACTCAAGCTCCGGCCTTTCGCCGCTGCTGCCGCATCATCGCGACGCGCGGTTCAATCTTTGCAAAATGTGCGCGCCCCAGCTTTGATCCTAGGATGGCCTTCTCCGACATTAGAAAGAGGTCGGGATTTTGTGTTTTTTCGCGGAGGTCTTTCAGGAAAGGCCGCACCTTGGCAAACATCCAATACAGTTCACCGCAAAATGCCGGCTCGAAGAATAGCTTTTCGCTCACGATGCCGTTCAAGAGAAAAGACGTCGCAATTCCCCAGTAGCTGCCGACCTGTCGCAGCCAGTTGTTCTCTTCCGATCCAAAGGCCATCGCCACTTTCATGAAATCATCGGCATTTTCCGGCCAAAACGTGGTCAGCCACCATTGGCGCGCCCTGCGCATTTCTGGCTCGCGCCTCAGGTTGTAAAGTTCCAGTATCAAGCGTGCATCGTCGGCAGTCGGTTTTCTCGACATCGCTCCCCCCAAATGTTCAGTGTTAGGATTCTACCCTACAGGCGGCCGAGCTATTGGCCCGGCGCTCAAAGTGTCCGGCAATGCGACACTGTCATCCCGGCAGCGGACGCCCAGGTGCGTCCTGGGCTCTATTTACTTGACGGAAGTCTTTTTGTTTCTGTGGCTTCTGCTCAAGGCGCCTACGGCATGAAGATTGCCCTGACTTCGGGTGGGAAAGTCCGTCTTGCACGTCTGGGAGTTCTGAACCAGGGAGGCTTCCGTGAAAAAGATCGACCGCATGCGCGAGAAAGTGACCATCCTGCCGACTTCCATGTACCTCTCTAAGATGCACGATGCCGGTTGGAGCCTAGTCGCCCTGGAATGGGAGCGCGAAGTGGAGTCCACTGCGGCGCCTGAGCCGCAGGAAGTCTCCGGCGCGTCCGAGGAAATCCCCTTTGGCCTGCGCATCTCTTCAGACTGCCACCACCTGGAAGACGACCCGCTGGAGATGCAAACGCTCAAGTTCCTTGCCGAAATGATCGTTCAGGACATTTCCTTCAAGAATATGGCCGAGGCCCTGAACATCCGGGAGTACCGCACGCGAGACGGCCGGCCCTGGAACGCCGCGAGCGTCTTCAAGCTTACCCCTCGCCTAATCGACGTTGCACCGCGCATCCTCTCCGGCACGGAATGGGAAACTCGCAAGAAACAGTTGTCCCGCGTCTCCTGGAACTCTTAGAAACTGGATTGTTTTTCGGCTGGAGATCTAAGCTAATCACACCGCAGCGAGACCATCGGGTCGATGCGCGCGGCGCGCTGTGCCGGAATGTAGCTGGCCAGCAGCGCGATGAACGCCAGTAGCACTGAAATTCCCACAAATGTGAATGGATCCGTCGCTTGCACGCCAAACAGGAGGCTTCGAATCAGCCGCGTGAGCAAAAACGCTCCCGCTAAACCCATGGCCAGCCCGGAAATCGCCAGCGTCATTCCTTGTCGAACGATGAGGCCCAGCACGTCGCCCTGCGTTGCGCCCAGAGCCATGCGAATCCCGATTTCTCGCGTGCCTCGGCTGACCAGGTATGACAGCACGCCATAAATCCCAATTGTCGCCAGCGCCAGCGCAACGCCCGCGAATACTCCCAATAGCAACATCGAAAATCGCCGCCGTGCCAGCGATTCGTCGACCCGCTGCCCCATGCTCCGCACGTAGTACATCGGCAAGTCGGGATCAAGAGCACGCAGGTCGCCCTTCACCGCGGACAAAACCCCCGCCGGATCAGCGCTGCTCCGCAAGGCTACCGTCATCGCTCGCGTCGGAAACTGCGTTTGCGGCAGATAGAATGCGATTCGCGGCTCCGAATCGAGCGAGTCTTGTTTCACGCGGCCGACCACGCCGACGACGGTCTGCCATGGATTCTCGGACTTGTGCTCGACGATGTGAATGCGCTTCCCGATTGGATCTTGCCCCGGCCAGAGTTGCTCGGCCATGTATTCGTCAACGATCACCACGACAGGTTTTGTCGTGTCATCCTGCTCGTTGAAAAATCGGCCCCGGCGCAACGGAATGCCCATGGCTTCAAAGTAATGCCCGCCGACGACCCGCTCATCGGCATTCAAGAATTTCTCGCCGGGCAGCGGCGTCCGCCCCTCGACGGTTATCGGCGTCCACGCAAACGCCTGGCTCAGCGGTAGCGACGTGACTCCTCCCACAGCGTTGGCTCCCGGCAAACGCTCGAGCCGCTCCCAGAGTTGCTTGTACGTGTTTAGAATGACTTGCTTGTCGCTGTACCTGCGCCCCGTCATCGTCAGGTCAAACGTGAGGACGCCGCGCGGTTCGAATCCCGGCTGCACATCCTGCAGGCGCGCGAAACTACGGATGAGCAGCCCCGCTCCAATCAACAACACCACCGAGAGCGCAAGCTCCGAAACCACCAGCAGCCTGCGAACACCGTTGCCGCGCCCCCATACCGCGCTCGTTCCCCCCGATCCGCGGCTCGCGTCCTTCAACGTGGAATTCAAATCCAACCTCGAAATCCGTAGGGCTGGCGCAAGTCCAAACAGAATTCCCGAAAGCAGCGAGAGCCACAACGTAAATAGCAGCACCCGTCCATCTATGCCGACGTCCGCGAGCCGCGGAATGCTCTTTGTTCCAAGAATATGGATCCACTTCACGCTGAGCAGGCAAATGAAAATTCCCAGCGCCCCGCCACACAATGCGAGTAACACACTCTCTGTGAGTAATTGCCGCACAATGCGCCAGCGGCTCGCCCCCAGTGCCGCGCGGACCGCCATTTCCTGCTGCCGCGCCACCGCCCGCGAGAGCAGCAAATTGGCAACGTTCGCGCACGCAATCAGCAGGACTAATCCGACCGACCCGTGCAGTACCAGCAGCGCCGTTCGCACATTTCCGACGACCTGCTCCAGCAGCGGCACGATGCTGAACGTCAGCCCGCCATTGGGCGGATAATTTTCCGGGAAGTCACGGCGCAATCGCGGCGTGATCGTGTCCATCTCCGCTTGCGCCTGCTCGAGAGATACGCCCGCCTTCAACTTTCCTACGATGTTGTAATCTTCTCCCGTTCGAACCTGCGCCGCGGCAGGCGCCAGTGGCAGCGGCAAAAAAATGTCCGCCTGCTCCGTTCCGTAGAGTGTTGGCAGCACTTCGCGCGGCAACGAAAAGCTCTGCGGCAGAATCCCCGCAACTTCATAAGGCTGTCCATTGATCGTGATGGACTTCCCAATCGTCCGCGGATCGCGCCCGTACCGGCGGGCCCACATCCCTTCCGTGAGCAGCGCGGCTGCAGGCCGTCCCGGCAAATCTTCCTCCGGCGCCAGCAATCGGCCGTACGCAGGAACCACACCGAGCATCGGCAGCAGGTTCGAGGAAACGCGTATGACGCCCACGCGCTCCGGCTCGCCTTCCCCGGTTAAGTTGTAATTCCCGCCGATGGCAATGGCCACCTGCTCAAACCCGTGGTGCCTATTTTTGATATCGAGATATTGCGCCGTGGAAAACCAGTCCTCGGTGATATTCAAACCCGGCGAGCGATTCCACAAAATCACCAGCCGCTCCGCGTCCGCATACGGCAAAGGCCGCAGCAGCAGCGCGTTCGCTACGCTGAAGATGGACGTATTCGCCCCAATCCCAATCGCCAGCGACAACACCGCCGCCAGCGCGAACCCGGGATCTTTCGCAAACGTCCGCACGGCGTAGCGACTGTCCTGCGCCAAAGTATTCATGGAAAACGCCGCCATCCTGGCATAGCCAACACTGCGCTTGGGCTTTTGGACGTCTCAGGCTAAAAAAGGGCGCGTTCGGCGCGCCCCCCGGCGCTGCCCCACTGCACAGGTTCAATGCGTCCCAGCACAAATACCCAGCTTGCCGCACCGAGAATCGAAATCACTCCCGTGATTGCAAAGGCCCACACAAAATTTCCCGTGCGCTCGACCGCGAATCCCGTCACCGCCGGTGCCGCTACGCCGGCCAAATTCCCAGCAAAGTTTTGCAAGCCGGTCCACCTTCCCGCCGCCCGCGGCCCCGCAAGCGTCTGCGTGATCGCCCAAATGTTTGACGCGTTCATCCCGAAAGCCGCGCTCGCCACCAGCAGAAACGCCACTGCAAGTTCCGGCCCGGCCACCGCGCACGCCACCAGGAATATCCCTCCGACCGATTGCCCCGTCCCCATCATCGCTTTCCGCACGAACGTCTCGCTCCGCCCCGCCGCAATCCATCGGTCCGAAGCCGCACCCGAAATCACCGCCACGCACGCCATCAGCAGGTACGCCAGCGCGCCGATTTTTCCCATGCGTTGCAGCGAAAAGTGCCGCTCGCGCACCAAGTAATAGGGCAGCCAGGTCAGCAGGCAATAGAGCAGGTAGTTCCCCCCAAAGTGTCCGAAAAACGTCCCCCACGCCGACCTCCGCCTCAGGATGTCCATCATTCGCAGCCCGGCTTCCTCTTGACCCTCAGTCGCTCCAGCGGGAACCGCCGTCCTTGGTATCTTCGCGAGCCATAACGGCAGCCACAGCAGCCCCGCGCAGCCCAGCCCGATAAAATACGGTCTCCAGCCGTATCGCCCCATAAGCAGTGCCCCAAGCAGCAATCCGAACGCAGGCCCCGCCGCAATCCCCACGCTGATGAACGCATTCGCAAATCCGCGACGGCGCTCCGGAAAATGCTGCACCAGCAGATTCGAAAAACACGGATACGCCGTAGATTCGCCCGCTCCCAGCAGCAGCCGCATCGCGAACAACCCCGCGAAGCCGGGCACCACGCCGGTGAATAGCGTCGCCAACGACCACACGAAAAACCCGGCCGCCAGAACATATCCGGCATCGAAGCGGTCCGCCAGCCAGCCGGAAATCAGCAGGAAACTCGCGTAGGTCCAGAAAAATGCTGAAAGCAGCACGCCCAATCGCCCAGGTGACATGCCAAATTGTTCTTTGAGCATCGGCGCCGCGATCGAAAGCGCGCCGCGATCGATGTAATTAATGAATGACGCCAGAAACAGGAGCGTCAGCACGCCCCACAACGCCGGTGATAGCTTCCCGTCTTCGCGCATCCGCGGCCGCCGCTTGATCTTGCTCGCCCCGAGCGAACCGCGTTCCTTGCGCTCCGAATGGTTTTACGGAGCCAACGAGGGCGAAGCGAAGAGTGGCCGCATTCTCCTCTACTCTGCCTCCCCGTTCAATCGCCGAGGGACGGCCTTCGTCCCTTAAAACGTGGAAAAAAGAGGCCTAGCTCGCCCAAGAACCCCCGAATTGCACGACAAAGGACGACATTTGGTACCGCAACGGGCCTGGGCGCGCGTTGTCGCTTGTGCTTCCCAAGGGGAGCTGGAATAAGGTCACGTAGGGAGAATCGCTATGACGCCTGAATTGAGATTTGTCCTCAAGTCGTTTGAGAGCTCTAGAAAAGCTATGGGGTGTCGGCTTGCGAACGCCGCTATCTGTGTCGGGCTGGTCACGGCGTCCTTCTTTTGCCAGGGTTGCCTTGTGCTGCCGGTGCGCGCTCCGGCCCACACAAATGGTAACTCGGGAGCCATGGAGAAAATCAACCTGGATTTCATCCAAGCCGGCAAAACCACTCGAGAGGAAGTAACTGCCAAACTGGGCGGCACGGATACGGGGGCCAAGGACAACCGGTTGTTCCTCGGCCGCTGGGCCACCTCAAAGTGGGGGGTTTTTTGGATGGTCGCGGGTGGCAATTCCGCGGTCGGCGGATGGAACCGCGGCTGGGCAAGACACAATGTGCTAATCGTCTTCGATGACAAAGATGTCGTACAACAGTATCGCCAGTTTCCTGATGACGAGCTCGTGAGCCGACTTTCCGCCTCTGTGGCTCAAGGCCAGGGTGAACCTCTCGATTTGTCAACACCGATGGAAGTCCCCATCGAGCACCGCCATGGATCTGGCCGCGATGTTAGCGGCACATTCATTCTGGCAACCGATTCGTTTGCGTTTCGTGAAGAAGGCAGCGGGGGCAAACACGATTTCAAGATATCCCCGAAACAAATCAAGGAACTGAGTTTGACAAGCATCGGTCACGGAGATAAGTCCGATCCCCGGCACATGAACCAAACGATTTATTTCACGGAAAAGACCAAAGTCGGCGGAAAAATGACCATCCACGTGGACGTGCCCGCCATCATGGTTCTCGTCAAGTACCTGGCACAAACACGCTCGAGTTAGCAGGGCTCTCGCGTTCCGGTTCGCTACGAGCCGTCTTCATGCCGGTATTCCACTCTTGCGCAGCAAGGGTGACCCGAGCCTCTCCTCCCACCGAATTCGCCCCGTCATCTGCATCACCGCAAACAGCGTGAGGATCGCTCCAATCGTCACCGCCAATCCCGTGAACCCTTCGAAGAAAAACGCGTAGGAAAAGAGCACCAGATAAATCAGTTGCGTCAGTCCCGCATCCACCACCGCGAATCGCAAATCCACCACCAGCCGCAAGTAACTGACCACCAGCGCAATCGAAACCACGGACGAAATCGCAAACGCCGCATGAATCGAAATATGATCCGCCAGATACGCCAGCAGCAGATGAAACGAAAAAAACGCGCATGCCAGGAAGAAATAATTCATCGGGTGTAAATCGTTCCCGCGCAGAGTGGACAGCATGAACACCAGAAAGAAAAAGAAGAACAGCGACACGGGCGCGAAATAGCTGATCCGCCCCGCCAGCGGTCCCGGCTGCAGCTTCTGCGGCATCTTCAGCGCGATGTCGAATCCGGACACCAGATTCTGATAATTCCACTCCAGCTCCCAGCCGTTCGCCGTCTGCCGCTTTTCGGTCGGTGAAAGTGAATTGTCCGGGAAATCGAAACCGGAAAAATCCGTTTTCACCAGCAGGTGGAAGTCGCGCGCCTGCGATATTTCCTTACCGCTGCCATCCGCATTGTCGCGTGAAGTCGAACGCTCTGCGTTCGTGCCTGAAAACGTGTATCGCCAGTTGTCGAGCCCCTGCGAGCGATAGGCCGCCTTCAGCACAGACTTCGCACCGGCCGCCAGCCGCGTCCGGGCCACCGCTTGCGAACCGCTGAAGGTTAGAGCCAGTGGCTTGTCGTCCAGTAGCAGTTGCACGTTGTCGTAGACCGCCTGCTGCGCTGGAAACGGCAGTCGAAACAAAAATTCTTCGTCGCGCGAAGAGGGACTCTGGAACGTGTAAGCTCCATCGAAATCCACCTTGTACGTGCTAAACCACAGCAACCCTTTTTGCCGGTAATCAATATGGAATGCCGCCGCCACCCGGCTCGCGTCAATCTTCACGGCCTCCGAATGAATCTGCCGCTCCGTCCGCGTGATCTTCTTTCCCTTTTCCTCCACCTCGACGGTCTTTTCTTCCGGCCATTCGTACGCGATCGCCGGCGGCGCCTGCCCTTGCGGCGCTCCCCACGTCGAAGCCACGCGCCCGGCGAGGCCGGACTCCGCGTTATACGTTCTGTAGAAAATGGTGGACCCCAGAATGGCCCAGGCAACCGCAGTGCACACGAAAATCGCAACGATCGCGACAATCCGCTTCAACATGGTGGTTTGTGTCTCGACTCTCTCCGCCGCACCTCCAAACTATCTCCTCTGGTTGGCGCTGTCAAGTACTTTTCGTTGCAAAGTTAAGGCGGGTCAGCCAGCGGCGTTAACGTTGCGTCGTCTCTTTGCGAGAGCCGGACTTCTGATCGATTTCGCCGGATTCATTTTTGTGGGAACCACAGATAGTTCAAACGACCCACTACCTGTTTGACCAGCAGATTGACAAGAGAACTTCGTCGGCGCTAGGATTCCTCTAGTTTTCTCCCCCTGTGAAGGCGCCCACATGTGGTCTTCCTGCGCTTCCTGCTCCGCTTTTTCAACTCGGGAAATTACTTCCTGCGTCCATGCTCTCGGAAGCTCCCTCCTGTGGCTCCGCGTCAAGGAAATGCAAAGGAGTTATGGCCATGAAGGTTAATCGACGTCACTTTCTCTCCGGCGCCGCAGGCGGTGCGGCAGCGGCACTGGTCGGGAGCACGACGGGGTGGGCTGGGGCCGAATTATTCGCTCAAAACCTCGGGCTCGCTTCGCTCCCGCTGCCGGAAGAGTCCGGAATCGCGCACATCGTTGTCGTAATGATGGAGAACCGGAGTTTCGACCACTTCCTCGGCTGGCTGCCCAACGCTGACGGAGAACAGGCCGGGCTCACGTACTTTGACGCCGCCGGCGTAGCACACGAGACGCACGCTCTGGCTCCCGATTTCACTGGTAGCACCCATCCCGACCCTGACCACTCCTACGAGGGCGGGCGCGTACAATATGACGGTGGCGCAATGGACGGGTTCTTGCGCTCCGGCAGTGACGACTTTGCCATTGGATATTACGTGGAAGCGGACCGGCCGTTCTTTAATACACTGGCGCGCAACTACACTACGCTCGACCACTATTTTTGCTCATTCCTCGGCCCTACGTTTCCCAACCGCTTCTTCCTGCACTCGGCGCAGACCGACAGGCTATTCAATGACATCTTTACGCCGGCCACTATGGATACCATCTGGGACCGGCTGCTCGCGGCCGGCGTGAGCGCGCGGTATTACTGGTCAAACGCTCCATTCCTGTTCCTTTGGGGCCAGAAGTATTTCTTGAACGGGATCACGACTCCGTCTCCAAACATAACCTCATTCTTTAGCGACGCTGCCGGTGGAAAGCTTCCCGCCGTCTCGTTTGTTGACCCAGTCTTCACAGGTTTTCCGGCGCCTGTCCCGCCGAATGACGATCACCCGCCTGCCGATATCCGCCTGGGCGACCAGTTCCTTGCACAAGTCTTCAACGCTGTGGCGAACGGGCCATCTTCGTCATGGTCAAGCACTATCTTGATCGTGACCTACGACGAGTGGGGCGGCTTTTTCGACCACGTGGCACCGCCCCGGGCAACCGCAGCCAATGGCGCCAATGACGTGGACCAGGATCAGGTAAACGGAAAGGCATTGCTGGGGTTCCGCGTTCCCACGGTCGTCGCCTCTCCGCTCAGCCGTGGCGAACCGGACGACCCCAAGGTGAAGGGAATGACGTTCGATCACACTTCCATCCTGAAGCTGATCGAATGGCGCTTCGGGCTCGACCCGCTTACCTCGCGCGACGCCTCGCGCGACGTCCAGAACCTGGCGCGCGCCCTGAAGTTCAATCATCCCAATACGGCGCTGCCCGATTTTGCCGCACCAGCCCCCGGGGCCTCGCTCGAGCCCTCCATCCAGCCCAAAGTAGTAGTGACTTCCAGCGCAGCAATGGCTACGACACGAACGGCAACCTCGTCCGCGTCACGCGGTCTATCCGATTCACGCAACCCGTGGCCGCGGCTGCGCGACTCACACCTGCTAAAAGGATGGAACTTACCAAAATAGGAAATGCCAAGCCTCTTTGCCTTGCGCGCATAGCCCACTATGTCCGGATCCATGTGGACGTAGAGT
>JACXTT010001107.1_pt1 | contig 45768 bp, 49 predicted proteins | sample 9270951 | NCBI WGS metagenome assembly JACXTT01 (sample SAMN15532306, study PRJNA645909) | rock metagenome | isolation source: weathered quartz diorite | place: Puerto Rico | collected 2017-06-21 | reverse complement strand
TCCGGAGACGGCACGTTGACGCCGTCAATCGTCAGGTTGCTCAGCCGCGGCTCGGTGCCCCGAATCTGGACGTACTTGCCTTCACCCTCGTCGCGCTCGAGCGTCACGCTCGGCAGCCGACCCAGCGCATCGGCGATGTTGGCGTTCGGCAGGCTCGTGATGACTTCCGCCGAGAGCACCTGCACGATGTTGTCCGCAGTGCGCTCGCGATTGATTTGTTCGACTTCGCCTCTCGGACGCGCGATAACAAGCACCTGGGCGCTCTGTCCTTCCATCTGCATGAGTGGATCGACGCGCACCGTCTGTCCCGCCGGAACCTCGATGCTGCGCTCGATCGGCTGGAAGCCGATGAAATTGACTGTGAGCGTGTACGTGCCTGGCGCCAAGCCGGCAAAGGCGTACTGGCCTTCGTTGCCGGTCACGGTGTGGTCGCTTCCCGGCTGCAGCGTCACGCTCGCACCCTGTAGAACGCCGCCGGAGGAGTCGGTCACGCGGCCCTGGATCGAGCCGCTCGCGACCTGCGCATCTGTCGCCGCCGCAGACAATAGGAGAAATGCCCACGTGAAGAAAGAAGAGAATTTCGTCATGGCTGGACCTCTTGGCCAGCCAGCATCGCTTCACATTGAAACCGTTGGGTGAATTCGGAGTCACGGCCGCGTGAACTGTACGCGACGATGCGGAAACATTACTCAACGGCATGCCGTTATCACCCTTCAGCGGCCTCGTGAACTGCCATCAGCGGCCTAGTAGGTCAGTGATTAGGCGATCACCCGCCTAGCAGACCTGAATCCCGACGATCACCGGTCTAGCAGACCCGAATCCAGTGATCACTGTTCTCGTAGCTCGTTGATCTCCCAGGCGTATATAGAAAGCGGGAGCGAATCACGTCCGAAGGAACCACGACACGGGCATACGCAAGCTGACCGGATGTGGGTAGGCGCTCACATAACCGATTCTCAGAACGAACTGCACTCGGCCCGGCAATCCGAGATCTCGCGAAATCTGATCCTTGAAGGGAGCTTCCTCGAGCACCTGCGACATTGGATGTACAGCAATCGAACGGGGTCGGGCTTCCAGCCACATCCGCTCGCAGCGACGGCCGGCGTCGATAAGAGTGGGGATACTTTCGTCCTGGCTCGTGATCACCATCCAGCCGCCGTAGCTGGAAAGTTGCTGCCGGACCCGATCCAGACTCTGATTCCGAAAGCGCCTGCCGAGGACCGCGTTCTTGTTCATGAAATGGCGAACGTACCATCCCGCAATCCCAGTAATTTCCAGCGACTCCGGCGTAAAGCCGTTCCGATGCGCACGGCCATCCTCGGGCGTCCAGCGCATCCAGTCTGCGAGTTCCGCTTGCGCATCGTCCCGCGCAGTCTGTAGGCGGTTCGCTTCCAAAGTCGCTTCCGCCAAACGTTGGCCGTGTTGCGACCCCGGCGTGAAGAAATGGATGTCATCAGCGCGCGCAGCCGCACGGAGCGCCTGTACGTCCGTAGTTGAGATTTCGCGACCCATCTGCCCACTGCGAACCGTGCGCCGTTCGCGCAGCCGGTCGAGCGGGGCGTCGCGCGGTGCGATCGTCTTCAACACCAGCCGCGCCACATCGGTTGTCGGTGGTGTACCAAGGACCTCGCAGTCAGCGACGAAACCGTGTGCGGGTGCGGCGGTGATCAGATTTTCGAGAAATGCGCCGACCGACAGCATCACCTCGCGGTTTGCGGGGTCGACTCTCGGCAACCATCGCGCGGAGTCGGTCCCGACCCAGAGCTCGCGACCGTCGATGCGCGCGGTCCACGGCTGGGCGTTGTGACCGCTCGGCGCGAGCGAGGCGTAGTAGAGCAGCCCGTGCAGATCCGGTGTAATGAGCGCCGCGGGCGCCGAGCCCGGCGGCTCCTCTACGTCGTCGCGGGTGACTCTCGCACTCAGGTATTTCATCTCGACATGTCGTGGGCACCGAACAATGTCACCGTACTGTATTTCTGAACGACAGGAGCCAGCCAACCCGAGCGCCAACGGATGAATCCCGCCGGCAACGACGACACCCTATGACGATCGGTCAACAAAGGTAACGTGGGATCAACGATAACGCTACGCAGAAGCCCTGGTCAGCTCCGACAATCGCGGCGGACCACTGCTTGCTTATTTGCTGGGTCCACGACCAGTCTGGAGGAACCCGTGCGCGATGACGGGGTGACTGGGAATCGTGGAAATGCGTATGTAATGAAGGCCCGTCTTGGACGGCATGCTGCATCACGCACGAAAACCTGCTAAGCCGCTTCCCGAGAGAGTCGGTACCAGCATCGACATTTCATGGGATGAGGAAGGAAGAGGGTGACACATGAGTGCTGAAGAGAATCTGCAGCGGATGAAGACGCTCGATGATGCGTGGAACGCTCAGAACTGGGAGGTGTTTCGGAAGCGGCACTCGACGGACACGAAGGTGTATTGGCCCGGTCAACCGGATCCCACCCGCGGCCGCGACGCACACCAGGCCGAGTCTGAAGCGTTCTTCAAATCCATCGAAAACCACCTCGAGAACAACCCGTACCGGGTGAAGTTCGGCTCGGCCGATTGGACGTGCACCATCGCCCGATGGAAGGGCAAGATGATCGGACCGTGGAAGGGGCTGGATGGCAAAGTGCATGACGCGACGGGAAAAACGTTCGAGTTGGAGTTCTGCACCGTGGCTAGATGGCAAAACGGGGAAATCGTCGAGGAGAACCTCTTCTACGACCAGGTTGGGTTCCTTCGCCAAATCGGCGTGCTTTGATTGGATCGGGATGCCAGCGAATTCTGCGACGGTGCGCCGGCGTCCAGCCGTAACTGTCGACGGCAGTTGGGGCGCGGTGCCTCCAACGAATTGCACTTCGATCACGATTTACCGTTTTCGCTCGGAGGCACGTCCGTCACCGCGGCGAACGTTCAGCTGCTGTGTGCCAGACACAATCTCCAGAAGCGCAATTCGATCGTCTGAGGTTGCATGAAGCCGCTGCGACCACCGGCTTCGTTAACCTGTGATCGCGCGGACATCGGTTTCGTTAACCTGTGATCACGCGACCACCCGTCTACCGGGCCGCTGGTCACATAAGCCGCATGAGGCTGTTGTTGCTAGGACGTGATGGCCCCACCCTGACGTGACCGCTGATTCCATCACTTGCTGGGTCACTGTCGTCACGCATCGCTCATCCGGCGTCAACATGGAAGATCACTCTGCGGGTTTGCACCGCAACTGTGCGATTCACCGTCCGCGAGTCTTTCTTAAGGAAAAGCGAGTGTTGACGCGCGCGGAAGGTGAACCGAGTGAGGCGCCTAGAACCGCACGCCGCCGCCGAAGCGCCACATCGTTTCCGCGCTGTAGTTGACGTGGGCGTCGCGGGCGGCTTTCACAAACCAGCGACGCCAGTCTATTTCGGTCGTGATCGCCATTCCACGTACGAAGTCGCCCGAGTCGCCGCGTCCCGACTTGTAAGAGGCGTCGAGCGTGATCCGACGAGTGCCGGTGAAGTAGTGGCGGACGAGGACGTGCGTGTTCTGCTGATTCGTATGCAGACGGTTGTCCCACACGGTGAACGCGGCCGCACTGTCGGCTTGACTGAAATGTGCGCCGGCGCCCAGCTGCCACGATTCGTTTGGATCGAAATTGAGGTTGACGTACGGCTCCAGATTTGTGCGAGACACGCCGGCGATCGCGTATACGGTTCCACCAATCTCGGAATAGAGTGAGCCCCCGACAAACGACGCCGACGCCGCCTGGATTGACGGGATGATCAGCATCCTTCGACGCCGCATGTCATATTCGAGCCCCGCGCGAGCCTGGCTACCGATTTCCGAATGCGGGCCATACCAGCCAACCCATCCAGTCCAGTCGCCCGCCGAGTAGCGCGCATTGATGTCCACGGTCGGCTGGCGGCCAGTCGTATACATACCGAACGTCATCTTGCCCCGATAGTTCTCCTCCGTCTGAGCGGAGGCTGGCGCTGGCACGAGAAATCCGATCGCGCACGCAGCTATCAAACAAACCGGAACGGAAGTGGGCAAGGAAGACTTCATCTCGATGGTTGTCCGACGCACCGCTGCCTGCCTGATGTCGGTATCGGTCTGGCCAGCCATGGTGTGCAGACACGCGATGGCTCATTCTGGCTCAGATCACGGGCCTGCTTATCCTGTGATCATCCGCCTTCTAAGCTCGGGGCCGCTGGTTCGAGTCCAGCCGGGCGCTCGACCCCCTTCGGTCGCGAGTCTCGATCGCGACGAAATTTCTCCTCGAACACACATTGCAAGAAGTGACCGGTTTTGCGACGGTGCGCCACATCGCGCGTTTCGTTCTTCGAAGCACTTCCACGCGTTTGCAGATCGTGGATCCCTGTGTGCGCGGCCCGTCGCCAACTGTTCCCGATCTCCAGCACATCGACACGGCAACCGCTCGGCGACGCAGGCCAAGCGCGATCGGCGCTAGACTTCGTAGGTGCCGCATCGGACGACCCCGCTCCTCACCGTGCTACTCGTTGCGGCACTGTTCGGCGCTGCGGCCACCGTGCAGGCCCAGTTCCGGCGCGGCGGTGGCGGCCGTGGCGGGTTCGGCTTCACCGCGCGTACAGCGAGCCCGAAGGATTTCGACGGCCTCTTCCACTTCTGCCGCATCATCTTCCGCAACTCGCCGGCGGGGGACGGCGACGGCTGGAGCGTCGACTGGCCGCGCGCCGATATCAATCTCTCGATTCGCCTGTCGGAGTTAACAAAGCTCGACGTCAGCAATGATGCGACGGGTGAGCCAAATCACCTGCTCATACGCTTGACGGACGACGAGTTGTTCGACTGTCCGTTCGTGATGATGACCGAACCCGGCGGCGCCGCGTTCGACGACCAGGAAGCAGCCAGGCTGCGCTTGTATCTCGAGAAGGGCGGCTTCCTCTGGGCCGATGATTTCTGGGGCGAGAATGCCTGGGGCTGGTGGGTCGGCCAGTTGCGGAAGGCGCTGCCGGCCGCCGAGTTCCCGATTTTCGACGTGCCGCTCGACCACCCCTTGTTCCACACGCAGTTCGAGGTGAAGAAGGTCCCGCAGATTCCGTCGATCAATTTCTTCTTCCGCACCCACCGGACTTCCGAGCGCGGCGCCGACAGCGCCACCCCGCATGCGCGCGCCATCGCCGACAAGAAGGGCCGTGTCATCGTGCTGATGACGCACAACACGGACCTCGGTGATGCGTTCGAGCGCGAAGGGGATGACGCGACCTACTTCCTGAATTTTGGGCCGGACGGCTACGCGTTCGGTATTAACGCGGTGCTGTACGCGCTGACACATTAGTCGGATGCAGGTTCCTCGACCGCTCACCGGACCGATCCAAGAGGCGCATGGAGTACGTCGGCTCTGGCGCAAGCGAACATGTCAGTGCCTAACGCCAGCGCCCGTAGCTCAGTTGGATAGATCACAGAGCTTCTAAGCCGGGGGCCGAAGGTTCGAGTCCTTCCGGGCGCGCCATTTCACACTCCATCCTGCCGCCCAGGCGACGAAGCAACATTAGGCAACGGGCCGCCGCAAGGTTCCATTTCGCTCGAGTCTCAGCCGGAGACCGCTGCAAGGTCTATGAACCTGGCGACAGATGTGCTCCTGCGCTGCCGCTGTTGTGTTCCCGAGTTCGACGCCTGCGGCGTACCAGTCAGTGACGAATCAGGGCGCACAGGGAAAATCATTCTCTGCTCGTATCGCCTTTGAAACTCGTCTGTGGTTTTCTTCCGACTCGAGTCCTTTGAACAGTTGGCAGGATAAGTGCCCACACGGAAGGGACGCGTTGATTCGCAGCGCGTCTGTTGCATTCAGGAGGACTGCTGATGCTGCGATATGTCACCTCGACGCTAACCGCACTCGCGCTCGCCAGCACCGTGAACGCGTTCGCACAGGAGCCGGCGCCGGCGCAAGGCGAGAAGCAACAAGCAACTAAAGAGACACTGACCGGTTGCGTGATGGAGGCGAAGACCACTGACGGCGGTACTGCCTACGTGCTGAACAACGTCGAAGGCGGTTCGGCGAAAATGTACGTGCTCGTCGGGTCATCGCAGTCTGACTGGGCGAAAAATGCCAACAAGAAAGTTGAAGTCACCGGGCAGGTCCAGCAGCCTAGTGCGCCGCCAAACGAGGACTCATCTGCGGGCAAAACGAACGTGGTTCGCCCTCCGATGATACAAGTCGAATCCGTGAAGGTCGTCGCTGAAACCTGCAAGTAGCGCATCCGCGTCTGCCCCGCGCCTGCGCGCGGGGCGGACCGTCATCGAGGTTAAGCGGTCGCGCCTTTCGCGATCGGCATCGTATAGCACACCGCGTCACCGTCGAGGACGAGCATTCCGTCGTCTCTGCTGACGCTGGTCTTGAGCTTCGTGATGGGTTTGTCGGTTCGCACCTCGAGTACCTCGGCGCGGCCGGTAATCGTGTCACCGGGTCGAACCGGTGCCTTGAAACTCCAATTCACATGAAGGAATACAGTGCCAGGCCCCGGGAGGTCTTCGGCCACAACCGCGTTGAGGATTGCACTCGTTACACCCCCCTGTACGACAATCTCGCCGAACCGGCTCGCCTTCGCCACGCCCTCATCGTAATGAAGTGGATTCCTGTCTCCGCTGATCTCGGTGAACCGTTCGATATCTTTCGCGTTCACCGTGCGCGAGCGCTCCGCAACTTGCCCAACGCGTGGGATGCCACCCGGCCAGATTTGATTGATGCTGCTGCTCATAAATCGCCAATTGGACTCGACTTGCCACGTCTGACGTCGTGCTAATGTTATCCCCGTCGCTGCCCCATTTGTCGATTTCGACGTCGTCGTTGTCGGAGCCCGGTGCGCCGGCGCAGCCACCGCGCTGCTTCTCGCGAGACGAGGCCTTCGTGTGCTCGCGATCGACCGCGGTCGCTACGGGAGCGATACGGTCTCGACCCACGCCCTTATGCGCGCCGGCGTGGTCCAACTCTCTCGCTGGGGCGTTCTAGAAGGAATCAAAGCGGCCGGTACGCCTGTAGTTCGATCGACATCGTTTCACTACGACGACGAGGTCGTCGCGGTGCAGATCAAACCGCAGCACGACATTGATGGTCTCTACGCACCTCGGCGTACTGTCATTGACCGGTTGCTTGTCGATGCCGCGCAACAAGCCGGTGCAGCGGTTATGTTCGAAACGCAACTCGTCGATCTGGTCCGCGCGGACGACGGTCGCGTCTCCGGGGTTCGCCTCAAAGATGGTCATGATCGGGAGCGGCAGGTTTCGGCTGAACTCGTGATCGGCGCCGACGGTGTCCGTTCTACGGTCGCGCGTCTCGTCGGCTCTGAATGCTATCGAACCGGTCGTCATGCGACCGGCGTTGTCTTCAGCTATTGGTCGGGCCCGGGGTTCGACGGCTACCATTGGTACTACAACCTCGGTGTGAGCGCCGGCGCGATTCCGACCAATGACGGGCTGACTTGCATATTTGCCTCGATTCCACAGGGGCGGTTCCACGAGACGATGAGACACGGTACGGACGCTGGATACCGACAGATATTGAGGGAATGCGGGTCCGACCTGGCGGCGGTTGTGGAACAGTCGGAAAGGGTTGAAAAGTACCGCGGGTTTTCGGGAGAGATAGGATTCTTTCGACAATCGTTCGGACCCGGCTGGGCACTCGTAGGCGATGCCGGTTACTTCAAGGATCCGCTTACGGCCCACGGAATCACAGATGCGTTCATCGACGCGGAACTGCTCGCGCAAGCGGCGGCCGCCGGCACGGAGGCCGCGTTCGCCGGCTATCAGCGTGCTCGCGACAAGTTGGTGGTCGCCCACTTTGAAGTGACCGATGCCATCGCCTCCTTCGAATGGGACCTGCCAAAGGTTCAGCAGCTCCATCGTGCACTGAGCGATGAAATGAAGAAAGAGTCGCTCGCGGTGACGAGCTTCGCTATGCCGGCGTAGCCAGATAACCGGCTAAGTGATCGACGAGCTCACGCACATCGTCTTCAGCACCACTGATGAACGTCGACTTCCGTCGTCGAAGGAACGGCAACCCAAGCGCATACAGACCTGGCGCATCAACGACGCCTCCGTCGTGCCGCAAGTGTCCTTTGTTATCAATCACGGGCAGGTCTAACCAGCTGTAGTCAGGTTGGAATCCCGTCGCCCAAACAATCGAACGGATTTCTCCATTCCGCAGATCGAGTTTCAGCGTTGACGACTCCGGCGCGCGCGTCGGTTCAAACCGTTCCGGAGGACCGACCTCGGCCTCGCGGGCGTGGTTCCGAGCCCACTCATCGAACGTGCCGAGCAACCGGTTCATCTTCAAGTCCGCCAGCGCAAACAGGTTTTGCAGTCCACCGGAGAACAATGCCTGCCCGTCTCGCACCGCGGAGAGACGGCCGACAATCTCGACACCGGCGGAATTGAGCGTGTTGAGATCCAACGTCGCTCGCTCAGGCGTCCCAATGAGTTGCGGCGAGGGGAGGCGGCGGACACGCATCAGGTCGTCGATCTCGTCGTAGCGCTGATTCCACACGCCCGACGCATCCATCCACCAGAGCACGTCGCGACCGCGATACGTCCTTGGCAGCCTGACATGCTCGCCGACGGAAAGCGTGACCGGCCGACCGGAACGGATGATTTCGTCGGCGAGTTGGACGCCGGTGGCCGATGCGCCGACGATCAGCACGCCGCCTTCCGGCAAGTCATTCGGGTTGCGGTAGCTGAATGGCGTGAAGCATCTGATCGAGGGCGGCACGACTTTGCCGAGCGCCGGTACGCTCGGAACGTTACACGCGCCGCTCGCGATCATGATGGTGCGGCAGCGCAGATCACCGTTGGTTGTCGCGACGTCGTATCCGGAGTCCGTTTGACGCACACGTGTGACGGCGGTGTGCGTGCGCACCGGCGCACTCGACAACACGGCAAAGCGTGAGATGAAGTCGATCACCTCACGCATCGTCATATAGCCGTCCGGGTCCGATCCGTCGTAGTGATACCCGGGCAGTCGACTCTGCCAATTGGGCGTCAGCAGCCGGAGTGAGTCCCAGCGCTCGCGGCGCCAGGAGTTGGCGATCTCGCCGCGCTCGAGCACCACGTGATCGATGGAGCGCTCGTTGAGACATCGGCTCGCAGCCAGACCCATATGGCCGGCGCCGATGACGACCGTGGTGACCTGTTCGATGGTCCCGCCTCCGCTAACTACGCGACTTCAACCGTGACGTTTACGGGATTGGTGATGACGTCGTACACCGCCGAGCGCTTCTGTGACTGAGCGACGAGCGCTGCAATGTCCTCTTTCGACGCATCCGCATCAATCTTGAACGTCACTTTGATGTCGTCGTAGCCGTTGCGCACGTCGCTGTCGATGCCGAGGATGCCGCGGATATCCATCTTGCCTTCGAGATTCGATTCCACTGAGCGGAGCTGAATGCCGCGATTCTGCGCGACCGCTGCCACACCGGCGGTCAGGCAGCTCGCGAGGCCGACGAGAACGTATTCGATCGGGGTGATGGCGTGATCCTCCGAAGCGAAGATCTCCGGATGATCCGCACCGAGCGACGTCTCCCTCTTGTGGCTCTGTTCCTGCCCCAGTCCGAAGAAGCTCTGGATCTTTGACTCACTGTGCGTGCCGTTCTGCCACTTGCAGGACGCTCGCCACGTGAATTTGGCTGCCTCTGGTGCGCCCTTCAGCGCTTCTCGCGCATCAAGCAGGGCCTGTACGTTCACGCCGTTGTTGACGCTGGTCGTCGTCATGATGACCCCCAAATATCGGTGTAATTGATCGGAGGCGCAGATGATACATCGCGGCGCACAGGGATTCGACGCCATTCACGACGAGCCGAGCGAAGCCGAAGGCGAGCGATGGTGAGTCTGGCTGGGTGTGAGCCGGGCGCGCCAGTCTTGAACGCAAGCGGGCATTTCGATCTTCCACCAGAGCGTTGGTTTGGCCGACGCCCCGGGGCCGCCCGGCACCAATCGGAAAATGCGGGCGACCGTTTTGCCATACACTCTCGTTCTCGAACTGGAGGTGCGATGCCCGTAGATACGACTGCTCCCACGCTTGCGCCGCAAGCCGTCGTCATGCAGATGGTCACCGGCGGCTATGTCGCCCGCGCACTGTCGGAAATCTCACGGCTGAGCGTGCCGGACCTCCTCCACAAGGCGGGACCCATGAGTGCCGCGGCGCTGGTTGCCGACGGCGTTGACGCCGATGTCCCGACGTTGGAGCGGGTCATGAGGCTCTGCAGCAGCGTCGGGTTGTTTACCGAAGACGCGGCAGGAAGATTTGGCGCCACGCCGTTGTCGGAAGTACTGACCAGCGACGCGGCAGGATCTGTCAAGGTTCTTGCGGAGGAGATGGGCGGAACTTGGATGCAGTCGTGGATGCGGCTCAGCGAGGCCCTCAGGACGGGCGAGCCGCAGATGCGTCCGCTGTTCGGAATGGACTGGTGGGATTACCTGAAGGCGAACCCGAAGGAGATGGAGCGGTTTGCCGAGGCGATGAAGTCGAACAGCCAGAATTCCCTGCGCGGCGTACTCGAGCAGTGCGATTTCGCCCAGACGCGGACCGTCGTAGATATCGGCGGCGGGCTGGGCCACCTCGGCGTGGCGCTGTTGGAGCGCTATCCGCATTTGCACGGAATCCTGGTGGATTTACCAGACGTCGTCGCAATGGCGCGGGCACGGCTTTCGCCGATGTCCGGCATCGCCTCGCGACTCGAGTGCGTCGGTGCCGACATGTTCGTGAGCGTGCCTCGTGGCGACACCTACGTGCTCAAGCACATCATTCATGATTGGGACGATGATCGGTGTGTGCGATTGTTGAGGAACTGCCGCGAGAGCATGGACGGGAACGGGCGGATCTGCTGCGTTGACGCGGTGCTCCCGCCAATGGGCGACACCAGCGGTGCCGCCGCGAAGATTCTCGACATCATGGTGATGCTCGCGGTCGGCGGCCGAGAGCGGACTCGCGATCAGTGGGAGGCACTGCACGCCGCGGCGGGGTTCCGTATATCCCGCATCACCCCGCTGGAGGACAACTTCGGTACGAGCATTATCGAAGCCGTCAAAGAGTAGCGGCCTATCAGAACAGGAATCGCACTCCCAACTGCGCCTGACGCGGATAGCCGATGCCCGGAATGAACCCGGTCGGCTGTCTGAAGGTGGCGCTGCGAGAGTTACCAGTGAAGGACGAGCCGAAGTTCGCCGTGTTGAACAGATTGAAGAACTCGGCAAAGAGTCCTACCCTGCGCTCAGTCGAGCCCAGCGATACGAACTTGGTCGCGCGCATGGGGATTGTTCTCTTCGAATCGAGCGCGCTGTGCTCGCAGCGGAAACCTATCAACTGAGCTTGGACTTGGCGTCCTTCATCATTCCGACGAGCGCTGCTCGCGCTTCCTCAGGCGTGCTGACCGATTTGGCGAACGCCACGCGGATCGGTCGTGGTCCCTCGGCGGTGGTCGCCGACATCTCGAAGCCGTACCGATCGATGCCGGTCATCCTTGCCGACGTGACGTCAGTGGCCTTTGAAAAGGCCCGGCAGTAGAGCGCCAACGTGTCGGCGTGGTCGGCATTCATGTGCGCAATCATGCCGGAAGCCGACGGGCCCAGCGGATCCGGTTCGGCGGACTGCCAGTCGGTTTGGTCGATCCAGGACATCCGTCCATAACCACCGATGTACCGGATGGAATGCACCTGGAGCTTCCAGAACCCGAAGTCGCGAAAATCGGAATAGTACGTGGCGTTCGGGTGCACAGCGAGGAATGCAGCACGGACGCTGCCCCCGTCCCCTTCGACGCGCATGCATGGACCGAGCAACGTGACGCGGCCGTTGGCCAGCGGGTCTGCGGAGCGGTCCTCCGCCACAAGCAGAGAGGCGCGAGGATCCCGCTCCAGATTCTTCGTATGTTCGGCGAGTCTGCTGATGAGGAAGATCGGGTTGCCGCGGTCAAAGGCGACCGTCACGAACGACCCGTAGGGGTAGCCATCCGGCTCGTGGGCCAACGTGCACAAGGTCCCGGTTGAAATTTGGGCCACCAGTGTCCGCGCGCGTTCCGCGTGGGTGGGCGTTGGAATCGTCAGGTCGTACAGGGGCTGCGGTGCGATTCCAGACGGTCGGCTATGTGCATCTTCGGTCATGGTCCTCTTTGGCCGCGAAGATGGGCCGCCCTTCCGGTACGCGTACCGGATCGGCGGCCCTGTTCATTCATTGTTGATCGGGCGGCGCAGCCATCGAGCGCCTGCGAGCGTCTCAGGTCGGACTTCCGCGTCTGGAATAAGCTGAATGAACGGAGGAGATTCGTGCAGAATCCGGGTCGAGATCAGTGGAAACCACTTTTTGGCACTATGTATCGGCGTCTCGCGGTCGCAGACGATTGGGAAAAGATCTCGGACCAAAAGCGGGCGGAGCGTTTACGTGAAGCGATGGCAGCGGAAGACAAGATGTATGGGCGTCCAGCTCGATTCAGCGAGGATTTCGATTTTGTTGCTGTGGTGCGAGACCTGGCCATTCCATGAGTTCGCCAAGATCGCCATTGACCATGGCGTGGAGGTGATTCGCGTTTCCAGCGCGAGCACCCGATAGACGCCGCCGGTTCCGTCAATTCAGCGAGAACATTTGCCCTCGACAGCGGCCTTCGATGGAATTTTCTTCCGCCACAACGGGACGAGCCGCACGGCGAGCGATGCTCAGCGCCTGGATTGGCTGGATGTTCGACGGCTACGAGAACTATGCCTTCGTCCTTGTGATGCCGATCGCCATGCGGCAGCTCGTGCCGCCAGATCAAATCAACCGTGTCGCCCTGTATTCCGGGGCGGTTCTGGCTGCGACGTATTCAATCTTTTCGGGACTCACGTTTTTTGCGCCGTCGTACCAAATATTGATGTCGTGTCCGCTCTTTGCGGGATACGTGATTGCAACCACGGGAAGCATTCCAGCTACTGCGGTGGTGATGTCTTTCGTATACGTCGTAGGCATGTTGGCGGCGCGTGTAGTGGGTCCCGAGAACACGAGGAGAGCCTTTGCCAGCGTAGTACCTCATAATGCACCTCCCACACACGGGAGAGACGCATGTCTGTGTACGCATTCGATGGCACCTGGAACGAAGCGAAGGACGGCGACGATCCGGACTCCACCAACACGAACGTGTTCCGCTTCTATAACGCTTACAAGCGGCACTCGAAGCGGCCGGACCTCGATTTCTACGTTCCGGGAGTCGGCACGCGCTTCAAGGCGATCGGCCGTGCACTTGGGGGCGTCTTCGGTCTCGGCGAGCTGCCGCGCATCAACGAAGCCTACGAGGCGCTCTGCCAGGCGTGGGACCAGGGCGAGCGCGACATCGACATCGTGGGCTTCAGCCGAGGCGCGGCGACCACGCTCGACTTTTGTCACTGCATTCAGGAGCGCGGCATCCGCAAGCCCGGCAGCGATCAGGTCGTCGAGCCCTCACCGAAGATTCGGTTTCTCGGCGTCTGGGATGTCGTGGCATCGTTCGGGCTCGCCAATCTCGGTAACACCGCGCTGAACATCGGGCATCATCTCTCGCTGCCGAAGTCGAACCTGCAGTACTGCTTCCATGCGCTGGCGCTGGACGAGCGCCGGTTGTCGTTCCTCCCGATCCGGATCGAGGGCGCGTGCGAGGTCTGGTTCCGCGGCGTCCACTCCGACATCGGCGGCGGCAACAAAAACCTGGGTCTCAACGACGTGACGCTCCGCTGGATGATGCACAAGGCGATCGGCGCGCAGCTGCCGATCCTGCAGGAAGACATCGACGCGCTGAAACCCGATCCCGCGGCTCCGCCCTCTCCCGCTGGCGGGCACAAGCTCCCGCTGGCCATTCGGACGATCTCGTCGACCGATCGCGGTCACTACACGGTGACGCCGCTGAAAGGATGGGCGACTCTGCCCGACACGTGCGCCGTCGAGAGCGAGTCCGACGAGCGTACGGCTGCGGAGGTCGGCAGCAACGGCATCGAGGTCCTGCCGCTCGAGGTGCGTCGCCGGGTGCTGGCGATGTGGGAGGCCGCGCAGCAGATCGGCGCGCGCGAGAATATGCCCCTCGACGATTCCAAGGATCTCCTGTTGACGCTGTTTCAGGGTCGCGTGCCGCTCGTCACCAATGACGATGACTTGAAGCGTGCGCAAATTGGCGCGGCGCAGCTCGTCGCGAACGCGATCCGCGGCGCACGCAATCGCGGCGAGCATCACCTCGCCCCGTTCTACGTCAGCGAGGCGCTGTTCAACACACGACACCTCTACCCGCTGACCGATTGAGTGATCGCTGACAGGAACGCGCGATTTGAAGCGAAAGAAGATCGGGTTTCTGTCGTTCGGGCATTGGAGCGACTCGTACGGTTCGCGCGTACGCTCCGCGAACGACTCGCTCGTCCAGTCCATCGAGCTCGCTGTCGCCGCTGAGGAGATGGGGGCCGACGGCGCGTACTTCCGCGTGCACCATTTCGCGCGCCAACTCAGCTCGCCGTTTCCGCTCCTTGCAGCCATCGGCGCACGAACGCACCGGATCGAGATTGGAACGGCCGTGATCGACATGCGCTACGAGAATCCGCTGTACATGGTGGAGGACGCAGGCGCAGCGGATATCATCGCGGGCGGCCGGCTGCAGCTCGGGATCAGCCGCGGCTCGCCGGAGCAGGTGATCGAAGGGTGGCGTTACTTCGGCTACACGCCGGCAGCGGGCGAGAGCGACGCCGACATGGCACGCCGGCACGCCGAGGAGCTGCTGGATGCACTCAAAGGCGAAGGATTCGCCAAGCCGAACCCGCGGCCGATGTTCCCCAATCCGCCCGGGCTGTTGCGCGTCGAGCCGCATGCGGAAGGCTTGCGCGATCGCATCTGGTGGGGTTCCAGCTCGAATGCCACGTCACGCTGGGCGGCGAAGCTCGGGATGAACCTCCAGAGTTCGACGCTCAAGGACGACGAGAGTGGCGAGCCACTGCACATCCAGCAGCGGCGGCAGATCGAGGCGTACCGTGAGGCGTGGAAGGAAGCTGGACACCAGCGAGAGCCGCGCGTGTCGGTCTCTCGAAGCATCTTCGCGCTGGTCGACGACCGTGATCGCGCATACTTCGGTCGCGACACGCACGATCGCGATCAGGTCGGCTACATCGACGCCAACACGCGCGCCATCTTCGGTCGATCGTACGCCGCCGAGCCAGACGTACTGGTCAAGGAGCTTGCCGCGGACGAGGCGATTGCCGCCGCCGACACGCTGCTGCTGACGGTGCCGAACACCCTGGGAGTGGACTACAACGCGCACGTGATCGAAAGCATCCTCAAGTACGTCGCTGTGGAACTCGGTTGGCGCTGAGCGCAGGGATCTTCACTGCGCGACTCCTGCCCCCAATGGCTGTTCGTTGCGAACCGCGTCGACCACCGTTTCGATCCAGCTGACCGTCACGTCGGGCGCATACAAATGGATTTCGTGGTCAGCGTTGCGGACCGTCATATGCACCACGTTGGTCGACAACCTCGCAAGCTCCGCCTGGAGGCGCTGCTGCAACGCGGTGTTGTTCGTGCCTCTGGACAGGATGACGAGAGGTACATCGTGCAGTGGATGTTCCTGTAGCGCGCTGATCTGGTGCAGACGCATCAGCGTGGCGTAGCTTGCTTTCTGGAACGCAATCATCTCGGGCACGGTTGCCGACTTCATCTTGTCGAACAATCTCGTCAACAGTGCGAGATGAAGTTGTTGGATGTCCTCAGGCAGCTTTCGATATGCATCCTCCAGTCGCGTCTCCGGCACTCGCGGGGGCAATGAGGGAACATTCGCCGCAAGATACTCGGGCTCTGTCAGCGACGTGATCGGGACTGGTCTGCCATCAACGCTGGTGAAGAGTCCATCTTCGTGCGCCGCGTCCAGGAGCACCATTCCACCGACGTCCTCTGGAAAGGTGTCGTAGAACAGGCGCGCAAACAAGCCGCCGAGCGAGTGGGCCACCAGGACATAGGGACGCGGCTGATGTGTTCGCAGCAGCGCTTCGTGAAGATCGCGAACGACCTGCTTGCCGTCGTCGACCACGCCTGCCGCATCACTCCACGCATATCCCGGACGATCGAACGCGCAGGTTCTGCTCGAGACCTTCGGCTGAACCAATGCCCAGTCGATCGAAAACGATGATGCGCCCGCAAGGAGGACGACTGTTGGACCGTCGCTTCCCGTGCAATACAGATGCACCTTGTGGCCGCCAACGTCGACCAATACTCCGGGCGGCGGACTATCGACATCGGCGGCATTCAGTCTGAGCGCGCAGACGATCAACAGCAGGGCACTCAGGAAGCGCATGGATACTGAGGCCGAAGTATACGGCGGCACAGGCCATCGCGGTGACGGCGCGCCGCGCTCCTACTTCCCGGCGTTGCGAATGCGGTTCGAGAATTGATCGACGTATTCGAGCAGGCTCTTTGTCACGCCATCGGCATGCGCGCCGGGCGCACCGCCCGCGATACCGCCCTTGTGCAGCAGTTCGACCTGCAGCAGTACAGGCGACTCCGTATGCGGCAGTCTGGCGGCGGCGTGCGAATAGAGGGTCACGTCGTACCGGGAGACGCATAGTCCGGTCGACACCTTCGCGGTATTGATGTTCACGTACAAATAGGTGTCGTCGTCGGAGTGGCGCACGACCTTGAACCCGGCGTCGGACAGGTGCTTCGACACCGTCGTCTCGATTGCATCCTGCTTGAGACCGCACGCGATGGCATCGCTGCTCAAGTCCTCGAGCACGAGGCCAAGCCTGGTCAGTCCCTTCAAGGGCGCGTCAGGCCTTTGATCGATTGGCGCGCTCGCGGCCGTCGCGGGCGCAGCGGGAGCAGGAGACGCTGATGGTGCCGCCTTGGGCGTCGGCGCGGCTGCAGGCACCGCTCTCGTGTCGGTCTCGCCCGTCGGGTCGTAGACGCGTCTCACCTTGTCGCCCCCGCCGCGCTCCACGAACTCCACGTCGACGATCAATTGCATCGGATTGGTGTTCAGCGAATAGACGTAGCGCAGCTGCCGTCCCGCGTCGACCTTGTAGATGACGACGAGACGGCCGGCATCCCACGTCGTGTTCGCGACGGAGGCGACCCTGCCGAGCGGGACCGAGTCGTCGCGGCCATCGGTATGCAGCGTGCGCGCGGGCGCGCGATCCGGCGTAATGGTGACGTCAGTCGGCGTCACTGCGATCGTCAGGTGTTCGAAGGGATTCCTCACTTCGTCGGTGAGCGTCGAGATGCGCTGCGAGTCTTCTTCCGTCTCGTGCACGACGCGCGGCGCGCCGAAGCCGCCGCGATTCCCGCCACCGCCTCCGCCGCCACGGCGCCCGCTGCGACCGCCGCCAACAGGACCGGCGCCCGGCCCGAGCGCGCCGAGGAAGTCGGCGCTGAATCCGATGTCGGTCGGAAACTGGCTGAGTTGCCGGTTCAGCGTCCACGCGCCGGCCAGTTGCATGGGGTTTTGCGCCGAAAGCGGAGTCGGGTGCGCGATGGCTGCGACGAGCAGCAGGCACACCGGACTCAATCGTGAGCCCGTCATAATCCTTCTTACGATACGCGGCGGCATGTTGTTACGCGAGTGGCGTATGCAAGATCCTCGACGTCACTCCTGGCAAGGGCTATCCTCCCTGAGGATGTGAATCGCAGACGATTTCTTCAGCAGGCCGCGACTGCATTTCCTCTCGCCGCGGCAGCGGTTCGAGGCGTCTCCACGCGTGGGCTCGATGCCCCCGTTGTGATCGTCGGCGCGGGTCTCGCTGGTCTACGCACCGCTGATCTTCTTCACAAGGCGGGTGTGCCGGTCATCGTCTTAGAAGCCCAGGCACGTCCCGGCGGTCGTGTCCTCACCGTTCGGGCACCGTTCGACGACGGGTTGCATGCGGAGGCTGGCCCGACACGATTCGCGGGTGCGCACTCGGCGGTACTGCGAGCGGCGCGCGCCTACAAATTGCCACTTGTGCCCCTCGTGGTCTCTGGTGCCGACGTGACAGCCGTGAATGGTCGGCCCGCGAGCACGCTTCAGGGTCAGCGAGCGTGGATGCTGGATTTGAAGCCCAACGAACAGATGACGACGCCAGCGGAGCTGCTGGACCGGTATGTCGGTGAATTGCCGCGCGAGCTGGGCGACCCGGGCGCCCCCCGGACGGCGTTTGCCCGGTGGGAGACGTACGAGCGGCTTACGTGGCCGGACTGGCTGCGATCACGCGGAGCCTCTCCGGACGCCGTCAGGCTCATGACGGTAGGCGGTGATTCGAGCAACGTCTCTGCGCTCTACGTGCTGCGTCAGTACGCCATGCTTCGCGCTACGACGCAGCGCTACAAAATCGGTGGCGGCATGGACCGGTTGCCCGGTGCGATGGCGGCATCGCTCGGCGGGATCATCCGCTACAATGCGCCGGTGGTTCGCGTCGAACGTCAATCGACAGGATTCCGCGTGGACTATCGCGAGAATGCAGCCGTGAGGAGCATGACGGCCGCGCGCGTTGTGTTTGCCGTTCCGGCGAGTACGATGCGGCAGATTGAAATGAAACCCCAATTGTCCCGCGTGAAGGAACAGGCCATCGAGCAGCTCTCGTACTATGACGGCGTCCGTTTCCTGATTCAGGTCAAGCGCCCGTTCTGGAAGTCGGCAGGCTTGACCGGTTCGGCGAGAACCGACCGAGCGACCGAAATCTGGGATGCTGCCACCGATCAGACCGCGTCCTCACGCGGAATGCTCGCCGCCACGACTGGAGGCGAGATGGGCCGCCGCACGCTCGGCATGACGCCCGACGCGAGCCTCTCCTTCGGCCTCGATCTCATAGCCGATGCGTTTCCCGGCATTCGATCCGAGTTCGAGAAGGGCGCCGCCTACCGCTGGAGCACCGAGCCCTGGACGCGCGGCGCATTCGCTCTGTATCGTCCCGGGCAGATGACGACGCTGATGCCGGTGCTCGCGTCTGCAGAGAGCGGTCTTCACTTCGCCGGAGAACATACGTCGATCTGGACTGGTTGGATGGAAGGGGCGCTCGAGTCGGGCGAGCGCGCTGCGCGCGAAGTTCTGAACGCCACCGGCCGGTCCTGGCCCGAGCAGACGGGTCCGACACGATGATTGTGGTCCTGCTGATTCTTCACGGACTGCTGGCGGTTGCCCTGCTCGGAGCAATCACGCATCAGGCGCTCAGTGTGCTCACCGTTGCGCGGGCGGCGAATGGCCGATGGAATTTTGTCGACCGATTCCGCGGCGTCGACGCCACGGCGTACGCAACGCCCATCGTGGTGCTGTTTGCCGTCACCGCGATCGGCGGCGCGCTGCTGTATCCCCAGTACCGGATTGACGTGCGGCCGGCGCTCGAGGACACGCAGAACTCCGCCGCGAACGGGGTATTCGAAATCAAGGAGCACCTCGTCGCGATCGGGTTGGGACTATTGCCCGCGTACTGGCTGTACTGGTGGAGGCTGCACGGACCGGAAACGGCCGCGACACGCCGCTACCTGACGTGGCTCCTCGCGTTCTTCGTATGGTGGAGCTTCATCGTCGGACATGTGCTCAACGACATCAGAGGACTGCTGCCATCATGACTGGCCGGCTGACAATCTTCTCCATCCTGTTCGGCGTGTTCTATCTCGCCGCCTTCTACTACGATTTGGCGCTGTTCCGGTATTACCCGGAGGCCGGGCAATTCCACTTCCTGCGTAACGACAACCTCGGCGTGGTGATACTGTGGTACGGCTGGATCGCCACCTCGGCGCTCGCGAGCGCGGCGATTGCGTTTGCGGTACCGAAAAAGATGGCGGACCGTCTCTGGCCTGGATGGGCGTGGATCATCCCGACGGCCGTGGTGGTCGGGATGCTGATTTACGAGCGCCGGTGGTTCGTCTCGTAACCGGAGGAGCAAATGAAGAAACTGGCGACCGTTGCGGCTCTTGTCCTCGCGAGCGCGGGAACGCTCCTGGCGAATGGTCAAGCCTTCTTCATGGCGCCGAACAGAGGGCCGGTGGAACTCGTCTACTTCGCGCGCGTCAAGGACGCGAAAACGGGCAGACCAATCCAGAAGAAACCGTATGTCACCATCGTCGATCCGTTCACCGGAATCGTGATTCCTTTCCAGGGCGACACCCCGGGACACTTCAGGAGCCCGGACATCGGCGCCGCGATTCTGGAAGTCAGCTCCCGGCCCATCGACACCAGCCAGATGGAAATCATGGTCACGGCCACCGGGTATCAGACGATGAAGGTCAAGTACGTCCCCCGGCGGTCGAAGGGCGCCGTCGAGCTCAATGTGAAGATGGAGCCGAAAGCAAACGCCGCCAACACCAGCGCCAGCGAATCCATTACCGCCGCGAGTCAACTCGACGCGGCGGGCACCGCCAGCAGCACGCCCGTGGACTCGTCAAAGCCGACGTTCTTCCTGCTGGGGGCCTGCTTCGGTCTGGCGGCTATTTCAGCGGTGGCGCAAACAGTAGGCCGCCGCGACTCCACAGAGCGTTAAGCCCGCGCTCCAGCGCAATCGGCGTGGCCGTTCCGAGGTTGCGCTCGAACACTTCGCCGTAGTTGCCGACGTCTGCGATGACGTGCCGAGCCCATGCTTCGTCGAGGCCCAGCGCGGCCCCGTTCCCGGCACTGACTCCGAGCAATCGCGCGATCTCGGGATCGTCCCGCTCCGCCATTTCCGAGACGTTGGCCGACGTGACGCCGAGCTCCTCGGCAGCGATCATCGCGAAGACAGTCCAGCGCAGGACGTTGAACAGGTCGACGTCCTCCTGGCGTACGAGCTGCGCGAGCGGCTCCTGCGAAATCCGATCGGCGAGGATGCGGAAGCCTCGTGGACTCTCCATCCCACTCCGGACCGAGGCCAGCTCCGAGACGTCGGCGCTGAATACCTGACAACGCCCTTCCGCCAGCGCACGTCCACCAGCCGACCCGTCCACGACAGGGACTTTGTCGAGCGCGATCTGGTGTCGTCGGAAGTACGCGGTCAGGGTGATGTCATGTTCTGAACCCCCGGCGACGCATACGGGGATGCCTGCCAGCTCCGCGGCGTGATCGGCGTGGAGGCGCTCGGGGACGAGAAATCCCTGACCGTCGTAGAACGTCACCGGGCCGAACAGAACATGCAGCCCTTCACGGCGCAGCGACCATGTCAAACGGCGCGAAACGATGTCGATATCGGTGGAGCGCTGAAAGAGATCGATCGAGTCAACCGGCTGGTACCGAATGCGGTCGGCGGACCCGACGATGGCGGCCGCGACGGCGCGACAGAAATCAATGTCGAAGCCGGTATAGTGTCCCTGGCCGTCCACTCGGGCGAACCCGGCGATGCCCGGGAAGACACCGCAGACGAGGAAGCCTCGCTGGCGGATGCGCGAGACGCGCGGACGCGGGGCAGCGCTGCCGCACGATGCCGACAGCATCGCGGCGATGAGGATCGTCGAGACGGACCGCCACATAATGTGAAGGCGCAATCGAGTCTACAACGTCAGTGAGGGAGCCATGCCAGCATCGAATGCACTCGCACGGGTGATCCTTCCCGCGGTCATAGGCGCGCTGATTGGCGGAGGTGCAGTCGCGTACCTCCATCGGAACGACGTCACATCGGCGGCCGGCCCGAGGGCAGCCACTGCGGCAGACGCGGGGGGAGCCCGGGACAATCTCGATGCGCTCCGCGCGGACGTCGCGCGCCTGAAGACCAACGCGCCGTCGCAGTCGCACACGATGTCCGACGTCGGATATCACTGGACCAACCTCTGGTTCGCTGCTGAAAAAAAGAACTGGCCGCTGGCGCAGTTCTACTTCGAGGAATCACGCGCGCACATTCTCTGGACGATCCAATTGCGGCCGGTACGGAAGGCGCCGGACGGAAGCGATGTGAACCTGGTGCCGATCTTCGAAAGCATCGACTCGAGCGCCTTCAAGGCGGTCGCCGATGCCATTCAAACGCAGGATTCAACCGCGTTTGCTGCGGCGTACCGTGAGACGCTGCAAGCCTGCTACGGCTGTCACAAGACATCGGGCAAGCCCTATCTGCGTCCGATGATTCCGACCCAGCCGGGGCAGTCGATCATCAACTTCGATGGCGCGGCCACCTGGCCGCAGTAGGGCGCCATTCCACGCCAATCAGCCCGGTCTTCTTCGCGCGCGAAGGGGACGGTAGGGGACCGAGACCGAGCGCTGGACAATTCGGTGATTTCTACCGAAACGTGCAATGTGACCGCGAGAGACGAACGCCTCTACCGACTCGTGGTGGTGCCCCTCACCTTCGCGATCCCGGTTGTTCTCGCATTGGTCGCGCCATCCGTGCGCGATCCGGACATATTTTGGCACCTGAGAACCGGCGACTGGATTCTGGAACACCGGAATCTGCCGGACAGCGACCCATTTTCCGTGTTCGGCGCAGGGAAGCCCTATGTCGCCTACAGTTGGTTGTTCGATCTCATCGCCTCTCTCCTCTACCGAGCTTTCGGATTGATGGGTGTTCTCGTGCTGGAAGGCTCGCTGCTGCTTGCGATTGTGTACGTCTTACATCGGCTGCTGTTCGATGTCGTTGGTGCGCCGCGGGCGTCGTCGATCACAATCATTGCTTCCATAGCCATGCAGCCCGTATTCACACCGCGGCCATGGCTCTTTACGATTCTTTTTTTCCTCATCGAGCTCTATCTGCTTGAAGATGCGCGCCGGCGATCGGATCCGGTGCGGCTCGCATGGTTGCCGCTGCTATTTGCCGTCTGGGCTAATTGTCACATCCAGTTTGTTTACGGATTGGCGCTGCTGGCCGCCGCTGTGGGCGAGCAATTGATCATCCGGATCCGTGGCGGGGAGGCGCCGCTGCTACGTCATATGGCGGTGTGCGCAGGTGTTTCGCTGTTCGCAACTCTCCTGAATCCATACCACGTTCAGCTGTACGGGGTCGTTGCCGAATATGCTCGTGAGCGCACACCGTTCCAATATATCCAGGAGCTCAAAGCACCTGATTTCCGCAACATCTACAACTACTGGATGTTGATCATCCTCCTGGGGGCGGCTTTCGGGTTGGGGCGCACGCGAAAGCCCGATGTATTTCACGGGGCGGTGTTCTTGGCGGTAGTCTGGCTGCCCTTCCGATCGGTGCGCGATCTCTGGATCGCCGTTGCAATGGCCGCTCTGGTTGTTGCGCAGGCGCTGACGCCGAGAAAAGGCTTCTCGCCGCGGCGCATGTGGATCTCGGTCCCGGTGGCAGCTGTCGGGGTCGCCGGGATTTGCATTCTGGCCTTCGGCGCTTCCAATGGTCGGCTGAATTCGCAGTTGAAATCGAATTACCCGGTCGAGGCAGCCGATTTTGTTCAGCAACACCACTATTCCGGTCCGCTCTATAACTCGTTCAACTGGGGCGGCTTCCTGATCTGGCGTCTCCCCGAGTTGCCCGTGAGCATGGATGGACGAACGAACGTGCACGGTGATCGGCGAATCGAACGAGCGCTCGCAACGTTGGGAGCACGCGAGGGCTGGAGGACCGACCCTGAACTGGATGCAGCGCACGTCGTTCTTGTAGAGCGCACCTCCGCTCTCAGCGAGGCGCTGCGAGGCGACGAGCGGTTTCGGCTGGTCCATGAGGACCCCCTCGCAACCGTATTCCTGCGCGAACCCTCAGAATCCCTAAGTCAAATCACGGATCGCTGGCGTACGACATCTCGGACGGCCGGGACTCGGGCCGACAACAGGAATCCTTAACCCGCGGCCACACGCCAATTGACCGAAACGCTGCCCGGGACACGGACCGATCCTGTGTGCGCGACAGGACGAACGATGCCTGCGCGCGGGCAGCGATGAGTCTTGGCGTGAGAGAACCTCAGATGCGCTTGCGCTTTGACGCCATCCCCTTCCGGCGCGCAATGATGACAAATACGATCACAGCGAACAGGACTCCGGCGACAACGCGAATGGTAGTGGGATCCATCGAAGCACGCTCCTTTACATGTACTGGCACCAGCGTCGGTGCCGTGTCGGCCGCATCACCGCAGCATCTGGGGTCGAAAGAGGTCGAATGTCAGTTCGGGATTCAAGATCATGTTCAGACTCGAATTGCCCGTCATTAAGAGCTTGTCGGCCACAAGGTTGCCCAACGTGAATGCGCCTGCTCCCGAACCGCCGCTCATGGAGAGACACGTGGTGTTTGTTCCACAGTTCGCTCCACTACCGGAGTGAAAATACATGAAGCCCGAGAGCAGAAATTGCCCGCCACCACCCCAGCTCGGGTTGGCGGCCGTCGACCGATTCTGAAAAAACAAGAAGCCGCGATGTTTACCGTCGGACGAACCGTACGTCCCCGTGCAAGGGCCGAGCAGGATGTTCCCGTCCATCACACTGGGAACCTGGGACGGATTCGCTGGGCCGCTCGGGCATTGCAATACGCGCGAGGTCACACCGAGCAGCGCGCCGCCCGCCGGTTTGTAGGAAACCACGCAGTTGTTGGGGGTACTCATTCCCGGGCCGGCGGAGGTACATGCGGGGGACTTGCCGGTATTGCTTCCAACGGAAAGTGTGCCTGCACTAGTGCTGAAGTAGAACGTCGCCCCGTTCTTGCCATCCCCAGTGGCGGTACTCATACGCATGGTCGTGTTTGACCCTGGCTGCAGCCCACCTGCGCCCAGGTAATACAAGCCGGGATCAAAAATCGCCGTGGCCGGATTGGTGGAAGCGGGCCCCATATTCTTCCAGGTGACACCGCCGTCTCCCTGATTCCCGCCGATCGTCTGGTTCCATGGATTCGGAGACGCAGCTCCAGAGTTTCCGCTGTTCTGGGCCTGAAAAATGTACCCGCCCGAGTTGTGCTGGGGATTTGTCGGTTGTATCAGAGTCCCTGCGGTATAGGCGTGGACCGCCTGCCAGGCAGGGCCGGCACTTGTAAAGCGGGGACTGATCAAGCAGCCGTTGCCGCCTGGCGCAACGTTATTGTTCGCGCAAGCGGTGTAATTCCCGCCGCTAAATTCCACGCAGCCTGCGGGGTCAGGACAACCATTGACGGCGAAGGGAACCGGCGTGGCAGTGCCTGCGGTTGAAGGTACGCTCGGCGCCGGAATTGTGCCCCATGGATCGCCGCTCTGAATGACACCGGTGATCCATTTGCCGCTTGTACCCAGGTTGACACCGGTTGGCTTTGTACTCGGTCCTCCGGCGACCCCAAGATCTGCTCCGGTTCCACCAGGTCCTGCCTGCGAGAGGTTCACGGTTCCAACGGAGACCGCAGTGGTGCTGGTGGAGTTCACCTGGATCGAGCGGTTCGGCCCACCCAATATCTTGATTGTGGCGGCGCCACCTACCGACAGCGCGGCGCTCGACGTCCGATGCAGGATTACCAGCGGAATGGGGACCGCAATCGGATTCAAGCCGCACTCGGCCTTCGCGGAAACGTTGAAGGTTCCACTGGAGGACACGAGTTTGGCGAACGACAACGAAACCGGATCGGTGATGGTGACCTTGATGTAAGGGTTGGCGATAACGCCAAATCCGGGAGGGATAGACGGAGCACCCGACACCGAGCTTGGAAAACTGACCGCAACATTGGATCCCGAATAGCCGTTGAGAGACGCATATCGGCACGGCGCAGAATTCGGTATGCTGCTGCAGTTGGACGGCGAACCGATCCACGAGAGATCGAGTCCGTAATTGGACTCCGCGGCGGGATCAATGGCTCTCAGGTACAAATCGGCTGCGCCGGCCTGGCAGGCGGCATCGGCCGCGCTCTGAGCCATTTGTCGATGCGCCCAGATTTGCGTGTAATCCGTGCCTAACCCCGTCGCCCCAAGCACGAAGACACCAATGAAAACGATGACGACGAGGAAGGCCTGCCCCCGCTCTGAACATGCTCGTCGTTTCATTGCACGACCATTCTGCCTTCGGCATAGGTGTGCACCGTCGGAGTGTTGATGAAATTACTGAGGTACGGGACGTACGTGTATGTCACCGTCACTCGCACACGGCTTGGCGGGGACGCGTTCCCGTCTGGAAAAGTCACCGAAGTCGAGAGAGCGCTCATGTCATGCAGGGCCGTGGCGGCGAAGGTTTGCACGGTGGTCTGTGTGCCGCCCACGTCTCCCCCGGCGTGCACGATGGAATACCGCACACCCTCGTTGGCCGCGTTGGCCAAAACGGCGTAGGTCAACAGAAGCCAGCCCAGCTCGAACACCCAGAACACGACGGTGAAAATCACCGGGATCATCAGCGCGGTTTCAAGGAGGCTCTGGCCGTCCTGTTCGCGCCATCGCGATCGCAGGTGCGGTCGCATACTAGTAGAGCGACCTCATGGACGCGTGTCGCTGGAATTGCAGATTCGCCGGCAAGAGCACGCCGAACGCGGTCCCCGGAATAATCGGCGTGACGGTATAGCCGATGTCCACGCGATTGAGCACGTAGACCGGCGCCTCTGGATCGGCGGCAGGCGCGGAAAATGTGAATGCGGGGCCAAATGAATCACACAGCGCGACACCAGTTGCCGGATTAACCCCTTTGGCGCTCGAACAGACCCGCACGGCGACGTTGGCGGTCGTCGCACTGCTGATCGCGTTCGTCACGTTTTCATAAACGAGATCGCTGACAGCCGCAGTTGTCGGCGCGGAAATCGTTGCCGCTGCCGCCCCCCCCTGTGACGCGAACTGCACGCCCTGGCGGGACGCCGACGAAAGGGACAGCACGACGATCCAGAAGTAGCCAACATTGATGAGATTAAAAGCAATCGCCAGCAGCAAGGGCATCGTCACTGCCGTTTCGAGCAGGCTCTGTCCCTCGTCGCCGCGGGTGCCGCGTGTACGGTTCACTGCGCGGAGAGTCTGTGTATGCCAACGCATGCTGGTTACTTGAACAGATCCACAAACAACTTCTGGAATCCGAGTATCGCCGGCCCTATCGTGACGACGAAGATGCTGGGGAAAATGAATAGAACCAGTGGGAACAGCAGTTTGGCTCCGCTCCTGGCTGCCACCTCTTCTGCCGCCTGCGACCGACGCATGCGCAACGCGTCTGCAAACTGGCCGAGAGCGTGCGCGATGGGCGTCCCAAAACGCTCCGTCTGCACGAGCATGCTCACGAGTTGACTCATGGACTCGAGATTCACTCGGTCTGCCATGCTGCGCCAGGCATCCAGGCGCAGCTTTCCGGCACGCTGCTCACGACTGATGATCTGGAACTCCTCACCCAACGGCGGCGAGGTCAGTCGGATTTCGTCGGCAACGCGCGCCATCGCCTGGTCAATCCCGAGGCCGGCTTCCATACAAATCACCAGCAGGTCGAGCGCCTCGGGCACCGCACGGTCCATGCTCTCCTGGCGGCGTGAAATCAAATGCGTGACGGCGAGGTCCGGTCCAAAAAAACCGCCCAACGTACCGATCAGAATTGCCATGATCATGTTGTCGCTGAGGAACGTCCCGGCGACGATTCCAACAACCGGCAGGAGCATCTTCGCCGCCGTATACACCTCGACGTGCTCCGTCCTGCGAAAACCAGCGAGCATCAGCCGATACGCGATGTCGTCGGAGCCGGAGATCAAGTCGCGAATGGGTTTGAGAGAACTGGTGAGGATGGCCGCTACTTGCGCGAGGCCGCTTTTGGGAGTATCTGCCCAGATCGGCGCGCCGGCCCGCTTCTGCGCAGCAATTTCCATGAGCCGCGCATCAACGGCTTCGCTGCCGCCCATCACGAGGATGATCATGGCGCCCAGCAGAAACAGCGTGATGGCCGCCGAAATCAGAAAGAGTAGCGTCATCAGCCGTTTCTAGATTTTGATGTTGACAATCCGCCGGATGAGGAACACACCGATCACCATCAGGATCGCGGCATACATCAGCATCTTTCGTCCGAGCGGATTCTCGAACAGCACTCTCCCGTATCCAGGATGGAGGAGGTTCATTCCGATGAACATCACGAATGGGAGCGCGCACAGCGCCCAGCCGGTGATACGCCCTTGCGCCGTGCGTATCCGCATCTCTCCCGCGACGCGCATGCGTTCGCGAATCATGCGCGACGTCTTGTCGAGAATTTGAACGAGATTACCGCCGGTTTCCTTTTGGACAAGAATCGCCGCGACCAGAAACTGCAAATCGGAAACAGGCGCGCGAGACCTGAGGTTGAGCATGGCGTCGCGAAATGGCAGGCCAAAACTCTGCTCGACGGCGACGCGGCGAAATTCGGACGCTAACGGATCGGCGGCTTCCTTCGCGACAGTCTCGACGGTTGACGCCAGCGCCTGGCCGGCGCGCAGGCCGCTCGACATCAAATCGATAGCTTCGGGAAGTTGTTGGGCGATGCGCCGGAACCGCCGGTTACGCTTGTGGAGAATAAACATGTAGGGAGCAACGCCCAGCGCCAGACCGGGGGCCCAGCCGAGCAGTCCCGGCGCGATCCACCAATTGCCAAGCACAGCACCCAGACCAATCATCACCAGCGTGGTGAACGCCACCCGCCCGATCGTCCATTGCAGACCGCCCTGTTCGATGAGCAGACACAGCCCGGTGGCAAGCCGGTTGTTTCGCAGGAATGTGTCGAGGGCCGGAATGGTACTGAAGGTGACCTCTCTCAGCAGGCCGGGCTCATTGTCCACGGCCAACCCTCTCCTTCGGTCCAGCGAGGCCAGCCGCGAGTGAATCTGCTTGTCCGTCTTCGAGGGTTCGGTAAAGAACGCCAGCACCGCGAAGGCGGTGATCAAGACGATGAAGAAGATACTGACAACTGTCACGACTAGACCTCGGAGACGTGTTCGAAAATGCTCTCCGGAAGCTGGATTCCCGACGCTTTCAGTTGCTCAGAAAACGCTGGCCGCAGACCCGTCGCGCGAAAACGGCCGAGCACACGACCGTGCGCGGCGATGCCGAGACGATCAAAAACGAAAATGTCTTGCAGCGTCACCATCCCGTCCGCAACCCCGGTCACCTCGGAAATGTGCGTTACTCGACGCGTGCCATCGCTGAGCCGGGCGACCTGCACGATGATGGATACGGCCGATGCGATTTGGTGTCGAATGGCCTTGTCCGGCAGATTGACGTCGGCCATCAGGCACATGGTCTCGAGACGCGCGATTGCGTCACGCGGATTGTTGGCGTGAATGGTCGTCAGCGAGCCGTCGTGTCCAGTGTTCATCGCCTGCAGCATGTCCAGCGCTTCGCCACCGCGCACCTCGCCCAGTACGATGCGATCCGGGCGCATACGAAGAGCGTTGATGACCAGATCGCGCTGACGAACGGCGCCTTTGCCCTCGACGTTGGCGGGACGACACTCCATTCGCGCGACGTGCTGCTGCTGTAGTTGCAGTTCGGCTGAGTCTTCGATGGTGACGATTCGTTCCCCTTCGGAGATAAAGCTCGACAGCCCATTCAGCAACGTCGTCTTGCCGGCGCCCGTTCCACCCGAGACGACGATGTTGAGCCGGGCCTTGACCGCGCTCTTCAGCAGTTCGAGCATCGGAGACGTGATGGCGCGCTTGGCGAGCAGTTGCTCAATACCGATTGGGCGACGGCCGAAGCGGCGAATCGACATGAGCGGGCCGTCCAGCGCGAGGGGCGGAATCACGACGTTGACGCGTGAGCCGTCGTCCAGGCGCGCGTCGCACATCGGCGACGATTCATCTACGCGCCGCCCCACGTTGGAGACGATCTTGTCGATGATGTGCCGCAGGTGCGCGGCATCCTTGAAGACGACACGAGTCAGTTCGAGCAAACCGGCGCGCTCGATGTACACCCGCCGGTGGGTGTTCACCAGGATGTCGGTAATGGAGGCGTCTTGCAGGAGAGGCTCGAGCGGCCCCAGGCCGAAGACTTCCTGCAACACCTCGCGGCAGACGCGCTCTTTATCCGCGCCACTGAGCGGGACATTCGCCACGCTAATCAGTTCATAAATGACGGTTTGCACCTGTGTTCGGGCGCGGACGTCTTGCAGCGTGGTGAGTTTCTCCAGGTCGATCTTGCTCAGCAAGTCGCGATGGAGGCTGGTCTTCAGCTCCTGGAACGATTGGTACAGAGGCGCACTCGTCGCCTGCGTCGGCTGAAGATCTGGCGTGGTTGACGCTCCGAAAGCCATGGTTCACGTCTCCTGGGAAACTACATGCCGAAGAGGGCTCTCAGGCCGCCGCGAGGTGCCGGCGCAAGCACGGCCTCGACCGGGCTGTTCGCCTTGCCGGTCGAGTCCAGTTCGTGCGCCCACTTCTGAATGGCCTCGCAGAAAGCCGATTTCTTCCCACCGGAAATCGGTGTGCCGCTGTTGATCGCCCGAACGACTTCGTTGTAGCTGTTTGGCACCCGTAGGGAAATCGACCGGCCGAGGGCGCTTTCAATGCGGTCGTCGCTCAACGGTCCCTTCTTGGAATACCGGTTAAGCACGACGTAAATGGTGTTCGAGTTGTATCCCAGTTCCAGCAAATGCTCGATGTAGCTGACAGCGTTGCGCACCGACGGCAATTCGGCGGTCATGACGATCGCAACCTGGTCCGACGCTGCGATGCACGCACGCGTTCCTTCGGTCAGCGCCGGCGGGCAATCGATGACCAGGTACTGATAGGTCTCGGCGAGAAACGCGAGCGTGTGCTCCACCGCCGATCGTGGCGCGCCATAAATCGCGTCTACTGTCTCGGGCGAATCGAGGAGCTGAAGTCCGGAATCGTGCTGCAGGAGAAAGCCTTTCAACAGGTCTTCGTCCAGGCGATCCCTGTTGCTGGCAAGCTCGTAAAAACTGTACTTGTGCCGGCCCGTGCCGAGGTATAACGACGCGTCACCCAGGGCTGGATGCTGGTCAACCAGCAGGCACTGGTTTTTTCCTTCCGCGGCCAGTTCCAGGCCCAGATGCAACGCCAGCGACGTCACCCCGGTGCCGCCCTTTGCACCAACCAGCGTGATGACCTTCCCACGGACTTTCGAACGAGCCTTTTCCTTCTGCTTGGCTTCCGCTCGTGTCAATCCATCCAGCACACGCTCATGCTCCACCGGCTTGACCAGGTATTCGGCGCAGCCCGCGCGCATGGCTCCGATAATTCGGTCCGGCTCGGAATGGGATGAGACAGCAAAGCAGTGCACGTCGGGATATTCGGCGCGCAATCGCGCCGTGATCCAGATTGCTTCCTCGGTATTTCCGTCGTAGTCGATGAAGCAAATGCGGGTGCGGGCGGGGTCGAGCGCGCGGCCGATGTTCCGCTCGGCACCGGAATAGTGGTCGAGGTTTCCCACAACCACCGCACCGGGCACCCCCGCAATGAAATACGAAATGGCCTCGTAGGAGGTCGGATCGAGGCACACAGTGACGACCGCGACTCCCGTTGATGCTTCAACCGTCCGCATGTTTACTTACTCCCGACCCCATTTGGGACGTTCGTATCAAACTGCCGCTGGTCCAACGGCCGAATCGGCGTCTGGGGCACCCCCGGCGCAACGGTCGGCTCGGCCACGGGGTCAACGATGCTTGGCGTGACGATGACGAGCAATTCGGAGTTGAGGGTGTTCGTCGACCTGGACCGAAACAGCTGCCCTAGGACAGGTATGTCAGCGATACCCGGCACCTTTGCGAATTGCGCCGTCGTTCGTTGATCGAGCAATCCGGCGATGCCAAAGCTCTGGCCGTCTCTCAACTGCACGACGGTCTCGGCGTGACGGGTGGCAATGGCCGGCAACACGAATCCGCTCACGGTGATCGCGTTCGTGTAGTCGAGCGAGCTCACTTCGGGGAACACCTTCAAACGGATGGTGCCATCGCTCTCGATGGTCGCGGTAAATTCCAACGTGACGCCGAAGGGCTTGAACTGAACGCTGACCGTTTGCGCACCAATTCCACCGGTTAGAAGCGGGTAGGGCAATTCGCCGCCAGCCAGAAACTTTGCGGGTTCGCCGCTGACTGCCAGCAGATTCGGCTCGGCCAGGATCTGCAGCACGTTTCTCTGCTGCAAATCACGAATGGTGATACCCAGATCAATGTCGGGCCGGAAAAGGAAGACATTCAGCAGATCACTCAAGCCGATGGTGCTGGTATGCACACCCTTTCCGCCGGCCTCGGACACCAATTGCGGCGGGGCGAACTGCTGCGTCGAAATCGTGCCGAGAGTGTTTGCGGCTCCCGTGCTGAACAGGTTGATACCGAAAGTAGTCAGCTTCGATCGATCCACCTGTGCAAAACGAACCTTCACCATCACCTGCTTCTGCCGCGGCGGTGCAAGGCGAATTGAGTTCACGACATCCTTCGAGAACGGTGCTCCCATTTTTCCGATCTGGTCGGCGACTGCGCCAGACGAGGCCGTCCCGCTCAGGAGAACTCGGCCCTCTTGCGCTTCCACCTGGATGGCCTCGCTCGGAAAATTGCGCGCGATCGCCTCTCGCAACAGGGACACATCCAGGTCCGCGAATACTTCAATGGTTCGCGATTGATTGTTCTCCTGCCACAGCACGACGCTGCTGCTCCCGGGCGCCGTTGCTGTCACGACCACCTCGTTCGGAGCCGTCGTGTCGGTGGTCACGACCGCGGGGTTGCCGACCAATACACGCGTAAGGCGGGGATCGGTACGGATCACGGTGGAGTGGCCAACGAGTATGCGTACGACCTGGTTCTCCGCGGGGACTTGTGCGATTGCGGGGACACCAAGCCCCAGCGCAGCCACGGTGCACAGCAGACGAAGTCGCATGTGGGAATGCACCCTCATTCCCCAGACTCGGGGTGTACGTGGAAGGTGGAGACGGTGACCTTGCCGTTCGCCACCGTTTCCACGAGATAGGCGTCAGACGGTTTCACCACAGCGGCGACAGCGGCGACTCGCTTTGGCGGCGTCGGCTGCAGTGGCTGTGGTGATGGTGGTGGCGTCTTCTGACCGCCGGTCAACGCGGCAAGATCCACGACCGGCGTCTCCGGATTCGCCGAGTCTCCGCCATTGCGCAGGACAAACTGGATGGTGCCCTGGCTCTGCGCTAGCGCCAGCTTTTGTGATTGCTCCGGGGTGACCAGGAGTGTGACGACCGTGACGTTCTCCGGCTTGCCGGTCGGATCGGGATCGATTTTCGTTCCGGTTGATAGCACCTGGATGTTCTGCAGCACCGTCCGCGCGGTCGTCGTGCTGGCGTCGTTGTTCTCGCCTCGAACGGTCATGAGCACATCGACGCGAGAGCCGGGAAAAATAAATCCGGCCAGGTTCATCACCTCGTTGGTCTTGACTGCACTCGCGCGCATGCCGTCTGGAATCTTGGCAGCCAGACCCAGGCTGGCGCTTGCGGCCAGGTCGCGACGCAGCACCGGTTCGTTAGCCGCGACGGGATACCCGAGCACGTGACCCGCGACTTCTTCCTTTTTGTCGATCAGCCCGTCCAGTGCCACATTTCTGGGCCAATCGATCTCGGTCAGGTTTTCAGCAGCGATGGAAGTGCCTGGCTGCAATGCAACTCTGGCTGCGACGACGCGTCTCGTCTGGGGACGGGCAGTGGCCTGCGCGCGTGTGATGCGCACATAGAAAACAGACGTGACGCCAAGCGAGATCACCAACGCAGCAGCGAGCGCCAGACCAAGTCTTCGTGTACCCATCAATTAACTCCACCCACCCAAGGAGAGAGCCCAGTACGCCGTGCCGGCGGCAAATGCGAGCCCATACGGCATCCGCCCCCCCGTGGGGTTATCCAGGTTCACGACCGGGTGCACCTGTAATCCGTGCTGGACATGAAATCCGGTCACCCACAATGTGTTCCGCAAGGTCTCAACAACCCGGCCTGACAGCACCATGAAACAAATGGCCAGTACAGCTCCCGCCCAAGCGGTTGCGAGCATCACCGGCAAGGTGGCCGAAACCCCCACAATGCTCCCAAGGGCAGCGGCCAGCTTTACGTCCCCAGCTCCCATCGCTCGGACCAGGTAGAACAGCAGGAAGACACCGCCAAACAGGAGACAGCCCTCGACGCTGAGCAACAGCCCTTTCCAGCCGTAGAGGATGCCCTGCAACACCAAACCGGCAATCATGGCGGAATAGGTCAGCCGATTCGGGATCCGCCGCGCCCTCACATCGGTGATGGCCGCGCAGATTCCCACTGCTACTGCCAGCGCGGGGACGATTTGAGTCGAAATCACAAGTTCACTCGGAATCAAAAAAAGTGGCGCCGTGCCGCGTTTGTACGCGCAGCGCGGCGCCTGAGCCTTAGCCGTTTGCCGCGTTCGCGATTCTGAGGTTGATGGTGTTGAGCGCGTCGCTGATCGTGTTCGACAGGGTGCTCGATCCGCCGACGACCGCGGTCAGGACGGCCGCCAGAACCAGGGCATACTCGAGCATGTCCTGACCCGACTCCTCACGATGGAACTGACTAACGAACTGCTTAATACGCATGCGAACTCTCCTCACAGTCACGTGACATAAGCCAACGGAAATGCGCGCCAGAATGGCGCATAGGTTTGGCCCAAGCCCATCAAGAGACGCACCACCTCAGTGCCGCCTTCAGGGCACTCTCGGAGCATTGGATTTGTTGCGGAATTCGATGAAGTCAACCCGACAGGTGATTCGCACGTCGAACGGGACAACCCGTTAGTCGCCTCAGCGGCGACTTTCGGTCAACGTGTCTAAGGACTCCTGTCAGTACTGGATTTTCAAGTTACACAACGTCCCACCGACGACCGCGACGATTGCGTTCAGGACATGCAATGCATCCGTGGGAACACTCGAGAAACGCGGCCTACTTGTTCGGTGTTGCAGCGCAGTACGAATCGGTACGAGAAGCGCTCCGGGTCGGCAAAGGCTACGCCTTCGCCATGCAGCGCAAAATCGCGAACTCGGCGCGGCGATGCAGAGCGAACGGGGTTCCGATCGTAGTGGAGTAGGATGCGTCCGATGCGCGTCCCGCGCTTGATAACGTTTCGCTCGAGCGATGAGGCTAGGAGGCATCGTGCTTATCGACACCCGTGCAATAAGAGTCGTCGTGATCGCCTTGGTTATGGCGAGCGGCGCAGTCGGCACTCGGGCACAAGGCGGGGCGGGAACTTCGCCGCTGAAGCTTTCTGATCACGTCTCGGTGGTTCTCCAGGGTCAGCCAGGTGCGCAATCCAACGTCGGCATCGTTGTCGGTCGGAAAGCAACGCTGGTAGTTGATAGCGGGCTTGGACCAAAGAACGGTGCGATTCTCGGTAACGTTGCCCATCAGGTGGCGGCGGGAAACGCTCTCTACGTTGCGGCCACACATTTTCATCCCGAGCACATGATGGGCGAGTCTGGATTTCCGGCATCTGCCATCGTCCTGCGCTCGAAGGCGCAGCAACAAGACATCGACCAGACTGGGGCGGCGACTGGAGGCGGCGTAGTGGCGGTCTTCAGGCAGGGACACGCCACCGACATGGAGGGAGCCATTTACCGCACGCCCGACATGATGTTCGACGGCGATATGGAGATTGACCTTGGTGGCACACGCGTTCGCCTGATGCAATTGGGACCGGCACACACGCGTGGCGACCTCGGATTCTTCGTCGAAGGCGACAACGTGGTCTTCACCGGGGATGTCGCCATGAGCAGGCCGCTCGGCATCAATCCAGACAGCGCCTATTCATCCGCGCCGACGAAGGCGAGCGTCTGGCTCGCCAGCCTCGAGCGGCTGGCGCAGCTGAAGGCCGTGCACGTGGTGCCATCTCACGGTCCACTCGGCGACGGCTCGATGATTGAAAAACATCGTCTGCTCATGACCGAAGTGCGCGACCGAGTCCGGATGCTCAAGCGCCAGGGCCGAACGGCGGATCAGATTGTTTCAAGTCTCAGCGACGAGCTCGCTCAGAAGCACAATGTGCCCCAAAAGGTGGTCGCGGACGCGGCGCGCCTTTTTTACGCCGAACTGGGTTGAGACGTGGAAATTCCATTCCTCACGCTTGCCGCGCTGACCAGAGATGTCGACAACGCCGGCTCCGGCGATCGGTTGAACGTGACGATCAACGTCGCGGGCACGGATGTCGGTATCGCCGAGTTCGTCGAGGATCACCCTCAGGCCCAGGGGTATCTACGGCACGCGGAAGCCGTGGTCTCGTTTGAATCCACGTCCCTCACAGATTCATCCGTGCGCATCGGAACCCGCGGTGACGACGCCTGGGCCCCGCAGCACATCTTCCTCTTCGGGCAGACCAGCCGGGGCAATGTCGTCCCAATCGCAATGGAAACAGACCTGACGTATTGGCTCAGTACGGATGTCACCGAAGGCCGTCTCACCGTGCCCCTCCGCATGGTCGCGCTCGGCGGTTCCGACATTCCGATTCGGCGCTTGCTGTTGCTCGTGCGGACGGCCGACGAAGACGACGCGGAAACCGACAGCCTCGTGCAGCTTCAGATCAAAGCCAATGGGAATCTGCTGTTCTCGGAGGTCATCACCGACACGCCGCAGGATGATATGGAGCGCGGTCTCTCCAATTGGTACGAGTTCAACGTGTCGCCGCCATTCACGATGCATGACTTCAGCCTCGGGCAGGGCGAGATCACCCTTACGATTCTTGGCGACGATGCATGGTTGCCCGCCAGTCTCTTCCTCTTCGGCCTGGACGCAGCGTTGGGGCGTCCCACGCATGTGGTTCCGATCGTGAGTCTGCCGAGATGGGAAAGGGGCGTGCTCAGTACCGATCAGGACGAGGGCAGCAAGGTCGTGCGGCTGCCCGCGTGACACCTACGTGTCCGTTATTGTGATTGACGTGCGCTCGCCGCCGGCGCTGCGGACGGCAGGTACACAAGGTCGCCTTTGCGGCCCACGCGTTTCCAGACCTTCTCGTACACCTCCGCCAGCGTGTCCTGAGGGACGACCTGCATCGCGATCTGGTTAGCCAGTTCCTCAGTCTGCAGGAAGGGATGGTGAGTGAAGATCCACACGTGACCGAGCTCGTGTGCGAGGACGGCGTCGATTTCGTCCGTTGTCAACCCCTCCAGAAAGTTCTGTTCGATTGAGAGAGAGAAGGCGCTTGCACCATCCTTCGTGCGTTCGACTGACACGACGAGCTGGTTGTGTTCGACGATCGCCACGACGACGGTGTCGGGAATAGACATCCGGATCTTGAGCTTGTCCAGCGAATCCTGGATCTGCGCTTCGCGAACTACGAGCGACTCTCGCGCAGTCGGACCCTCACTCGCTTCTGATCCGGCCAGCTTCTTCGCTGACACCTTGCGCGGCAGCAATGTAGCGATAACGATGAGCGGGAGCAGCGCCACGAAGGAGAGTTTGATCAGTCGACCCAACAGTTTCGGAGCTCTACGTTTTTCTCCCGGGGTCCCCGAATCTGCAGCCTCGTTCGCCGGTCTGATTTTCATGTGGGCTTAACTCGACAATATGCCTTCACGGTAACACGTCGAGTTAACTCTGCAAACACCCAACCACAAGCGATCGTGTAAAACCATCTGGAAGCTGAGTTCTGATTCGCAGCAAGGTCATAACCCCTCAACACGGACAAGTGTGGGGATTCAAAACCGTAATAGCCACGACCGCTCTGGCACGGTCATTGGTCTGCGCTCGGCGCGAACCCCAAAAAGGAGAGGATGCCGATGCCAGTCGTTAAACGTGCTCTGATTGCTGTGGCGGCAATTCTGTTGATCGCAGCGATTCCCACCTTCGCGCAAGACGCTGGCGGTGCGCGTCAGCAGCCGGCGGCCAGCGTCGCCAGTGGAGAGCTGGTAAAGATCGACACCAGCGCCAAGACGATTGTGATCAAGACCGAGGCAGATCCCCAAATGCAGTTCACCTACACCGACGCTACAAAGGTCACGGGCGCAGATAAGGGTGTTGCGGGATTGGCGACGATGACCGGCTCGTCGCTGACGATTCGTTACACCAAGAAGGGCGAAGATAACGTGGCGACGGAGATTCAGGTACAGCCGAAGAAGTCTTAGCGATCGAGCGGCTCGAGACATCGGTCGCGGCATCCTTGCCGCGACCGATCCGCGGATGGGCGAGTAGGGCGCACACCTGAACGGAATCAGGTTGCGAAAAGGTGCGGTGGTCGGTATCTTCTGGATCTCCTTCAGTCCCCGCTTCCAGAATGTCCACCACTTCGCGAGTCGAGTTAGGCTCGAGATTGCGAGCGCACCGCGAGCGCCGCGGTATCACGCTCGCAGCGTTAGCCGATTCCATAAAGACCAAACCGTCGTTACTCGATCAACTCGAACGAAACGACGTGTCGAGATGGCCGCCGGGGATCTTTGGCCGCGCTCTGGTGCGGGAGTACGCGAAGTCGATCGGCTTACCAGCCGACGACGTGGTGCAGCAGTTTGTCCAGCTGCTCTCGGGATCTGAACAACGACCCGATACGCCGACGCGGTCAGGATTCGAGTCGGAAGGCACTGATACCGCGCAACTGCGGCTCACTCTGGGCGGGACGACCACTTCCGCACGGCGATCGATCCAAATCCGTCTGACAATTGCTGGCGTTGAATTGGCATCGGTGTTGACAACAGCGATGCTCGTCGCGTTCGTCAGCGGTGTTTCCGTCTGGATAGCCACTGCCGTCATCGCGTTGACCTGGTATCCCGCGCGCGGCGTACTGGGTGGTTACGACGAGGTGGACCGAATCCTGCGGTTGAATCGACTGAGCGATGTGTTGCGATGGACGCAAGTCACTCATATGAAGTCCTTCGCGGCCAGGCTCATGTTGATTGTGAAGACAGTTCCGAAGCGGCGAGGTGCTTCAGGCGCCGACTCGCTCATCGCCGACCCCGAGGTGAACCCTCAGCCCCCGAGCTCTGCTTCCATTCACTGAGACCGTTTCCCTATAGCGTCTCCGCGACCGTAATCTCACCTCAACGGTCGCGAGCAGATTGGAGAGATGACCGCCATGAAACGTTGGCTTGCCGTAATCGCTCTTGCCCCACTGCTTGTCGGTCCAAGTGTCGCGAGCGCGCAGCAGCAAGAGCTTTCCGTCAGCATTGTTGGCCGCGGAGATGACGCGTTCAAGGAACTCATCTCGCGATTCGAGATGAAGACGGGTATCAAGGTTGCGCTGAAATTCCCGAACTTTACCGCGTCCCGCGATCTGATCGTGAAAGGCGAGCCGTTCGACGTCGGAATCGTGGAGTTCCCTCACGACGCCGACGTCGTCGCTTCAGGCAACGTGGTGCCTGGGAGCGCAACGACGGTGGCGGTTGGATGGATGGCCGTCGCTGTGAAAAAGGGCGCACCGAAGCCGGACATCTCCACGGCTTTGGCTGTGAAGCGCACGCTTCTCAATGCGAAATCCATCGCTTATCCGGATCCCGAGAACGGCACGGGCGCTTCAGGGGTGAACGTCATCATGATGCTCAGGAGGCTTGGCATCGAAGACGCTGTGAAAGCAAAGACCACACTGACCCAGGGTGGCGGTCGGGCGATGGCGATGGCTGCCAGCGGCGAAGCAGAAATCGGCATGACCTATCACATTGGAATGTACGGGAATCCCAACATCGACATCGTCGGAACGCTGCCTGCCGAGATCTGTCCTCCGATGCCGCTCATCGGGTTCATCTCGTCCAAATCGACGCATGCGGGAGCCGCGAAAGAACTCCTGGCGTTTCTGTCCGCGCCCGAGGCGGCGGCAACCTACAGAAAATACCTGTTGCAGCCAGGGTATTGACGACGGGTCAACGGTACGGCGCAAGGGTGGTTTGGCGGCGGTCGCCACATATAATGCGCCGGCGTGCACCCAGAGCTTCAGGAATCCATCGACCTCCACGACGCCATCGTGGCCGAGGCCGCGAAGGCGTTGGTCGGGTACGAAACCGAGAAGGCCCTCGCGAACGTGGTCCTCCTCTCGGAAATACCCACCACCTACGACCGGGAGCAGAAACGACAAGTCAATTCCGGCAACCTGCTCCTGCGCGGCGTGCCTGGCGTGGGCAAGACATTTTTCGGAGTCATCGTTGCCGCGATCAGCGCAGCGAAGTTTGCCCGCATCCAGGGGCGCGCCGACCTGCAGCCCACCGAAGTCGTCGGCTTCCAGATGATCAATCCGGCCACCGGCGCTTTCATCACCGAGTTTGGACCGCTGGCCTCGGCCGAGGTCATCCTGCTTGACGAGATCAACCGCATTCCGCTGAAGTCGCAGAGTGCATTCCTCGAAGGACTTCAGGAACGCACGGTCACGGTTGGGAAGGTGACGTACGAGCTGCCGTCGTTCAGTTTCGCGATCGCGACGATGAACCCGGTCGAACTGGGGCAGGGAACATTTCCGCTGTCAGAGGCGGCGGTCGATCGCTTCGCGATGATGGTGAACATTCCCTATCTGCGCCCTGAAGAAGAGCAGAAGCTGGTGAGCTTCAACTTCAAGGACGTTCAGCTGACCCCTTTGATGTCGAAGGAGCGCATCATCGAGCTTCGCGGCGTCATCACTCGTGAGGTGTACATGCACGAGGCGCTCGAGAAGTACATTCGACGGCTGGTCGTCGCCACCCGTCCCTATCACGCCGAGACCGAATGGCATCATCATTCGCCATCCGAGCTGGTGGAGAAGTGCGTGGATCTCGGAGCCTCGCCGCGCGCCACCATCTGCTGGGGACGGCTCGTCAAGACGTGGGCAGTGCTCCAGCGGAGGCGGGACGAAGTGTATCCGGAGGACATCCAGGATCTTGCGAAGTACGTGCTGGCTCACCGCATCTGGCTCGGTCCGCACGCGGCGCGTCATGGGGTGAGTGTGGAGATGGTCATCAACGACATCGTCGATCGGGTGCCGGTCTCGTGAGCATCAGCCCACTCGCCGAACCGCTGGTCGACCTGTCCGAGATCGCCGAAATCGAGCTGTTCATTCTGAAACGCATGAAGGAACTGACGCTCGGCGATCACGCGAGCGTCTTCAAGGGTCCCGGGTTCAACTTCGTGGGCGTGCGTGACTGGCAGCCTGGAGATCGAGTCTCCTCCATCGATTGGGCGCAATCATCGCTGACGAACTTCAGCCCCATGGTCATGCGCGAGTTCGAACAGCCCAGCAACGCCACGATCATCGCGGTCGCCGACGCTTCGCTGTCGACGCGATGCGGCACGCGCGGGACGCCGATCGCGGCGGCCATAGCCCGGTCGATTGCGGCGGTTGGACTGTCAGCCGTGTTCTTCCAGGACCTGTTCGGACTGCTCACCTTCGGTGCGAACTTCCGCCCGATGACCGCCGTCAGACCTCGCATCGGGAAGTCCCACGTGCTCCACTGCCTCGATCAGTATCAGGATCACACGCACGCAGAGGACTCAACGGCGTCTCGCGATTTCGAAGCGGCGATCGCGGCTCAACTGCGACGAACGTCGCTCGTTCCGGTGATCTCGGATTTTCTCTTCTCGGATGCCGAACGGGTCATCTCCGAGCTCTCTCGGTTGAACGCTGTCCATGATGTCTTTCTCATCATGGTCGATGTGCGATTCGCGTACGACCTGCCCGCCATCGGAGCCGGTTGGATTGAGATCTTCGACGTGGAAACTGGCACGACTCGAATCGTCTCTCGACGAGAGCTGCGCCTGCTGGCGGTTCGAATCGAGGAGTGGCAGGAACATCTGCAACGACTTGCTCGCGACGTGGATCTGGACATCGTGCGTGTCGGGCTCGATCGTTGGGAAATGGAGACGGCGCTCGTGAACCTGGTTGCCGAACGGCGATTGCGGAAGCTATGAATAACCGGTCGAGGATTATCGGTCTCGCCATCGTGCTCGCGGCGTACACAGACAGCGTCGCCGTCACGATAGCGGCGCAGTCACCTCCGCAGAACGCGAACGTCGATCGCCTCGAGTCAACCCCGGTGAACTGCTGGTGGAAGGCGTCCACCAACGCGGTCCACGTCGGGGAACCATTCGGGCTGACGTTGACCTGTCGTGTGATGGAAACGGACCGCTTGAAAGCCGTTCCTGATTTCAGCAATGTCGAGCCAACCTCGATCGAACTGACACCATTCGATGTCCTCGAAGGCACGCGTCGCGAGGACATCGTCGCTCGTCCATGGCGATACCTGCAGTATGTCTACAGCGTACGTCTGCTTGGCGAGGATTTCTTCGGGCGCGACGTCGCCATTCCGGCCACGACGGTCACCTTTCGTATTCGGACAGGCGAGGGTGACACGTCCGAGGGGGCCGAACACACCTACGTCCTCCCGTCGATATCGATGCGAATTCTGTCGCTTCTTCCCGCCCAGGCTGCCGACATTCAGGAGCCGGCGGTCGACAGCTTCGGCGAGCTCGAAGGGCTGCGTGTCCGGTCGACGTTCGAATTCGTGGCCTCCGCGATCTTCTTCGGATTCGCCGCGGTTCTCGGCATCGTTGGCGGATTCCGTATTAGAGAGCGATTTCGGAAGACCGGTCCGATTGTCGACAAGACGCTGCCAGTCGGTACGGTACTCGCTGGTTGTGTGCGTGAAATACACCGCGTGCGCGCCGAAGCCCTGCGCGACGGCTGGACGTCGAGTCTGGCTGCCCGAGCGCTGGCGCCCTTCCGCGTAGCAGGCGCGATCGCGTTGAAACAGCCTGTTACCCAGACGCAGGCTGCCGCCGATACGCCTAACCGCGAGGGCCAACTTGCGCTGCGGCACGGCATCCTGAAACGACGATACGCCGTCGTGTCTGCGTCAATTACGGCCGACGCCATCGATCGCTTGCGAACCGCCAGCAATGGAGGGCCCCCAGGCGATACGAAAGTCCTCGATCCGATACGCGAGGCGCTGGTTGCGCTCAGTGCCGTGCGCTACGGTCGTGTTCGAGATATCGATGTCGCGGATCTCGATCGCAAGCCCGACGACGGCGGCAGCGCGCTGCGGCAACTCCGCATCTCACGTCTCTGGCCGCCGGGCGCGGCTGCTCGATTGCCGAAGTGGACGGCACTGGTTGCATGGCGCCGCTGACTGATCTGCTCATCGTCATCCGGCGGACGCTTGGCGAGTTGATGCGCGTCGGGTGGAACGGCCTCCATTTCGGCGCGGTCGACACGACGTTGCTCGTGCTGGCCGTTCTGGGCGCGACCGCTCTCGTCATGGGTGCGGTCCGCGGCCTTCGTCCGCCGCACGAGCGACGTGCGGCAGTCGGCGTGCCGGCCGTTCTACCGGTCATGCGGCGTTCGCCGATGTCTGCAATTCGCCATGTACCGTTTCTGTTGTTCCTGGTTGGCCTCTCGTTTTTCGCCGTGGCGCTTGCCGACCCGCTCACGGGCTTCACCCGGGAGCAGGTGACGTATCCGGGGCGACGCATCGCCCTGGTGGTCGATGCGTCCAACAGCATGATTCAGCAGTTTGATACGGCGCAATTGAAGGCGAACCAGAATCGCGCGTTCTACACCGCGGTTGCGTCGGCGGAACGGTTCATTCGGGTGCGGATGAACGGCCCCTATCGCGATCTCATTGCGCTCATACAGTTCGGCAATAACGCGTACGTCGTCACGCCGTTCACGACCGATTATGAGAACGTGTTGCTCAGCACCCGGCTGATAAGCGATCCGGTGAATTGGGGACACTTCGGTGACGGTGGCACCACCATCCTCGAAGGAATTGCCGAAGGGGCGAAACTGTTCAAAGCCTTCGACTTCACCAACGCCTCCGGCAATCTCATGATCATTTTCAGCGACGGCATCGACGATCAGCTGGAACGCAAGGGACAGACGCTTGATCGCCTCGTCGCGACCGCCCGACAGTCGGCGATTCCCGTTTACATGATTCGAACCGCGTTCAAGCGGAAGTTCGGTGACGTCAGAGAGGACAGGTTGTGGCGGCCGGCGATCGAGCGAACGGGCGGCCGTTTCTATCCGGCGTCGGACGAAAGCACGATTCTGCGCGCCGTGCAGGACATCGACCGCCTCTCCGCTGGGCGGATCGACGTCCGTGAGTACACCGCGTACCAGCCCAGATTCGCAGGGTACGCGTTGATCGCGGTCGCACTGTGGCTGACAGCCCTGGTGCTGAGACTTGGTTTCCGCAGCTTCAGAACATTCCCCTGAGGCTTGCGGACAACCTCATTGCTGGAGTTTGTATGAAGGGAATTGTGGCCTGCATCGTCTTTGCGTCCGCCCTCGCGGTTTTCGGCGCGCTGTGTCTTGGCGCGAGTCGCCTCGATCGTGAAAGGGCGCGCGCGCAGGAGTCGTTCCTGACTGGCGACTATGACTCCGCGGACGCTTCGCTGAGCGTCGTTGAGCGCTATTACGAATACGCGAGTCGCCTCCCGTGGGTGGGTGACAGGCCGGTCAGTGCCGTCCGTACGCGGCGCGCGGCGGTCAAGTACTGGCAACGTCAGTACAACGCGGTGGCGCCGACCGATGCTGCCGATCCGCTGGGCGACGCAGGCGCCAACAACCTTCCCCTGCAGGTGGTCGTCGCCGACTCCGTCTATCGGAACGGCCAGGCAGGCGCGAAGGATCGGGCCGCTGTGTTAAAGGCGCTCGACGGTGCGATTGACGCGTACCACACGGTTCTGCGGAATGCCCGGCGTCCCGAAGACGCGCCGTACGCGGCTGAGGCGGCGTACAACTACGAATTCGTAGTGAGACTACGTAACGAACTCACCAACAATCGCCGACGCGCACTTCCGTCGACGCGAGACGAGAGTGAATTCGGTTCTGAAGGAAAACCTGAGGATCCGACGTTCGAGAACAAATTCAAGGAGTACATACCTCTCGAGAAGGACGAGCGGAAGGACGAGAATCCCGGCAAGGTGGCACCCCCTGTTCGCAAGGGATAGCTGGCCATGCGCCCCTGGATTGATTTCAGCACGCTGAGCTTCGGTGAGCCGCTGTACCTCTGGCTGCTTGCCGTGCCCGGTGGCTTGTTGGTCCTGTGGGCCTGGCAGGTATTCCGACGACGTGCCGATGAGCGGCGGCTGACGCGCGATCGTGTGCTGCCTGTCGCGGAACGACATTCGCTGCTCGGCGGCCTCTTCTTCTGGGTGGCCGTCGCGCTCGCCTCCATCTTGTGCATCCTCGCGCTTGCCAGGCCCGTTGCGCATGTTTCGTCGATGCGGCGTGCCAGCGCCGACATCGTCATTCTGCAGGATGGCTCGGCGTCCATGCATGTGACCGACGTCGCTCCTGACCGCTGGAAACGATCCGTGCAGTTTGTGCGCTCGTTCGGTGAAGCTCTGAGCTGGAAAGGAGACCGCGTGGCGCTGGCTCTGTTTGCTTTTCATGCCGCGCCACAAATTCGCCTGACCAAGGATCCAAACGCCCTGTTCTTTTTTGTCGATCACCTCGGGGATCAGCCGCCATTCCCGCTCGAGGACGACCCGAGCTGGGACACCAACATCGAAGAAGGGGTGTCGTGGGGGTTAAAGCTCGTCGAGACGGACGAGCAGCTGTTTGGCCGAAACAAGAACCCGAAGGCATTCGTGGTGATCTCGGACGGACAAGCGTGGAGCGGGAAGGTGGCACGGGCGCTGGCCGCGGCGCGCGCGCGTGGAATCACGGTCTACGTGGTGGGTGTCGGCACGACGACAGGAGGCATCATCCCGGATCCCTTCCATCGGCCTCCAATTCGGGCGGCTCTCGACCGCAAATCGCTTGGGGAGATCGCACGCATTGGCGGCGGTCAATACTTCGAGATCGGGCGCGAATCCGATCGCACCGTCGCAACCAGAATCATCAGCACCATCAGACGGCGCATTCCGTCGGCGCAGGTGGAGGAGACCACTGAAGAGCTGTACTGGCGGTTTCTCTTTGCCGCCGCGGTTCTTCTGTGCTGGGGATCCCTGGGCATCACGAGGCGGGTCGAGCTGTGGTGGCTGGCCGCAGGCGTGCTCGGCACAGCCTTCGTTATTGCAAACACGCTTCGCTGAGTTCCGATCGCGATATGAATTTCGACGCGACGTTGGTTATGCTCTAGTTAATTCCCAGCGGCCTCGGCTTGGTCCTTTTAGGCTGTGTTAATAAGCAAGGAAGTGTGCCATGACCTCACGGCAAACTGTGCCTTAGTACAGTTCATTCATTCACGAAA
>JACXTT010001106.1_pt1 | contig 45772 bp, 37 predicted proteins | sample 9270951 | NCBI WGS metagenome assembly JACXTT01 (sample SAMN15532306, study PRJNA645909) | rock metagenome | isolation source: weathered quartz diorite | place: Puerto Rico | collected 2017-06-21 | reverse complement strand
CACTTGAGCGTCTGCTGCAACAGAAGGCAGCCATCGGTGACGACTCGTTGCCCTTGTTCGACGCCGGCCAGAAGGATAATTCTGCCGCCTTGCTCGGGACCGAGCTGGACCTCACGGCGCGTGAATTGTCCTGGCTGCTCCTCCACAAACACATAGTGCCGTTCGCCCTGCAAGAAAACCGCCTTGGCCGGGACGCTGGTGCCCGAAGTTTCCGGTCCTGGCAAATTCACGTTCACGAACATTTCAGCCTTGAGCAGGCGCCGGGAATTATCGACTGTGCCGCGGACTTTGATCGTGCGGGTGGCGGGATCAATAAATTCCGAGACGACATCCACGCGGCCGGTAAAGGTTTGGCCCGGAAACGCGCGACTGGTGAACGTGAACTCGTGGCCCAGGCGAAGGTGGGGGAGGTCCACCTCAGTCGCGTCAATTTGGATCCAGAGCCGCGAAGGATCGGTCACCACAAAAAGTGGCGCGGTGTATTGCGGCATGTTGGCCAGCATTTGGTCGGGGCGCACTTCCTGGCCGGGTGTGACGTTTCGCTCGACGACCGTTCCGTCCAGCGGGCTGGGCAGCAGAAATCCCGGATCAGAGGGGTCAGCGGGCGCTCCGTAGATAGCCAGGCGTGCGGCGGTTCTTTCCTTTTCCGCCTGGGCGCTGGCGAAGTCGGCTTCAGCAGACTCTAGATCTTTGCGCGGTGCGGCGCCGTGCTCATTCAGCTCGCGCACTCGCGCCAGAGCGCGCTCGGCCCGCCGGAAATCGCTCGCGGCCTTGCGGGCATCGGCCGTGGCCTGGCCGAAGTCGGCCGACTGAATCTCGGCGAGGGGTTCGCCTTTCCTGACCGTTTGATTAACAGCCGCGAGCGGCCGCCGGACAATGCCGCCAAAGGGAGTAAAAACGCGCACCGTCGCTTCCTCATTCCACATCAAACGCCCGGAGAGGGACACGGCGCCGGAACGCAGCGCTGCGACCGGCTCGATGCTCAGAGAAGTGAGTTGCGGTGAATCGGCCGTGAACGATACGGTATTACCGTTGACCTTCGCCTCGGACTGCGGCGCGGCTTTGTCGGCGGGCTTGCATCCGACCAGAGACAGGCAAAGCAAAGACAGGAGTAAGGTCCGAAAGATGGAAATGTTCATTGTTTAGAGCGTGTATCAGGCATCACTTTCGCCGCCGCCTCGAGGGCCGCCGCTGCCAGGATGGTGTCGGCGGCGGCTTGAGTCGCGGCGAGCCGCACCTCGTTGTCATTCCGTTCCGCGACCAGCAGATCCAGTAATGAAACGCCCCCCTTTTCGTAGGCGAAAGCAATGGTTTTTCGAATGTTCTCCGACTTGGGCTGGATTGCGTCTCGATAAGAGCGCCAGCGTTTCCGCGCGTCCTCGTAGGCCAGGCTAGCGGTGGCGATATCGGCGGCGGCTTGCGCCTCGGCCTTTTGGAGCGCCAACCGGGCCTGGTCGCGGGCTGCCTCCGCAGCGCGGAGGTTGCCGGTGTTTCGATTCCAAAGGGGGAGGGGGAAGCTGAGACCCAAACCAACGGTATCCGGCTGATCGGGGGGTTCATGTTCATACATGAACAGGACCGTGGGATCGGGGATACGATTGGCCTTTTGCAGGCGCAGCTCAGATTCGGTTTTTCGCAGGGCAGCCTCGGCTGCGACAACGTCCGGGCGGCACACGGCAGCTACAGGGGAGGGCTCGACGGCTGGGCCCGCGGCAAGGGTTTCGAGGCGGTCGTTCAGTACGATAGCGCCTCGAGGATTTGGCGTGCCAAGCAGGGTTTCCAAAGCTACTCGGGCTTGGGCCGCTGCCGATTCGGCTGTTTTGGCTTCCAGCTCGAGTTTTTCGGCGGTTATGTCGATCTGGTCTTTGTCGGAACTGGAGATTTCACCAGCCCTAAAACGGAACTCGGCAATCCGGGCTTCCTGACGAAGCGTGGCCGCCGATTGTCCCAGGACGCGCACGCTTTCTTCCGCTTGTGCCGCTGCCACGTAGGCCCGCGTCACCGCCAGATCGAGCGTGCGCCTGGCGTCGAAGAATTGCGCCCGGGCGCCTTCGACACCGGCTTGCGCGGCTGTCTGGCGATTGCGGCGCTTGCCGCCGACTTCGAAGAGCTGGTTGACGGCAAGAATCGTATCGTAACTGCGCTGCCATAATCCGTTGCCGGCAGGTGTTGAACTGGGATGGTCATCGATGCTGATCTTGGCGGTAGAGTATGAAAAGGTCGGATTCGGAAATTCATGAGAGACGAGCTTCTGGGCCAGCGCAGCGTCGATGCCTTTGGCGGCCGCGAGCAAATCCCAATTTCGTTCCAGCGCCATCCGCTGGGCCTGGCCCAATGAGAGGGCGTTTTGGGCTGAGGGCGAAGGGACTGCATTGCTAACGGCTTCGCCGAGGACAGGCGGGTCGCCGAGCAGCAACACAGAAAGCGGCATGATACAATACTTGGCGGAGGGCATTTCTTAGGGACGCATTTCACACGCAGCAGTCTAAGCTATCGGTGTGCCAATCGGCCTGCGGTGTGCTGAACGGCTTGCCGGACGTGGGAAGTCACCTCCGTGCGGAGCTTAGGCCCGCCGAGAGTGATAAGTGAGTTACCGTAGGTGGTAAGCAGGTAATCCATTCGGAAAGCCGGCCCTTGCATCAGAGCCAGTCTCAAAGTGTAGGCGCCGGCGTTAGGAGGCTCCGATCGAAAAATCCAAACTTGATCAGAGCCTCCTGACGTCGGCTCCTACAATTGGAATGATGCTCGCAGGCGCCTTCTAGATGCCGAGTTCCTTCTTTACAATGGCGAATGCCTCAACGGCCCTTTCCAAATCCTGGCGCGTGTGCGCGACTGAAATTTGTGTGCGAATTCGCGCTTTTCCCTTTGGCACGACTGGATACGAGAAACCGATCACATAGACCCTCCGCGCCAGCATCGCATCGGCAACCTTCGTCGCCAGCGCGGCGTCGCCGATCATGATGGGAGTGATCGGATGAATGCCGGGCAGAATCTCAAACCCCAGCTTAGACATTTCTGAGCGAAAGAATGCCGTGTTTGCTTCGAGCCGGTCGCGCAGTTCTGTTGATTCACCAAGCAGTTGGAGCACTTTCAGGGAAGCACCGGCGATCGCGGGCGCGAGGGTATTGGAGAACAGATACGGGCGTGAACGCTGCCGCAGCAGTTCAATGATCTCGGCGCGTCCGCTGGTATAACCCCCGCTGGCTCCACCCAACGCCTTGCCGAGCGTGCCCGTGAGGATGTCAACGCGGCCCATGACATTGTGGAATTCCGGTGTGCCGCGACCGGTTTTTCCCATGAAACCGACAGCGTGGGAATCATCCACCATCACCAGAGCATCGTAGCGGTCGGCCAGGTCACAGATTGCAGGAAGGTTTGCGAGGTAACCGTCCATCGAGAAGACGCCGTCCGTGGCAATCATTCGGAACCGCGCGCCGCTGGATTCTTTTAGCTTCTGCTCCAAGTCCTGCATGTTGTTGTTGAGGTACCTGAAGCGCTGAGCTTTGCACATTCGGACCCCATCGATAATGCTGGCATGATTTAGCTCATCGGAAATGATCGCGTCTTCGGTGCCGAGCAAAGTTTCGAACAGGCCCCCATTGGCATCGAAACAAGAGCCGTAAAGGATCGTGTCTCCGGTCCCCAGAAACTCACTGAGTTCCGCCTCAAGTTGCTTGTGGACACCCTGTGTTCCGCAGATGAATCGAACGCTGGCCAGACCATATCCCCATTGATCGAGCGCGTCCTTTGCGGCGGCGGCAACGGCCGGATGATGCGCCAGGCCCAAGTAATTGTTAGCGCAAAAGTTCAGCACCGGTTTGCCATCGGACAGGCGAATGGTCGTGCCCTGGGGCGTCATTATTACCCGCTCGCGCTTGTAAGTGCCGGCGGCGCGGATTTCGTCGACTTGCTGCGAGAGGTGTTGGCGAAAAGATTGATACATAGGTCAAGTGAAGCATGCGTGGGGAGGGCGGCCACAACTCGAAACTCCAAGATCCAAGCTCCAAGCTCCAGAGAAGCACCAAGATCCAAATTCCAAGAGCGCCCCGGCAACCCAACACCGATTTGAAGCTTGGAATTTGATGTTTCTCTGGAGCTTGGAGCTTGGAGCTTGGTTCTTCGGCATTTGACTGGCCACTTTGGAAAACGACATCGATCAGAGTCGTTCAAACCTCGCCTGAAAGAATCTCAGGTACTTTGGTTCGTACACCATTTTCAACCCGCGGGCACTGCGGCGCTTCTGGTAAACCGCAGCGACGCTCTCCGCCGTCACATCCATGTGCGCTTGCGTATAGACTCGCCGCGGAATCGTTAGCCTCACCAACTCGAGCCTGGGAGCGTGGTGCTCTCCGGTGGACTTGTCCCGTCCTGCCGACACGATGCCGCGCTCCATCGCGCGCACGCCGGAATCGATAAACAACTCCGCGGCGAGCGTCTGCGCCGGAAAGTGCTGCTGCGGCATGTGCGGATAGAACGCTTTGGCGTCGAGGTAAACTGCGTGCCCGCCGATCGGGCGCACGATGGGGAACCCCCAGTCCATCAGTTTGTGGCCCAGATATTCGACCTGGCCGATGCGCGCCCGGATATGATCGTCCTGGACCGATTCCACGATGCCGCGGGCCATAGCTTCCATGTCTCGGCCAGCCATGCCGCCGTAGGTATGCAGCCCTTCATAGACGACGACCAGGTTGCTGGCTTCCTGGTAAAGCGCCTCATTGTTGAGCGCAAGCCACCCGCCGATATTGACCAGCGCGTCCTTTTTTCCGCTCATCGTGCACCCATCACTGCATGAACAGAACTCTTTGAGGATTTCGGCGACGCATTTCCTGCTATACCCTGGCTCGCGCTGCTGGATGAAGTAGGCGTTTTCTACCGCACGCGTGGCATCGAGGAAGATGCGGATGCCATGCTTTTGGGTGAGAGCGCGGACGGCTTTGAGGTTTGCCATCGAAATCGGTTGCCCACCGGCCATGTTGACGGTCCCGGCCAGGCACACGTAAGGAATTCTTCGGGCGCCAACTCGTCGGATGAGTCGTTGGAGGGCTTTAACATTCACGTTGCCCTTGAACGGATGCGTGGCGCAAGGATCGTGCGCCTCGGGGATGATTACGTCCACGAACGTGCCTCCGGCCAATTCCTGATGGAGGCGGGTGGTCGTGAAATACATGTTTCCCGGGACGTAGTCGCCAGGGTGGATGAGCATTCGGGAAAGAATATTCTCGGCGCCGCGGCCCTGGTGAGTCGGCACCACGAAGCGATAGCCATAATGCTCGCGTACGGCTTCTTCCAGATGATAGAAATTCTTGCTCCCGGCGTAGGCCTCATCACCCAGCATGAGACCCGCCCATTGCCAGTCGCTCATCGCGCTCGTACCGCTGTCGGTGAGCAGATCGATATAGACGTCCTCGGACCGGAGCAGGAACGTATTGTAACCGGCTTCGCGGATCGCGCGTTCGCGTTGCTCGCGCGTGCTCAGCTTGAGCGGCTCGACAACCTTGACCTTCCAAGGCTCGGCCCAAGAGCGCCGGGCCGGGCGGGCGACGGTCCTGGTTGCCAGCTTTGGTTTTTTCAAACTGAGTCGCTCCAATTCAGGATGACTTTACCCGACTGTGCCGACAGCATCGCGTCGAAGCCGTTCTGAAATTCAGAAAAGTGGAACCGGTGAGTGATCACCGGGGCGATGTCCAGCCCGCTTTGGAGCATCACCGTCATCTTGTACCAGGTCTCGTACATTTCGCGCCCGTAAATCCCCTTGATGGTCAGCATCGAAAAAACAACGGTGTTCCAATCGATCGCCATCTCCTTTTCGGGAATGCCCAGCATGGCAATCTTCGCGCCGTGGCTCATGTTGGCCAGCATGTCCCGGAAGGCGGAAGCGTTTCCGGACATTTCCAGGCCAATGTCAAAGCCCTCATGCATTCCCAGTTCCTTTTGCACACCCTTCAGATTGCGCTCGCGCGGGTTGACGGCCAGCGTCACGCCCATCTTCCGTGCAAGTTCGAGCCGATATTCGTTCACGTCCGTGATCGCCACATAGCGTGCGCCGGCGTGGCGGACTACCGCCGCAGCCATTATCCCAATCGGACCTGCGCCGGTTATCAGCACGTCCTCTCCGAGGGCCGGAAACGACAATGCAGTATGAACGGCGTTGCCGAAGGGATCGAAGATCGCGGCGATGTCGCGGTTGATGCCGTTCGAGTGGACCCAGACATTGGTCATCGGCAGTGCCAGATACTCGGCAAACGCCCCGGGACGGTTCACGCCTACGCCCTGGGTGTCGGCGCACAGATGACGACGGCCCGCCAGGCAATTGCGGCACCGGCCGCATACGACGTGGCCCTCGCCGCTTACTATTTGACCGGGGAAAAAGTCCTTCACGTTGGAGCCGACTTCGACAATTTCGCCGACGAACTCGTGCCCGACCACCATCGGCACCGGGATGGTTTTGCGCGCCCACTCGTCCCATTTGTAGATGTGCGCGTCGGTGCCGCAGATGCCCGTCCGCTCGACGCGGATCAGCACGTCGTTCAGGCCGTAGGTCGGTTTCGGGACCTCTTCGAGCCAGAGACCGGGTTCGGACTTTCGCTTAACGAGAGCTTTCATTTCGCCATTCCTGTTGGTCCCGATGTTCGCTGGTGAACCTCCCGGAACTCGCTGCACGGAGAAGCCGGGTGCAGGGGGTTAGGCGCCGTCCTGTTCCCCCTCACCCCGACCCTCTCCCTTAGGGAGAGGGAGTCCGCGCGCACGTCACTCGAATGTCTGACCGGTCCAGGATTTGCCGATCGACTGGAGACGACTCCCCCTCTACCTAAGGGAGAGGGTCGGGGTGAGGGGGAAGAAACCGCTCGTCGTAAACACGCGAGGCCTGGGTGAGTTGGGAGGTTGCCCGATGTCAAAGTTCCACTAGGCATTGAGCTGGTTCCTGATATAGCAATCATGCTTTGCCGCAGCTCGCTTGCGAACCTCTTCTCTCACGTAACGCAGCCACTCATGCACCAATGGTTTGACGCAATAGTTCAATGCTCTTCGGCACTGCCACGTCCGGATTCTCTTTGCCCTCGAACTCAAGTGACACATAGCCCGAATAACCAGCTTCGCGCAGAATATTGGCGATGCGATGGTAATCCAGATCGAGTGTGTACCACTCGCCGCCGCCGTAATACGTCTTGGCCTGCGCGTACACGGTCTTCGACGCGATCATTTTCAGTTTGTCATAGGGATCTTCCATGAAGTTGCCCGTGTCCATCAGCGCGCCGAGCCACGGAGAAGGCGCTGCGTTAATCAGCCGCAACTGTCCCTCCGGCGTGCGACTCAGGCCCCAATGGTTTTCCAGGGCCATCACGACACCGCATTGCTCGGCTTTGGGGATGCATTTCTCGATGCATTCAATGCACCACTTGAACCCATCGTCTTCCGAGTGGCCGGGCAGGATTGGTTCGATGCCCCGCGCCTTCATTAGGTCATCGAAACTCTTGATCGTGCCCCAGCGGCCGGAATTGAGCCGGATGCAGGGCACTCCCAGCTCATAGGCGATCTCCAGGCATTTGTGCGTGTGCTCGACTTGCTTCTGCCGTTCGGCTGGGTCCTCCTGTACGAAGTTTTGGTGAATCGAAAGGCAGACCGGAGCGATGCCATTGTGAAAGGCGTGGCGTTTGAGCTTTTGAAGGTAGCTTCGGTGGGCCGGCGTCAGCGGCTCCTTATCGGGAATGTCCATCTGCTGATGGAGGATGTCCAGGCCCTCGACACCGATCTCGGCCGCTTTCTCGATCACAGTTTCAATCGAGACTTTCGGTGGTTTGAAATGCCAATAGGAGTAAGTAGCAATTCCGAGTTTGATGCGCTTTTTGTGCGGGCCCGGCTTTGTTTTCTCTTGGGATTCTGCGGCCAAAGCCAATGTTGCGCCCAGGCACGCGGTTGTGGTGAAAAATGAACGGCGGTTTAACATAGTCCGGATTGTATTTTCGGTTTAAGGGGAACTATCACAACCCGGCGGCCGGGCGCAAGCGCGAGGTTTCGGTTGTTCGCAGTTCTCATTTTGGTAGTAGGAGAGGGGGTAAGGGCGTGTTGCCCAAACGCGAAATCGTGGGAAATGGGCGACTCTCGATCCGACAGTTGCCCCCAAATTCGAGAGAGACAACCAGTTTGGCCATTGCTGCGGCCGGGGACGGCCGCGCGCCGGCGTTTGGGCAACACGCCCGTAACGAGTCTCTGACTTCAGGTCTTTCGGACTGAAGTTAGAGAGTCTTTACGTCGTCTCTTGCTGTGACGGCGGCCAGAATGAGATTTGCTCTTCGGTTGGTCTTGCAGAATACAGCGAGGCGATCCTCTTGGGGCGGCTGATGAGTTGCAAAATTAGCGTGGCCCGTTTCTACTGAGCGGCATGAGAGCACCGCATACCCGTCGCCATTTCATTCGTTCTACCGGCATGCTCAGCCTGGCCGCCAGCAGTCTGCCTTCGGCCTGGGCGCGGGAGGATAAGAAGATCACACTCGGCTTCGTTGGGGTGGCGCACATTCACACGCCGGAATACATCCGCCTGGCCAACACGCGCAGCGACGTGAAAGTGAGATCCGTCTGGGACCACGACGCTGAACGTGCGGGGAAAGCGGCCAAGGAACTAAACTCCCGGGCTGTGGCGGAGGTGAAGGAGATCTGGGCGGACCCAGAGATCGCGGCTGTGGTCATTTGCTCTCAGACGAACCGGCACCATGAATTAGTTCTCGCAGCGGCGAAAGCCGGCAAGCACTTGTTCGTCGAGAAGCCCCTCGGAATCACGGGCAAGGAGAGCCTCGAAATGGCTAATGCCATCGGGAAAGCGAATCTGATGTTCTCAACCGGCTATTTCATGCGGGGCAGTCCCATGCATCTGTTCGTCAAAGAGGAATTGGCCAAGGGCCATTTCGGAAAAGTGACTCGAGTGCGCGGTTCCAATTGTCACAGTGGCTCGCTGCAAGGCTGGTTCGATACTGAATGGCGATGGATGGCCGACCCGAAAATCGCCGGGGTGGGCGCTTTTGGCGATTTGGGCACGCACAAGCTGGACATTCTGATGTGGCTGTTCGGCGACGTGGAGGCGGTGACGGCTGACATCAAATCCGTGACTGGGCGTTACGGCGATTGTGACGAGACGGGTGAGGGTCTAATCCAGTTCAAGTCCGGCGTTATCGGCACGTTGGCGGCCGGTTGGGTGGACGTTGAGGACCCGGTCCAATTGCTCATCAGCGGGACTGAGGGTCACGCGACAGTGGTGGATAATCACCTGTACTACCGAAGCAAGCACGTGCCCGACAGCGACAGCAAGGAGCCGATGACAAATCTGCCGCGGTCGCTTAAGCCGCCTTTTATACAATTTCTGGATGCGCTGTCAGGCGCCAAGGAGCATCCCCTCGTAACGCCGCGGGAGGCAGCGCAGCGCGTGGTGGTTATGGAGGCGATGTATCAAGGGGCGAGGGAACACAGGTGGGTTAAAGTGGTGTAACTCCTAGGTCCGAGGTGCGAAGGGCGAGGTCCGAGGTCCGAAGAGGAGAGAAGTCCGAAGGCCGAAATCCGAAAGAATTCCGAAGCTCGAAGCCCGAAGCGCTGTGCGACAGATGATCCCGATTTCAAATTCAGGATGTCAGATTTAGGAATTCGGCCTTGGGGTTTCGAATTTTACTTAGGTGGGCCGCCGGACAGGTCGCGGAGCTTCAGGTTCCGGAACCAGACTTCGCTGCCGTGTTCCTGCAGCAGGATATGGCCCTTGTGCCGCTCACCGAAGCCCTGCACATTCCTGAATTTGCTGTTTGCCACGGCCGCTTTAACCTCGTCACTGGCGCAGGAGTATTCGAGGACCTTTTCGCCGTTAAGCCAATGCTCGACATGGTGCCCCCGTACAAGCACGCGCGACTGATTGGTTCCACCGGCGGGTTTGGTGTGCGGTTTGCTGGTCGGCGCGAGAACATCGTAGAAGGCGGCAGTGACGCGCTTGGCATGGGATGCGTCCGCTTCGCGTGCGTCGTCGATCATCTGATATTCGTGGCCGAGCGGTGCGCTCCGCGTTTCGAGCACAAAATATTTAAGGCCGCTATTGCCGGCGGGAGCTTGTTTCCATTCCCACTCCAACTCGAACTGTTCGAATTCACCATCGCTGAGAATGTCACCGCCACCCCGGCCGAGGCCGTGCAGCCAGCCGTCCTGAATGTCCCAACCCTTGGCCGGGAAAGTGTCCTTCTTGAAGCTGTGCCAACCTTGGGTCGTGGTACCGTCGAAGAGGAGCTTCCAACCGCCAGCCTTTTGTTCTTCTGTGAGTAGATTGGCTGGGGCCGCCGAAAGGAGCGGCGCAGCGGAGAGAACGGCACCCAGAATCGAAACCAAGCGGGAAAAGCAACGATTATGCATGGCCCCATAGAATCGATGAGTGAACGGCGCTGGCAACTAAATATTCACCATCGCGGATTTGGTTGCGCTTAGGGAGGCGGAACTTATTCTGAGATTTATGGACCTCTCAAAAGCCTCGGTAACGCAAGTGATGATTCCGGTTGATAATCTTGAGCGCGCGCTCGGCTTTTATCGCGACACTCTCGGTATCCCGTTTCTGTTCTCTGCTCCGCCGCAGATGGCGTTTTTTCAGTCTGGCAGCGTCAGGCTGTTGGTCGGCGTTCTACCGGCAGGACATGCGCCGCAGCGAGCAGGAGGTATCTACTTCCAGGTGCCCGACATCCAAGCCGTGTTCGAGACGCTCAGCACGCGCGGAGTCGCGTTTCAAGCAAACCCGCATGTGGTGCATCGGACTTCAGAAATCGAGCTCTGGCTGGCCGAGTTCCGCGATCCGGACGGCAATCATCTGGCCTTGATAAGCCAAATTCCCGCTGAAAAATAGCGCCCAACCAAAGCCCGCGCATTGATTTGGAAAAGAAGTGGCGACAATAAATGATGTGGCCGCATCTTTTGTTGTCGCAAGCCCCGACCCAAGTGAGCGGCTACTTCCTCAATCGGCCCGCCGCAATTTGCAAACACCCGCCTTGACACGCGCTCAGGAGCCGGTTACCCCGGCTAAAGCGACGATTGGGACTATTCGTATGAAAACAGGCTGGCGACGACTTGCTGAAACAGGGTTGGCTCTGGCGCTGTTATTTTCGCTAGCTGGCTGCTCGAACAAATCGGATTCGGAGGCTCAGGGCGCCGCTGGGCCACTGTTAATCGAACCGCACGTCTGCGTTGGCAAGTTGCGTGCGGGAATGAACGTGCCGCAGGTCGTGGCGGAGCTCGGCGAGCCGCAGCGTCGAACCCCCACCTCACTGGAATATCCGCGTCTCGGCCTTGCCGTCATGCCTGACACGAATGGCGATGTACAAGCAGTGATGTGCGGGGACGTCACGGGCATCAAGGGACCGTTCGTCAAAGCATTCACCGGGCGGACAAAAGAGGGTATCGGTATGCTTTCCGCACGGGACGAGGTCCTGCGAGCGTATGGCGAGCCGGCTTCCAGTGAAAGGTTCGCGGGAAGCCTCGAATCGCTCAAATATCCCTCTCTGGGGATCACCTTCACGCTTGAGCAAGGAAAAGTGCATCACATGATAATCAGACTCGGAGGTGCTCAGGAACCCGACCGCACCGTGACGTTGGAGCCCGCGATACCGAAGAAATAAAGCGAACAACGGCGAGCAGCACGCCGGTGGCCTTTTGTGGAATCCCTAGAAAACCTCAATCCAGGCTCAGGCTTCGGTGCGCCGCCTGGACTCCTCGGAGCGACTCATCACCACTTGCCGTTGACGATTCGCGTCAGTTCAGTCCGAATCAGTTCCAGCCTGCGGCGGTCGCTTTCGCGCTTTTCCATTAAAACCCGGGCCACTTCCGAATTGGTCTTGAGTTGAGACTCAGCGTACTGCTGAACTTTCAAATCCATCATCTCCTCGATGAGTTTCACCAGCATCTCTGCATGCATAATTTTTCAGTTCGGCTACGCTCGCGCTTCATCCGCGTTGCGAACCGAGCCTTCAGAGAGGAGCATTGCCTAGCACATGCCACGCCAGAGATTGTGGTTAGCAAAGAAATGCGCCACTGGTCGCAATCGGCCACTGGTCGCGGGGACGTGACACCCGAGCAATGGGCCTCCTCTCCCTAACGCTCTCCTCCCTCCTCAGTCGCTAAAGCTATGGCGGACAAGATGGAGGAGAGGGAGAACCCCTTGCCTCGACGCAGCCGTGCACCCTTGTCCTCTTTCCGCGCAGAAATGGCCAATTAACAGACAGCCCGCTTCTTCCAACGGCCGTCCTCTTCGATGTCATCTGCGCGATTTCTTCCCGCCCGGACGCTTTGAACCCGGAGAACGCTTCCTTGGGCTCTTGGCTTTCCGCTTCTTTCCCCGGGGCGCGACTTTCGAACGGACACGCCGAGCGGGTTTAGTGGCTTTTCGGGTCAGGCGCTTGGCGGGTCGTGCGGCCGCGCGCATGGTTTTCTTTTTCGCGGCTGGTCTGCGCGCAGGCTCGGCGACTGTCGGCGGAATGGCCGGTGCTTTCGGCTGGGCGCCGTCCTCCCGCCAGCCGTGGGCGTCGCGGACGGCGATCATGGCTGCCAAAATATCATTCCAGGTCTCCGGTTTCATCATGACCTCATTGGGGAACATGCAGCCGTCCCAGCAGATGTGGCGCATGGCCTTGGTCAATTTTCCGTCCGTGCCATGCAGCCAATATCCTGCATGATGGGCAATGCGCAGCTTACCATTCGGATCGTTGGGCAAGCAGTGATGCCCGGTTTTATCGTGGGTGCCGGAACCTTTGACCGTCGCGTCATTTTGCGCGACATGGAAATCGATGGTGTGAGAACGAAGGGCTGCAGTAAGCTGTTTCATTGCCTCGTCGAGTCGATGGGGTGCTGACCAATCCCAATCCAGTGGCAAAAGGGCGTCCTCCGGAGCGTTGTATCCGAGAATGTAAAGAAGTGTGTGGGCCATATCGGCCTGGAACCCCAGCGTCGCCGGTTGGTTCACGCGCTCGAGCAAGTCCACCATTTTCCTCCAACTGTGCATGCCGCCCCAGCAGATTTCACCTTCGGCCGCCAGTCGCTCGCCCATGCTTTCGGCAACGTCACATGCTTCGGTGAAAGTCTGGACGATTCTCCTCAGGTTCGCTTCCGCATCCGCCGCCCAATCTGTGACGCTACAAGCCGAATCAATGCGCACGACGCCGTATGGACGGGCGCCGAGCTCGCGCAGCCGCTTTCCGATCCGGCAGGCTTTGCGAACCTGCTCGACAAAGCGCTTTCGGTCCTCGGCGCTGCCCATGGCCGAGCCGCCGCCGGTGGGAGGCCAGACCGGCGCGACGACTGAGCCGGCAACAAATCCTTTTGACTGGATCTTCTCCGCCAACCGTTTAATGCTGTCATCATCGCTGTCTATGCTGATGTGTGGATCGAACAAGAATAGATCCACGCCATCGAACCGGATGCCATCGACCTCAGCGCGGGCGGTCAAATCGAGCATCGTGTCCAGCTCGATGCACGGTTCAGCCCCGGGGCTGCCCTTGCCGACCAGCCCGGGCCACATTGCGTTATGAAGTTTGGGGAAATTGCTGTGACTATGTTGCTCGCTCATAAGGTTACCCTGTTGGTAAGGACACGGAACCTTGCAAAAGACGACGCAGACGTGCAATAGAAAACTGGGAAAGCAGCTCCATGACGCCCTCGCTCCCACGTTCGAACGTTTCCGCGGAGCAAACTCTCTGCCAGGCGTGCGGGCTGTGTTGCAACGGCGTGATCTTCGCCGACGTTCAATTGATGGGCGGGGATGATGCCGTCCGGCTGCGCTCGCTTGGCCTGACCCTGAAGCTGGGAGGCCGTGGGCAGGTCAAGCTAGTCCAGCCGTGCGCTGCCCATGACGGATGCCGCTGCCGAATCTATGAGAAGCGTCCGAACTATTGCCAGGAGTTTGAGTGCCTCCTGTTAAAGGGCGTGAAGGCCGGCCGCACGGAAGCGCCGGCAGCTTTGCGGATCATAAGCCGCGCGCGGGACCAGGCCAACCGAGTGAAGCAGCTTTTGGGTGAATTGGGCGACACGGAGGAAGCCCTTTCCTTGGGAGCCCGTTTCCGAAAGACAGCCGGGCGTTTGGAAGCGCTTGAGCTGGATGACCCAACGGCGGACTTATACGCACAACTGACCCTGGCCGTCCATGAGCTCAATCGCCTGCTCGCCGAGGCGTTCTACCCCGGACAATCAACTGCAAAAGGGGCTTGAGGCCAGCCGCCGGTTGCGGGGCCAATGGAAAGGCCTTAGGATAAGCTTATGGCAGCCAATCACGGACCAGGCGTAGTCGCTCGCTCGACCGCACTGTTAATTTCCTTGTTCATTGCCGCCTCGGTCGTGAGGGCCGATCAAATAGTGATGCAGAGCGGCGACCATATTGTCGGTCGCCTGTTGGCGCTTTCGAACGAGACGCTCGTGGTGCAAAGCGAGTTGTTGGGCACAGTTAGGTTGCCGCGGAGCAAAGTGGTCTCGATCACGTTTGCTTCGACGGCATCCACGAACCTTGAGACACTGGCTGTGCAGACCAACTTTCGATTGAAAGAAGCAGCGCCAGTGACGAACTTGAGTGTCGATACTGCCGCCGCCCTGCCGAAATTGGGCGCCAACACTAACTCGATTCAGCAAGTGCGGAACCAACTCCTCAGCACTGCGGGTCCCGAAGCGAACAGGAAATTCAACGAACTGATGGGCGGCTTGATCAGTGGCAAGCTGGACGTCAACGATATCCGCACGGAGGCTGCCTCGGCGGCCAGCCAGATTAGAACGCTCAAGCGCGAACTGGGCGACGAGGCCGACGGCGCGCTGGATGGGTACTTGGCGATCCTCGAGAAATTTTTGGCCGAAACCTCCTCGCCAGCAGATTCGAATTCCAAAACAGCCAACTCGCCCCGGCAGCCAAAGATTAATCCCACGAAAGAAACTGAGTAAACATATGGCTCGGAAAGTCCACACCGATTGAAATAACGGCGAGTTGGATCCGCCGACTGACGTTGGCGATTACCGGGGTCACTGGCTAAATCCGCTTCTCGTCCGCATCGATGAAATCCACGAAACTTTGGATGTCATCGCGATGGGCCAGGCCGCCATTGTCCTTGCGCATCTTGAGTCGCGCCTGACCTTCCTTGTCTTCATGCTTGGGGATGCTGAGCATTCGTTCCCGATGTGCCGTTTTCACTGAGTCCGGCTTCTTTACGTTTTTTAACACCCAGTCGGAAATCTCTCCATCCGTAATGCTCCGCTTTACCACTTCTGTGAATTCTTCAAATTTGACGCCTGCGGTTTCGAGCCAAAGGCCGTCAAATCCCTTGCCGAGATTTGGCTGGTAATCGCTGTGCAGTTTGCCTGCCAGGTGGAGCCGGATCTTGTCGATGAACCGTGGCAAATGCAGCCAGCCACACATCGTCTCGCGTGGGCTCCGAGGATAAATTATTTCACTCATGGCAGAAGCATTCGTTTTTGGCCGCGGGGTGTCAAGGCCGCGAACCGTGGACCATCTCCTCCAATGCTAGCCAGCACGCATCCCGTTTCGCGTTTCAAGCGTCACTCATCAAACCTTGCCAGCCCTGTTCAGCCGACCCATCCTGAAATCATGCATGCGGCCAAAACGCAGCTTGATTTCGACCTCGCGATCATCGGCGGCGGCAGCGCAGGTTATGCCGCAGCACGAACGGCCGCCATCGAGGGCCTCAAGACGCTAGTCATCGAAGGCGGCGAAGAGGTCGGCGGCCTGTGCATCCTGCGCGGCTGCATGCCGACGAAGGCACTGCTGTACGCGGCAGAAGTTCTGCACTTGGCCCGGCATTCGAAAGCCTGGGGCGTCCACGCGCCGAAGGTGTGTTTCAATTTCGGCGAAGTCATGGGCTGGAAGAATGCACTGATTCGCGAATTTGCGGATTTTCGCCGGCAGCAACTCGTCAGCGGCAAATTTAAGTTTCTGCGCGCACACGCGCGCTTCGTTGATGCCCACACGCTCAAGTTGGCGCCTGTTCCGACCGGTGGAGAAGAAAAAGCAGAAAGTAGAAAGCAGAAAGCAGAAATGGATCAGTGCCTCCTTACGAAAGCCGAAAGCCGAACCGCCTTCGCCAAAGCGCTTCGTCGGGTCAAGAAGCCGAAAGCGGAAACGGATCAGAGCCTCCCTACGTCGGCTGCTACACTAACCGCCAGAAATTTCATTATTGCTACAGGCTCGAACATCGCGGCCTCTCCCCTGGCTCAACTGGACGGACTGGATTACCTCAACAGCGACACGGCGCTCAAATTGAAGCGCCTGCCCAGGTCCCTCATTGTGGTGGGAGGTGGCGCCGTGGCGGTTGAGTTCGCGCAATTCTTCGCGAGGCTCGGCGTACGCGTCACGATGATTCAACGCAGCGCTCACATCCTGCATGAGTTCGATTCAGATGCCAGCAGTGAACTTGAAAATGTGTTTCGCCGCGAGGGCGTCCAGCTTTACACCGGCACGCGGCTGCTCGACGCCCGGCGCGTCGGCGCAAGAAAGGAGATAGTGTTCGAATACAACGACCGGAAAGTCCGCGTCCGGGCCGAGGAAGTCTTTTTCGCCCTGGGTCGGCGGCCGAACCTCGCCGGGCTCGGTCTGGAGCGGATCGGTGTGCGCGTGGAGTCCGAGCAGATTGTCACAGATACGCAAATGCGCACAAGCGTGCCGCACATCTACGCCGCCGGCGACTGCACCGGCCCTCATGAGATTGTCCACCTGGCCGTGCAGCAAGGTGAGATCGCCGCCCACAACATCGCTCACCCGAAGCGGATGAAGCAAATGGATTATCGGCTCCTGACCGAAGTCATCTTCACTGAACCGCAAATCGCGACTGTTGGACTGACGGAGAAACGTGCGCAAGCCCAAAACATTTCTTATCTGGCAGCCAGTTATCGGTTTAGCGATCATGGCAAGTCCCTCATCATGGAGGCCAGAGACGGTTTCGTGAAATTGCTGGCCGATCCCGAGAGTGGCGAAATCATCGGCGGCTGTTGTGTCGGACCGCTCGGCGGCGAGTTAATCCATGAGATCATAGCCGCGATGCATGCGTGTCTGACGGTCCACCAACTGGCCGCCACGCCGCACTACCATCCGACGCTCTCCGAGATCTGGATGTATCCGGCGGAGGAACTGGCGGCGAAGATCCCGATGCAAGTGAGCCGCCCGTTCAAGATCAGAAAGAAGCGGTAGCGAACCCACTTGGACAGTCGCGCTCCGCGACCTTCAAGCCTCTTTCGGCCCCAAACGCGATCCCTTACTGCACCCCTGCACGCGCTTACAGCGCTCAACATCCTTGACCGCTTCTGCTTGGAACGCTTTACTGAATTCATGTCCCGCTGTGTTTGCCAGCGACACTTAACACTCATCCATGCGAGCGTCACCCTGTTCCTGCTCTCCTGGAGCGCGAATCCAGCGTTAGCGCAGGACAAAGCCGCATCCGCCCCGCCATCGCCGGCGGAAAAGACGCCGGCTCCGATAGCTCCCGACATTGTTCCACGAGCCCTGTGGGACGGACGCAAGATCGTGCCCTTTCGCGCTCTCGATTTTCCAAAAATGGTTCGAGCGTCAGAGGCGGATTTTCTGGACGACGGAGATTATGTGCTGGGCACGACCTTGCGGGGAGAGAGCCGAGCCTATCCGACGCGCTTCATTTGGTGGCACCACGTCATCAATGACAAAATCGGCAAAGCTGAAACAGGAGGCGAGGAGCCCGTCGCCATCACCTATTGCAGCGTGTGCAACACGGGGATTGGGTATGACCGCACCTTGAACGGCCGCCCGATGCCGATTGATTTCTACGGTCTTTACAACGGGGTGGTCACGCTGTGCGAGCGCGACTCCGCCAGCGTTCTGCTGCAAGTTGAAGGCCGCTTTGTCACTGGCCCGCTGCTTGGGGCAAGACTCAAGCCTGTTCCGGTACTCGATACGACCTGGGGGCAGTGGAGGAAACTCCATCCTGACACGCTCGTCATGTCACTCGACACTCCTTACCAGAAACATTACAGCCCGCGCACCAAACCGGAGCCGCGAGATTATTCGCGGTTTCCCGCACCGTTCTTTCGTCCGTCGATGACGCGCACGGATAAGCGCTTGCCCTTCTTCGAGAAGGTTCTGGCATTGGCGGTACCTGCATCCAACTCGCCCGCCGGAGGAGAATCGCCGATCCTGCGCCGGGCCTATCCTCTCAGCGCGCTCAAACAAGCGGGCGGCGTCGTGAATGATACACTGGGAAACAGGCCCGTCGCAGCTTTCCTCGAGCCGGAGTCGATGACTGCCACCGCCGTCTCGCGCGATGTGGATGGCAAAACGCTCAGCTTCGAGGGGCGCTCGATGCCGGACGGCAAACGGGCGATCTTCGACCGGGAAACCGGGACGCGTTGGGACCTGGAGGGCAGGGGAGAGGCAGGCCCGCTCAAGGGTAAATCGCTCGCCCGATTGGAATGCCATCTGAGTCAATGGTATGGCTGGGTTGCCTATTTCCCGGACACAAGCATCTACGGACGCAACGACCCGCCGCAGCCCGTGGACATGACCAGCGTTCAGCCCCAGGGTGAGTGAGTGAGCCTGCAGAGACTCTCCTTGCCAACATCGGCGTGAGCGTTAAGGTGGGTTTCCGATGACGGATTCGACTGAATTGCTGGGCATTATTGCGGGCAATCGCACACTGCCGCTGGTGTTTTCCCGGCAGGCGCGCGCGATGGGCGTCCGCAAACTGGTAGCAGCCGCTTTCGACGGCGAAACCGATCCGGCCTTGGCGCCGCTGGTCGATGAAATCGTCTGGCTCAAAGTCGGGCAGCTTTCGAAACTGATCTCCACTTTTACCGATCGAGGCATCCGGCAGTGCGTGATGGTCGGCCAGATCGCGCCCAAGAACCTTTATGACGTTCGCCCCGATCTTCGCGCCATGGGCATGCTTCTGCGGTTGAAGGAAAAGAATGCCCACTCTATTTTCGGAGCGATAGCCGCTGAGCTGCAAAAGGACGGCGTCGAGTTGATTGAAGCAACTCCCTGGCTGAAGCCACTCATGCCCACCAACGGTTTTCGACTCGGACCTGTGCTGAGCGAAGCGCAGCGCGCCGACGTCGAGTTCGGCTTCCGCATTGCCAAAGAAACGTCGCGGCTGGAGATCGGCCAAACGGTTCTGGTCAAAGGCGGTACAGTTTTGGCCGTCGAGGCGTTTGAGGGCACCGACCAATGCCTGCGGCGCGGCGGCGAGCTGGCGGGCAAAGAGGGCGGCGCCGTTGCTATCAAAGTGGCCCGGGAAAAGCACGATCTGCGCTTCGACATTCCCTGCCTCGGGCCGCAGACGCTCGAAACTTGCGCCGCCTCACGCATTTCCGTTCTTGCCTTCGAGGCCGGTAAATCGCTCTTATTGGAACAGGAAGCTTGTGCTCAACTGGCCAACAAAAACAAGATCTCAGTCCTCACGACCTCTTAGAACGATTCAACGAAGTTAACGATTCAGCCCATCTAACTCTTCCGAAGAATGCTTACTTCCCACGAACTGCTCGGCTTCATGTCGCCGGGACTTGCGCTGGAGATTCTGACGTACTCGTATGAATCAGACAAACCGCTGTACCGCGCTGCCCTCAGCGCCGTGGCCGAAGCGCGCAAGCTGCGCCCGGTGTTTTTTGAGCGCCAACCGCGCAACGAGCGTCACGCGGCCATGCTGCAAACGCTGACACGCCCGAGCCTGGACCTGGTCACCGGCAACTTGATTCGCGCCTGGCTGCTCAAAAAGTACCAGGCGATGCTCTGCGATTTCCTCGACGACCTTGGCATTGCGCACAAGGAAGGTGTGGTCGAGGACCTCCCGGCCGCGATGGACGACGCAAAACTCCAGGCCGCGGTGGATAAATTGCTGACGAAATACCCCGCCGAAGTTGTCGCCGTTTATCTCAATGCATTCAACGACATGAACGAGGTGAACTGGCCCAATCTGAAAACGGTCCTGGAAAGCGATAAACGATTGCAATTGGGGGGATAGTGACAGCGTTCAGTCCCCAGCGAGGGCTACCTGCAATGGCATTCCTTCGGCCTGCGAAATTGAAAAGCCCAGCAGCTTTGCAATCGTAGGCGCGACATCGAGGTTCGACATTTCGGCCAACTTGACTCCTGGCTTAATTCTGGCGCCCCAGGCCACAAAGACCGCGTGCAAATCCGGCAAATTGGAATCGTGACCGTGGCTCCCTCCGCGTTCGGGTTTCTCGATGAAGGGCAGATCGCCGTCGGCGGTGTCGCTGAAGACGCAGCCTTCCTCCGCAAACAGAATCAGATCCGGCGCGTGAGGATCGTCTTTCGGATTGGCGACGCCAAACTCATTGAAATTTTCCTCGGCGATGATTTTGGATATTCCCTCCAGGCTGCTCAAAGTGGCGCGCATTTTCGCAATCAACTCTTTCCGACGCGCCTGGTCGAGGACGTACACCAGAGAGGCGCCGCCCTGGCCGACGAGCTGGATAGGGCTGTTCGTCGTTGCGCCCAGCAGACCGGCTTTTCGCAAGAGCACATTGGGCAGGAGCATCTTTCGGATGGGCGAAAAGCCGTGGTCGGAGACAATGATCAAAGTCGCCCGGTCCGGAAAATCGCGTTTCAACTGAGCCCAAATCTGTCCTATTTGCTCGTCAGCGTCCTTAATCGCGGCATAAGCGTCGGGCGTCCTCGGGCCCTTGGAGTGCTGGACATGGTCCACTTCATCGAGGTGGAGGAGGGCCAGGTTCGGGCGTTGGTCCCGCAAGATCATTTTGAAGATTCGAGTGAAGACTGCATCGCCCGGCGGCTTCGTACCGGCGCTGGCTTGCGCGCCGCCGAACGGAATCCCGGCGCGCGCGCAGGCCTCGAGCAGCGATCGAGTCGTGTGGCTCAACGTCGGTTCGCCTGCGGACATATCTGGAATCGTCCAGTCGAGAGTCCTGGCGTCACGGCTGGCGGGCCATCGAATCGCCGCCGTTTTCAAGCCCTGCTGCTTCGCCAAATCGTATATCGTCGGGACTTTGACGATTTCCTCTTTGCTATAAACCGGATCGGCGATCAGCCTGACTCTCTTGCCCGTTTCGCGGTCGAAATAGTTATTACCCACTACGCCGTGGTGCGCGGGATTTACGCCGGTTACCAGGGTCGTGTGGTTTGGCCAGGTTACGGTAGGTGTGGAGGCCTTCATCCGGCTGGAGCGGGCTCCGTCTGCGGCGAGTGCCCGTATTGTCGGCATCTCCGCTTTGGGATCGTCGAGGTAGAAGCCGGCCAATCCGTCCACGCTGATCATAACGACGATTCGGTCAGAGAGGTCGGCGGCAGCCAAAGGCCTGCTGGCCAAAACGCAGAGCAGGAGCAACGGACTGAAACGACGGGAGAGCCACCACAAGTGTTTCATACTCGGGCCAATTCATAAGGAGCGCGGACGCCCCCGTCCGCGTGTTTGTTGTTAGCCCGCCCGAACGCACTGGTCTTGTCGCCACGGAAGGCAGCACGCGGACGGGGCGCCCGCGCTCCTGTGCCTCGACCTTGGTAACGACCACGATCCTTATGAATAAGCCCAGGTTTCATATTCGCACCGTCAAAGAATCATTGATTATTGGATCAGAGTAATGAGAATTCAGCGACAATGGAACCGAAAGCCGATATTGCATTGATTGGCCTGGCCGTGATGGGCCAGAATTTGATTCTCAACATGAACGACCACGGGTTCACGGTGGTCGCGTTCAATCGAACGATTTCCAAGGTGAACGATTTTCTCAATAAGGAAGCCAAAGGCACAAACGTGATTGGCGCGCATTCTCTTGAAGAAATGGTCGGGCTGCTCAAAAAGCCCCGCCGCGTGATGCTTATGGTCAAAGCCGGCCCGGCGTTGGACGAATTCATCGAGCATCTGCTGCCGCACCTGGAGCCGGGCGATATCATCATCGACGGCGGCAACTCCCTGTTCGAGGACACTATGCGCCGGACGAAGTACGTCGAGTCCAAGGGTCTGCTGTACATCGGCACGGGCGTTTCCGGCGGCGAGGAGGGCGCGCGGCGTGGTCCGAGCATCATGCCCGGCGGCTCCCCGGCTGCCTGGCCGCACGTCAAAGACATTTTCCAGAAGATCGCGGCCAAGGTTGAGGATGGCTCGCCCTGCTGCGACTGGGTTGGCGAGAACGGCGCGGGCCACTACGTGAAGATGGTCCACAACGGGATTGAATATGGCGACATGGAGCTCATCTGCGAAGCCTATAACCTGATGAAGACCGGCCTCGGCTTCAGAGCAGAGCAGATGCACCAGGTCTTCGCCGAGTGGAATAAAGGAGAGCTTGACTCCTATTTGATCGAAATCACGCGCGACATCCTCGCGTTCAAGGATACCGACGGGCAGCCCCTCGTGGACAAAATCCTCGATACGGCAGGCCAGAAAGGCACTGGCAAGTGGACTGTCATATCTTCACAGGAGCTTGGTATCCCCATCACGCTGGTGGCTGAAGCGGTGTACGCGCGCTCTCTTTCCGCGTTGAAAGAAGACCGCGTCGTCGCGTCCAAAAAGCTCAAAGGACCCAAACCGGTAATTAAAGGAGACGCGAAGGAATTCACGGAAAGCATCCGCCAGGCGCTTTACGCGTCGAAGATTGTTTCCTACACGCAGGGCTACATGCTCACGCGTGCCGCAGCCAAGGAATACCAGTGGAACCTCAACTACGGAGGCATCGCCCTGATGTGGCGCGGCGGTTGCATCATCCGAAGCGTGTTCCTGGGTAAAATTAAGGACGCCTTCGACAAGAACCCCGGCCTTTCAAACCTTTTGCTCGATCCATTCTTTCGCAAGGCCATCCAAAGCTCGCATCGCGCCTGGCGCAACGTGGTCGCCGTCGCCGCGAAAAAAGGCATCCCCGTTCCGGCGTTCAGCACCGCGCTGGCATTTTACGATTCGTACCGGAGCGAACGATTGCCCGCCAACCTCCTTCAGGCGCAGCGCGATTTCTTCGGCGCACATATGTACGAACGCATCGACCAGCCGCGCGGCCAATTCTTCCACACCAATTGGACCGGGCACGGCGGCGACGTCGCGTCCGGCAGTTATACTGCTTGAATGTGCCGATCAGCTCTGCGGCGTAGTGTCGTCGCGCCAGATCCAGCTTGATTTGGCTGCTGCCGCCAGTACTTTCCTCACGTGCTAGTTACGGATTTACCCAACCAGGATCTAACCCGGAAACAGAACCCACTCGCGGAACTGCTCAACGGTGAACCAACGCAATCATTTTCACATCCCGATACCTTCCCGCGGCGACACATCGGACCAAGTCCAGAAGAAGCCGCGCAGATGCTGAAGCTGCTCGGCTACTCCAGTCTTGATGATTTGATCAACGAGGCGGTGCCAGCGCAAATCCGACTCAAGCGCCCGCTGCAGCTTCCCGCCGCGCGAAGTGAATCGGAGACGCTGGCAGCGCTGAAAGCGATCGCCGCCCAAAACCAGGTCTGCCGTTCCTACATCGGCATGGGATATTACGACAGCATCACTCCGGCAGTCATCCAACGGAACCTGCTCGAGAACCCTGGCTGGTACACCCAATATACCCCGTACCAAGCTGAGATTTCGCAGGGCCGATTGGAAGCCTTGCTCAATTTCCAAACCATGGTAACTGACCTGACGGGGCTGGAGGTCGCCAACGCGTCCCTGCTCGACGAAGCCACCGCCGCCGCCGAGGCCATGGCCATGTGTCACGGGCAAAAGGAACAGCGGAACGTTTTTTTCGTCTCCTCCGAATGCCATCCCCAGATGATCGACGTCGTGAGGACCCGGGCCGCACCTCTGGGCATCAGGGTGGAAGTCGGCGATTTCCGATCGTTTCGCTTCGACGAACAGACGTTCGGGGCATTGGTGCAGTACCCGACCACGTACGGCGAAATCCACGACTATTCAGCGTTCATCGAGCAGGCGCACGCGGCAGGTGCTCGGGTTGTCGTCGCGGCGGACTTGCTTAGTTTGACTCTGCTGCGGCCTCCGGGTGAGTTCGGCGCGGACGTCGCAGTCGGCAGCACGCAGCGGTTCGGTGTTCCGCTCGGTTACGGCGGGCCGCACGCGGCGTACATTGCCACGCGCGAGGCGTTCAAGCGGCAGATGCCGGGTCGTATTGTTGGAGTGTCGAAGGACTCGAGAGGACGTCCGGCTTTGCGGCTGGCGCTGCAGACTCGCGAACAACATATCCGCCGCGAAAAGGCCACGAGCAACATCTGCACCGCGCAAGCCTTGCTGGCGGACATCGCGTCGATGTACGCCTGTTATCACGGCCCGGAGGGCTTGAGGAAAATTGCCGAGCGTATCCATTTACTCACGGAATGTTTAGCGCGCGGGCTGCAGCGACTCGGCTTATCCACAGGGGAGGGGCCCTGGTTTGACACCGTACGCGTGGATCTTGGCGCGAAATCCTCCACGGAAATACTAAGACTGGCGGAAGCGCGCCGGATGAATTTCCGGGATGTAGACGCGCACACAGTCGGAATTTCGCTCGACGAGACCACCACGGATAAGGATGTGCTCGACATCGTCCGCATCTTCAGCAACCAGGTTTCTTTCACAATGACGGAACTGGCCGCAGAGGTTGACACGGCCTATCCTGCTCCATTCGCCCGCGCCAGCGGCTATCTAACCCATCCTGTTTTCAATCGGTACCACTCAGAAACAGAAATGCTCCGCTACCTCAAGCGGCTGGAATCGCGTGATCTGTCGCTGACGACTTCCATGATTCCGCTTGGTTCGTGCACCATGAAGCTAAACGCGGCCGTCGAGATGCTGCCGGTGTCCTGGCCGGAGTTCGGCCGGCTCCATCCCTTTGCGCCGCTCCGCCAGACGCGCGGCTACCAGGCCTTGTTTCAGCAACTGGAAGATTGGCTGGCTGAGATCACCGGGTTCGCCGGCATTTCCTTGCAGCCCAACGCCGGCTCCCAGGGCGAATTGGCGGGACTCTTGGTCATCCGGGCATACCACGCCAGCCGCGGCCAGCAGCAGCGAAATCTCTGCTTGATTCCGACTTCGGCACACGGCACCAACCCCGCGAGCGCAGTGATGGCCGGATTGAAAGTCATGCCGGTCGCCTGCGATGCCCAGGGCAACATTGACGTCGCCGACCTGCGTGCGAAGGCTGAGGCGCACCGAAACGAACTGGCGGCCTTAATGGTGACGTACCCTTCGACGCATGGAGTATTCGAGGAATCCATTCAGGAGATTTGCAAAATCCTCCACGCCAATGGCGGCCAGGTCTATTTGGACGGAGCGAACCTCAACGCGATGGTCGGCTTATGCCGCGCGTGCGACCTCGGCGCAGACGTCGGCCACTTGAACCTGCACAAGACCTTCTGCATCCCGCACGGCGGCGGTGGCCCGGGCATGGGGCCAATCGGCGTTGCGGAACACCTGGTCGAATTCCTTCCGGGTCACTCCGTTGTCAACCTCGGGGGCGAGAATCCAGTCGGCGCGGTTTCCGCCACCCCCTGGGGCAGCGCCAGCATTCTGCCAATCTCGTGGGTCTATATCGCGGCGATGGGTGGCGCCGGTCTGACCGAGGCGTCAAAATACGCCATCCTCAATGCCAATTATGTGGCCCGGCGGCTCCAGGATTTCTTTCCACTACTTTTTCGCGGCCACGGCAATTTGGTCGCCCACGAGTGCATCCTCGACCTCCGACAATTCCGGAGCGTCACCGTCGAGGATGTCGCCAAGCGGCTAATGGATTATGGTTTTCATGCGCCGACGATTTCCTGGCCGGTGCCAGGCACTATGATGGTTGAACCAACGGAAAGCGAGAGCCGGGAAGAGTTGGATCGGTTCTGCGACGCGCTCATCGCCATTCACGGCGAGATTCAGGAAATTGAATCCGGCCAGGCGGACAAGCAAAATAATCTGCTCAAGAACGCGCCGCACACTGCCGACATGCTGGCGCTCGAACTGTGGAACCATCCATATTCTCGCGAGCGGGCGTGCTTCCCCGCGAAATGGTCGCGCGATCACAAGTTCTGGCCCGCCGTCGGCCGCATAGACAATGTCTTCGGCGATCGGAATCTCGTGTGCTCGTGCGCGGGGATGGAAGACTTTGCCTCATGAAAATCACCGATGCCTTGTTTGCCGAGCATGTGGTTTTCCACAACATGTTCGACCATGTCGAGGCTGTCGCGTCCCGATTGAAGACGCTGGCTGAGATAAAGTGCCTGGCGGCGACAGTAGAGATCTTGCTGCGAGGACACTCCCAGACGGAGGACAAATTATTCATCGGGCCTCTGGAGCACTGTTTTGAGCAGATCGGCCAGCGGGAGACTTTTCACGGGGAACATCAGAAGATTGAAAGAGACCTGGAACTCATCCGGAAGGCGAAGCGACTCAAGCCCGCCCGGGCCTTGCTGCTTTCGGTGGTTGTCGCTTCGCGGAAGCACTTTGATAAAGAGGAGCGAATTGTTTTTCCCATGGCCGAGCAGGTCCTCAACAGCAAAACGTTGACAGACCTCGGGCGTTCCTGGAAGGAACAGCGGCAGCTTCCCACTCTCTGAAGGGCCGCGGCATCGCCGAACTCGCGATTCACCTTTGGTTCCAGTTCCCCAGGCGGCGCAGTCAAGACATCCGTCGCGCGATTCACGCAGTTGTGGCGCGAGGCCCTTCTTCCGGCCGAGAGCACTTCACGCGCAAGGCCGTCCGCACGGCCGTGACCAGCGCCGCCACGCGAACAGGGAGTGGAAAATCCGACGGCGCCTCCATGGTGTACGACTGCCGCGTTTTGTGAGTTAGTAAAAAAAACGATTCCGGCCAATCAGGTCGCGAACGCGGGTCCACGCTGGGGCGAATGATCCCGTTCTGAGCGGGCCGGCCTTCGATCAATTCCGAAGGATCGATGGGACAGACTTCCTTCACGCGATCGACTATCGCTTCCGCCAAAGACGGCTGGTTGTCCGGATTCAGCTCATAGGTATAAAAGCCGTGCGACTCCCAATCCTCGTGCAGGCATAGACACAGATCGAAAAGCGGCTGCCCTTTCAACCAGCCGATGTGGGCTACGGTCTCAGCCGCCTGCGGCTGGAGATATTGGCGATTTAGATCGGTTCCTTCGTCATTCTCTCGCCGGTTCAGCGCCATCCCCGTCGGATTCAGGCACGGGCAGAGCCACAGGCTCGCGTTCGACGGCCAGTCGTTCTCCTCCAGCAATTGGCGCACGGCCACTGGTCCAGCAGGTTCGTCGCCATGAATTCCTGCAGAAATGTAAATACGGAAGCTGTTCTTGCTCTCTGGTGATCCGGCCTCAAGTGACCTTCTCGCCGTCGCGGCGGCATGCGGGCCGCGATCTGTGAAGCGAGTGAGGGCGAGCAGGCTGGGCTTCGGAGCGGACGAAATTTGTTCGACGCTCCAGCCATGGGCCCGGGCGGCATCAACACAATCCTTGAGCACGGCCTCGATTTCAATCCCGGTGCCGAAGTAGCCGTTGATGTTCCTGCCCAACCGTTGCACAGGCGACCGCACGGAGCCCTATCAACGCCCCTACGGCCCTGCGTCGGGGCGCTCGCCCGCGAGATCGCGTGGCGGCAGCACTGGCAGGACGATGTCGCACTTTTGCTCGTCGAATTTGAGCACCAATTGGACTCCGGAGAGCTTGTTTATGCTGCAAAAGTCGATCGCCGCCGTGGAGCTTACAAAATCCATGGCCTCCTTACTGGCGCGCGTCCAGGAACCTACGTCCTTGAAATACAGGCCCGTTTCTTTTTGTTGAAGCAGTATTCGCATTCGCTGCTGGATCCCTGCATTGCCTGCTTTTCCGCCCTGTGCTCTGGCTGCAGCAAGTCGGCGGGGATGGCCACAGGCAGACTGGGTTAACAGGCTTAAATTTAGCGGAATACTGGAAGTTGGCAACTGAAAACAATGCCGCGACAGGGTATCCGCAGGATATTTCGAGCGCGCCCGAATTGGCCCCCGGGGACCCCTCTCGCTGCGCGGCTCAGCGGACAATCATGCCCAAAATACTCTGCCGAGACACAGGCCCGTAAGAACGGCTGTCGGCGGAGTTTTTGCGGTTATCCCCCAGGACGAAGAATTGGTCCTTGCCCAAAGTGATCGAACATTCGTTGCCACGAGAATACGGAAAAGTCGGCGTGCCGCGCGCGAGGTATGGCTCTTCCAATTGCTTCCCATTCACATACACCTTGCCGTCTTTCAAGCAGATTTCGTCGCCTGACGTACCGATGATTCGCTTGACGGCATACCCCTTGTCGATTGGGTCGCGCAGCACCACGACATCGTTCCGGTTCGGCGAGTGGAAATAATAAACCCACCGGTTCAGAACGTATTGCTGGGAGTCATACAGCGTTGGCACCATGCTCACGCCGACTACTTGCACTGTCTGCAGGACAAAATGACTGATGACGAAATAGCTGCCCATGGCCAGCGCTGCCACGGAGAGGCACTGGTAAATCTGCTGAAGAAATGAAGGGGTGTGTGCTCGCTGCTTGCCTACTGGCGAGAGCAGCTCATGATCTGCAGCGTCAGTCATCGATCCTAAGCTCATCACTTGCCCCAATTATCGTCAGAATTTTTCGCTGAAACAACTTGGGGGAAATACGGATTGTGATCCCGGGTCAAGTACGGATGCGCCCCCGGTGCGGCACCGCGATGTGATACCACGATGCGCGCTTAATTGGGCGGTCCGTCTGCGAATTGGTCGTGATCGTTCAGGTCACGGCGAAGCCGCTTCAACTCTGATTTAAGCTGCCGGACCGTTCGTGCGTACTCGGGCGACGCATAAACGTTGTTGAGCTCATGCGGATCTTTGGCCAGGTCGAACAATTCCCATTGGTTGAGGCGATGGAAAAATATCAGCTTATAACGCTCGGTGCGCACGCCGTAGTGCTGTTGGACCTGATGGTCGCCGGGATAATGGTAATAGCGATAGTACATCGACGTGCGCCAAACCTTTGGCGGCTTGCCATTGAGGATTGGCGCGAAACTGCGGCCCTGCATTTCCGCGGGAATTGGCAAACCGGCGTATTCAAGAAACGTCGGCGCGAAATCGACGTTCAGAATCATCCGGTCGCTTACCGTGTGTGCTTTGATCTTGCCCGGATACCGAATCAGGAACAGCATTCGCAAGGATTCCTCGTACATGAATCGCTTGTCGAACCAATCATGGTCACCCAGGAAAAAACCCTGATGGGAGGTGTAGATGACGATTGTATTGTCCGTGAGACCTTCCTGGTCGAGATAGGCGAGCAAGCGACCGACGTTATCATCCACCGATGCGACGCAGCGCAGATAGTCCTTGATGTAGCGTTGGTACTTCCATCGCTTTAGCGCCTGGCCCTCCAGTTTCTGCGTTTGGCTGTGGTTAGTTACCTCCATCGTCAGATCCACGGTTTGGTTCCACCTCGCTCGCTCCATTCCTTTCAGTTCGGCAGGCGGGCGAATCTTCAAATCATTCCTCGTCAGGTTCTTGTCGATGCGCATCGTTGCCTCCGCGGCGGCTGCGGAACGGGTCTGATAATCATCGTTGAAAGTATCGGGTTCGGGCAGGTCAACGTCTTCAAACAGGTGAGCGTGCTTCGCATCCGGCTCCCATGGCCGATGCGGCGCTTTGTGATGGCACATCAGGAAGAACGGCTTGTCCTTCGGCCGTTTCTTTAAGAATTCGATGGACAGATCCGTAATACTGTCCGTTACGTAGCCCGGAATCTTTTTCCGCTGACCCAGCTCGATGTACTCCGGATCGTGATAGACTCCCTGGCCGGGCAGTATGTTCCAGTAATCGAAACCGGTGGGATCGCTCGTCAAATGCCATTTCCCAATCATGCCGGTGTGATAGCCGGCCGCTTGCAACATTTTGGCCACCGTGGGCTGGCTGCCGTCGAACCGGTTAAACACAGTGACGCCGTTGATGTGGCTGTACTTGCCTGTCAAAATCGCCGCGCGGCTGGGCGTACAAATCGAGTTGACGGCAAAGCAGTTGCGAAAGCGCATTCCTTCGTTGGCTAATCGGTCGAGGTTGGGCGTCGTGTTGATCCGGCTGCCGTAACAGCTCAGCGCGTGCGCGGCGTGATCATCCGCCATGATAAACAGGATGTTCGGGCGGTTGGGAACGGTGCTAGCCGACGCAGTACCCTCTGGACTTAAGAGAAGTCCGACGGCCAGGATCGGCGCAGGCAGATTACGAATCACCCCGCGGACGGCCTGGCAAGCCACACTACGACCTAAACTATGCGGGTTGGTTCGCAAGGGCTTCGGTTCTGAACGAGTAATGTTTTTGACCGAGGAGGGAAGCTTTGGCAAGTGCGATTGCGGGCGGCCAAGTTAATCGGCGTCAGAAATCAGAAAAAAGACGTTTTTGTGGCAGCCTTTCGCTACTATCCGGCAAGCATGATGCGAAGGACTACACCTGAAACAGTTTCGAGCCAGGGTAGCAAGCCCTCGGCGACAAGCTCCGCGGCGCTGCGTTTCAACCGTCACGAGCTGGCGGGAGCGTTTGGCGATTTGGGCACTGACCTACCGCTCATCGTCGGCATGATCATCGCTGCCGGACTCGACGCAGCCAGCGTGCTGGTGATGTTCGGGTTGATGCAGATTCTCACGGGCGTTGTATATCGGATGCCCATGCCGGTGCAGCCATTGAAGGCCGTCGCCGTGTTGGTCATTACGCAAAAGCTCGCGCCCAACGTCATCTACGGAGCGGGGCTGGGCATCGGCGTGGTGATGCTGGTATTGGCGCTCACCGGCTTGCTGCAATGGCTCGCGCGCGTCGTCCCCAAATGCGTGGTGCGGGGCATTCAATTCGGGCTGGGTGTGCAACTGGTGACGCTGGCACTCAAGGATTATGTGCGCGCCGAGGGCGGCTGGGGTTACGCGCTGGCGGGCGCGGCGTTCGTGCTTGCCCTGGCGTTGGCGGGAAATCGCCGCCTGCCGGCGGCGCTGGCGGTCCTTGGACTCGGATTGGGCTACGCGCTAGTGTTTCACATGGATAAATTCAGCGGCGCCACAGCGTTCGGATTCCACCTGCCGCAACCGCGTGTGCCGACGCGGGCGGACGTGTGGACGGGATTTCTGGTGCTAGCCCTGCCGCAAATCCCGCTCTCACTTGGCAATTCGATCCTTGCGACCAGGCAAGTGGCTTTGGACTTTTTCCCGGAACGCCCGCTCACTGTGCAGCGCATCGGACTGACCTACAGTTTGATGAACCTGCTCAATCCGTTCCTGAGCGGCGTTCCGGTCTGCCACGGTTCAGGTGGGATGGCGGGACATTACGCGTTCGGCGGACGCACGGGCGGGTCGGTCGTGATTTACGGCACGTGCTTTGTTTTGTCCGGGTTGTTCGCCAGCGGCGGCTTTGCGCAGTTCAGCTATTTGTTTCCGCTGCCAATGCTGGGCGTGCTGCTGGTGTTCGAGGGTTGGACGATGTTGACATTACTGCGTGACAGGGCGGGCGCGAAGAGCGAATTCATGATTGCGGTGCTGGTGGGATTGATGGCGGGCGGTCTGCCGTATGGCTATGTGGTGGGGTTGCTCGTCGGCACAGCGCTGTACTACTTGACGCGCGGCGGAAAGTTGCGGCTGGGCCATGAGTGAAATGCCCGTCGAAGCTCGCTGGCTGCTGCCGCGTTCATCGCGGTTCAGTTGGGCCCGCCTGTCGTTTGGGCGGGCGTCATCTGCGCATCGCGCGCATTGCTCTTCTGTCGCTAGCGCAGTGCGCCAGCTTTTGGCTTGAGATTGACTTCGAAAAGCTTCGGCCAGTGCTTGCCCGTGAGGAACAGACGCCCGGTCGCCGCATCGTAGGCGATGCCATTGAGCACATCCGTCGTGGCATCGTATTCACTCCGGGGCAAGAGGCCAGTGCAATCGATCAGGCCAAGAAGATCGCCATCCGTCGGATTAATGCGAGCGATGACATCGGTTCCCCAGATGTTGGCGAAAATCTCCTCCTTCACATACTCCAATTCATTCAACCGGATTATCGGGTGACCGTTGGACCTGACGCTGATTGTGCGCGTGACTGCGAAGGATTTCGGGTCAAGAAATCGCAGGCGCTCGGTTCCATCGCTGATGATGAGCGATTGCCCGTCCGTCGTCAGCCCCCAGCCTTCGCCGGGGTAGGTGAACTCCCTTTCTTTGCGAAATGTTCCGAGGTCGTAAACGAAGCATTTGCCGTCCTGCCAGGTCAGTTGAAAAATGTTGCTGCCGCAAACGGCCAGTCCCTCGGCAAAATATTCCTGAGGTACGTCGATTTGACGTAGCACACGTCCGCTTGACAGTTCCACTTTGCGCAATGATGAGCGGCCCTTCAGACCGGTGCTTTCGAGCAGGAATCCGTCGTGAAAAACCAACCCCTGGGTAAACGCGCCGCGATCGTGCGGCCACACATGGACAACCTCGCACGCATACATTTGCAGAACGGGCGGCCGGGCGTTGGTCGTCGTTGAGGTTGCGTTCGTCCGCACGCCGGTCCCGTTGGAGGAAACACCGGCGTTCACCCTTGGGGATGCCGCCGGGCTTGCGGCCCACCCGCGATTCGAGAAGGGCAACATCAAAGCGCAGGCCGCAACACAGTGGACACCGGAGCCAGTCGCAATGTTCCTAACCGCCACAAGGGCTCGCTCAGTTAAATGGGTGGCAACACGCGTCGAACTCTCGGCATCCCACGGGCCTGGTTGAGATTGAGGCCGGTGAGCGCAACGCTCACGCGGGCCAACCTTTCCGCGGAGCCCGCTGCAGCCACTGATTGACTTCCTTCAAGTTTGTGACCGCCATTTCCGGACCGTTCCACTCGAGCTTCTTTCCCGCACCGGCCCGCTGGGCGAGATTTCCCAGCAGGGTAAACTCGGTCAGACGCGCGCCATAATCGAAACTGGCCGCGGTTTCCTTCCGCCCCTCGCGCACCGCGTCCAGGAAATCGTTCATAATGTTTTCGCCTTTCGGCCGCGTCAACGTGCGTGGAACTTTACTTTGGACTTCGTTCATCTTCTCAAATGGAAGGATGTGGAACTTGTTACCGTAAGTGGCTGTGTAGAGAATGCCTTTCTCGCCGACGTACAACGTGCCGCTGTCCGGCTTGTCGATTTCCTCGTCGGGATATTGTTTGAGCAGTTCACGCAGAAGGGGAGGAAAATTGCGGTCATCGCCCTTCGCCGCGTGCAGCCCTCCGCTGGCACTCCCCTTGGCGTCTTTCCTGAGCCCTTCGTACCAATAAGCCTTCAGCGCGGGCATGCCGGCCCGGGCGGGAACGTCGAATCGGATCCGGCCGCCGAGCGGGTAGCGTTCGTCGCTGCCGCCGCGGCTCTCCTCGGCCTCGACGCTGGTCGGATACTCGACCTTTAGCGCCCAATATACGCCGTCCAGCACGTGGCAGCCCATGTTTCCAAGCGAGCCGTTTCCGAAGTCATACCAGCCGTGCCATTCGTGCGGGTGGAGGTCGGTGTGATAGTCACGCTGCGGAGCGGGACCGATCCACTCATCCCAGTGCATCCCGGCGGGGACAGGTTTGGAAGGCGGGCGCGGGCCTTCGCCGCCGTTGGCGCGGTCGGTCCAGCTATGTGTTTCGGTAATATTACCAACGACGCCGCTCCAGACGAACTCGCACAGGCGATGATACCCGTCCATGCAATGGCCCTGGTTGCCCATCTGGGCCGGCGCTTTGGATTTGCGGGCCAGTTCACGCAATCTACGCGCCTCGGCAATGTCATGGGTCAACGGTTTCTCGCAATAGACTCCCTTGTCCAGTTCCATTGCCAGGATCGACGCCGGGGCGTGGTGATGATTCGGAGTTGCGATTATGACCGCATCGAGCTGTTTGCCAATCTTGTCGAACATCCGGCGGTAATCAGTGAACACCTGGACTTTTTCCGGGTCCACGTCGTGCTCCTTCAAATATCGTTGCACCTTTGCTTGCGCTTTTTCATCAGGGTCTACGATCGCCATGACGTTTTCTTTTGCCTGCGTGACGATCCAATCCAGGTGGTTCATCGCGCGGCCCCCGCAGCCGATGTGCGCGCAATTAAGTTTGTTGCCCGCACCGGCCGCGCGAAGGAGATTGGGTCCGACCAGCGGGGCCGCGGAAAGAGCACCTGCGGCCAGGGCGGAATGTTTAAGAAAGCGACGACGACTGAATGTGACGTTCATAATGTAGATGGCGGAGATGATCTACTGCTGCGTTTCTCCTGGCGCAATGCGAATTATGAGTGCCCTGCCGTCAGAGCGTCCCCAAATCACTGTCTTCGTTGAAGCTTGTGGCCGTATCGGCGTTTGAATCGGAAACATGAGGCAAACTCCGTTTTTCCCTCGTCGTTTTCCCAAACCTCATCGTAGCGAGCCGCGCGCGGTTGCGCGCGCAAGGACTGTTGCCGATGGATATTTCCCTTCTCGTCCGAGTCCAGCTCCACCCACTTCGGTTTCTGAAGCGGACTCAATCGATTCGATAAAATGACCAGAATTTTTCGCTTCATAGTGAAAGTGTCTCGTTCCCGGATTAATGAGCCTTCACAAGCTTTTGCGCCGATTGCCGGACGGCCTGGCAGAGCTCACGCGGCTTTCGCACGACCGCGTTGCCTCCCCAACTCAGCACCCAGCGCTCCACTTCCGCCAGGCTGGACAGCTTCAGCCGCAGTTCTAATCCTCCGTTCTTCAAGTTCCGCAGCCGCTGCGAATCGTGCCATTTCTTTTCACGAATGTAGTCGGCAACGTGTTCGTTAAAACGTATTACCACCTCGTGCTCGCGCTGGCCGGAATGGACGCCGAAGCTGTCGCGTAACCTTTGTTCGAGAGAAAAGTCTTGTGGGCGCGAAAAGATTTTGCCGGTCCGGCGGACGTCTTTGATGCGAACAGGCGCGAAGGTTCGAATGTCCTTGCGCAAGTGGTCGAAAGCGAACAAGAACCATTCGCCATTGATATTGGCCAGGTGGTACGGATCGATAAGGCGCTGCTCGGTCATCTTCTGGGCCGGCTTGCGATAGGTCAGCTCAAGCTGCTGGCGCGCCGCAGTGGCCTTGGCCAGTGCCTCGAAGATTCCCAGGTTCAGGATTGGCTCCGCTCGCGTGCGAAACGAAATCGTCTGCTCGATCTCCGCCATGTTGAGCGAGATGGTGTTGGGCAGCGTTTGCTCCATTTTCCGGATCGCGCTGAGCAACGGCTTTTCGAAGCTCGTGCCGCGGTATTGTTGGAGCGCTTTCTCCGCGACCACCAACGCGAACAGCTCGCCTTCAGTTATTTGGACGGTCGGGAATGCATTCACCGCCTCGGTGTAATAGTAGCCGAAGCGGTGCGGATCCCATTGGAGCGGAAGTTGAAGCCGGTCGCGCATGAACTCCAAATCGCGATGAACGGATTTGGCGCTGACCTCGAGTGTGGTTGCCAAACTGGCTGCGGTCGGGTAATTCCCTTCTTGAATCGCCTGGTGAATCCGCAACATCCGCTCCAGAGGAGGGCGGGTGTGTAACTGCTCAACCATGGGCTAACGCCGCTCGAACGCGTCAGACCAGTTTCGCCAGCAATTCGTCGTTGGTCTTGTGCTTCTTCAACGCGGCGATGAGCGTTTCCATCGCTTCCACCGGATTCAAATCCACCATCGTGCGGCGCAGTTTGCGCACCGCTTCAATTTGGTTCTTAGGAAAGAGTTTTTCCTCTTTGCGCGTTCCGCTTTTCGGAATGTCAATCGACGGGAACAAGCGCCGATCTGAGAGCTTCCGGTCCAAAATCAACTCCATATTGCCGGTGCCTTTGAATTCCTGGAAGATTAGTTCATCCATTCGCGAACCGGTATCCACCAGCGCCGTCGCTAGAATGGTCAACGAACCGCCTTCCTCGATCTTGCGGGCGGAGGCGAACATTTTGCGGGGGATTTCCAGCGCGCGGGCATCGACACCGCCGGTCATCGTCCGGCCGCTGCCGCCATGCACGCTGTTATACGCGCGCGCCACGCGGGTAATGGAATCGAGCAGAACGAACACATCCTTCCCGGCCTCCACCATGCGCCGGCAACGTTCAATCATGAACCGTGACAGCCGCACGTGCGTTTCCAGGTCTTGGTCGTTAGAGGACGCGACCACTTCAGCTTTGACCGAGCGCTGGAAATCGGTGACTTCCTCAGGCCGCTCGTCAATCAGCAGCACCATGACATGGACTTCGGGGTGGTTTTCTGTCACCGCATTGGCGATCTGTTTGAGGATGGTCGTTTTGCCGGTGCGCGGCGGCGCCACAATCAACCCGCGGGTGCCTTTTCCCAGCGGCGTCACCATGTCGATGACCCGGGTTTCGATCAGGTCGGGGGTGGTTTCCAGCCGAAACTTTTCGATCGGGTCAATCGTTGTCAGGTTCTCAAATCGCACTGATTTGGTGTAGTCCTCGAAACTCATGCCGTTGACTTGCTCGACGGCTTTCAATTGCGGGCTGTTGCCGCGGTGAGGCGGCTGAGTCGGCCCAGCCACCAGGGCGCCTTCGCGCAGGAAGCTGCGTTTGATGGTGTCCGGCGTAACGAAAATATCTGTCGGTTTGGGATGAAAGTGGTTCAGTGCTGTGCGCAGAAAGCCGAATCCTTTTTCCGAAATCTCCAAATAGCCGGACCCGCTGTCTGCAACGGTCGTCCCGCTAGCGTTGTGGTCGTGCTTGGTGGCTGTGCTCATGTGTGTGATGGCTCTTTCAGGGAATCGCATGGGGTTTTTGCCACCCGTTCCCAGAGGGGACAATCGCGTCCTGATCTTTCTTAACCTATGCTGCCGATTTAACTTGTTTGACTGAATAACGATTTCTCTCGAGTTTCTCGAAGGTTTACGAGAATTCATCCCCGAAAAACCACGTATGAACTTTGAATTTTTGGGAAGCCGCTGTGATAGTTCCGTGAACCCAATTGACCATCTCCAGCCAACAGACCTTCGATACGCCCTATAATTAACCGGTAAACCGGACGAGCGCAACCCTTTTTTCGCGCCTTTTTTTTGCCCTGAAACTGCGTCCGGCTGGGGTGGGGGAGGGGAGGAGGTTTCCTTTACTTTCCAGCGATCCTAACGCAATTTACCGCTACATGATGCAATTAGGGACGCATTCATTGCTGGCAGCATTATTGGTCTTTCTAAGCGGAACTTCAGTCTCCCGCGGGGACAAGGCCGCTGGACCACCGGACTTCCAGGAGGTTTATGATTTGATCAGCTCCCATCTCCCCGAGTCGAACCGGGCACAACTGGACCGCGCGGCCGTAAACTCGCTCGTAACCGCATTATCGCCAAAGGTAATGCTCGTCGGTGGCGAGCCGGAGCCGGCTTCTAACGGACTGTTGCTCAGTCGAGTCAGTCTCTTCGATGGAGAGATTGCTTATTTTCGCGTCGCGCGAGTCGAGAGCGGGTTGGCTGAGGCGTTGCGCAAATTGTGCGAGAGCATGGCCGCGACGAACAAGCTCAAAGGTATCGTTCTGGATCTGCGCTACGCCAGCGGCGAAGATCACGCGGAGGCCGCGGCCGTTGCCGATCTGTTCCTTACAAAAGAGCGGCCGCTGCTGAGCTGGGGCACGGTCGCGGTTAAGTCGAAACAAAAAACCGACGCGCTGTCGTGGCCGGTTGCCGCGCTGGTAAACATCCAAACCGCACGCGCGGCCGAGTCCTTGGCGGCCGTGCTACGCGAAACGGGCGCGGGCCTGTTGCTGGGAAGCCGAACGGCGGGCCAGGCCATGATGGCTCAGGAATTTCCGCTGAAGAACGGCCAAAAGTTACGGATCGCTACGGCTCCCATATTGGTAGGGCAGGGCACGGCTTTGACCATCGAGGGAGTCAAACCCGACATCTCGGTTCAAGTCAGTCCGGAGGACGAGCGCGCCTACTATGCCGATTCCTTCAGGTCAGTGACGAACACGAACCAGCCTACTGCCGCCGGCTCAACCTCGGCCAATCCCGACAACGGCACCAACCGCGCCCGACGCACTCGGCTCAACGAAAGCGAACTGGTTCGCGAGCATCGGGAAGGAACTCTGCTCGATTCAGAGCGCCCTCCGCGCAGGGACCGCGAGGCGGACGAAGCCGTCGTGCTTGACCCGACGCTGGCGCGAGCGTTGGACCTGCTGAAAGGATTGGCCGTGGTTCGGCCGTCCCGCTCCTGATATCCTTTGACGATGCCGCCCGGGCCACCCAAGTTCAGCCAGCCAACGCAGAGATGAAAACGATCCTTTTCGTTTGTACGGGCAACGTGTGCCGCAGCCCCATGGCGGAGGGGATCCTGCGATATGCAGCCCAGAACTGCGGGGACTACCGCGTTATGTCGGCCGGGCTGGGAGCAAGCGAGGGTCAACCGCCCAGTCCCAACGCCGTGCAGGCGGTCCGCGAGCTGGGGATCGATATCTCAAACCAGCGCAGCCGGCCGCTGACCGCCGATCTGGTGCACCAGGCTGATTACATCTTCGGCATGACGCACAGCCACATCGACACCGTCAGCTTGCTCTTTCCTCAGGCCGCCGAAAAAACCTTCCTGCTGCGCGAATTCGACGAGACGCTCGACTATTTTGAGAAGGACATCAGCGACCCGATCGGCGGATCTTATGACGTGTATGTCAACTGTCGGGACCAGATCGAGCAAGGTATAGCGGCGATGCTGCGGTTTCTGAATCAGACTGAAGTGGCAGCGGCCAACAAGACCGCCACCGTCGGGCTGGGGGCGGACCATGGCGGCTTTGAGTTGAAGGAGGCGATAAAACGACACCTCGAGCAGCGGGGCGTCAGCGTCGCGGATTTTGGCGCCAATTCCAATGAACCGACCGATTATCCGGATTTCGCCCAGGCCGTGGCCCGCAGCGTCGCGGAACGCCGGACGGAGTTTGGAGTTTTGATTTGCACCACGGGCGTGGGCATGAGTATCACCGCCAATAAATTCCCGGGCGTCCGCGCCGCGCTCGTGGGCGACGAGCAGACGGCCGCACTGGCCCGCCGTCACAACAACGCCAATGTCTTGTGCCTGGCGGGACAAAACACGGCCCCGGAAGACGCCCGCAGAATTGTCGATGCCTTCCTCGCGGCGAGCTTCGAGGGCGGGCGCCACGAACGCCGCATCCATAAGATGGAAACCCGAACTGTCCGACCGGAATTGGGCCTGCGCTTCGTCGATCCTCAAATCGCTGATGTGCTGGAGCGTGAGCGTCAAAGGCAGCAGGAAAACATCGAGCTCATCGCGAGCGAAAACTTCACCAGCCCCGCCGTGATGGAAGCGCAGGGCTCGGTCCTGACCAACAAATACGCTGAGGGTTATCCAAAACGGCGCTGGTACGGTGGCTGCGAACACGTCGACGTGGCGGAGCAACTCGCTATCGATCGGGCGAAGAAGCTTTTCGGCGCCGAACATGCCAATGTGCAGCCGCACTCCGGCAGCGGCGCCAACATGGCGGTCTATTTCGCGTTCCTAAAGCCGGGCGACAAAATGCTGACCATGGATCTGTCGCATGGCGGCCATTTGACCCACGGCAACAAGGCGAATTTCTCCGGCAGGTTTTTTGATATCGTCCATTACGGGGTCAGGAAAGAGGACGAATGCATCGATTACGAACAATTGTCCCGACTAGCCCACAGTCATAAACCGCGGATGATTACCGTGGGAGCCAGCGCTTATCCGCGCATCATCGATTTCGAACGCCTGGGAAGGATTGCCCGTGAAGTCGGCGCATTCCTTCTGGCCGACATCGCCCATATCGCAGGTTTGGTCGCCACCGGACTACATCCGAGCCCCATGGCCCATGCGGATTTCGTCACTACGACAACCCACAAGACATTGCGCGGACCGCGCGGCGGTCTGATTCTGTGCAGGGAAAAATTCGCCAAAGAAATCGATTCTCAGACGTTTCCGGGCATCCAGGGTGGCCCGCTCATGCATGTGATCGCCGCCAAAGCGGTTTGTTTTCATGAGGCAATGCAGCCTTCCTTCCGGAATTACCAGGAGCAGATTGTGCGGAATGCGCAGGCACTGGCCGAAGGCATGAGACAAAATGGCTTCCGTCTTGTCAGCGGCGGGACGGACAATCATCTAATGCTGGTTGATGTGGGCGGTCGTGGCCTCACCGGCAAGGAGTGTCAGGCGGCCTTGGACGAGGCCGGCATCACTGTCAACAAGAATACTATTCCGTTCGAGACCCGCTCCCCCTTCCAGGCCAGCGGAATTCGTTTGGGCACGCCTGCCGTGACGACGCGCGGAATGAAAGAGCCGGAAATGGCGGCGATTGCGGACATGATCGCCGAAGCGCTGCTCGATCTCAAAAACCTTGACACGCGCGGCAAAGTGCGCCAACGTGTGCGAGAACTCACTGCAAGATTTCCCTTGCCTTATTGAGGGTTAAGAGAGACACTACAGCACGCTCCCGGTTGGTGCTGCTATTCCAATTTGAATTGATCATCCCGGTGATCGTCCAAGCAGGAACGAGCCTGACCGAACAAGCCCGTGAAGTTCTTACCATACATAACAACATAAACCTTATTTGACCCGGATTTGACCTATGCCAAGAGCCATCAGGAAGCCCAAAGCCAAGGGCCCTCGACCCGACGGGCAAACCAACGGCCCGGTAACCGAAGACGGCTCCACTGCAACAGCCGTCGCTGATCTGCCGCCGGAGGAACTCGGCGCCCAGTCGCCGCCCGCCGAACCTGCCGAAACGGCTGAAAAGCCGGAGCCCAGGGCCAAGGCCGACAAAGATCAGGCTGACAAAGACCACATCGCCACCTCGCTCAACATCGCCAAGCTCCAGGGGATGTCGATGTCCGAACTGAACCAGATGGCACGCGAGATCGGTGTCGAGAATTTCGGCACGATGCGAAAACACGAGGTCATTTTCCACATCCTGCAAAAGAACGCCGAGCGGGCCGGCGTGCTCTTTTCCGAAGGCGTCCTCGAGGTGCTGCCAGAAGGCTTTGGTTTTCTGCGCTCGCAAAGCTTTAATTATCTGCCGTGTCCGGAGGACATCTACGTCTCTCCCTCACAAATTCGCCGGTTCGACCTGCAGACGGGCAACCTCATCGCCGGCCAGATCCGGCCGCCGAAGGAGAAAGAGCGCTTCTTCGCCTTGCTCAAGGTCGAGGGCGTGGACCAGGAGGACCCCGATAAGGCCAAGGACAAGACTCACTTTGACAACCTGACGCCGCTCTTTCCCAACAAGCGGTTCATCCTCGAAACTGCCGCCGATGAACTCTCAACCCGCGTGCTCGATTTGGTCTGCCCGATCGGCAAAGGCACGCGAGGCTTGATCGTCGCACCGCCCCGCACTGGCAAGACCATCCTGATGCAAAAGCTGGCTAACGCCATCCTCAAGAACAATCCCGAGGCCTACCTGTTCATCCTGCTCATCGACGAGCGGCCTGAGGAAGTCACCGACATGGAACGCTCCTGCCGTGGTGCCGAGGTCATTAGCTCGACCTTCGACGAACCCCCCGAACGGCACGTTCAGGTCGCCGAAATGGTCATCGAAAAGGCCAAACGCATGATCGAGCATAAACGGGATGTCGTCATTCTGCTCGATTCAATCACGCGCCTGGCCCGTGCGTACAACACGGTTCAGCCCCACTCAGGGAAAATTCTCTCCGGCGGCGTGGATGCCAATGCCCTACACAAGCCCAAGCGCTTCTTCGGCGCAGCCCGCAACATCGAGGAAGGCGGCTCTCTAAGCATCATCGCGACTGCCCTGGTCGATACCGGCTCGCGCATGGACGAAGTCATTTTTGAAGAGTTCAAGGGCACAGGCAACATGGAGGTAAACCTGGATCGCGCGCTGGTGGACCGCCGGATTTTCCCTTCGATTAACATCGAGCGCTCCGGCACACGCAAAGAGGAACTGCTTTATCACCCGGACGAGTATAACAAAGTGGTTATCTTGCGGCGCGCTCTCACCGGAGTACCCCCGGTCGAGGCCATGGAACTGGTCTTGAACAAGCTCAAAAAGACCGGCAGCAATATCGAGTTCCTGCTCTCGATGAGCGTGGGGTAACCCGCGTCCGCCGCTCCGTCAACGCGCGGTCCATTCCAGCAACTGCTGTTGCGCCAGTAAACTCTCGCGCAATTTCCGGTACTCCACTCGCTGCACCGGTTGGTTTGCATCAATCGCCAGCGCTGCGGCGGTGGCGGCCGACTGGCCGAGGACCATGAACACCGGCTCCATGCGGATCGAGCCATAAGCGATATGCGATGCGGACAGACAGACGGAAACCAGCAAGTTCTCGCACTCACCCGCCTTCGGCACCAATGCCCGATACGAAATCGGGTAAGGCGGAAAGCCGCCGACCTGCACGTCGCCTTCGTTTTCAACACGCCCATCCCTGACAATCCGCCGGCAGTTGTGGGAATCCATTGTGTAGGCGGCCAGGCCGACTGAGTCCTCGGCCTTCACTTTGCCGCGGCAATGATGTTCGGTCATGACGTTATCGGAGACCATACGCCTTGCCTCACGGATATAGAGTTGGTGAGGCCAATGGCCCGTGTCCGTGAACTCGTCCTTAGCCGGTCCCCACGACTGCATCTCCTGCCGGATATTTTCCGGCACGCGCGGGCTGGTGGCCAGGAAATAGACGAACCCGCGAATATAATCCTGATGCGCCTGCCAGATGTGTTCGCGCGTTGAATAATCGGCATCTGGGTAAGAGTAATTCGCTCCAATGAAGTCGGTCGAGAAACCGCCGTTGTTGTTGATATCGGTTTTACCATTGGGCATTGGCACCGGATTCCAGAACTCCTTCAGTCGAGGAATGCGCCCCGCCGCGACCAGAGCTTCGAGGTAACGCGCTAACAACTCGTATCTGGCTGGATCGTAATTCGCCGGCGGCTCGTGAGGAAGGCGGTTCGTGGGAACTTGGGTGTAACACAAACGAAAATTGTAAGCCTGCACGGAACGGTCACCGGAGCCAGGCTCGCCAGCCTCACCGGTTTGAATCAGAGGAAGCAAACCGCTGCTCGGCTCACCTGGTTTTATAAACAGATCAACTGGCACGACAAACTGATGTTTCGGCGTCTGCGCGCGAATGCCGTTGAGCGGCTCGCCGTATTTGAAGTTTGGCTCGCGTCCAACTGTAAAGCTGACTCCGGCCTTCGCCATCAAATCACCTTCGTAAGTTGCGTCGATAAACATCCTGGCCCGGAAAACTTTCCCACCTTCCATCGCGATTTCGACGATACGCCCGGCCTCCGTTCTAACGCTGGCCAGCCGCTGCTCGAAATAAACCGGCGTCCTGGCCTCGTTGATCATCGCGAACAATATGTCCTCAGCGACGTGCGGCTCGAAGGTCCACATCGTGCCTTCTGGAGATCTTAGTTCCTCGATCATGTCGCGACCAGACTGGTTCTTGAAGTAATCTTCCGGCCGTTCAAAGAACCAGGCTGAGGCATCGGCATAATGCCGGGCTACACGGTGATAGAACTCGCGAGCAATGCCGCCGATGGCCCGTTTGTTGCCAATGTCCGTCGCTCCTAAGCCGCCAGAGGTCATCCCTCCCAAATGATTGCCCGGCTCGGCAATAACCGCCGTCTTTCCCAGCCTTGCCGACTGCTCCGCGGCGGCCACTCCGGCTGCAGTTCCACCGTAAATGCAAATATCAGCCCGAACGATTTCGGCTCCGCCGAGAGCAAAGGCGGATACGAGCCAGATTGAAACTGTGGCTGCGTGTTGCAGGATGGAGAGATGGCGCATGGTCGAACTGGAAGGAAGGTCCGAGCACGCCGAGCCGCCAACCTGAGCAGACAATCGTTTCATGATGACTCTTAGCAGAGTGGAACAAACCGGCCACGCAGACACAATCTTTCAGCACTACTTTTCGGCTTGCCAACTCTGGCCCCATTTGTATTGATTGTGAAACCACCCAAACCGGCAGTAATGCTATGTTGCCCGCGGGCGAAGAGTTGGGCGAGTCGCGGCATAAGCACAATTGGTTCGCCACGACTCATTGGAGCGTTGTGCTCGCGGCAGGACATAGCTCAGCACCTGGCGCTCAAGAGGCTTTGGAGAAGCTGTGCCGCACTTATTGGTACCCATTATACGCGTACGTGCGGCGGAAAGGACACAGCCCAGAGGACGCCCAGGATTTGACTCAAGCCTTCTTCGCCCAACTACTGGAGCGACACTCGCTTCGCCAGGTCCGCGGAGAGGGCAGGTTCCGGTCCTTCCTGCTGTCGGCTCTGGAACATTTCCTGGCCGCCGAGTGGAACCGTGCTCATCGGCAAAAGCGCGGCGGCCAGTTCACTTTCATTTCCCTGGACGAAGTCAGCCCTGAAAAGCGCTATCAACTCGAACCGGTCGACGAAATGACTCCGGAGAAAATATACGACCGGCGCTGGGCGATGACGGTCCTGGATCAAGCACTCGCGGCCCTGCGCAGCGAATGTCGCGCCGGCGGCAAGGACGACTTGTTCGCGGAGTTAAGCCCGGTCCTGTGCGGCGACAAGACTGAGGCGCCTTATGCAGAGATCGGCGCGCGGCTGGTCTTGAGCGAAGGCGCGGTCAAATCGGCCGCCCATCGGCTGCGCGAGCGGTATGGTGAGTTGGTCCGCCACGAGATCGCGCAGACGGTGAACAGTCCCGATCAACTAGAACAGGAACTGAGCCATCTCTCCGCGGCGTTGCGGGGATGAGTTGTAACTTTCCAGTTGATTTGAGTCCATATTAGGTAACAGTCCAAAAGTACGGCGCTTATGGTAGCCGACAGCACCTGCGCGTTGTGTGGCGCGCTACTCCCACGCGATGCGCCAGCGGGCAATTGTCCCAGTTGCCTGATCGCTCTGGCGCGGCTCAGACTTGACGAACATTTCGCACTCCACACTCCGCCCTCCGCCCTGAAGCGTTTTGGCGATTACGAGCTGCTGGAAGAAATCGCCCGCGGCGGGATGGGGGTGGTGTATCGGGCCAGGCAGGTGAGCCTAAACCGGCAAGTGGCGCTGAAGAGGATCACGTCCGGCGTACTGGCCAGCCCGGAGTTTGTGCAGCGCTTTCATCTGGAGGCCGAAGCGGCGGCCGGGCTCCAGCACCCCAACATCGTCGCCATTCACGAGGTGGGTGTGCACGAGGGCGAGCACTTCTACACGATGGATTATGTCGAGGGCCAGACGCTGACTGAGCGCGCGCTCAACAACCCGCTGCCACCGGAACTGGCGGCGGACTACCTGAAGACGATCGCGGAAGCGGTTCACTACGCTCACCAACGCGGTATTTTGCATAGGGACCTCAAGCCTTCCAACGTGCTGATTGATGCCTTGGACCAACCGCGCCTGGCTGATTTCGGCCTGGCCAAACGGCTGAGCGGGGATTCGGACCTGACGATGACCGGGCAGGTAATGGGATCACCCAATTACATGTCCCCCGAACAAGCGCTGGGCAAGCGGCACGCCACAACGGTGGCCAGTGACATTTATTCGTTGGGCGCGGTTCTTTATTTCCTGCTGACAGGCCGTCCTCCGTTCGCGGCCGACAGCTTAACTCAGACGTTGCAGCAGGTGTTGCACAGCGAGCCGGTGTCGCCGCGGGATTTGAATCAGGGTGTGCCGCATGACCTGGAGACCATTTGCCTGAAATGCCTGAGAAAAGAACCGGAACGGCGTTACAGCAGCGTGCAGGTACTGGCTGACGAGCTGAGCAGATTCCTCCGAGGCGAGCCGGTGCAGGCGCGGCCAGTCGGCACGACGGAAAAGGTCTGGCTCTGGTCCCGGCGCAATCCGAGATTGGCCGCCTCATTTCTCCTGATCCTTATTTTAATCTTCATCGTCACCATCGGTTCGCCCATCGCCGCATTTCGGATCAACCGCGCCCGCCAACGAGCGCAACAAAGCGAGAAGCAAGCCACCGAGAAGCTATGGGACTCCTACCTGGCGCAGGCCCG
>JACXTT010001105.1_pt1 | contig 45856 bp, 36 predicted proteins | sample 9270951 | NCBI WGS metagenome assembly JACXTT01 (sample SAMN15532306, study PRJNA645909) | rock metagenome | isolation source: weathered quartz diorite | place: Puerto Rico | collected 2017-06-21 | reverse complement strand
GACAGGAACAGCACCTGGTCCGTGATGTCCTCGCGCCTTCCGTTCGATAGCTTCGCGGTAACCAGCAAGCGATGCTGCTCTCCCGCGTGCAATACCACTTCCTGGGGAAACACTTCCACGCCCTGGATCGATACGCCTTTTTCCTTGGAGTCCTCGCCCAGCGGTGCGCCGGCCCGGACCCATTTGAGAATCGCCTCGGCGTCCGCTGAATTCAGCTCGAACCGGCGGCCGCCTCCGTGCGCAACTTGTAGCGTGGGTTTGGCCAGCAGCAGACTCTTTTGCGGCTCCTTGAGATCGATGCGTGGGATCCGCGGGCCTTTGGGTTCGGCGCTTAGAACGTCGAAGGTTCCGCCCTCGACGGTCCAGCGGTAGTCGTCTTCGGGGTGGAGCGCGTTGAGGGAGAGTTTGTAGCCGCCCTTGCCTTTCACGCCACCGTGACAGTCGCTGTTGTTGCAGCCTCTGCGGGTAAGAATGCCGCCGATGTCGCGAGCGAAACTGAAAGGCCGGTGTTTTCCGGCTCCGTCGGCCGTAATGGTGGTTCCGACAACGCTGCCGCCGAATCTTGCCGTAAGGCGCAGGGTTCCGTTGGCCCGCGAGGTGAACTTTCCCGTCGTGTCGATTTCGCCTTTAGTGGGATCGGAGACGGAAAGCGCCGCGGTGGACGTGATGTCCCGCTCGACGCCATCGGCTCCGGTTGCGAGCACGAGAAAGCGCTGCGAAGCCGCATCACCCCAAAGCGTCAGGTCCGCCGGATAGAGGCGCAGCGAGGCAGGCTTCTGCTGGGCGAATGCCGCCCATGAAAGCACTAGTAAAGACAGCACGGCGCGCGGAAACCGGTTCGCCATCCTACTGTTTCTCCTTGGGCTGTGGATTCACCACCATGAGCGGGATGTTGCGAACCAGCAGGCTGGGTCCGGCTACTCCGTTTACCACTGGCCGGCAATACAGTTGTACCGTCGTGGGCTCTGTGCGAACGGGAACCTCTTCAGCGGCCAGCAGCACGATCGCGGTTGTGACACTGGGAGGAGAAACAGCCTCAGCGTTGTCCCCCACATCCGTGGGCGCACGCTCGGTAGCCGTCACTTGAGCGGCAGGCACCGCGCTGACTCCCGGCGGCAGACCCGAAAATGTATATGTAACGTCGCCGTTGAAGCCCTCCTCGAGAAGCGAGGTGAGCACCAACCGCGTGGCTTTACCACGAACCAGGTTGATGCGATCGATCCCCGGACTCGATATCTCGCCCACATGGGGGACCTGCGGCCTGACCACCATACGGTAGGCGTAGGTGTCTGTGCCGTAGCGCGCAGTCATATCGCGCACCGTCAGGACATACTCGCCCGCGTCGGCAAAAGTGTAGACGGCCTTGGGCTCGACGTTCTTCAGATACGCTTCCTGCTCGGCGTTATTGTTGAAGAGTGAAATCCGGTGGTGGACGTTCGAAAACAGTTGGCGGCCTTTGGAAGCCGCCACGCTGATCCGCGGGTTGAAATGGGGCGGCGGCGTTTTTGGGGTCTCGATTTCGAACGCCAGGCTCTGGCCTGCCTCAACACGGAACCGGTACCGGTTTTCGCCGCCAGGCCTGTCGATCGATCCTTCGATCAATGCCGGAATCGAGATTTCCGGAGGAGGTTCCGACTTATTGCCGGTCGCCCGATCGAGCGCTTTCTTGAGTTTCTGATCCGCGTCGCCAGCGGAGCGCGCCACTAACGCCTCCATCCACTGGCTGTCCAGTTTTCGGCTGAAGCTTCGCTCCAGCCACAGCTCCGGCGCCGGCGCGGCCGATTCCGCTCCTGTTGAGCCGGGCAGGATGCGCAATTGGTACGTGCAGTCCGGAGATCCCTTACCGAACAGGGAGGACAAGGCGAACAAGTAATCGCCCGGTTGCTCCACGCGGTACGTCGCGCGGGCCTGAATGGGCATGAGGTCCGACGATCGCTCCTCCTGGGACAGCACGCGCACCGGACGCTCCGGGCTGAACCAGCTGCCGCCGGAGCGGAACATGGCCAGACGCGGCTCGAAGTTCTCCGCCGACAGGACTTCAAAGAAAAGCGATTGCCCCTCCTCGGCCCGAACTGTATAGTAATCGACTTCACCCGGTTCCCCGAGCTTTCCTGTAATCAGAGCTGGAAATTGCACCCCTTGGGATTGCAGCGGGCTGGCGTGAGGAGCGGGAATCTCCACGACCACAGGCGCATCCGAAACCCGAAAGGAAACCGCGTTCGAGAGGCCTCGCGGAGAGAGCAGGCGCAGGGAATAGATTCCCGGTTTTATCGTTACCGGAAGGTCCAACTCGGCCCACGCGCAATGCACAGCGGGCCGCTTGGTTTGGCTCTGGCTCGGACTGACCCTTAGAGGATGTAGATCTTGAACTTCCTCGACGCGGAGCACGCGAGCCGTCAGGCCGGATCCCGCGGTCCACAACGCGTAGGCGCCGGCGATCCCATTGCCTCGAAGCTCGATCCCGATCTTGTTCCCTCGCTGCGCGGCGGAAGGATAGACGGACAAAATCCGAGGCTCTTCAGCGACTCCCTTTTGCTGCGCGAGAATACTCTCAGGCAAAACCAGCGCCAGGAGGCAAATGACGCCGGCCTTCAGCTTCCCGGACGCCGGCGTCGCGGCTATGGTTTGCGGGGCTACAGTCATGCAGGATCGGCGCAAATTCCAGCCTTCTCAAACGTTCTGGTGATCATCATATCTCCGATTGCCAACGCTGTGTCTCTGGAGCGGGCTGACTTACCAAGTGCGCCCGGTTTGGGTCGCCCGAAGCCTCGGGACGTTCAGCGGCCGCTGCCTGGCAGATGCAGTTCGCCGGACGTCATCTTCGAATGAGCTACCGGGCCGTGACGGGTGCGTCTTCCTGAACGGGCATACGATGCCGAGTCGCCAGCAGCAACTCGATGGCATCGGCGACGTGCTCTTCCGTGACGTGATGATCACCCCGCTCGACGCGGAGTGAATAGGCTTTTGAGAGCACATCCGCCGCACGGAACCCTTCGGGGGCCTCGAACTTGTAGCAGGCGAGTTCGATCTTGAGGCCGTTTGGATCGTGCAGATAAATCGAGTCCATGAACCCGCGATCGCGCTGTATGAACTCGATACCGTGTTCGCGCAATCGAGCCGGGGCCAGCGCGAATGTTGCCCGAGACACATTGAACGCCAGATGCTCCACGCAACCAATCTCTCGTGGCGCTTTTCGCCTGGCGTCTTCCCTGGACTCGTTGGTGAATACGGTGAGCAATCGTCCATCGCCCGGGTCGAAGTACAGGTGATTCTCATCAGGCTTGCCTAGGTTGGGCTGCTCGAATATAAACGGCATGCCCAGCACGCCCTGCCAGAAATTCACCGCGCTCTGCTTCGTGGATCCAACGATTGTGATGTGGTGAACGCCCTGCACCTGTGTCTTCTTCACGATTGACTCCTCGAAAGATTCGCTATCGCGCGATACCCATTATGCGACCGGCGAAGGAGGCGGTCAATCGAAAGGCTAAGGGCTTGCCTTGCGATAGACGCTTGTCATCCACGGCCTGTGACATCGCAACCGCGACGGTTGTCCAGTGGCAGCACCTAGTTCGTTTCGCCGCTCTTCCAGTTCCTCATACGGAATCCTGGCCTCCCGCATTCGTTTGCTGGTCTTCACAAAAGCCTTAAGATCAGCGGCGGAATCCCAATAGATTTCGAAATCAAACGGACGACTCCGCTCGAAGGCAAACCAGGCGTGAGATAGAGCATGCCGGACCGCGGCATCGGCGGCTGCCTCGTCCTCTGCCGCACCGGACGAGTCGATCTTCACGGCCGCGGTCACTCGATCCGCACTCACGGATTCAATCATCGCCGGCGCGGTGATGGGACGTTCATCGATTAGAATCCCTTCAGCCACCAGAACCCGCCGGGCTTCCAACAGGGCATTGACCATGCCCTCCTGAGCCACTCATCACAACGAAGACGCCAGCAACACTACGTCAAACTCTTGAGCCGGAAACGGCAATGCTGCTCCGCTAGCGCACAGGAAATGAACATTCGCGCGAAGCTCCGTGCGGCAATTCCTCGCTGCCGCCTGGATATCCTGTTCCTTGGTGTCGATTCCAACCACGGATTTCGTTTCCATCGCGTAGCGGAACGTGAGCCGCCCGTCGCCGGCGCCCACTTCGAGGACTCGTGCGTTCCGAAGATCGGCCATTTCATGGATCGTGCGCAGTTCCAGTCCAGAAGGGTCCAGTTCCGTTGCCATGGTACCCATACTAAAGCAAGCAACTGCCCATTTGGATCCCTCCGGCCCACGGGCCACGCGCTCGATCAGCCGTCCCCCTTCTGCCCGATGCCCGATTGCAGATGGCAGATTACGATCGTTCCACGCTCCGGAGCGCGCTTCACCTCCAGCGTCCCGCCGATCATCTTGGCGCGATAGTTCATGATCCGGAGGCCCATTCCTCCGCCGTTTCCCGGGTCTTCGGGCAATCCGACGCCGTTGTCCCGGATGCTCATCTCGATGGCTTCGCCCGCCTTCGCCAAGCGAATCTCGATGTGGGTGGGACGGCCATGCTTGATGGCGTTATTCACGGCCTCCTGCGCGATTCGATACAGATGCGTCGCCAGGTTCTCGTCGTAAATCAGGACCGGCTCCCGGCAGATGAAGTGGCACGTGATGCCGAACAGGTCCTGCACTTCGCCCGACCACTGCTCCAGGGCCGACATCAGTCCGGGGGCGTCGGAACTGGCCGGCAGCAGCCCGCGCGACAACTCGCGAGTCTTGTTGACGGCTTCATTCACCAGTTGGACGATCTTACCCGCATCGGCCGCCTCGGCCTGCGAGCGGTCGGCGAGTTTCTGTTCGAGCACCTTGCTCATGAAAGCGACGCCGGTGAGGTGCTGTCCCAGGCCATCGTGCAGATCCTGCCCGATACGCCGCTGTTCCCGGGCGCTGATATCGAGGATCGCCTTCTCCAGACGCTTGGACTCGGTGACGTCCACTCCGGCGGCGATGATGTGTCGGGTGTTTCCGTTGGGGTCGGTAAGAAACGTGGTCGACCAAGAGATGAGGGGCGCGCCGCCGGTTCGCGACGACCAATAACTTTCAAATGCGCCCTGCCGGGAGCCGCAGCGCATTTGCTCGACCATGTTCCGGAAGCGTTCGCCTTCCTCCGAAAGAGCAAAGAGGCTCCAGACGTGCCTGCCGATCAGTTCTTCCGGGCCGCAGCCTGAAATCTTTTCGCAGGCGCGGTTGCACTGGACGATCCTGCCTTCCAGATCGAGCACGAGGATGAGAGTGTCCACGGTATTCAGCACCGCAGCGACGAAGTTGCGCTGCTCCTCCAGCGCATGCTCCACACGGCGCCGCTCCGCGACTTCCTTCTCGAGTTCAAGATTGGCGGCGCGGAGCTGCGCCGGGCTGGGGAGGAGGAGCGCCTTGGGAACCATGGGCACCAACGCCACCGCGGTCGCGACCGAGGCTGCGGCGGTGATGGCCTTGACGAGGCCCGCCAGCCGGTAGGTCCCGTTCCACAGCGTCCAGATCTCCATCGCATGCGTGGTCCCGCAGCTCACGATAAAGATGCCGAACATGAAGAACACCCAGTGGAAGGGCAGATCGTTGCGCTTGCGGACAAGGTAAACCAGCACGGCGGGAATGAAATAATACGAGAGGGCGATGAGGGTGTCCGAAACCGCGTGCAGCCAGACAATTTCCGGTTTCCAGAGATAGCAATAACCGTGACCCATGAGATCGGAAGAAAATAGTTTGTGGAGGAATTCACTCATCCTGCTTCTCCAGTCGGGCGCGAGACCGTTTTGCTCGTGAATTAGCCGGGAAATAATCCCAAGGTACTCTTAATGCAGAAAGTATTACGTTTCCGGCTTTCGTCGATTATACCTCCAGGCGCTGACGCGGCAGGTGGCAGCGAGTCCTGGGCGGATGAGAAGCGGGGTTTTAATTTTGCCCCTTGTCTGGATCGCCGCCAGACAAAAGGGTTGGGGCGAGGGCCATCCGGCAGGCTGAAGCCTGCCCTGATATGCAGGGGGGGCAGTTAACCCAGGATGCGTTCCGGCTTGATGATGCCCAGCGAGACGCCGGTCATCACGAGGCCGATGCAAGTGATGACGGCGGCCGAGAGCACCGGGATCCAGCGGAAGGACGGATGGTTGGCGGTGGGCTTGCTGTGGGGCAGCAGGTTCCCGGCGTACACCACCATCAGGCCGATGCCGGTCAGCACGGCGGCCAGGCCGAGCGAAAACGCTACCAGCAAGAGCATTCCGAGGGCGGTGCGCTGAATCGAAATGGCGCTCAGAAGCAGGACCAGAGCCGACGGACAGGGGACCAGTCCGCCGCTTGCGCCGAGGGCGATGAGGGAGCCAATCGTGACTTCTCCTTCAGGGACGTGACTGTGGCCTCCCGGTCCGTGGTGGTGGTCGTGGTCGTGAGGATGGCCGTGGCCATGGTCATGATCGTGAGCGTGCCCATCATCGTGTGAATGATCTTGCGGATGGCCATAGTCGTGGGAATGCCCGTGGTCATGCGAATGGTCATGAGCATGAGCGTGCCCGCTCAGCTTGCGCGCCCGCTTGATCAGCAGCGTCAGCCCGATCCAGACAATCGAGATGCCGGAGATCGCGCCCAAAATCGGGGTGAGGGTCGAGGGGGCTACGTATTCCGACAGAAACAGCGTCACGAAGCCCAATAGGAAGACGCTGACGGTGTGCGTGAACGTCACCATGCCGCCGAGGAAGATGGCGTGCTTCATCGTTCCGCGGGAGCCCACCAGGTATGCGGCCACCAGCGTCTTGCCGTGCCCGGGCGAGAAGGCATGCATCGCGCCCAGGCCGAACGCAACGAACATTCCTGTGACGATCAGGCCGAAGCCCAGGTCCCCGCGGTGCAGAAGCTGGGACAGGAAGTCGCCTTTCACGACCGTCCCGGCGGACGGCTTCTCGGGCGGGCGGGAGCCGGTCACTGCCGGCGACGGCCGGCTGGGCGGGGCCCCGCTGGACGGCTTCGGCGGCGCGGCCTTGCTCACTAGCGTCCCGGCGCTCCACTCGACGTAGCCTTTCACGTCTTGGGGGGGCGCAACCGTCGGATCCTGGGGATAAGCGGTCAACGCCTGGCTGCGCTCGTTGTCGCCGTGGCTGGAGGCAACCACGGCCGCGCCGGCGCCGGCGCGGATTATCACTTCCTTCCACCCGGACCGCTCGGCGAAATTGCGGTCCTCGAATTCCAGGCGCCCGGGCGCGGCTTTGAGAGTCAGCCGGGCCGCGATGCGCGACACGGGAATGCCGCCGGCGCCGTCGGCGACGGTGATTTCGGCGCCTTCAAAGCGCGGCGTCACGGCGCGGCCGTTCACGGTCAGCGCCAGGTTTTTCGCCCAGAGCTGGGCTTGTTCGGCGGCCTTCCTTTCCAACTCGGCCTGTGGCGCGGCCCGGTCCACGCCCCATTGGCGGAACATCTCGAAGGTCGGGATCTCGGCCAGGTCCAGCACGTATAGAATGGCCGCGCCGTCGCGTGACACCTCGATGCGTGTGTAGTGGCTGACGCTATAGTTGCCCATGGGATGCGCCCACAGGACGGCGCCAACCAGCGCGAACAGCAGAATTCCGAACAGCGCAACCCGGGTTAGTTTCATTACAATGGTCCCTACGAATTGTAAGCCGAAAACGGATCTACATGCCCAGGGTGATTACCGCACAGGATGTTCCGCCGGCGGGCGAGATGCGCATTTCCGCCGGCACCATTGTGACTCCGTCGGCGCGGGAGGTGGCGCGGGACCGTGGAGTGAAGCTGGTGGAAGTCCCCGAAGACCAGGTTTGCGGGCTTGAGCCGCCGGACAAAACCGTCGCTCTGGGAGCCGATCATGGCGGGTTCGCCTTGAAGGAAACGCTCAAGCCGGTGATCGTCGAGCTGGGTTTTGCGATCCGGGATCTGGGCGTGCTTGAAGAAAAACCTGCGGATTACCCGGATATCGCGCTGAAAGTGGCCGAGTTCGTCGCCGAGGGGAGTGCTACACGAGGCATTCTCGTGGACGGCGCGGGCATCGGCTCGGCCATCGCCGCGAACAAAGTGCCGGGGGTCCGGGCGGCCCTGTGTTATGATAAGGCATCCGCCCGAAATAGCCGCGAACACAATGATTCTAATGTGCTTACACTAGGAGGCCGGCTGCTCACGGCGAGCCAGGCCGAAGAGGTCCTGAGGGTCTGGCTGGCTACGCCGTTCGCGGGCGGACGGCATGCTCCGCGACTGCAAAAAATCGCGGACATCGAAGCAAAGTACGCACGGAAACCTTAGGTGACCCAACAGGAGCTGGACCAACTCGTCTCGCAGATCGGGGAAGAACTCCTCGGACGCTTGAGCCGGCCGGCGCTGTCCCGCGCCGAAGGGCTCAATATCCCGGAACTGGTGTGCCCGGGCTGCACGCAGCGCTGCCCGCAGACCTGCGCGGCCAAAACCCGCGAGATCGTGGCGGCGGGGGCAGACCGGGTATCGGCCAGCGACAAGCTGACGCGCATCGACCCTTCGGTGGCGCGGCTGATCGACCACACGCTGCTGCGGCCGGACGCCTCGCGCGATGAGATCGTCCGCTTGTGCGGGGAGGCGAGGAAGTATGGCTTCGCCAGCGTGTGTATCAACCCGTACTGGGTGTCGCTGGCGGCGAGGGAGCTGGCCGGGTCGGCGGTGAAAGTCTGTACCGTGGTGGGCTTTCCGCTCGGCGCGACGACGACGGAAAGCAAAGTTTGCGAAACCGAGGCGGCGCTGCGGGTGGGCGCGCAGGAAATCGACATGGTCATTAATGTCGGCGCTCTCAAGAGCGGCGACCACGAAGCGGTCAAGCAGGATATTCAGAGCGTCGCCGAGGTGGCGCATCGCGGGGGCGCGATTTTGAAAGTGATTCTGGAGACGGCGCTGTTGGACGACAATCAGAAAGCGGTGGCGTCCACACTGGCCAAGCTCGCCGGCGCGGATTTCGTGAAGACGTCGACGGGCTTCGGCGGCGGAGGGGCCACGGCGCACGATGTCGCGCTGATGCGCAAGGTGGTGGGTCCGGAGCTGGGTGTGAAAGCCTCGGGCGGCATCCGGACTCTCGAAGACGTCAAGGCCATGACCGCGGCCGGCGCGACGCGCATCGGGGCGAGCGCGAGCGTCAAGATTATCGAGGCGACGGCGGGGAAAGCTGCCGCGGGGCCGGCGGCGGGGTATTGATGGCTGCTCCGCGCAAAGCAAAAGTCCGATTCAAGGAACGGTCCGAGCTGCTGGATTTCCTGCTGGAAGTCAGCGCCGCAACTTCGGAAACGCTGGACCTGGACCGGCTGCTGGCCAACGTCGCCGAGATCGTCAAGCGAGTGATCGATTGCGAGCTGCTGGCCATCCTCCTCTACACCGACCGTTACAAGGAGATGCGCATCCGCTATTCCCACGGGCATCGGCCGGAGCTGGTGAACAATCTCTCGCTCAAGCTGGACCAGGGGATCACGGGCGCGGCCGGGTCCTCGCGCGAGCCGGTGCTGGTGGGCGACGTGCGCGACGATCCGCGTTACATTCGTGCGGTGGACGCGGTGCGTAGCGAGCTGGCCGTGCCTATGGTGGCGCGCGGCACGCTGGTGGGCGTACTGGACGTGCAATCCACGCGGCTGAACGCTTATACCGAGTACGACCGTGCGCTGCTGCGCCTGATCGGCTCTCGCGTGGCGGTGGCGATCGACAACGCGCGTCTTTACCGGCGGGTGCAGCGCGACAACCTGACGCTGCGCACGATGTCGGAAATCTCTGGACGGATTTCGTCCATTCTAGACCTGGACGTGCTGTTGGAGCGCATCTCGCAACTGATCCGCGGCGTGATCTACTACGACGCGTTTGCCATCCTGCTGCTGAATGAGCAAAGCCAGAACCTGCGGCACCGGTTCAGCATCCGCTACGACCAGCGGGTGGACGCCGATCACATCCCGCTGGATCGCGGAATCACGGGCGCGGCGGCGTTGTCGAAGGAACCGGTACGCGTGGCCGACACCACTGCCGATCCGCGTTATATCGCCACGCATCCGGGAGTGCGCTCGGAAATCGCGGTGCCGCTGATCGTGCGCGACAAGGTGATCGGCGTGATGGATCTGGAGTGCGACAAAGTCGGGTTCTTCACGGAGGACCATCAGCGGACGCTGGTGACGCTGGCGCCGCAGATCGCCAGTGCAGTGGAAAACGCGCGGCTCTACGAAGAGGTCGCCGACCGCGAGCGCCGGCTGGATCAGGATCTCAAAGCCGCCAGCGAACTGCAGCGCCTGATTCTGCCGGCGAAGGCGCCGGATATTACGGGCCTGGAGATCGGCATCGGCCTGCGTCCAGCGCGCGAAATATCCGGCGACATCTACGACTTCTTCGAGCACAGCGAGGATCACTCCGTCATCGCCTTCGGGGACGTCAGCGGGAAGGGCGTGGCGGCGGCGCTGTTCGGCGCAATGCTGAGCGGGCTGCTGCGCACGCTGGCTCCGCGCCGGCGCAGCCCGGCCGTTTTGTTGAAAGCTTTGAACGATGCCCTCTCGGAACGCAAGGTGGAGGGCCGGTACGCTACGCTGCTGGTGATGCTGTGGCATCCGCATTCGATGGAGCTGAGCATGGCCAGCGCGGGGGCGCTACCGCCGCTGGTGATCCGCAACGGCGAGGTGGTGAAGCTGCGGGTGGAGGGCGTGCCGATCGGGCTGCTGGAGGATCGCGATTACGAGGACACCACGTTTCAGGTGCGTCCCGGCGATTGTCTGGTGCTTTTCTCGGACGGCATCGAGGATCAAGCCAACGAGAAGGGCGAGGAGTACGGGCGGCAGCGCCTGGCAAAGATTGTGAAGGCGTCCTGCGCCAGCTCGTCCGCCGATGAAATTGTTGCCCGGATCTATGCCGACGTCGACCGCTACGCGCGCAGCCGGCCGCGGTTCGACGATCAGACGCTGATGGTCCTGAAGGTGAAGGAGCACGTCTGACGCTGCGTCCCGGAATCCGCATTCAGTACGACATGGATGCGGCCAAATTTCGCGAGCGGAATACGGTGCGCTACCGCGTGGCGCACTGGCCGATCTGGATCTGGGTCTTCTTCATCGCGCCGGGGCCGCTAGTCTTCGATCTGTTCAACCGCGGATTCGACTGGCGCATGTACGCGTGGCTGGGCGCGGTGATGCTCGGCACCGGCGTGGCGGGTTTGCGCGGGCGGCTGCCCGGCGTGGAGCCGCGGCCGTACATCCTGAAATTCACCGAAGACAAGCCGAATCCTCTGTACCGTCGCGTGTGCTACACGTTCGCCTGGAGCGCGGTGCTGGTTTATCTGCTGTTGAACCTTACTGGGCTGGGCGTGGCGGTGGTATCGGGCAAATGGATGCTGAGGCAGTTGTATGACGCGGCATACTTTCCGCTGGCCGGCGGGATCTGGCTGCTTGGCCTGGCGGGGAGGCTGCCGCGCGTCAAGCCGTCGACCAAGGGGGAGGGGCATGAGCGGCGGTATTTCTACGGTTCGGTGTGGGCGGCGATGATCGCGCAGCCGGTACTGTGGGTGATGTGGAAAGCGCTGCCTCGGGGGCGCGTGGAGGACGCGGCGAAGTTTGGAATTTATGCGGGGTTGTTGGCCTGCGCGGCGGCCTTGTCTTACTTTGGGCGGCTGCCGCGGACGAACCCGATTCTCCCGGGGAGCTCCGTGGTCGCGGATTGAGTTTAGAGCGAATCAGCACGCGCTTGTTATAGTAGAGAAGTTCCCATGTTCCTTCGCGCCGCGGGCTTGGTCTGTCTTTCGCTGGTGTTGCCGGCGTTGGCCGCGGATCGCTCCAGCCGGGCGAGCTTTCAGAAGACTGTCCAGCCGGTCGTCGCGCGGCACTGCCTCTCCTGTCACAGCGACAAGGCCCGTACCGGCAACCTGAGCCTGGAAGGTTATGTCAGCGCCTCGCAGGTGGTGAAGGACCGCGAACTGTGGGAGCGCGTGGCGGATAAAATGCAGTCCGGCGAGATGCCTCCGAAGGGGCTGCCGAAACCGGACAATGCGTCCGTCCAGGCGGTCGTGACGTGGCTTCACGTGGAGTTTGATCGCGCGGATCGCGCTCTGAAGCCGGATCCCGGCCGCGTCACGGCGCGACGCCTGAACAAAGCCGAATACAACAACACGGTCCGCGATCTGCTGGCCGTGGATTTCCGCCCCGCCGACGATTTTCCCGCCGACGATTCCGGCTACGGCTTCGACAACATCGGCGACGTTCTTTCGCTGCCGCCGGTGCTGATGGAGAAATACCTCGCCGCCGCCGGCAGGATTTCGCGTGCCGCTGTGGCCGTGAAGACCACGCTGCGCCCCACTCTGGAGCGCCTGAAAGCGGAGCGCCCGGACAAGCCGGCGGGGGCCGACGCGTTCTTTGAAGCCGGGCACCGCTTTCCGGCCGAAGCCGATTACGAGATCCGCCTGGTGCTCGGCGGACGCCGATCCAAGGGCGCGGGCCTGATGCGAGCCGCGCTGATGGTCGACGGGCATCCGGTGGAGCTGTTCGAAGTCGATCCCGGCCAGGATAAGAAGCGGTTGTTCGACATCCGCATGCCGGTCACCCTGGGCGAACACACCTTGCGCGCCGAATTCGTCGACGACAAGGAAAAGCCCGCCGATGCGGGGCACGACCGCACCAAAAACGTCGTCATCGACGGCTTCGAGATCCGCGGTCCATATAACGCCAGGCCGCTGCCGCTGCCGGCTGCCCACAAGAAAATCTTCCTCTGTGGCCACGGCCTGGGTGAGCATGAGGCCTCCTGCGCGCGCTTGGATCTGGAGGACCTTGCGCGGCGGGCCTGGCGGCGGCCGGTGACTGCCAAGGAGGTCGAGCGGCTGGCCGGCTTCGTCGAAATGGCCCAGCGCGAGGGCGACTCCTTCGAAGCGGGCATGCGCGTCGCCGTGCAAGCCATCCTGGTTTCGCCGAACTTCCTTTTCCGGCTGGAGCGCGATGCCAAGCCCGGAGAGAACTCCGCGGTTCGCGCCGTCGGAGATTTTGAGCTGGCGTCGCGTCTCTCCTATTTCCTCTGGAGCAGCATGCCCGACGAGGATCTGTTTCGCGCCGCGCAGTCCGGCATGCTCCACCGGCCAGGCGTGCTGGAAGCCCAGGCCCGCCGCATGCTCCGCGATCCAAAGGCGCGGGCGCTGGTGGAAAACTTCGGCGGCCAGTGGCTGCAGCTCCGCAACCTGGCCAGCCTCAAGCCGGATCCGGACCGATTTCCCAACTTCGACGCCGGCCTGAAAACCGCCATGCAGCAGGAAACGGAGCTGTTCTTCCTGGGCATACTTCAGGAAGACCGCAGCGTGCTTGATTTCCTGGACAGCAGGTACACCTTCCTGAATGAACGGCTGGCGAAGCACTACGGCATCGGCGGCGTCAGCGGTGACGCGTTTCGCAAAGTCGAGCTGGCCGGCGGAGCGCGCGGCGGAGTGATTACGCAAGCCAGCATCCTCGCGCTGTCTTCTTACCCCACGCGCACGTCGCCGGTGATCCGCGGCAAGTGGATCCTCGAGAACATCCTCAACGCGCCTCCGCCGCCGCCTCCGGCGAATGTGCCGAATCTGAACGAAGAAGCCGTGGGATCCACCGGCTCGCTGCGCAAACAACTGGAGCAGCACCGCTCGAATTCCACCTGCAATTCCTGCCACGGCCGCATGGATCCGCTGGGCTTTGGCCTGGAGAACTACGATGCCATCGGCGCCTGGCGCACCCTGGACGGCAAGTTCCCCATCGACGCTTCCGGCGTCCTGCCCAACGGCAAATCCTTCCAGGGACCGGTCGAACTGCGGCGCATTCTGCTCGACGACAAAGACGCGTTTGCCCGCGGGCTGAGCGAGAAATTGCTCACCTACGCGCTTGGCCGCGGACTGGAACGCTATGATAGACTTACCGTCAATGCCATCAGCCGGAAGCTGGCTGCTAACGGCTATCGTTTCTCGACCCTGGTGTCGGAGATTGTGAACAGCGCCCCTTTTCGCATGCGGAGAGGCGAAGCTTCCGGGCGTGTTGTAAGCGAAAGCGCACAAAGATGATCATCACGGGCAAACATCTTCCCCGCCGCACGTTCCTTCGGGGCATCGGTACCGCGGTCGCGCTGCCGATGCTGGATGCCATGAAGCCGGCGTTGGCCGCTTCCAACCGAGTCGGCGGGGCCAAGCCGGCGGTCCGCATGGCCTTCACCTATGTGCCGAACGGCATCGACATGCGGTACTGGACGCCGTCGGCCGCGGGCTCGCAGTTCGAGCTGCCGCGCATTCTGAAGCCGCTCGAGCCATTCAAGGACGACGTCCTGGTGCTGACCGGCTTGACGCAAAATACCGGCAACGCCCTGGGTGACGGACCGGGCGACCACGCCCGCGCGGCCTCGAGCTTCCTCACCGGCGTTCACGCGCGCAAGACCTTCGGGTCGGATATCAAAGTCGGTGTTTCGGTGGATCAGCACGCGGCTGCGGCCATCGGCGTCGCGACGCGGTTCCGCTCCATCGAGCTGGGCTGCGAAGACGGCCGGCTGGTGGGCAACTGCGACTCCGGCTATAGCTGTGCGTACTCGAACAGCATCTCCTGGCGCACCGAGTCCCAGCCCATGCCGCCCGAAATCAACCCGCGGGCCGTCTTCGAGCGGTTATTTACCGGCGTGGAGCCGGGCGAAACCGCCGCCAGCCTGGCCCGCCGCGAGAAATATCAGAAAAGCATCCTCGACTTCGTCACCGAGGACACGCGGCGCATCCAGGGCACGCTGGGCGCCACCGACCGCCGCAAGCTGGACGAATACCTGTACGGCGTGCGCGAGATCGAGCGGCGCATCGAGTCGGCTGAGAAATCCGGCCGGGAGCTGCCGGATATCGAGAAGCCGGAAGGCGTTCCGGTGGAATTCACCGAGCACGCACGCCTGATGTTCGACCTAATGGCCGTGGCCTTTCAAGCCGATCTAACCCGAGTCATGACGTTCATGATGGCGCGCGAAGGCTCCAATCGCACCTACCGGGAAATCGGCGTGCCGGAAGCGCACCACGGCCTGACCCATCACCGCAACGACCCGGAGATGATGGAGAAGGTCGCCAAGATTAATTGCCATCACTTCGAGCAGTTCGCGTATTTCCTCCGCAAGCTGAAGTCGATTCAGGACGGAGACGGAACGCTGCTGGATCAGGTGATGATCGTCTACGGCAGCGGACTTGCCGACGGCAACCGCCACACGCACCACGACCTGCCGGTCCTTCTGGCGGGCCGCGGCGCCGGAGCTTTCAAAACCGGCCGCCACGTCCAGTATCCGAAGGAAACCCCCATGAACAACCTGTTTCTGGCCATGCTCGACCGCATGGGCGTTCGCACCGAAAAGCTCGGTGACAGCAACGGCCGGCTCGATCATTTGACGGATTTGTCCTGACGAAATCGAAAACCAACGCCATGCGGATCCTCGATCGCGCCGGAATCCATTACGAGGTCCGCGAGTATGAAGTGGAACCGGACGACCTGTCGGCCGAAACCGTTGCCGGCAAGATCGGCTTTACGCCCGAGCAGGTGTTCAAGACGCTGGTGGCGCGCGGCGACCGGAATGGCGTATGCCTGGCGGTGATTCCCGCCGGCACTCAGCTCGACCTGAAAGCCCTGGCCCGCGCGGCGGGCGACCGGAAAACCGATACCGTGCCGCTGAAGGAAGTGGAGCCGCTGACGGGCTACATCCGCGGCGGCGTCACGGCCCTGGCGTGCAAGAAGGATTACCCCGTGTTTCTCGAAGAGACCGCAGAGCTCTTCGATGTCATCTCCATTTCCGCCGGCGTGAGGGGCGCCCAGATTCTGATGGCCCCCGGCGACTACATTCGCGCTGTGAATGCCACGGTTGCCGCCATCGCCCGCTGAACCCATATCCTCCGAATGAACAAACCGACCACTATCTCCTGGACCACCGCGTTCTTCATGGCCGCGATGCACGTGGGCGCGATTGCCGCCCTTTTCTTTTTCACCTGGAAAGCCTTCGCCGTTGCCGTGGCGCTGCACTGGATCGCCATCGGCTGGGGTATCGGCATGGGTTATCATCGCCTGCACACGCATCGCGGCTACCGCGTTCCGCTGTGGCTGGAGCATTTCTTCGCGTTGTGCGGCACGCTGACGCTGGAGGGCGGACCGATCTTCTGGGTGGCGACGCATCGTGTCCATCACCAGTTTTCCGATAAGCCCGGCGATCCGCATTCTCCGCGCGACGGCGCGTGGTGGGCGCACATGCTGTGGATCTTACTCGGGGAGTCCAAGCACAACAACACGGAGCTGATGGCCAAGTACACGCCGGATCTGGCCAAGGATCCGTTTTACCGCTGGCTCAATACCTGGCATTTCCTGCCGCTGACCATCCTCGGGCTGGGGCTGCTGGCGGTGGGCGGCTGGCCGATGGTGCTGTGGGGCGTCTGCTTCCGTGTGGTGTTCGGACTGCACGCGACGTGGTTCGTCAACTCGGCGACGCACATGTGGGGCTCGCGACGGTTCGATACGCGCGACGACTCGACCAACAACTGGTGGGTGGCGCTGATCACGTTCGGCGAGGGCTGGCACAATAATCATCACGCGCACCCGGTGTCGTCGCGGCATGGTTTGGCGTGGTATGAGCTGGATCTGACGTATTGGCAGATCCGGGCGCTGCAAGCTGTGGGGATCGCCAGCAGTGTGAAAGTGGCCAGCCTGCCGGAAGCGGAGGCCGAGCGCAAGGTCGCGTAGCGGCAGCCTGAAGGCTGCCTACTTTATGGAAAAGCTGTATCTGGAAGATCTGAGGATCGGCCAGCGTTTCGCCTCCGCGACTTGCGTCATGGAGGAGAGCAGCATCAAAGCCTTCGCCGCCGAGTCCGACCCCCAGCCGTTCCATCTCGACGAGGCGGCCGCCAAGGCCAGCCTCTTCCGCGGACTCGCCGCCAGCGGATGGCACACTGCGTCAGCCACTATGCGCCTGCTGGTCGACGGCGGCCTGCCGTTCGCGAACGGACTGGTCGGGCTCGGCGGGGAGATTGCATGGCCCAAACCGACGCGGCCCGGCGACACCCTTCGCGTAGAAAGCGAAATCCTCGAAATCGCGCCGTCGCGCTCCAAACCGAATCAGGCGATCGTGACCGTGAAGAGCATCGCGTTGAACCAGAACGCCGACCCCGTGTACGTTTTCACGGCAAAGCTTTTGGTGTTCAAGCGTCCGGCGCCTGGGGTGTAGCTACGCACTCATCTGCTGAAACTCCGTGAGATGCCGAGCGCGCGGTGGGACGCCGGAGTATTTGCGTTCACCTGAGCAGTTCGGCGGCACCGCAGGCAGGATGAATCCTGCCCTTTGCTTGGCATGGCCAAGTCAGCAAAAAGTCTGCCCCAACCTTGCAACCAAGTGAGGCAGGATGAATCCTGGCCCACCTACGAAGAAGAACCGACCAGGAATTTCGCGCCGGTCGGCTTCGGACTGCCGCCCTCGGGCTCGTCGGTTACGGCCAAGCCGCGAATCGACCGCACGACCGCCGGATCGTTGAATTCAACTAACTGACGGTCGCCGGACGCACGGAAGACGCCGCCGGAGACGACGGCGGGCCCGGTGCCGCGAAGCAGCCACAACTGGTAGACGCGGCCGGCGGGCAGGGCGGGCAGTTTCGAGGCGTAGAACACCACGCGCGACCCTTCGGCTACGAAAGCGTGGCCTTCCGCGCCGGCGCCGGTGCCGGTGGCCCGCAGCCGGACGAATTGCAGCGACGGCGAACTGAGGAAGCCGGCCAGCCGCAGGCTCTGCTGCAACTGCTTTTCCTGCGTCGCCAACACATTGCGGATTTGCGCGTTCTCGCGTTCCAGTTCCTGAACGCGGGCGCGGACGGCGGCCAACTGCCGCTCGCGGTCCGACGCGTTCCGCGTGCGCTCGTCCACCAGCGCCTGGAATTTCTTCTCGGTTTCCTGGCGCTCGCGCTGGGACGCTTCCAACTGGCGCGTTCTTTCCTGGATATCGTTTTGCAACTGGCCGGCACGGGCGCGCTCCGCCTCCAATGCGCGGGTGGCCTCCGCCGTGGCGAGTTTTGCCTGTTCTATTTCGCGCAGCAGCGCCGGGTCGGCAACCGCACCTCGGACCGGTTCTGGTGGAGGCTCGTCCTTGCGCTTCCGCGCCTCCTCCAACTGCCGGCGTAGCTCGGCGATCTCCTTCTGCTGACGCGGATCGGTGATAATTTGCGTGGCACTTTGCGTCACTACGCGGGGAGGCTCCGCCGCGCGGCGGGCCACCCACCAGCCACCTCCCGCCGAAACGATAGCGAACGCGGCTACTCCGGCAGCCTGCTTCCAGCCCAGCCACCAGGCCGCCCTGGCGGGCTGGATCTCATTGAGGATACGCGCCCGCAGACGCGCTGGCGGAGTTTGGAGAGGGGTCCAGGCCTCACTGAAAATCGTCCAGAAAGCAGTGCCACTCCTTACCCCTGTAAGACATGAGTCGCATCCCTGGCAGAGGTGGCCGCGGATGGTTTCCGCCTCGTCCCCCTCGAGGACACCCAGGGCGTACAGTTGGTAGTCGTCCGCCGGCTGGCCGTTGCAGGTCATTGGAAGGTTAAATCACGTCCTCAATATACATTACGGTATCTCAGACCCAATCGGATTCGGTGTTCACTTACTGACTTGCGCGGCTCAGAAGAGGCTCCAGCGTTTTCATCACATATGCCGCCACGCGGCGGTTACCCTCGGCGGTGGGGTGGATACCGTCCGGCTGCATCATTCCCGGCTGCAAGGCCACCGGGGCCAGCAGAAACTTGATCCAGGGCAGCTTGTATTTTTCCGCCAGTTCCTTGTAATTTCCCTCAAACTGGCGGATGTAATCCGGACCGTAGTTTGGCGGCAGGGTCATGCCGGCCAGCACCACCGTAGATCCGGATTCGCGGAACCGCTGGATCATTTCCTCCAGGTTCGCCCGCGTCATGGAAATCGGCAGGCCGCGCAGGCCGTCGTTTCCGCCCAGCTCCAGAATCGTGATGGCGGGCTTGCGAGCCAGGGCCGCGTCGATGCGGGCCAGGGCGCTGGACGTGGTGTCACCGCTGATGCCGAAATTCTCGACGTGATAGCGGAAGCCGCGCCGGTCGATCTCTTTCTGCAAGAAATCCGGGAAGCTCAACCCGACGTCCACGCCGAACCCGGCGGAGAGGCTGTCGCCGAACGCCGCGATCACCGGACGGGCGCCCGACTCCGACTCCGGCTTCGATTCGGACGCGGCGACGGCCGGCTTTTCCGCAGCGGGAGCGGGAGACGCCTCTTCCGGCGCCGGCTTGCCGCACGCGGCGAGGAGACAAATCGTGACCAGAGCGAGACGCTTCACCTTATCTCCATCATAATGGGATTAGGGCGTGACTCAGATACGATCACCTCGCGCATGATGATTCGGGTTTCCGGTCTCACCAAGACCATCCTCACTCCTACGCACCGCGTCGAAATTCTGCGCGGCATCGACTTCGACATCCCCGCCGGCCAGTTCGTGGCCATCATGGGGCCTTCCGGCAGCGGGAAGAGCACTCTACTTGGCCTGCTGGCCGGGCTCGACTCGGCCACCTCCGGGCGCATTCTGCTGGACGGCGAGGACATCACAGGGCTCGACGAGGACCGCCTGGCGTTGCTCCGAGGCCGCAAGATCGGCTTCGTCTTCCAGTCCTACCAGTTGATCCCCACGCTGACCGCCGAGGAGAACGTCCTGCTTCCGCACGAGCTGGCCGGCGGCCGCGACGGCCGGGAGCGTGCCCGCTCGCTGCTGGAATCCGTCGGCCTCGGCGACCGCATGGATCACTACCCCGTGCAGCTTTCCGGCGGCGAGCAGCAGCGTGTGGCGCTGGCCCGCGCCTTCGTGCTGCGCCCGCCCATTCTTTTCGCCGACGAGCCGACCGGCAACCTGGACACCGCCAACGGGCGCCACGTCCTGGAGCTTCTGATTTCGCTCAACCGTCAGGAGAAGACCACGCTGGTGCTGGTGACTCACGACGCCGCGCTGGCCGCGCACGCCGACCGCCGCATCACGCTGCGCGACGGGGTCATCGTCAGCGATGAGTAACGGCTTCCCCTGGCGCACGGCGCTCAAAATCGCGTGGCGCGAATCCCGCGCTTCCTCTGCCAAGTTCCTGTTCGTGGTGCTGGCGGTGGCGGTGGGCGTTGGTTCGCTGACCGGCGTCCGCGGGTTCAGCCGCGCTTTCCGGACCATGCTGCTGCGCGACGCCCGGACGCTGATGGCGGCCGATCTGTCGGTGCGCGTGTTCGAGCTGCCCAACGACGCGCAGAAAGCCGAGCTCGACTCGCTGGAGCGCCGCGGCGTCGCGCGCACCTGGATCACCGAGACGGTTTCGATGATGGCCGCGCCGTCCAGCGCCGACCCTGTCCTTGTCTCGGTAAAGGCTGTAGATCCTGCTAGATATCCATTTTACGGTGAAGTGAAACTTGACCCACCGGGCCGACTGCAAGATCGGCTCAAGGACGGCGTGGTGCTGGTTTCTGAGGACCTCTCCGTCCGCATGGGAATCAAGGCCGGCGACCGGGTCAAGCTCGGATCGGGAGAATTCAGCGTCGGCGGCGTCGTCATGGGCGAGCCGGACCGCATGGCCGGCAGCCTCAACGTGGGGCCGCGAGCCATGATCAATCGCTTGTCGCTCGAAGCCACCGGCCTCATGCAGCCCGGCAGCCGCGCAGCGCAGCGCCACCTGCTGCGCCTGCCGCTGGGGGGGCCGGGTGTCGCGAAAGTGCGCCTGGAGCTGCAAAAGGCTTTTCCTGACGCCATGATCGCCGACTTCCGGGAAACGCATCCGCTGGTGACGCGCGGGCTCGACCGGGCGACGATGTTTCTCAGCCTGGTGAGCCTGATCGCGCTGATCGTGGGCGCGATTGGCGTCGCCATGGCCATGCAGTCGCATTTGCAGCAGAAGTTGGATTCCATCGCGGTGATGAAATCGCTGGGCGCTCGCTCGTCGCAGATCATCCGCATTTATACGTTGCAAGCCACGCTGCTGGCCCTGGCCGGAGGCGCGGCCGGAGTCCCGCTGGGCGGCGCGGTGCAGTACGTGTTTCCCTGGCTGATCGGAAAATATTTCGCCGTCAACGCCGATTTTGGCGTGGACTGGATCAGCGCGGTGGAAGGGTTTGTGGCCGCGCTGCTGGTGACGCTGCTGTTCACGGTGCCGGCGCTGCTGGGTATCCGCCGCATCCGTCCCAACGTGATTCTGCGCCGCGAAATGGCCGAAACCGGGGACGGCGAAACGCGCTGGCGGCGTCTGCGGGCTCCGGCCGCGGCGGCGGCGGTGATTCTGGCCGGGATCTGCGCGGTGGCCGCCTGGCTGATCGGCGGCGACATCCGCGACGCGGCGCGCGTCGGCGCGTGGTTCGCGGGCGGGCTGCTGGTGAGTCTGCTGGTGATGGCCGCCCTTTCCTGGTTGCTGCTGCGCGGGCTGCGCGGCGTCTCCCATTCCTCGCTGCCGCCCACGCTGCGCCACGGCATCGCCAATCTCTACCGGCCGGGAAATCATGCCCAGGCGGCGCTGATTGCGCTTTCCATCGGCGTGATGTTCACGCTCACGGTTTACCTGGTGCAGCACTCGGTGATTCAGCAGATGATGGCCAGCGCACCTCCGGGAATGCCAAACGTGTTCCTCATCAACATCACGGAGAAGGAGCGGGCGCCGCTAGAGGAATTTCTGAAAAAAGCTCCCGGCGTGGAAGGATCTCCCGAGATGCGTCCCGCGGTAGCCGCGCGCGTGGTGCGGGTGGACGGCGTCCCCATTGAGGCGCGCATCTATGACGGTCCGGCGCGGCGCTTCCGCCGAGCGCGCGGCGTCACCTGGTCCGCGAAGTCGCCGCCCCAGACGCAGATCGTCGCTGGGGCCTGGTGGACGACGTTCGATCCGGCGTCGCCGCAGGTTTCGGTGTCCGAGGAGGCTGCGCACCTGCTGAAGGTGAAGCCGGGCTCGAAGCTGGACTTCAGCGTCTCGGACCGGCCGCTGACCGCCGTGGTAGCCGCGTTCCACAAGACCGAAGCGGTGCGGCCGGGGTCGAACGTCGAGTTCATTTTCACTCCCGGATCACTGCATGGCGTGTCCGTGCTGTACTACGGCGGCGTCCGTGTGCGGGGCCGGGAAGTGGGGGCGCTACAACGCGACGCCTTCAAGCTTTTCCCTTCCGTCACCGTGATCAATGTGGCCGACGTGTTGGACCGCGTGCAGGAAGTGGTGGACCAGATCGCGCTGGTGATCCGGTTCATTTCGGCGTTTTCGATTCTGGCCGGGATGATCATTCTGGCGTCGAGCGTGGCGGGCACGCGCTTCCGAAGGATACGCGAGGTGGTCATCCTCAAGACGCTGGGCGCGACACGGCGGCGCGTGGCCGGAATCTTTTCAGTGGAGTTCCTGGTGCTCGGTGTGGTGGCGGGCGTGATGGGAAGTCTGCTTGCGACTGGATTTTCCAGCCTGCTTCTCAAGCGGCTGTTCGAAGTGACCTACCGCTACGAGCCGCTGCCCAACGCGGCGGCCGTGGTGCTGACGGCGCTGGTGGCCAACGCCGCCGGCTGGCTGGCCAGTTATCGTATCCTGAACCAGAAGCCGCTGGAGGCGCTCCGCGATGAGTGAAGGGCGGGCGAGCCGGGCCGTTTTTGTGGCTGCTGTGATTTTAGGAGGAGTCGCGTTCATCGGGATGCTGTCCGCCACCGTCACCTGGATGACGGTCCCCACCGAGATCGTCTATCGGGAATCCTCTCCCGTGGCTACCGAGACCTACCGCATCGGAGTGGCCCAGCACGGAAAGACCTATTACGTCACCGACGAACAGAAGCGGACTTTGGACCGCATCAACTGGCGTACGCCGCGGCTCTGGTTCGGCTCGCTCGGCCTGGCGGTGATCGCCATGCTGGTGGGCGCGGCGGCGCGCTTGCGGATGCCGTTCAAAACGCCGTCCGCCGGCTGAACAAACGGCCAAAACGTGTAACGTCATGGCCTCCGCGTAGTCTATGAAGCGAGAGGTGAGATATGTCCTCAAAACGGGAAGTCATCCAGCCCAACGAGAGCGGCAAGCGTTATGTGCGCCGGAGTAAGCATGGGCAATTCACCAGCGATCAGACCAGTGTCGGGAAATCGCTCGCCGTGGACCGCCGCGCGCAAGCCAAGACGGTAGTGCCGAAGGGGCAGGGCGACCGCGGGGATCAGAAAAAGAGCTAACGATGCCGGGAACTGTCTGGAAGGGCTACATCAGCTTCGGCCTGGTCTCATTCCCGGTGCGGCTGTTTTCGGCGGCGCGGGCGGAGACCGTTCACTTTCATATGCTCCATCGGAAGGACCTTTCGCGCGTCAAGGAAGTCTGGTACTGCGCCGACGAAGATAAACCGATCGGGCGCCCTGAAATCGTTAAGGGCTACGAGGCCGGCAAAGGCGAATACGTTGTGGTCGAGGACGACGAACTCAAGAAGATTGCTCCGCCGACGGCCAGCACGATGGAGATTCTGCAATTCGTGGACGGCAACGAAGTGGACCCCATGTTCTTCAGGAGCTCCTACTATGTCGCTCCCGAGGCGAGAGTCAGCAAGCCTTACGCGCTTTTCATGGCGGCTCTTCGGGACACAAAGCGCGACGCCATCGCCAAGATAGCGATGCACAGTCGGGAGCACGTGGTCCTGATCCGCCCGGCGGAGAGCGGCCTGGTGCTTTATACCCTGTATTATCCGGACGAATTGAACGCGTCGAACAGGGGAGAGGCGCCGGGGGAGAAGTTCTCGGCGAAGGAACTGGAAATGGCCAAGACTCTGGTCAACCATCTGGCTGCGCCCTTCAAGCCGGAGCAATTCCACGACACCTATCGCGAAAATGTCGAGCGGCTGATCGAGGAGAAGAAGAAAGGCCGCAAGATCACGACGGTGGAGCAGCCGCGCAAGACGCCCGTCATCGACCTGATGGAGGCGCTCAAGCGCAGCATCTCATCGGCTTCCGCGCCAAAGACGGCCTCCGGCAGGGCGCAACGTTCAGGTCCAGCGCGGAAGAAGGCCGCGGCGCGGCACAGGGCCGCGTAGCAGCATCGGCGGCGTCGGGCTGACTGCAAGGCTCCGAACTCCTGAGGGGATTTCGACAATTCGACGTGAACTCCCCAAAGAGCGTCCCGAGGAGTCGGGACGCGGCAGCCACGACTTGCGGCTTCCGGAGAAGTCAGAGAGTTCCTACTTCAGTCCGGCCTTGGCCAGCATGTCGCGTAGCGCATCAACGCCTCCGGCGCCGCGCTGGCCGGCGGCGAGTTTGCCGTCGCGGTCGATCAGGACGTAAGTCGGAAAGCCCCCGCCGCCGAAATGCTGTACCAGGTTGGTGTCCGGCGTCAGCACCACTTTGCAACTGCGGGGCGACTGCTCCAGATACTTGAGCACCGTCGCGCGCGGTTCCCGGACGTCCACGCCGAGCACGACCAGCCCGCGGTCCGAGTACTCGCGAATAATCGCCTCCACCGCCGGCTGGTCCTTGCGGCAGTAGCCGCACCAAGTGGCCCAAAGCTGGATCAGCACCACCTTGCCCTTCAGCGACTGGTTGTCGAATGTTTCTCCGTCGAGAGTTCTGGCGTGGAAGGGCGGCGCGGGCTCCTTTGGAGCGTCCAACGCGGCCAGCGGCAGCGCCGCGGCGATCAGGAGGGCGAACCGGCGTCCCATAACAGCAGGCTAGCGCGTTCCGCACCCCCGGCTCAAGTCTCCGCTACTTCTCCGTCACCTGGCGGAACACGCGCAAAAGATTCAGCCCCAGAATCTTGCGCACGCGCTGTTCGGAATAGCCGCGCTTCACCAGAGCCTCGGTCACCTTCCCGTAGTCGCGGATGTCGCGCATCCCACGGGGCATCTCGGGCCCGCCGTCGAAGTCGGAGCCCAGGATCACGTGGTCCTCGCCGGCTACCTGGATCCAGTGATCGATAACTTCCACCAGTTGTTCCACGCCCATCCGCAGCTCGTCCGGCATGCCCATCGGCATCATCGGCGCGGTCTTGGCCACCGCGCGATCCACTTCTTCGATCGTCTCCAGCCGCGAGACCTGCACCAGCATGCCGGAGATGTCGCCGAACGGCTTCCCCTTCTGACGCCAGTCGTAAAACGGCTTGTTGTGAAAGCTGTTGCCGAAATGCAGGCCGACTGCGCCGCCCTTGGACGCGATCTTCTTCGCCGCCTCGTCGCTGATGCACCTAGGCGTATCGACGAAATGGCGGGACCCGCCGTGCGTATAGAGGATGGGGGCGCTGGAGGCATCGGCCGCTTGCAGAATCGCCTCGTTTGAGGCGTGCGCTACGTTGATCAGCATCCCCAGGCGGTTCATCTCCGCGATCACTCTGCGCCCCTGCTCATTGAGTCCGTTCCATTTCGCCGGAGCGCAGCAGGAATCCACGAAGTTGTTGGTGAAATTGTGCGCCGGCAGCATGGCCGACCGCAGGCCCAGCCGGTAGAACGCCCGCAGCACGTTCAGATCGCCGTCCAGATCGAAAGCGCCTTCCAGATCCAGCACGGCCGCCACTTTGCCCGCCGCGTTGATCCGGGCGATGTCGCCGGCTTTCAGCGCCACCTGGATTTGCCCCTTGTTGCGCTCGACCTGCTCCAGGGCGAACTCCATCAGCCGCAGAGTCTGCTTGGCTTCGAAGCGGCGGGGATAGTATTCCTCGCGCGTGTAGAGGCTGAAAAAGAAGGCGTCCAGACCGCCCTCGCGGATGCGCGGCAGGTCCACCTGGCCATCCGCGTAGCGTTCGCCGATGTTACCGCCGCGATAAAACTCGCGGTCGACCATGTGGACGTGCGCATCGAAGACCAGGGCGTCCTTGTGGAGCTTGGCCGGATCGGTTGCGCCGGCGAGCAGGAACGGAAAGGCCAGGCAGAGGCAGAGTCTCATTGGGAGGATGATAGCAGTCCGGTCAGCTCGAAGATTTCCACGCCGACGGTTTTGCCTTTGACCACGATCGCGCCCAGAGGCCGCACTTGCGCGTTGTCGCCGAGCTCCCGGCGCGTGGAGTCGCTGATGATGATGTGCGTGTGGAACTCCTTGTTCGTGCCTTCGAGGCGCGCCGCCAGGTTCACACCGTCGCCGATGGCGGTGAAATCCAACTTCTTCGCCGCGCCGACGTTGCCGAAGATCACTTCAGCCGTGTTCAAGCCGATGCCGATGTCCAGCGGCGGCCGGCCCTCGGCGGCCCACTTCACGTTCAGCTCTTTCAGCTTGGCCATCATATCGAGCGACGCCTGCGCGGCCAACTGCGCGTTAGGCCGGTCCGGTGTGAACGCGCCCCAATGGGCCATGATGCCGTCGCCGATGAACTTGTCGACGATGCCGTCATAGCGGAAGATGATGTCGGTCATCGCCTCCAGGTATTCGTTGAGCTGTTTCAACAGGACCACCGGGTCGGACTTCTCGGTCAGCGTGGTGAAGCTGCGAACGTCGGAGAAGAAGACCGTCAGCTTGCGCTTGTCACCGTCGAAGCGGAACTCGTCCAGGCGGTCCATGACGTAGCCGACCAATTGGGGCGACACGTAGCGCTCCAGCGTGCCGCGCGTCCGCGAGAGCTCGCGGTCCACTTTCAGATAGCGCAATACGGTATTCCCTGAGAACGAAACCGCGCAGCCCAAAAGCGGAGCCACCATGGTCAGCCAGTAGGAGTGCCGGTACAGCACGACGCACAGCCCGGTGAAGGCGGCCATCACCGCCAGCGTGACGGCCAGCACCAGCACCAGCGAACGGTAGCGATACACGCACCATCCGGGGAACCAGGCCAGCCCCATGATCAGGCCCAGCGTCAGCCAGGCCGGCGACCGCTCGACGGCGTGGTTATGCAGCAGATTGTCGAGAGCGGTGGCCAATACGAACACGCCCGGCGCGGTCTCCGACACGGGAGTCGGCCGGACTTCGTAGCTGCCGGCGGCGCTGGCTCCCACGAAGACGATCTTGTCGCGGAATTCAGCGGCGGGATGGCGCGTGACGCCGGCCTCGCACTGCGCGGGATAGATGGAGCAGATCATCTCCCACAGCGGCACATGGCGGTAGCTGGAGAGCGTATCGCCATGCCAACGGGCCACGAAGTCGCCGTTGGGGTCGACCGGAATCCGGATGGAGCCGGCGGTGAACGTGTTGGCTTTGAACTCTACCGCGGCCGGTCCGGTCAGCTTCATGGCCGCTGCCAGCCACAGCGTGGCCCACTCGCGGCCCTCATAGCGGACCACCAACGGAAGCCGGCGCGTCATGCCGTCGGCGTCGGGCGTCCAGAGATTGGTCCCCGCCCCGGCCGCGGCGGCTTCGAGGGCGGCGTTCGCCTTATTCAGCGACCACTCCGAGCGGGAAAGCTCCCGCCCGCGCGCGGGTCCCACGCGCTCGACGGCGGCCGACACCGGAGGCGTGAAGATGTCGGCGCTGGTGTCGATTTTTCCCGAGACGAACGCGAAGGGTAGCACGATGTTCCCAGCCTTTTTCACCACCGCCGCGAAGTCCGGATCCGCCGCCGGCTCCTGCCCGCTGAACAGGATGTCGAACAGGAGCATCTTCGGCTGCCCGGGCGTCAGGTAGCGGACCAGTTCGGTCCAGACGCGGCGTGTCCAGGGCCAGCGCCCCAGCTTGTCGGTAAGGGTGCGGAAGCTGGCGTTGTCGATATCGATGATGACGATGCGCGGGTCGGCCGCCGACGGGTCCAGCGACCAGCGGGCTCGCGCGTCGGAGCTCAGATTCTCCAGCCGGTCCAGCGCGCCGCTCGCGCCCAGCGCCCATACGGCCACGGACAGCCCGGCCGTAAGGTAGAAAATGCCGTCGCGCAGTTTGCGCCGGATGGTGGGGTTGTAGATGGCCGGCCTCCGCTCCCGCTACTTCTTCGGCAGCGCCGCGCGGAAGCGTGCTTCCAGCGTCTTGCCTCCGCCGGATTTTTCGACGAAGGGCGTGAGGTGCGCGATGCGGTCCTGGAAGGATGGATGGGTCGAAAGAAGCTGCCCGAAAAAACGCGCGTTTTCGGGTTTAGCGTTTACCGTTTGCAGCACCTTCAAAAAGTCCAGCAGGCCGGAAGCCGCATAACCCGCCTTGGTTGCCATCGCGGAGCCCGCTTCATCGGCCGAATCCTCCTTGCTGCGGCTGAGCGAGGTGCTGAACAGGTCTTTCAGGTAAGCGTCAGCTTTGAGTTGCATCGCCGGCCGGCTCCTGTCGGTCGCCGAGGCGGCTTCCTGAATCGCCCAGGCCGAAGTCTTCTTGGATCGGATTTCGGACTCCAGGTGACGGTCGGCCGTGTGGACGATCTCGTGCCCGAGGGCGCCGGCGAGCTGAGCTTCGCTGGTCATGCCTTCGAGCGAGCCGCGCGTGATGAAAATGTAGCCGCCGGGCAGGGCGAACGCCCCCACGATCTCCGTATCCAGAATGCCGAAGCGGTACGGCAGCGTCCGCGACGCGAATTGCGCCACGGTCTGGCCCACCAGGTTCACGTACTTCACCGCTCCCGGGTCATCGATGACGCCGAACATCGCGACCATCTTGGCCGACGTCAGCTCGCCGATGGCTTGCTCTTCCTCGGGCGTCCATCCCTGGAAGGTGTCCGCCGCTTTCTGCGCGCGATCGGTCACCGGCGCCGTTTTTTGCTGGGCCCGGTCGATCTTCTCCTTAGCCTTGTTGAGAATGCCGCCGAATTGGCCCGAAGCGGCCACGGCCGCGCCCAGGCAGAGGGCGACGATCCACTGCATTCGACATTGAATTCGCTTCATTTCTGGTTCAGCCCCCCATCCTTCAGAAATGCGATCAGTTCGGCCTGCGTGGGCCGGTTTTCGGTCATCTTTTTGACCATCTGCTGGTCCTTAGATCCGGGAGACGTGGACAGCATCTTCTGATCCACCTTGCCGGAAGGGTCGATTCCGTTGAATCCGAGGGTCGCCGATTCTTTGGTCTTTTGCGAGGAGCGAACGCCGAGCTGTCCTCCGAACAGCGGGGCGGGTTCCTCCTTCTTCTCCGCCGGAGGAGCCTTCTTTTTTTGCTCCTCTTGTTGCGCTCCGGCCAGCCAAGCCAGCGCGAGCGAAACAGCCAGTTTCTTTTTCACGTCTTTAGCGTACTACGCTCGTCAGGGGGCACGGAACTTTCGCGCCCGTTTGCGCGTATGATCAAAGCGAGATGATCAAGTTTCTATTGTGGTGCATTTTGCTGGTTCTGTGCTGGCCGGTGGCGCTGATCGCCTTGGTCCTCTACCCGCTGGTGTGGCTGATTCTGCTACCGTTTAAGATCGTCGGCATCGCGGTTGGCGGCGTGCTGGAGCTGGTTTGGGCGCTGGTGACGCTGCCCGCGCGGGTGCTGCGCGCCATTTGATGCGGCACACGGCAGGATGAATCCTGCCCCACCTTTGCTTGGCGGGCCACTCAGCAGATGTAGAAACTTCATCGGCAGACCCACCTTAGCTTGACCAAGTGGCAGGGAAGCCTGACTACAGTAGGCGGAAATTGACTTCGATTGTGGCAGGGAAGCTCACCGCGCGGCCGTCCTTCCGCGCCGGGCGGAACCTCCATTTCGCAACCGCTTCCAGCGCCCGCTGATCCAAGCCAAGCCCCAGCGCGCGGAGCACGCGGAGGTTCGAGGGTTTGCCTGTCTGGTCGATCTCGACAGTCACTACGACGGTTCCCTGATGCTTCGCTTTGCGGGCCTCCTCCGAGTACTCCGGATCCACGCGGTAGACCACCACTGGCGCGATGACTCCTAACAGCGAACGGGCGCTCAGGCCCGATCCCGGCTCGCTGCCGTAGCCTGGACCGCGGTGGTTTCCGATCGACGTTCCCGGCCCGGTGCCGATGCCGCCCGGGCCGCCAGGTCCGGGTGATCCGGTGAACGCGGCGGCCAGTGGGTCTCCGACGGTTCCGAATTGCGGCTTGGGCGCTTGCTCCAGCGGTAGGTCGATCGAGGCGTCCAGGTACAACTTCGCCTCGGGTGGATTGGGCGCGGGCGGCACAAAAGGGCGCGGCACAGGCTTGGGCAGGTCGCCTTTGGTGGGAGGAACCGGCACGCGCATTCCTCCGCCACCGGCGCCCGCACCGGCCAGCAAGAGCCTCAACTTGACCGGCGGCGGCGCGGTGACCACGTTCGCCGTAGGCCGGATCAGCGGATGAAATTCCGCGACGTAAACGATGGTGAACATCAAGATCACCACGGCGACGTGAATCGCCACCGAGAGCAGCAGGGCGGTTTTCGACTGTGGCATGGCCTTCCCCGCATGCAGTCCGCGTGCCATGCGGAAAACGCCATGAAATCGGGCTTTTGGCGAAAGGCCGCCTGTCCCCTGATGCACACGGCTGTGACCGCCGGACGACAGTCAGATCCGCGTGCCCTTCCACTTGCCGCGGCGGAAGAGGATCACGCCGATGCACGCCGTGGTGGACTCGGCGATGGCGATGGCGATGAACACGCCGTCCGGGCCAAGGCCGGCTTTCAGAGCCAGAAACCACGCCAGTGGGATCTCCCACATCCAGTAGCAGAATAGGTTGACCAGCGTGGGCGTATTGGTGTCGCCGGCGCCGTTGAAGGATTGCACCATCACCATTCCGAAGGCATAGAACGGGTAGCCGTAGCAGATGAAGCGGAGGCAGTCGACGCCGGTGGCAACCACCGCGGGCTCGTCCGTGAAGAGGCGCAGGACGGGCTCCGCGAACACGATGAAAAACAGGGCGACGCATCCGAGGAACGCCGCGTTCGCGTACGCCGTCCGCCAGACGGATTTTTCGGCGCGCTCCGGCCGCCCGGCGCCCAGGTTCTGGCCCACCAGCGTGGCTGCGGCGTTGGCCAGTCCCCACGACGGCAGAATGGCGAAGACGATCACGCGGATGGCGATGGTGTAGCCGGCCAGCGCGCTGGCCCCGAATATGGCGATGATGCGTACCAGTGCCAGCCAGCTCACATGCGCGATGGCGTACTGAAACGTGCCGCCTACCGAGGTGCGCAAGATCCGCGTCAGAATCTCCGGAACCACGCGGAACTGCGAGAGGCGAATGGTCAGCCTCCCTCTCGGGCCCAGCAGCACCCAGAGCTGGTAGAGGACGCCGGCTCCGCGCCCGATGGTAGATCCTACCGCCGCGCCTTCCAGGCCCAATTTCGGGAAGGGCCCCCAGCCGTTGATCAGCGCCGGCACCAGTCCGATGGCGATCAGGTTGGCGAACCAGAGGACGCGCATGGCGATGGCCGCGTCGCCCGCGCCACGAAAAATCGAGTTCATCAGGAACAGCATCAGCAGCGTTCCCGTGCCTCCCAGCAGGATGCGCCCGTAGGTTGCGCCCAGCGCGATCACTTTCGGCTCAGCGCCCATCAGGCGCAGCAGGTCCGGGGCGAACACGGCGCCGGCCACACCGAAGATTACCGAGACGATCAGGCCGGCCAGGATGCCCTGGATGGCCGCGGTAGAAGCGCCCTCGGCGTCCTTCTCGCCGATACGCCGCGCCACCATCGCCGAGGTCGCGACGCTCAAACCCATGGCGATCGGGAAGACCAGCGTCAGCATGGTTTCGATGACGCCCACCGCTGCTACGGCGTCCGAGCCCAGGCGGGCGACGAAATACACGTCAACCACGCCGAACAGCGACTCCATGGCCATTTCGAGCACCATCGGGATGGCCAGCAAGGCGATCGCCCGGCCGATGGAGCCCTCGGTGAAGTCCTGCTGCGATCCGGCGAGGGCCTCGCGCAGGTCGGCGCGAAAGCGCTCCGCCCAGAAGCGCACACCACGGCCGGACTCATCCACTGATAAAACGCGAGACACTATCCTTCCAGTATCGCCCGTGCCGAACGCGATAAATTTCTCCGGTCACTTTCCCTGAATCGCGAATCGCATGGTGAGTGAAACCGGGAGCCTCATCGGCCCGGTATTTAAGCCGATGCGCTGCTGACATTCGTCAGCCTAAGAACGGCAGCCCAAAGCGTCAAGAGATCTTATGAGTTACCGCCGGACGGTACGGCAAGATGAAGCCACTATGGGACCTGTGCGAAAATAAGGCTAAGGATGTGTTCGCTAGCTTCGCTCTTCAGGATTGCTGCGGCAGTGATCCTCCTGCTCACGGGCGTGGAGTTGATCACTTGCGAAGTGTTGTCCCCCGTGTCCTGTGAGATTTCCGGCATACCTGGCGACCGGAGCACCGATTCCGGTGACGATTGCCTCTGTTGCTGCTTTCATATTGTGGTCAAGACGCCGCTGGTCATTCGACCAAACGAAGAGGCCGTACCCCTCGAACCCGTCCCCCAGATGCCGGTTTCCTCTCTCGGACCTCCCCGAATCTACCACCCTCCCAGGGCCGCTTAATCCCCTCCATCAGGTTTCCAAATTCTTTTCAGGAGTAGCCGATGCCTTGGAAGGTGTCAGTGTCATTATTGCTTTTGCCGTTCTGTGCCATGGGAGCCGCACCCCAGCCGGGCGGACGGGTACATGCAGTCAATGATCTTATCCGGACTGCCGTTGAGAAGAACCGCGAACTGCTGGCCTTGCGTCAGCGCGTCGTCGAAGCCCGAGGTCTTCTCAGGCAGGCTGGGGTGCGTCCCGCATCGATTCTCCAGCTTGGCGGTACCACCGGAAGCCCTCTTGGTTCACATGGAAAGGAGGAATACTCCGCCACCTACTCGCAGCCAATCGAGATCGGCGGCAAACGTGATAGAAGACTCCAGATAGCTCAGAAAGGCCTGGAGCTGGCCGAAACTGAACTCGCGGAACGGACCTTGCGTTTGGCGGCCGGGATCAAGCTGCGATATCTGGATGCCGTGGCGAATGAAGCCAGGCTTGCGGCAATCGGCCGGCTGATTGGAACTTATCGGGAGTCTCTGAAGCTCGTCGATGAACGGGTTAAGCAGGGCGATGCGGCTCCGTTGGATAGCCAACTTCTTCTGGTCGAAGTAAACCGGGCGGAGGCTCAGAAGCGAACGATCGCCGGCAGAATTCAGGTCGCTCTGTCGGACCTGCGGCGAATGTGCGGCTTCGGTGACGGAGATCCTCTCACGCTCGCCGCCGCCCGATGGGACCGAAACCTCTCATACACGCTGGCCGACCTCCAACGCCAAGCCATCGAACAGAGACCCGACCTGCGCGCCGCCAGACTGGAGGAAGACCGGGGCGCCGCCGAAGCCAGCCTGACCAAAGCCCAGGGCCGTCCGGACGTCACGCTCTCCGCGCAGTATGCCCTTCGGAACGAACGCATCGGTGATCTGTACGGGAACACCGCGTCAGGCCAACCGGCGCCGCTGAAGGACCGAGACAACGTTCTCAGTTTCGGAGTGTCGATTCCTCTCCTCACGCGCCGAAGGAATCTGGGCAACATCGAGGCGGCGGCCGCGCGGGCGGCCGGGTCCCGCACATTGCGCCAACATCTGGCGGCGTCGGTCCCTCTCGAGGTGGCGGCCGCGTGGCAGCATTGGGACGCCTCTGCGCAGACGCTCAAGATTCTGGATAGCGGAGTCCTACAACAGTCCGAGAGGAACCTCGATGTCATCCGGCAGGCGTATGCTCTTGGGCAATTGCGCCTCCTCGACGTTCTCAATGAACAACGCCGCCTGATCGACACCCAGATGACCCACATCGATGCGGAATTCGAGGTCAGCCGAGGGTTCGTCGAGTTGGAACTGGCTGTTGGAGGGGACTTGAAATGAAGGACGTCCTCATAATGGTGGCACTCTGCCTCACGCTAGCTTCCTGTTCAAAGACGAAGCCGGATGTATCGCCGGAAAAGGAGAAGAAGGCGGCCTCCGGCCTAATCACGATGGAACCGGCGGCGCAGCAGCATGTCGGCATGAAGATCTCGCCGGCAAAGATGACTCAGTTGACAGAATACCTCCAGGTCACGGGAACCGTGCAACCCGTTGATAGCCGCGTCAGCCAGGTTCGCTCTCTAGCTAGAGGCCGGCTCGTGGATGTGCGCGCAAAGGTGGGTGACCGGGTTCGAGCCGGACAAGAGTTGGCGCGAATCGACAATTTGGAAGCGGGTGAATTAGCGGCCCTGCTATCTTCGGCGCGCGCTGAATTGCAGCGGTTCAAGGTCCTGTTAGCGGTTCAAGCGAAACAGGTCGCTAGAAATCAACGATTATCCGAAATCGGAGCGGCTCCGCTTAAAGACTACGAGCAGAGCCGCGCCGAATATCAGGCACTTGAAGAGAGCCTGCGTTCGCAGGATGCAGTGATCGCGGGCCTCACTTCCCGCCTCCGCCGTTTCGGCAAGTCCGATCCCGATCCCTCCGCGGCCGCGGTGACGGCGATTACCGCGCCTTTCGATGGAATCGTCACGAAGGCTGTGACCGCCCCGGGCGAAGTTGTGGACGCCGCGACGGGACTTTTCACCCTCGCCGATATCTCTCGCGTCTGGGTGCAGGCCGAAGTCTACGAGAAGGATCTTGGACGCCTACAGGTGGGCCAGTCAGCGATTATCCATGTCGACACCTATCCGGAGGAGCGCTTCGCCGGGAAAGTGACCTATATCAGCGACGCGCTGGACCCGCAAACCCGAACCGCCAAGGTGCGCTGCGAAGTTGCTAACGACCTTGTTCGGTTGAAATTGGATATGTTCGCGACGGTCCAGTTGCCGACTACTTTTAGCCGGCGGGCCGTTGCCGTCCCAATCGGCGCCATCCAGCAACTGGAAACCAAGACCGTCGTGTTCGTGCAACGAGGCATGGCTCAGTTTGAAGCACGGGAAATCACGCCAGGCAAGAATGTGAACGGCCAAGTGGAAGTGCTTGCGGGACTCCAGGAAGGTGAACTGGTGGTCGTCGTGGGGGCGTTCCATTTGAAATCCATCGTGGCGGGTAAGGAGTTGGGGGAGGAATAACCATGGACAGAATTGTCGCCTGGGCCCTCTCCTACAGGTTCATCGTTCTGCTTGCGGCAGTGTTCGCGGTTGCTCTGGGACTATATTCTCTACACAAGCTGCCGATCGACGCGGTCCCCGACATCACGCCGAACCAAGTGCTGGTGCTCACACGAGCGCCGAGCCTGTCGCCGATCGAAGTTGAGAAATTCCTCACCTTCCCCGTCGAGACCGCGATGAGCGGTCTGCCCGGTATCGACAAGATCCAATCGGTCTCGAAGTTCGGGCTGTCCTACGTTGCGGTCTATTTCAAAGAGAACATGGATCCGTATTTTTGCCGCCGCCTGGTCATGGAGCGCTTGCCGCAGGCGCGAGAGGCCATCATACCCGGGATGGGAACGCCGGAGATGGGACCCATCACCACGGGGCTTGGAGAGGTCTACATGTTCAAGGTCTCGGGAAAAGGCAGGTCTCTGATGGAACTCCGGAGCATCCTGGACTGGGAGATCGCCCCACGATTGCGGTCCACGCCAGGAATCGTCGAGGTGAACACCCACGGCGGTGAACTCAAGACCTACGAGGTTCAGATTGACAACGACAGGCTCACCGGCTATCACATCCCCTTGAGCCGCGTGCTGGAAGCATTGGAGAGAAATAATGCGAACGCGGGCGGGGCATATCTGGAACGAATCGAACAGCAGTCGTTGATCCGTGGCGAAGCGCTCATCACGAGTCTGGCCGACATCGAGAACATCGTTGTCGGAGCTTCGCCGAGTGGGACTCCCATCCTGATCCGAAACGTCGCCGCTGTGCGCTTCGCGCCTATGGTTCGACAGGGATTCGCCAGTCAAGACGGGAAAGGCGAGGTTGTGATCGGTATCGCCATGATGCTTCTCGGAGAGAACTCCCGCGTCGTGGTGGATCGTGTCAAGCAACGGCTTGCCGGCATCCAGCGCACACTTCCGGCGGACGTTCGGATCGAGGCTTTCTACGATCGGACGGACCTGGTGCGAAGGACCATACAGACCGTCACAAGGAATCTCGTCGAGGGAGGATTGCTGGTTGTGGCCGTCCTTCTTCTGTTACTGGGCAGCTTCAGAGGCGGCCTCATCGTGTCGCTGGCAATTCCGCTGTCCATGCTCGTCGCCTTCACCGGGATGGTGGAGGCCGGAATTTCAGGCAATCTGATGAGCTTGGGGGCCATCGACTTTGGACTGATCGTGGACGGCTCTGTGGTGATGATGGAGAACATCCTGCGGCGCCTGAGTCACCGGCAAGAAAGCGAGAACCCTATGGATGTTGTGGGCAACGCCGGACAGGAAGTAGCTCGGCCGATCTTTTTTGGTGTGGTCATAATCTTCCTGGTCTACGTGCCTATCCTTACGCTCAGGGGCGTGGAAGGAAAGATGTTCGATCCAATGGCGATCACTGTCCTTTTTGCGGTAGGCGCGTCGCTGGTGATCGCGTTGACGCTGATGCCCGTGCTTGGATGGTACGCCTTCCGCCGCAAGGCCACGGAGAGAACGACTTGGCTCATGCGTAAGATCAGTTCCGCCTACAATCCGATCCTCGGCCGCGCTCTTCGCTTTCCCTTGGCCATCGCCGCCTCGGCTTCTCTTCTCTTCGTGATGTCTCTGGGGGTCATTCCCTTTCTGGGCGCCGAGTTCCTTCCGCGATTGGATGAGGGTTCGATCCTCGTCATGATGTATCGAGTGCCCGGCATCTCGATCACCGAGTCCCTGCACGGCAACGAAATCATCGAGACAGTGCTGAAGGAGTTTCCGGAAGTCGACAAGGTCGTGTGCCGCACTGGAAGACCTGAAGTCGCGGTGGATCCGATGGCGATCGACCAGAGCGACGTATACGTCATGTTGAAGCCTGTTTCCGAGTGGAGGTCGGGCCGCTCCAAGGAAGACCTGGTTACAGCGATGAAACAGGCTCTCGAGAAGGAGGCGCCCGGAGCGGCATATAGCTTTATGCAGCCGATCGAGATGCGGATGCAGGAACTTATGGAGGCGGGTGTCCGCTCCGACATCGCTATCAAGCTTTACGGCGAGGACCTGAACATTCTACGGGAGAGGGCGCAGCAAATCGTCAACGTGGTGGAAAGGGTCCCCGGAGCGGCCGACGTTCGGTCCGAGCGTGTGGCCGGACTCCCGTACTTGCGAGTGCGGGTTCGGCGGGACGCGATCGCGCGCCATGGTTTGGACGCCCAGGATGTTTTGGACACCGTGGAGACCATCGGGGGCAAAGTGGTCGGGCAGGTTGTGGAAGGCAACCGGCGCTTTGCGCTGCAGGTACGCATCGAGCCGGGTCAGCGCGTGGATGTTGAGTCCATCCAGAATCTGAAGGTGGGTGACAAGGAAGGGCACTTCATCCCCCTCGGGCAATTGGCAGAGGTCGGGGAAGAGGAAGGTCCCGCGCAAATCAGCCGCGAAAATGTACAGCGGCGCATCAGCGTCGAGGTCAACGTTCGCGGCCGGGACTTGGCGGGGTTTGTCGCAGAGGCCCGGCGAGCCGTCGATCGAAAGATCAAAATCCCGGAGGGCTACTCACTCGACTGGGGCGGTAAGTTCGAGCAATTGGAAAGCGCCAGCCGACGATTGGCGGCGACTATTCCAATTGCGATGCTGTTGATTCTCGTGCTGCTCTACTTCAATTTCCACGCCGTGCGGCCGGCCGTACTCATTTTCCTGAACGTGCCTCTGGCAGCCACAGGCGGCCTCCTCGCCTTGTGGTCAAGGGGCATGCCGTTCAGCATTTCTGCTGGCGTCGGCTTTATCGCCCTGTTCGGGATCGCCGTGCTGAACGGTATCGTCCTGATAACCTATATCAAGCAACTTCGCGAGAGTGGAGCAACCATCGAGAGAGCGGTGGAGGAAGGCGCCAAGACTCGCTTGAGGCCCGTATTAATGACCGCGCTCGTGGCGAGTCTGGGGTTCTTGCCGATGGCCTTGTCGCACGGAGCCGGAGCCGAGGTTCAGCGGCCCCTTGCGACGGTGGTGATCGGCGGGCTGGTCACGTCGACTGTTCTGACGCTGGTTGTCCTGCCAACGCTCTATCTGTGGCTTGAAAGGCGACGTGACGCCAATGCCTGATGCGGCCATTGCGGGTAAAGACACCCTACTGTTTTTCCGGCAGGCCGCAAACGCAGTTTGATAAACTGAAAGCGAATGACCATCGACGAACTCGAGAGGGAGTATCAGCCGCTCCGCCAGCAGGGAATCGCTGTGCGGAGCTATCTTTGACGCGCCATCCAAGCAGCGTCAGCTAAACCAAATTGAAGCGCAGATCGGCGATCCGGACTTCTGGAACCAGCCGGAAAAAAGCCAGAAGCTCATGCAGGAGCGGAAGCGACTGGAGGAATCCGTCGCCAGCGACCGCAAAATCGACTCGCTGACCAGCGATCTCGACACGCTGTTCGAGCTGGCTCGAGAGGGCGAGAAAGTACACGACGAGATCACGCGTGAGCTGAAGGGCTACTCCTCGCTGATCGGGGCGCTGGAGACGGCGATGCTGCTCTCCGGGCCGAACGACGCCCGCCACGCCATCCTCACAATTCATCCCGGCGCGGGCGGCACCGAAAGCCAGGATTGGGCAGAGATGCTGGAGCGCATGTACTTGCGCTGGGCGGAGCGCAACGGCTTCAAGACCGTGGTCACCGACCGGCTGGACGGCGAAGGCGCGGGCATCAAGTCGGTGACCTTTGAGGTGAACGGGGACAACGCCTACGGGCTGCTCAATTCCGAGGTCGGCGTGCACCGGCTGGTGCGCATCTCCCCGTTTGACGCCAACGCCCGGCGGCATACTTCTTTCGCCTCGGTCTTCGTCTACCCGCAGATCGACGACGAGATCAAGATCGACATCCGCGCCGAGGATCTGCGGATCGACACTTTCCGCTCCGGCGGCGCCGGCGGGCAGCACGTCAACATGACCGACTCCGCCGTGCGCATCGTCCACCTTCCGACCAACATTGTGGTGCAGTGCCAGAACGAGCGGTCGCAGCACAAGAACCGCGACAGCGCCATGAAGCAGTTGCGCGCGCGGCTCTACGAATTCGAGCTGGAGAAGAAGCAGGCGGAGGCGAAGAAGATGGAGGCGACCAAGGCCGACATCAACTTCGGAAGCCAGATCCGCAGTTACGTGCTGGCGCCCTACCGGATGATCAAGGATCACCGCACCAAGCTGGCCGTCGGCGACGTGGATCGCGTGCTGGACGGCGATCTGGAAGAATTCATCCACGCATATCTGGTTTTCAAGAAGACCGGAAAGACCTCGGGCGACGGGAAGGACGATTTGCCGGAGTAAGGTAGGGCAGGCTCGCCTGGCAGGCTGGAGACAAACGAATGGATCTTGCACTGATCGCACGCGCCGCCGGCCTGATCCGGGAAGGGAAGCTGGTGGCCTTCCCTACGGAGACCGTCTACGGCCTGGGCGCTAACGCGCTGGACGCGGCGGCGGTGCGGAAGATCTTTATAGCCAAAGGCCGGCCGGAAACCAGCCCGCTGATTGTTCATGTGTCGTCCATCGAAATGGCGCGCGAACTGGCAGCGGAGTGGCCGGACACGGCGCAAAAGCTGGCCGCTGAATTCTGGCCCGGCCCGCTGACGCTGGTGGTCTTGAAATCCAAGCAGGTTCCCGACGAGGTGACCGCCGGACTGCCAACAGTGGCGCTGCGGCAGCCGGACCATCCGCTGGCGGCGATGCTGATCACACAGGCCGGCGTGCCGATCGCCGCGCCTAGCGCGAACCGTTTCGGGGCCCTGTCGCCGACCACGGCCGAACACGTGATTGCGGGATTAAGCGAGGCGGTGGACCTGGTGCTGGACGGCGGAGCGACGCGCGTCGGCATCGAGTCGACCGTCCTCTCGCTGGCCGGCCCGCAGCCGGTGCTGCTGCGTCCCGGAATGATCACGCGGGAGCAGATCGAAGAGAGCATCGGGCCGGTCGAGGTGTCGACGAGTGGGGGCTCCGGACCGCACGCCTCGCCCGGGATGCACGCCCGGCACTACAGCCCTCACACGCCGCTGGTGCTGAATCGCGAGGGCGACTACCTGCCGGGCGGCCGCGTGGCTTACCTCTGGCTGTTCAATCCCGACGAGTCGGCGTCTTATGCCGTCGAGATGCCGTCGACTCCGGCCGAGTACGCGGCGACCTTCTACGACACGCTGTTCCATTTGGACGCGATGGGCTTCGACTACCTGGTGGTCGAGCGTCCTCCCGACTGGCCGGAATGGGAAGGCATCCTCGACCGGCTGAAGCGCGCGAGCGCGTAGAGGGACCTGGCTCAGAAATCCCGGTACGGAGAGCTAAAACCGGCCCCAATAGCCCTCAAAGCATTTCCCTGCCCACGGGGCTCCGACGACAACCACCTAACGATTTTGTAACTTGTTCGCCGTGCACGTGTCCTCCGCTCAGCTTCGCTCGCGATGAAGGGACGGCGCCGGAAACAGCGGCGTCGCCCCCTCTTTCTGTCAGAACAGCAGCTTCAACGCGAACTGGATCTGCCGCGGATCGCCGGCACTGGCGATCTTCCCTAGACTCGACGCCACGGAAATGTTCGATCCCGGATTGCCAAAATTGGCGTGGTTCGGCATGTTGAAGAACTCGGCGCGGAACTGAGTCTTGATCCGCTCTGTGATTGCAGTGTCCTTCAGGAAGCTCACGTCGAATACAATATCGCCGGGGCCGAACAGCAGGTTCCGAGCGGAGTTCCCGAAGGTGAATTCCGCAGGCGCGGTGTAGCCCGATGCGTCGAACCACCTGTTGATGGAGCGGTCACCGCGATCCAGATTCCCCGGCGCCGAGGCGTCCGCTCTGGACGCATACCAGCCCGGCTTCGTCGGGCTAAACGTCACCGAGAACGGCTGCCCTGTGCGCAGGTAAGTGATCCCGGCCACGCTCCAGCCCCCGACCACTTTTCCCGCCACGCCCTTGAAGTTCAAAAACGCCTTGCCGGGGCCAAACGGCAACTCATAATTGTAAGCCGCAGTGAAAACGTGCCGGCGGACCTGGTCCGAATTGCCGCGGCTGCCACGATTGTCATACGGGTTCTGCGGACCGCCCACGATCGGCGTGTCGTCAAGCGAGCGGTTCCAGGAATATTCCACTTGGAAGTTGAGCCCGTGTGAGAAGCGCTTGATGGCTTCGATCTGCAACTGATGCAGCGTCGAATCGCCGCCGCTGTTGAGCAGCAGGATGTCCGACCACGGCTGGTAGGGGCGGTTGCCTTGCAGCACGCCGGACTTCTGCACAGCCGGCAGGTTCACCGAGTTGTTGTAGAACGGCAGATGGCTGGTCTTGTTGCCGACATAGGAAGCCCGCAGCCCAAGATTGCCGACCAGTTCGCGCTCCACAGTGAAGTTCCACTGCTGCGAAAGGCCGTTGTGTATCCCCTTCTCGACGGCGGTGATGCTCGGGTTAGGAGACAGCGCCCCGGCCCCCGGAAATGGCTGTTGCAGTGTCAGGCTCGGCGTTGCGCCCGCTGCGGCTTCAAACGTCTCCGACAGCAGGAACGGCGGATTGCTGAATCCCATCTGGCGGAAACCGATGTACACTGGCAGCGTGTTGTAGTAGAAGCCAGCACCGCCCCGGATGACCGTTTTGTTGTTGTTGAACGGGCGGTAGGCGAAACCTACGCGCGGCGCCCAGTTGCCTTTGTCCGTATCGAGAATGGTCGCGTTTCCGTCGGTGACGATCGGATACGTCGCTGCCAACCTCGCCTGCGCCTGCGGCGGAAGAGTGCTCCGCGGGATCACCAGCTTGCCAGTGGCGAAATCCAGATTGGCCTGCGCCCGGTCTCTTTCTTTCCAGGTGGTCTGCACCATGTAACGGACGCCGTATGTCACGGTGAGCCGGGAGGAAACCTGCCAGTCGTCCTGGACAAATCCCGAGTAGCGCGTTTGGTAGAACAGATTCACCGCCGAAGGGGTGGACCGGTAGGTGGACGCCGGATAGCCCAGCAGGTAGTCGGCGAAGGCGTGTACGGGCTGAGCCGACTTCGTGGGGTCATTATTGGTAAAGCGCCCGGTGAAGTCGAAGCGGCCGAACCCGGCGTTCTGCGCCACGCCGGTGAGGAGACCGAAGGCCCCCGGCGGCGAGGAAACGCGGAAGTTGGCTATGTCCACGCCCGCCTTGAAGGTGTGGGCGCCGCGAATCATGGTGATGTTGTCGATGAACTGACGCGTGTACTGTTTCCCGCGCGCGCTGCCGCCGTAGTCGCCGATCGAGGCGTGCCCGTTGATGTTGACGTTGGGCAGCCCGCCGACCGGCAACGGTCCGTAGAGGTCGGGGAAGATGGTGCGCGGGTCGAAATCGGTGTTCAGGCCGAGGCGCAGGCTGCCGTGGTACAGATATCCGAACCGCGCCTCATTCAGCGTCCGCGGGGAGATATTTCGCTGGTAGGTGCCGTTGAAAACCTGGGTGAAGAAGCCGCCGTCGCTCCATGATCCATAGCCCGGAGGATAGGCCTGCGCGACGTTGTAGATGCCGCTCTTGGACGAATTGAAGTTGCCCCAAATGATGTCCTTGTCCGTGAGGTGATGATCCACGCGGACAAAGAAGCGGTTGATGTCGGAGTTGTTCGGATTATTGACGGCCAGATTGTTGATGGTCCCGGCCGGCCCGAAGCCAGGCTGGTTCGGCAGCACCACTTTTCCGATCAGAGTGTTGGCTTTGGAGTCGATGCGGCTGGTGGGTACGCGATTGTTGGCGAACGGAACCCCGGACAGCGGATCCACCACCGTAGGAAGGCCGCTGAAATCGCCGGCGCGCATCGCGGCGGTGGCCACGCTTAGCGTATAGGTGTTGGACGCCCGCTCGCGAAGTCCTTCATATCCGCCAAAAATGAAGGTCTTGTTGCGCTTGATGGGGCCGCCCGCGGCGAAGCCGAATTCATTGCGATTGAACGGCGGACGCACCGGCGCAAAGAAGTTGCGCGCGGCATAGGCCTTGTTGCGGTTGTATTCGTACACCGATCCGTGAAACTGGTTGGTGCCCGATTTGGTGGTAATCGTAACTGAAGTCGCCGCTTCGAACTCCGGCTTCTGGCTGTTCGAGTCGATCTTGAACTCGCCCACTGCGTCCACCGAGGGAAGCGTCGCCATGCCGTGGCGGTAGGTGTACGCGCCGCCGCCGTTACCTGGATCGTTGAACGCCGCGCCGTCCACGTTGAATCCGACGCCGCCCCAATAGGAGCTGCCGGCCACGCGCGGGTTGGAGGCGCTGTCGCTAGTGACGCCGGCCGAAATGCGGATCAGCCGGTCCAGCATGCGGCCATTCAAGGGCAGCGTGGTGATCTGCTGGCTCTGCATGATGTTGCCGATCGTCGCGCTCTCCGAATTGACTACCGGGGGCGCGGCTGTGACCTCTACCGACTGCTGCACCGCGCCGACTTCCAGCGCTATATCCTGGCGCACCGTGCGGTTGGGCAGCAGCGTAAGCCCCTTGACGGAGCTTTGCCGGAACCCCGGCGCTTCCGCGGTGACACGATAATTACCGGCGGCAAGACCGGGTGCGGTGAAGTCTCCGCTCGAGCTGCTCTGGGTCTTGAATTCGACGTTCGTGTCTTCGTTGGTGATGGTGATGCCGACCGACTGTACGGGGGCGCCCGTCGCATCGCGCACCGTGCCTACAATCGTGCCGGTCACATTCTGCGCGGCTGCGGAGGCACAGAGCAGGAACACTCCGGCCACGGAAAACAACACTTTTCGCTTCATGTACCCTCCAACTCCCGAAATTTACACCGTATCTTCATATTCTACTGCCTTCTCCGGCGCTCCGCCAGACGCGGCACGAATGGCTGTCCACCGGGCTGAATGGATTGTGTGTCTGTGCCGCCTGGTTTCAATCACTGGTTTCAGTCACATGGTATAGTGCTCCTTTGCCGGTTCCTGGCGCTTGAGTTGGAATTCATGTTTGACGAGCTGGAACCCTCCGCTTACTCCGGCGCGTTCGGGAAACTTCCCGCCCGCGCGATGGAGCTGCGGTGCAGATAGTTCCTGCCTCCCGTGGTATCCGGATAGCCGGCGCGATCCTGTTGGCAGCCGGCCTTGCCGCCGGGCTGGGCCTACGGTATTGGACAAACCGGCTGCCTCCCGTTCCGCAGCGCCCCCTTCGCATCGGCTTTGAGCACAATCCCCCGGTTCAGATTCGCGCGGCCGGCGGCTTCGAGGGCCTTGCTGTCGAAACCGTGGCCGAAGCGGCCCGGCGCGCCGGCGTTTCGCTCCAATGGGTGGAAACCGGCACCAGTTCTGAAGAGGCGCTTCAGAAACGCCTGGTGGACCTGTGGCCGCTGATGGCCGACCTGCCCGAGCGCAGGAAGCGCGTACACATCACCCGACCCTGGCTGCGTAGCACTCACGCGCTCCTCATCCGCGCCGGGGCCGACGTTCCGGGGCGGGATTTCACGGGCCGCATAGCTTTTTTCCGGATGCCGCTTCACGTCCGGCTCCTTCGCGACCATTTCCCTCAGGCCCAGCCAATCGATTTTCGCGAAGGCCAGCAGGCCGTCCACGCGGTCTGCACCGGGTCGGCCGCCGCCGCTTTCCTCGAGGGACGCGCCGCCCTCACCGCGCTGCGCGATAAGGGGAGCGAATGCGAGCTGGTACCGCTCCGGATTCATATCCTTGGCGATACTACGATCCAGCTTGGCCTGGGTTCCACTTTCGAGGCGGCCGGCGCCGCCGAAAAACTGCGGAGCGAAATCAACAACATGTTTCGCGACGGCACGCTCGCCGTCACCATGGCCAAGTATTCGTATTACGGACTGGACGACACCTGGGCTACTTACGATCTGATGGAGGCCACGGAACGCGCCCGCTGGTTGGGCTGGGGCATTGCGGCGCTTGTCGTCGCACTGGTCTTCGCTCTCGCTCAGGCATTCTCCCTGCGCCGCGCCCGGCACGCCGCCGAGGCGGCCAATGCCGCCACCTCGCAAGCTCTTTCCCGTTATGAGCTGGTCGCCCATGCCACGAACGACGCGCTATTCGAATGCGACCTCCGCACCGGCAAGGTCACCTGGAACGACGCGGTTTATGTGTTGTTCCGCTATGAGTCCGGACAAGTGGGCAGCAGCCTGAGATGGTGGGAGGAGCGGGTTCATCCGGACGACCGGCGGCGGATTTCCGAAGGCATCCGCACCGCCATGGCACGCGAAGCGCCCACCTGGTCCGGCGAATACCGCTTCCGCCGCGGTGACGGCTCCTACGCTTCCGTGGTGGATCGCGGCTATCTGCTCTACGAGCAAGCCAAGCCGGTGCGCCTGGTGCGCGCAATAATGGACGTCACCGCTCAGCGCACCTTGGAAGAGCAACTGCGCCAGTCACAGAAAATGGAGGCAATTGGAAGGCTTGCAGGCGGCATCGCCCACGACTTCAACAATCTGCTCACGGTCATTATCGGACACAGCGAACTACGGCTAAAGGACGCTGACCCGTCAACCCCAATTCATCGCGCCCTGAACGAGATTCTGAGCGCCGGGCAGCGCGCGGCCGGCCTGACCCAGCAACTGCTGGCCTTCAGCCGGAAGCAGATGCTGCGCATGGAAATCCTCGATCTGAACAAGGTGATCGCGGAAAGCGCGGTTGTCCTCCGGCCGCTGATCGGAGAGGCCGTCGAACTGGCGCTGGATGTCGATCCGGCGCTTGGACTCGTTCGCGCTGACGCGGTGCAGATTCATCAGATCCTGCTCAACCTCGCGGTCAACGCCCGCGATGCCATGCCCCGAGGCGGAAAGCTGACCGTGGCGTCGGCCAACGTGAAAATCGAAGACGATCCCAGCCCGGACGCACCAGGGGTTCCTCCCGGCTCTTATGCCACGATCTCTGTGACCGACACCGGCTCCGGAATCAGCAACGAAGCTCAGGCGCACCTCTTTGAGCCGTTCTTCACCACTAAGGAGCCCGGAAAAGGCGCCGGCCTGGGTCTGTCGATCGTGTACGGGATCGTGCAGCAGTCCGAAGGCTTCATCGGGGTGTCGAGCCTGCCGGGCATGGGAGCTACGCTGCGGATCTTCCTGCCCGCAGTCGAAGGCGCGGTGACGCCGGCGGAGGCGCCGAAAGTGGACGCCTCGACGCCCCGCGGAAACGGGACAGTCCTGGTCGTGGAAAACGAATCCCCGGTTACCGAGCTTGCGCGAGGAGCCGTGAAAGG
>JACXTT010001104.1_pt1 | contig 45858 bp, 28 predicted proteins | sample 9270951 | NCBI WGS metagenome assembly JACXTT01 (sample SAMN15532306, study PRJNA645909) | rock metagenome | isolation source: weathered quartz diorite | place: Puerto Rico | collected 2017-06-21 | reverse complement strand
AAGCGATGATTCTGGCAAGAGTCGTCTATGGCTACTCCCTGAGCGAATCATCGCTTCAGGATACGCCGATACTATCTTAGTTTACACAACTTCCTGTCCTAACATTGGGGTACACCATACGCCTCCGGGGTAGAATTTATCAACTCTATATGCGTAATTCTATCGAAATATACGTATAGGCCATTCTGAAATAGCGAGGAATACCTATTTGAGAATTTAAGTTCTTCAAAATTCGATATACTTTCATTTAATTTCGTAACTCGGTATCGGCCATTCATATTTAGATAGAGATAAGCAAATTCTCTTCGAAACATAGAAAAATTCTCTATTACTATTGATAATGAATCTGAAAGGTATTGGCATGCCATGCTACATTGGGAAGCTGTTAGAGCGCCATGAGCTTTGGTGCCATTTCGAAGTTGGGCAAAGTAGGAGAACCATTGCCGGCCAACAGTTTTCACCGGCATATTAATTTCTTCTAATTGCACAATAGGGAAAATATTTATTAATGATTGAATAGATTTGTATTGCCAGGCCCCTGAATCGCATTTGACAAGCAATTCTTTTTGTTCATTTACTGTTATAGTCCCCTGCAAAATTTGTGACGGGACACCAATTAAAATTTCATCTAATACAGAACTCCACTCTCCAATACCATCTGCCCTAACAATTCTATGTATCAGCCTATATCTATTTCTATCTTTATCATCCTGTATCCCAGCTATAAGGCAAGATACAGTAAACTTAATAAACAACTCTCCGAGTAACATTAGATCGTAAAAATAAGAAGTATCCGAATCTTCTTTCGACTTCTTGATTCTTTCTTGCATTAACTTTATTGGCAATAGATTCGTCATTAGCAATTGTTTTGTAAATTTCTATTTATAAGTTTCTATATTGGTAATTGCATATAGAAAGCCAGATTTTTTTCTTTCTTGATATATTTTGTTTACTGTATTTACTTTAACTGAGTATGCTTTCCCGTTGAATAAAAGATCAACAGCACATACCTTATGGGCGTATGTAAAGCATTTTTTTGATTATTTTTCTCAGCTTAACTAATGGATGAATTTGCGAAATGGAGATAGTATGTTGGATAAGACTCAGGTAAGAATAAATCAAAAAACGAGATAAATACGGATTAATATACTACCCTTCCAGTAAAAATCATGAAATAAAGGTATGCTTTTTATAAAAAAGAAGGAATGTATTTTATAGAACGATTGATCCTTATTATTGTTTGTTTAGTCAATGGAAATCTATTGTTCATCCAGCACATATGTCAAGTAAATTGGTTTACAACAATGTTCTTTTATTTGAAACATTCAACAATCTTACTAATGCTGTGAATTGTAATTTTTGTTTTCTGGTTCATCTTATTAAATATTAGGATGGCATTTCTACTATATGCATAACGCTCATGCTTTCGAATGGAAACATCTAATCCGCAATGATGTGCTTGCAATATTCGGCATCATGAGGGCAGTCGCAGGAGCATTTTTCAATAGTGTCGTTCTTAAACTTTATCTTGACGTGGTAGTCTTCGGAGCCGGCCACGATGGCGTTCCATTTACCGGCTTCCCACTCTTCCAGTTCACTAATGCAACCGTTTTCGAAATAGTCAAGACCCTTAGCTAGTTGGCCATCAGTTAGTTTTTGCTCAAAAGTATGAAGCGTCATAACAGGATTTTGAAGGAGGAAAGTATTAAACCCGCGCACTTGGGCAGGATGTGTCGCTGTTCCGGGTGGAAGACTAGTGCGGCCTCTTAAATATTGATTTTCCAATACCCCGTTCTCGGGCTTCCGACCCGGTCCATTAAGCCTTTTTTTCTCAATTTCTTTATATTGTTTTCTATGGCTGTTGTGCTTATTCCCACGTTTCGGGCTATTTCCGGGATGCTGGAGGCCGGGTTTTCCCATACCACCTTGAGTATTTTCCATTCGTTATCACCCAACTTATCACCCAATCGATCACCCAACTTATCACCCAACTGAATCCTGACATTATCCCATGTCGAATCCGGAACATTTACTTTAGATTTCTTTGCTTCCAGAGGAATAATTGTTTTAAATATATCTCCTTCAATAAACTCCGGTTTTGTGCCTGGTGTATAGATACCACAGTATTTAAAAGTGTTCCTGATACCTGACCCTAATTCATCAACACGGCCTATTTCTTTAAAGAATTTGGCTATAATAGGATTTTTGGGATAGGGCGAAAAATTAGCCGGGTCTATTACACCGATGCTTCCATGTGGACGGTTCCAGTTTTCGGCGTAAACCTTGGCTTTTTCAATTATGAGCTTGGCCGGAAAAGCATTTGTATATTCACGGTGAATCAGCGTATTGCCTGCTACTTCCCTGAAAATACGATCACGAAGGCTAATACGTTGAGCCCCCTCTTGGTAAAATTTATCGGGCAAATGCTTTTTTATAAACGCCATAAGCCGATCGTAGCTTTCGATAAGATTGGTGCGTATTTCATCCCGGTCGTCGTAGCGATCAATATTCTCGATTCGAAGAATGGCATCCGTTTTATGATGAGGTATAACATCCTGGATTACCTCGTCCTTACCCAGTAGCAATACTGCGGCTAGTGTGAAACCCTCTTTTCCTGTCTGGTAATCATGCTTAAACAACCCTGCTGAACGCAATAATTCATCATCCGTCATTTCCTGCCAGGGGTGATCTGGTCGTTCATTTTTAGCCAGTGTGCGAATTCGGCTGAATAGTTCCTGTTTAAAATCTGTTATCTTAACATACGGATATATACGGTTTTCAGAATAAGTGGTTTGTTTACGTAAATAAAGCTGGGTTACCTGGGCAGATTGATTAGTGATCTCAAAATCACCGTCTTCATTTCTATCGAATATTTTCCCGTTTGTACTATGCACCTGTGAACTCTCCGGGACATATATGTAGATAATCTTCTTCCCTTCATAATCTATTACCTGAGGGGATAAGTAGAATGGAGGGCTTAGCTTCTGTGGATTATTAGCGTTCGTAATGATATTATTAACAATTGACCCTACGCAATCTTCGATAATACCTTCAACTTCTCCGGTATCTTTAATGCCCAACAGTAAATGCCCGCCCCTGCGGTTCAAAAAGGCACAAATTGATTCAAAGGCATTTTTGCTTAATTCAAATTGCGAAGTTTTGAATTCTATTTCGGTGTTTTCACCTTTTCGTAGTATTTCTCTAATCTTTTCCGGCGCCATCAGGTAAACGATTTTTGAACGAAGCCCATAATCCCTTTATCCCAACGAATTTAATTACGAATGTTTTAATGGAATTGATTTTTTACTGTGTTTTCACATCCAATTGAGAAATCATGAGGTGGTTTGAACTACCCAGCCTGGCTGCCGGATGGGATTCAAACCAAACATCATTGAAAATAGCCCCGTTTTATATGACAGATTAAATGAAGATAATTCCTGGACATCAAAAAACCCGCTCTTTAAGCGGGTTTTGATTTGAAGGCGTACCTGAGTGACCCGGATTGGATTCAAACCAATGACCTGCTGCTTAGAAGGCAGCTGCTCTATTCAGCTGAGCTACCGGGTCATAAGAACGCCGCAAAAGTAACGAAAACTTGCATGCTTCCCAAACACCGGTTCAAAATCAGCCTGCTAGGACACCTCCGCCGGGTCGGGTGGCTCCTTTACCAGCGGCTTCAGCTTTTTTTCCTCGCCGATTAATATGGCCCAGGGCTTCATATCGTCAATACGCGCGCTGATAATACGTATAATGGCCGTAAGCGGTATAAACAGGAACATGCCCGGTATGCCCCATACCAGCCGGCCAATGAGGATAGCAATAATGGTAATAAGCGGGTTCATCTTTACCCGCCCGCCCACAATTCGCGGCAGTATAATATTGGCATCAATAAAATGCACTACCAGCAGCGATACAATAAACTGTAATGCCTGCGTACCCGTACCATTGGCCAGCGTAATCAGTGTGCCGATGGCAATGCTGGTATAAATACCGAGATAGGGAATAATATTCAGCACCGCGGCAAGCACCCCCAGCAGCAGGGCATACTTAATGCCCAGGATAGCCAGTATGGTACAGTTCATCAGCACCAGGATCAGCATTTCCGTCATCAGTCCCACCAGGTAACTGTTAATCACGCTTCTTGTTTTCGCTACCACCTCGTTTACCTTATTCAATTGCTCCGGCGGGAAAAACGCGCGCAGAAAACTGAGCAGGAGCGTGCGGTGAAACAGGATAAAAAACGTAAAGATCAGGAAGAATATCGTCAATATCACAAATTCAAGCACACCTACAAATGTAGTCCCGATAGAATTAACCGCCCCTGAAAGCATGCTGTTGGCAGATTGATTGATATAAGCCCGCTGCGCCTTATCATCGATATTGTATTTTTCCGAAAACCATTCCTGTATACTGTTGAGCAGTATCGTAAACCTGTTTTGCAGTTTGGGAAAATCTTTTGAAAAATGTACTACCTGCACACTGAAAAACCATACCAGCGAGCCGATGATCACAATAAACAGCAATACGCAAAGTACGGCGGCAAGCCCCCGCGGCACCCGGTGCCGCTCCATAAACCGGCTCAGCGGGTACAACAGCATGGCAATAAGAAACGCAAAGAAAAGCGGGATAAAAATCTGCTTTCCCAGGTACATGATAAACAAAATCAAAACGACCGCATGTAATATTAGTGCCAGCCGGGCATAGAAAGCCAGTTTTACGGTACGCATACAGAGTTTCGTGGTTTGTATTGAATTATATTGAAAAAGTTGTGCCACATATCGTTAGCATGCTTCAAACCGCTATTTTTGGCCGCTAATACTCCTATATGGCCCATACCTTTCATTACGGAACCGATACGCTTACCATTCAAAAAACGATTGCGCTGGCCAATAAAAGCCTGCAGGGCGCATTAGGCAAAGATGCGTTGGAAAAAGTAAATACGAGCCACCGCCACGTGACGCAAATTGTGGAAACCAATAAAACCGTGTATGGCATCAACACCGGTTTTGGCATCCTCGCCAACACCTCTATTTCGGAAGCCGATACCCGCACCCTGCAGCACAAGATACTGCAAAGTCACAGTGTGGGCGTAGGCGATCCCATTCCCGCCGAAATAGCCAAAATAATGCTTATCACCAAGGTGCATGCCCTGGCGCAGGGCTTTTCCGGCGTACAGCCCCAGACCCTGCAGCGTATACTATGGCATATCGATAACGACGCCATCCCCGTGGTGCCCGAAAAAGGAAGCGTAGGCGCTTCCGGCGACCTTGCCCCCCTGGCGCACCTGTTTTTACCCCTCGTTGGCCTTGGCGAACTGTATTATAAAGGCGAACGCTATAAAACCCCCGACCTGCTCGGCAAGCTCGGCATGGCGCCCATACAGCTCGGCCCCAAAGAAGGCCTGGCGCTCATTAACGGCACCCAGTTTATCCTGGCCTTTGCCGTAAAAACAGTGCAGCGCATGCACTACTGCTTCGAAGCTGCCGATATCATCGGCGCTATGAGCCTCGAAGCCCTTACCGGCACCAAGGCGCCGTTCGACGCCCGCCTGCACGAGCTGCGCCCCTATGCCGGCACCCAGCTGGTGGCCCAGCGCCTGCGCTACCTGCTCAACGGTTCGGCCATCATGCAAAGCCATGTGGACTGTGGCCGGGTGCAGGACCCGTATTCCCTGCGCTGCATGCCCCAGGTGCATGGCGCCAGCCGCAACGCCTGGCTGCACATCAAAGAGCTTACGCAAACCGAATTGAACTCGGTCACCGATAATCCTATCATCTTCGATGCCAATGATACCATCAGCGGGGGCAATTTTCACGGGCAGCCATTGGCGTTGCCGCTGGACTATGCCTGTTTTGCCGCTGCCGAAATAGGCAATATCTCCGACCGCCGCTGTTATCTCTTACTGGAAGGCAAATGGGGACTGCCCATGCTGCTCATGAAAGACGTGGGCCTCAACAGCGGGTTTATGATACCCCAGTATACCACTGCCGCGCTCGTTACGGAAAACAAAACCCTTTGCTTTCCCGCCAGCGCCGACAGCATTCCCACCTCCCTGGGCCAGGAAGACCATGTAAGCATGGGCAGCATCAGCGGCCGCAAAGCCAATAAGGTGCTCGACAACCTCGAATACATCCTGGCCATCGAGCTCCTGAGCGCCTGCCAGGCCATCGAGTTCCGCCGCCCGCTTAAAAGCAGCGCCATCCTTGAGTATGCGCACGACTACGTGCGGCAGTTTGTTGGCTTTGCCGAAGAAGACAGGATCTTTGCGGATGATATTAACAGTATTACGTCTGTTATCAAAGACTTTTCCTTCGTGGAGCAGGTAAATGCCTTTGCGGCATCAAAGGATATAACATTGAATAAAGGGTTTGAAGGGTTTGGAGAATGGTAGGGGATGCTGTTTCCGTCTTCCCAATTTTTTTTGGTAAATTTGGTACTACTACTTACAGGGTAGTGGCCTGTTTTTTATATTATGAATGATATCTATAATTCAAACATAATAAGCGATGAAAGATAAAAAGATAAAAGAGGAGCTCCATAAACTCATTGATAGCATTGAGGATGAAGAAACGCTGAATATATTAAAAGAGGATATGGTCGCATATACTACTTCATCGACAACGGATATCCTTGATGAATTAAGTCCGGCGCAACTGGCAGCCCTGATGCAATCCATTAAGGAGGATGATAACGGTGAATCTATAGATTACAATAAGTCAAAAAAAGCATTTGACGAATGGCGCAAAAAATTAAAGTCGGCCGGCGATTCGAATCAGAACGAAATAAAACATACCGATATATAGCCTTGCAATGGGGTTTTTCGATAGCTGATGAATTCGCTGACCAGTTAGATGCTAAAATAAAACAACTTCATAAACATCCGCTCTGGAGCAGACCTTCCGCTAAAGATCCTGCTATCAGGAAAACAATTGTGTCAAAACATACTAAAATGTACTACAGGGGCCGCAAAACGCATATCACCATTGTGGATTTAGTTGATATGAGAAAGGACCTTTCAAAAAAACAAATACGAATAACGATAATCAAACTGCTATATGAATACAGCCACCATCAAACGTTACGACCCCATCAAATACGCCACCCCCACGGGCACCACCCTCACCTGCAAAGGCTGGATACAGGAAGCCGCCCTGCGCATGCTGCTCAACAACCTCAACCCCGAAGTAGCCGAACGCCCCGATGATTTAATCGTCTACGGCGGCCGCGGCAAAGCCGCCCGCAGCTTCGAAGCCCTCGACCTCATCATCAAAGCCCTCAAAGCGCTGGATGACGACGAAACCCTGCTCATCCAGAGCGGTAAACCCGTTGGCATCCTCAAAACCCATAAAGATGCGCCGCGCGTGCTCATCTCTAATTCCCAGCTCGTACCCAAATGGGCCACCTGGGAGCATTTCGACGAACTGGAAAAGAAAGGCCTCATGATGTACGGCCAGATGACCGCCGGCAGCTGGATCTACATCGGCAGCCAGGGCATTGTACAGGGTACCTATGAAACCTACGCCGCCGCGGCCGACAAACATTTCAACGGCACGCTCAAAGGTACGCTCAACGTCACCGCCGGCCTCGGCGGCATGGGCGGCGCCCAACCCCTGGCCATCACTATGAACGAAGGCGTTGCCCTCGTAGCCGAAGTAGAAGAATGGCGTATCGACAAACGCCTCGACACCAGATACCTTGATGTTAAGATAACCGGTATCGATGCCGCCATCGACCGCGCCCTCGAAGCAAAACAAAAAGGGGAGACGCTTTCCATCGGCGTGCTGTGCAATGCCGTGCATTTGTTAGAACGACTGGTAGCGCGCAATATCATTCCCGATACCCTCACCGATCAAACCTCTGCCCACGACCCGCTCATTGGCTATTGGCCCCACGAAATAACACAGGAGCAGGCAAAGATTCTCCGTGAGCAAAACCCTTCTCAATACATCGATTACGCCTACAACTCCATGCGCCGCCATGTAGAGCTCATGCTGCAACTGCAGGAGCGTGGCGCCATCACCTTCGACTACGGCAATAATATCCGCGCCCGCGCCCAGGAACGCGGACTCAAGAATGCCTTTGGCTTTCCCGGCTTTGTGCCGGCCTATATCCGTCCCCTGTTCTGCGAAGGCAAGGGCCCTTTCCGCTGGGCCGCCCTCAGCGGCGATCCCAACGATATTGCGGTCACCGATGAAGTAATAAAGAACATGTTCCCCCATAATAAAAGCCTGCAGCGCTGGCTCAAGCTTGCCAAAGAGCGCATTGCCTTCCAGGGCCTTCCTGCCCGCATCTGCTGGCTGGGCCAGGGCGAGCGCGAAAAAGCAGGTCTTGCCTTCAATGAGCTGGTGCGTACCGGCCAGGTCAAAGCACCCATCGTCATTGGCCGCGACCACCTCGATACCGGCTCAGTAGCCTCTCCCAACCGCGAAACCGAATCCATGCCCGACGGCAGCGATGCCGTTGCCGACTGGCCCATCCTCAACGCCCTCGTCAACACCGCCGGCGGCGCCAGCTGGGTCAGCCTCCACCACGGTGGCGGGGTAGGCATGGGGTATAGCATTCATGCCGGTATGGTCATCGTTGCCGACGGCACCCCCGAAGCCGCCATCCGCCTGGCCCGCGTACTCCGTAATGACCCGGGCATGGGCGTAATACGCCATGCGGATGCGGGGTATGATGTAGCAAAGGATACAGCGAGGAAGGAGGGGTTGGATCTAAAGGAAAGATTAAGCCACTGATAGTTGATGAAATGATATTAGAAACATAAGTAGATTTTGAATACGTTTCTGTGCGTTGTAACTAAATACTTTTATTCAAATGTAAATATGACCTTCAATGCATGAACTGGCGCTCAAATTGATTGAAGAAAATAAACAAACAAAAGGGCCGGAAATAGATTTAGGCAATTGCGGGTTGGAAAATGAACTGCCCGAAGAATTATTTGATTGTGTCTGGTTGGAAAAATTAAACCTCGGAGATGTTAATCGAAATGAAAAGGGGGTGGAATCCATCTGAAAATAAAGAGAAACTTAATTCCTTTAACGAGTATAAATTTGAAAAGTTACAGCATCTCACATTGCTGAAAGAGCTATATATTGGCAATGCTAAAATAAGCAATATTGACTTCCTTGCTGAAATAGTAACTATAACTGAATTGTATCTGAGTTATAACGAAATCAGTAACATTGACCCGCTCGAAAAGCTAAAGTCGCTGCGATACCTCTACCTGGATAATAATTCGCTTAAAAATATTGATATCCTGGCAACACTAAATCCACTTATTGTTTTGGATTTGGCCAACAATCAGATTGCAGACATCGGCGTATTGGAGAAACACAAGGAGCTCCTGTACCTGAATTTAGATAACAATGGAGTTGGTAGTTTAAGTGTACTGGAGAAAATTCAATCGTTGCAATATTTATATCTGAGCGGAAATAAAGTTTCAGATATTGGCTTTGTAAAAGGAATGCGCGACCTTATTACGTTGATTTTAAACAATAATCTGCTTACAAATATTGATACCGTTACACGACTTCCGCTTTTAAAAGATTTGAATATACGAAATAACCAAATAACTAACATTCAGCCTTCCTTGCTCGATAACCTGCCGCATTTGGTTCAATTATATTTATCGGGAAATCCAATCAATAACATTCCACCGGAAATTTTTGATAAGAAATCCAACAATTTTTCTGATGTAAAAGATTATTTTAATTCTATATCACAATCGGAGGAAACATACCCTTGCTATGAAGCAAAACTATTATTGGTCGGCCGGGGTAATGTTGGGAAATCGGAATTGGCGGAAGCCCTTAGTACAACCAGCTATGTTTTTTCTGAAGGAAGAAAAAGTACCGAAGGGATAAGGATTAAAGAATGGCATTTAAAATGTACGATCCCCCAGGGCCGGGAGGTAGACTTTACAGTCAATTTATGGGACCTGGGGGGACAAGAAAGTTATTACGGAACACACCAGTTTTTTTTGACTAAAAACTCCTTATACCTGCTTGTCTGGGATGCGCGGCAGGAAGAAGATAATGTAACATTTGACTATTGGCTGAGGGCTTTAAGCCTTTTAAGCGAAAATAGCCCGGTATTGATAGTTCAGAATAAAGCCGATGACAGAACAAAAATGCTTGATCAGAAAGATTTAAAAAATCACTTCCCGTTTATACAGGATTTTTACCAGACAAGCTGCAAATTCGTTAAGCAATATGACTTAGAGCGATTAAAAAGTGATATAATTAAGCATCTGCTGTCATTACAACATGTTGGTGAATTGTGGAATATACGGAGAATCAGCGTTCGTAGAAAACTGGAGCGGGATAAAAGGAACTATATTCCTTTGTCTGAATATATTTCCATTTGCAAACAGGAGGGCTTGAAAGAGGATGAAATAACTTTCTTAAGTGAAAGGCTGCATAGGCTGGGTATTATTCTTCACTTCCAGGATGATCCCATATTGCAAAGCACCGTAATTCTAAAACCTGAATGGGCAACAAAGGCATTTTATAAAATAATTGACAATAAAAAAATAAAGGACGAACAGAAGGGCAATTTCAACTTGCAGGATTTGAGAAGTATATGGAACGAAGCATACTATGAGGACAAATTTCCTGAGCTGCTTCAGCTGATGATGCGATTTGAATTGTGTTTTCAGTTTCAGGATCAGGACAGGTATATCGTCCCTGAATTGTGCATTCCTTCGGCTACGAATGAGCTGCCTGGCTTTAATGGCCGTGAAGGCCTTATCCGGTTTGAGTATAGGTATGGTTTTATGCCCAAAAACATTATAACACGGTTTATTTGTAGAAATCATAAATTAATTAAAGGGGAAATGTTCTGGCGTTCAGGGGTTGTTTTGCAGGACGAAGAGGCAATAGCTGTTCTCCAAAGCAGTGAAGTGCAAAAAAAGATAAGCATCGTTATAGAAGGGAAAAATGCGAAGTATATCTTATATAAAATACGAAAAGACATGGAGGAAATTCACGATAGTGTAAAAAATCCCCCATTTCATGAAATGATACCCTGTATTTGCAGTCAATGCAAATCTAATGACCAGCCATCTTATTTTAAATACGAGATACTTAAAAAGCATATTGAAAAGAATATACCTAAAATACGATGCCCGGAAAGTCTTGAAGAAGTGGAAGTGAGAATTCTTATGGAAGGTATTTTGGAAAATCAGCAGGATAGCTCTGACGAAAAAGCAAAGAGTGCGTCTATAACTAAAAGAATAAATGAAACACAAGGCAAAGCAATTCAGACAATAAAAATATTTCTTGCGTCATCCTCAGAGCTAAAGGAAGACAGGGAACAGTTTGAGATATTTATAAACAGGGAAAACAAATTGCTGGTACCTAAAAACCTGTTTTTAGAGCTAATAATATGGGAGGATTTTATTGACGCAATGTCAAAAGAACGTCTCCAGGCCGATTATAACAGGGCAATCAAAGAAAGCGATATTTTCATAAGTTTATTTTTCAAAAAAGTCGGGAAGTATACCGAAGAAGAGTTTGGGGTTGCGGTGAGCCAATTAAACAAGACCGGAAAACCATATGTCTATACCTATTTTAAGGACGCTGATATAAATATGGAAAGTGTGGATGATGAGATCCAAACATTGTTGGATTTTAGAAAGAAATTAAAAGTGCTGGGGCATTTCCGTACCGTTTACAAAACAGTGGAGGATTTGAAGTATCAATTCAAGATGCAACTCGAAAAATTATTACAGGCTATATAACCCATGAGAAACATAATTTACCTCTACGCCACCTTCTTATCTCCCAGCTGGTTTAATATATTCCTCAACAATTCATCAGGCCGAAACGGCTTGTGCAGGCAGGCGCTGAATCCATGCCGTTGCAAATCGTCGTGCATGTTTTCATATACCGTGGCCGTAAATGCAATGGCCGGGATGCTTTTGTTCATATTTCTTATACGGGTCAGCAGCTGCCTGCCATCCATCCGGGGCATTTCAAGATCAATGAGCAGCAGGTCGTAGGCTTTCTGCTGGAATAATTCCCAGGCAACCATCCCGTTTTCGGCCGGATCGGTATCAGCACCCCAGCTATCCAGGAAACGCCGGGCGATTTTCATGTTAAAAGCATTGTCTTCCACCAGCAATACTTTTATGCCGTTAAGGTTACCGGGTCCCGGCACATGTTCTGCCGGCGCAGCCATGTTCTTTTCCTGCTGAAAAGGCATGTGCAGCGTGAAATAAAAACAACTTCCCATTCCGGCACGGCTCGTAACCTGCAGCCTGCCCCCCATTTTCTTTATCAGCTCTTTGCAAATGCTCAGGCCGAGGCCGGAACCACCATATTTACGCGTTGTTTCAGCATCCACCTGGGTAAAGCTTTCAAATATGAGATGGAGTTTCTCCGGCGCAATGCCAATGCCGGTGTCGGCAACGGCAAAATAGATTAAAGCGCCATTCGCATCTGTGTTTTGGATTTTGGCCTGCACGGTAACCGTACCTGCTTCTGTAAACTTAACCGCATTGGACAGCAGGTTGAGAAGCACCTGCCTGAGGCGCATTTCATCGCCTGCCACTTTTCTGCCCGGCGGCATACAGTCAATGTCGGTGAACAGTTGTATATTTTTTTGCCTCGTAGCCGTGGTAAAAGAAGCGGTCACCTGTTTCAGGGTAAGAGTAAAATCAAAAGGCTCGTTAATCAATTCGAGTTTACCCGCATTTAACTTGCTGAAATCAAGCACTTCATTCACCAGTTGCAACATATGCTCCGATGAGTTTTTCAACACCTTGAAATGGTCCGTATGCTGCAGCAGTTCATGATCGTATATAAGCAAATGGAGGGTGCCTATTATGGCATTGAGCGGCGTGCGCAGCTCATGGCTCATATTGCTCATAAACCTTGTTTTGGCAGCCCCCGCATTCTCCGCCCTTTCTTTGGCTTCCAGTGCTTCCAGTTCAGCCAGCTTTACAGAAGTAATATCAAGTATGCTGATTTTTATGTAGCGCTTGCCCGAATATTCAAATGAAACGATACTTACAAACCCATGAAAAGGGCTGCTTTGCCGGCGGGAAAAGCTACTGTCGCCCTGCCAGTTGATAGAATTGCCGGGTGCTTCACTCATTTCCGCAATACGGCTTACAATGCTGCTGCCCAGCAGTTCCGCAACGGAGTCTCCCTGCTGATCTTTCTTAAAGGCGTCCAGCTCAAATAACGCTGCTGCCTTATCATTGTATTGCCGTATCTGCATAACCAGCGGATCAACAATAAACACCGCTTCAAGCGAGGTGTTTAGAATAGTATTAATAAATTTTCGTTCACTTTTATTTATCATTTCCTTGGAATCCAGCAGGCGCAAGGCAAAATATAGGGTCACCATGACCAGCAGGAAATTGATAATGATATTAAATACAAAATGGTGGTAACCTACCGAATCCGTTTGATGCTCATAATGGGCATGGTAGGGCAACAACAATACGATAGCCATCAGGTTGACCGTGGTAACAATAATCAAAGCCAGCAATTGCAGGTTATTTTTACGAATACGTAAAAAGAAGATCATGGCCATGACAAAAGGAAACAAATACAAATAAGAGCTCATGCCAACGCCCTGTACATAACACAATGCAAATGAATGCAGGTTTATAAATACAATACTAAGCCATATGGGTACTTCAATAACCCCCATCAGGTTGCACATCAAAAAAATAATTAACAAAACCAAACCCAGGCCTTCAATCAAAGTGCTTGTCACCATTCCGTCAACAGTATAATAAACGAGGTTGGTAAACGTGGAGCCCATGGCCAGCATAATAAAAATGTTCCAATGCCAAAACCGGGCGGTTGCCTTGCGGGCCACAGGAGGGGGTGCCTGGTTTTTCAGTTGTATCACAGAAGCAGGATTGAAGATTAAATTAGACTATTAAATATATACTTTATGCTTGTTGGCTCCTATATGCTTTTAGGTTTTTTTAAATATCATGATCCGGGTAAAGAGACAAGGCAAAAACCACCTACATAGGACGTGAATGACGCAATAGGACATGCGCTGATGCAAAGGATGTAATATAAAATTTGTCCTGTATGGGTGGACTAATTGGAGTTTTTTTTATAATATATGCTATTCACTCCCGTGGCCGCTCTGCCAGGCAGTTGCCAACCCACACCGGCTAAGATATTCACCGCAGCCGTCGCTCCCCGTTTCAACCTTTGTAGCCTGGCCGCCTGCCATCCATACCGGTATGTGCAGTAGATTCGTCGGTCACATATTGAATATAGATTGATATATAAGTGTAATTAAACAATAATTAAATAAAGATCAAACAGGGAGGCTACCCCTATTTGGTGCGCGTTTAGTCTGCGTTTAATCCGCGTTTAACTACCACGAGTATAGAACAAAAATCAGGCGAAGCTGAAAGCAAACAGCATCAACCGCCAAAAGAACCCCCATGAATAATAAACAGGATATAACAAGCCGGCTCGTAGCCTTTCGGGACAGCGAAAAAGTTGCCACCTACGGCCATTTTCCGCCCGGCTTTTCCGGTAAGTAATACCGGCCCGGCTACCAGTTTTATCCCAAAATACCACTTAAATGGTATTGCCTTCACCCCCGGTCCCAGGTAATTTTATACCGGCCCAAATCATATTGCTTCATGCGGCTGGAATACATTTCTCTTATCATCATTATCGGCTGGGCAGTGCTCCTTACGCTGCTGGAACGCCTGTTTCCCTACCAGCAGGGCTATAAAATATTCCGGAAAGGGTATTGGATGGATTTCTTCTGGTACACCCTTGTGCAAAGCTATTTGCTGGCAGTGCTCATCGCCTTTATGATACGGGCTATCGACGCCGGCGGCACCATATCAAGACTGCACCTGCTTACCCGCTGGCCGGTATGGACACAGGTACTGCTTTTCCTGTTTACCCATGATCTATGGCAATACTGGTTTCATCGTATCCAGCACGGCAACAGGTATCTCTGGCGAACGCACGAGGCGGCCCATGCCACGCCCGAAGTCGATTGGCTGGTAGGCTCACGCTCTCATGCGCTTGAAATTGTCATTGCCCAAACAGTTGAATTTGCTCCTATCGTATTATTGGGCGCCCCGGCAGAAGTAGTGCTGATTAAAAGCACACTGGACGCCGTATGGGGCATGTACAATCATTCCAACATTCATGTAAAACAAGGCTGGCTTATTTATTTTTTCAACGGCCCGCAACTGCACCGCTGGCACCACCACCGGAACACAGCAGGCAATGGCTGCAATTTTTCTACTAAATTTTCTATCTGGGACTGGATTTGGCATACCGCTTATCTCCCCGGGCACGATGAACGCCCTTCCTATGGTTTCCGGGGCATAGAGAAATACCCGGTATACAGTTTTTTTAAACAATTCATTTACGCATTCAGGCGCTTCAGGTAGGCGGGGGATTTACGGTAAAATGCAGGAATTCAATACGGGGCTGCTCCTATTGCTGAACGCAGGACAGGAGTAATTGCCCAAAGCACGTTTTCTTACGTTCGTCGGGCAGAACCATCCCTTTGTCGAAATAGTTTCCTTTCACCGCACAACTTTAACATCTTTGTATCAGCAACACACAATAATCCAATCCTAAGAGAAGACAATATCCAAATCCAACCAGTCCTTCAGAACCGCCAATTCCTGCGAAAAACCACGAAAGACAATATCCGAACAACCAGTATCCGATTATTCCTTTGAAAACCACCAAATTCCAACATCCTTGTAAAAAAAAGACCACTAATCCGTTAGGGAACACCCGGCAGCTATGGAAACCAGGAACAGCTCCATTTAAACACTAACCCTGACATACTTAGACCGCTTTGAACCAACGTTTGAAGCGGTTTTTTATTGGTGGCTGCTCACCGGTCGTCAATCCCGCCAAAATAGCTCCCCTTTGCAATGCCACGGATAATAAACCATAACCGGCAAAAAATAAATGTTGATTTTTCCGGGTAAGCAGATACCGTAGCTTGCCCTGGTTGAATAAGCCTTCATGTTAAAAACGGGAAAAATGAAAAGCAATCTCTTGCTGATGGTAGCCCTCTTAAGCTTCAGCCTGCTCACCAATGCCCAGCTGCCGGTAGCATTCCAGGACGCATCAGGCAAAATAGGCTATAAAAATGCTGCCGGCCAGGTCATCGTTCAGCCAAAATACGGGGACGCCTACAATTTTATGATGGGACTGGCCGCCGTATCGGCCAATAATAAATGGGGTTTTATTGATATTAACTGCAGGGAGGTGATACCGGTAAAGTACCAGAAAGTAGTTATGCTTTTCGGCGCTCTCGGTGGATTGATACCGGTAGAAATGAACGACAAATGGGGCTGCGTGGACAGGACCGGCAAGGAAATCATTCCCTTAAAATACCAGAATGCCATCAGCGGTTTTTCCGAAGGCCTGGCAAAAGTAGCACTGGGCGATAAATGGGGATTTATAGACAGAACGGGCAAAGAACTCATTGAGCCGAAATATGAAGCCGCGGGCAATTTCAGCGCAGGCCTGGCACAGGTTAAGATCAATGGCTTATGGGGCTTTGTCAATAAATACGGCAAAGAAACAGTTCCTGTAAAATACCAGCTCGTCACTGATTTTACAGATGGGGTAACCACCGTTAAGTTGAACGACAAATGGGGATTGATTGATACCACCGGCAGGGAGCTGCTGCCGGTAAAATATCAAAGCGTACGCAATTACCTGCAGGGGCTGGTAGCAGTTGAATTAAACGACAAATGGGGCTTCTGCAACAAAAGCGGCAGGGAACTGGTACCGCCGAAATACAAGGAAACAGGATATTTCATCGACGGCCTGGCGCCGGTGCAATGGAACGATAAATGGGGTTTTATCAATAATGCAGGTAAAGAAATAATACCTGCAAAATACCAGGAGGCAGGCGAATTTAATGACGGCCTGGCAGCAGTAAAACGCGAAGGTAAATGGGGCTTTATTGATGCAACGGGTAAAGAAGTCATCGGCCTGCAATACGATAAGCTGGTGAGCAACTTTTATTTCGGAACGGCGCAGGTAAGTAAAAACGGGAAAACCCTTACTATTGATAAAACCGGTAAAGTGGTAAAAGAATAAACCGGGCGCGAGCCATTTTAATGAACACCGTTCGGTGCCCGTACATATATTTCCTGCCTGGCAATATCCGTGCTCATATAAGAAATAAGCAGGGCGTCTTTATTAATCTGTTGCACGGTAACCGATTGGTAAACACCAATATTGCCGGTGGGCAGCACCGTGGCATAGATGCTGAAATGGACAAGCCCTGCTGGTACAACCGTTTTATACCGGTCGTATTGCTGGGCGCTCCATACATAATTGCTGTTATACGAGAATACCTTGCCGGCAGTAAACGAAATAATCGTTCTGGCATGAACCGTGTCGGCCGGCCCCCAGCTGGTATCCGGTTTTAACACGCTGAAGCGAAGCCGGGAGGCAACCAGCTCCCAATGGCCGATAATGTCTGTACTGTCAGACGGCCCGGGAGCGGGAACCTGAAACGTTATATTGGTACCGGTCGGGGCCTGGTCTTTTTTGCAGGCCATAAACAACAGCGGCAGCACAAGGAATACGAATATCGTTTTCATAACATTATTTTTATTGGCTGACAGGCAATCCGCCCGCCCCGTTGCATTAGCCGCACATCATAAAATCCTGTAGTTTGTTTGCCTGCTTTTTATCATGACAATTTGCAGGTAGCGGGAAATATGTACTTTGCAATAGTCACCAACTGCCTGGGCCACCGCTTGCACAAGAAAAGTTTACATAATGAACCCGAGTTGCTGCTGTTAATAGCAAAAGGCGATACAAGGGCCTACGGCCAGCTGTTTGATTATTACTGGGACCAGGTGTACGGCGCCGGCCTGCAGCTGACCAAAAACCCCGAACTGGCAAAAGACCTGGCGCAGGATATCTTTCTTAAACTATGGAATACCCGCTCAAAACTGCCCGGTATTAAAAACTTCAGCGGTTACCTGTATGTCATTACCCGCAATCTTATTCACGACCAGCTGAGGATGAATGTTTTCCGGGAGTCCAATAAAGAGTTCCTGGTCAGCTATGTGGCCTATACCAACAACTGCCCGCAGGAGCAGCTGGAGCAGAAAGAACTGCACGAAGTGCTCGATGAAACCATCAACCAGCTATCGCCCAAACTCCGGCAGGTATTTAAATTAAGCCGCCTTGAGAGCTTAAGCCATGAAGAAATTGCCGAACGCCTGCACATCACCCCGCTTTCCTCCAAAACCTATATGGTGCGCGCCTTGATGACGCTCCGGAAACTATTAAGCAAAAAAGCCGGCAAGCTGCTCAGTATCATCCTGCTGCTCTTCAAGCTCCTTATTTCATAATTTTTTTTCGGGCGGTGTTCTCCTTTTGCCGGCTCAAACGTCTTCTCACTATAACTATACATATACACTATGCCTGATACGCTATTGCGGGAATTGTTTGCAAAATACCTCCACGAGCGCATAACCCCGGAAGAGTTTTCGCAATTATACGACATGATGCATGCGGGTTATGACCCCGAGGCGCTGGACGGTTTGCTGGAAGACCTGTATTCCAATCCTGCTGTTGCCGTTTCGGGCGATGATGACCGCAAGGAAGTATTTGCTTCCCTGCTGGCAAAGATGAAAAATTCACAGGCGCCAACGGTACCACCGGCCCGTACCCGGCCTTTATACCACCGGCGCTGGCTGGCAGCAGGCGTCGCGGCTATGCTCTTATTGCCCGCGGGCAGCTATTGGCTCTTATCCCGCCCGCACAACGCCGGCGTGCAACCGGCGGTAACGAAAGCCGTGAAATTTGACGCACCTCCCGGCCACGATGGTGCGGTACTCACCCTGGCCGACGGCAAACAGGTGGTGCTCGATACCAGCGGCAACGGCACCCTGGCGCAACAGGGCAATGCTGAGCTGCTCAAGCAGGGCGCGCAGCTGAGCTATAAACTACTGGGCAACGGCCCCGCTGAACTGTCTTATAATGTGATGACCACCGCCCGCGGCAGGCAGTTTCAACTGGTGCTGTCAGACGGTTCAAAAGTATGGCTCAACGCCTCCAGCTCCATACGCTTTCCTGCGGCATTTGCCGGCAATGAACGCAAGGTGGAGATAACGGGAGAAGCTTATTTTGAAGTGACGCACGATAAAAGCCGGCCTTTTATCGTACAGGCCGGTACATCGGCCATTGAAGTGCTGGGCACTCATTTTGATATAGCCGATTATAACGACGATAAAAATACCAGCGCCACACTGCTGGAAGGCTCCATAAAACTCCGCACCCCTGCACAACAGCTTTTACTGCTTCCCGGTGAGCAGGGTAGGGTAGACCGGCCAACGGAAAAAATAGCCATGGGGCAGGTAGATACCGATGAAGTCATTGCCTGGACCCGGGGGCGCCTGGCTATAGGCAGTACCGATTTTGCCGGCTTTATGCGCCAGCTCTCGCGCTGGTACGATGTGGATGTGGCGTTTGAAGGCGCCGTGCCCAACCTGCGCATCGGCGGCCTTATTCATCGCGATGTCAATTTAGCTACCGTCCTTGACTTTTTGGGTAAGAACGGGGTGCACTATAAAACGGAAGGAAAAACAATTACCATTTTACCATAAACCTGCCTGTGCAAATCTTATCCCCCGGCTGGGAGTAAGGCCTGATTATTTAACCTTAAATAAAAAATATGGAAAAATTAAAATGAACCGGCCAGTGAGGAAAACATAAAAAAACCGGATCCTGTTTGCGGCAGGACCCGGCGGGTATTGTGTCTTCCGGCGCCAACCAGACACCGACTAAAATGACTGTTTAACCTTCAAAACACAACTGCACAAAAGTATGAAACTGCATGTACACGGCAAAGCTACTGCCATTGCACGGCTTTTGCCCGCCAAACTACTGACTGTTATGAGATTAACTGCTTTCATCCTCCTTACCGCCTCGTTGCACGTAAGCGCAGCCAGCTACCCTCAGAACATTACCATTTCGTCCAGGAAGATAACGTTGGAAAACGTGTTTAAGCTGGTGGAGGATCAAACGGGTTTCTCTTTTCTCTGGAATGAAAACCTGCTCGACAAATCGCGCATCGTACGCATGGAAGTAAAAGACGCCCCGCTGAATACGGTCATGGATATCTGTCTTCGCGGCCTGCCATTAACGTATGTTATAAAGGATAAGGTGGTGATGATTGAACAAAGCAACCTTCCCCGGCCATTCGACAGCACGCATCTTATAAGCCTGTTTATGCCCGTTACCGGCCGCGTTACGGATGCCGAAGGGCAGCCGCTGGAAGGCGTTACCATTGCCATCAAAGGCGGAAAACCCCTTGCGGTAACCGATGCCTCCGGGCGGTTTAAACTGGATGCGCCCGATAACGCTGTGCTGGTCTTTTCCTTTGTGGGCTTTGCCACCCGCGAAATGGCGGTAACCCCGGGAAAAGAAATGAGCATCAGCATGGCTGCCGCTTCCGCCAGCTTAAACGAAATTGTGGTCACCTCTTTTGGTATCCGCAAACAGGAAAAATCACTGGGCTACGCCACCAGCACCATAACGGCCAAAGAACTGACCGACGCCGGCAATACCAATTTTGCCGCGGCATTATACGGCAAAGCGCCCGGCGTACAGGTTACCACCGCGCCGGGCGGCGCCAGCAGCGCCGTAAACGTACAGATACGCGGCATCAACTCCCTCAACTATAACCAGCAGCCCCTCTACGTGGTAGACGGCGTTATTTTAAGAAGCGAGGGCCAGTACGGCGCGGCCGGCAGGAATAACGGGGGGTATTACGACGACCAGCGCATACGGGGCAACGGTATACTGGATGTAAACCCGGAAGACATTGAGAGCATTACCATCCTCAAGGGCGCCAGCGCCACCGCCTTATATGGCTCGGATGCCGCCAACGGTGTAGTGGTGGTAACCACTAAAAAAGGCACCCGCGGCAAGGGCCACCCGCAGGTAGACGTAAATTATTACGGCACGGTAGAACAACCGGCTTTCCTGCCCCGGTACCAGAACGTATACGGCCAGGGATACGATATGGGGGATAATATTGCCGTGGGCGGCACCCCGGAAGGCTGGATTAAAGATACCCAGTCGCCCACCGGTCTTCGCCCCAATTTCAGGGCCTATGCCGATTTCGGCCCAAAGATGGAAGGGCAGAAAGTGCGCTGGTGGGACGGCTCCATCCGTTCCTATTCACCGCAGCCCAACAACTACCGCGATATTTTCAGAAACGGGTTCAGCTCTGCAGCCAGTGTAGCGCTCTCCAACCAGACCGACCGGGGCAGCTACCGCGTATCGGCCTCCCGCCTGGACTACGGCGGCATACAGCGGGCCTCCGACCTGAAGAAAAATACCTTCAGCCTCAACAGCAGCCTCAAATTAAGCGATAAGGTAAGCGTAGACGTGATTGCCAATTATGTCAATACGCTGACGCACAACCGCCCGTATGAAACCAACCGCCTGGCGCAGTCCTTCGATGGTTTCTTTGGCCGCGAAGAAGACATGAACCTCGTGCTGGACAAATTCCAAACCTCCGCCGGTTACAAATGGGTGCCCTACAACCAAACACAGCGCAACCCCGCCGAAGCATTCGTGTTTAACGTGCGGCCCAACTTATACGATTATCTCTGGACTACCTTAAAAAATACGGAAGATGAAACCGATAACCGCCTCTATTCCAGCATTACACTCAACTGGGATGTAATCAATCACCTGAAATTCAGGGGCAGGTTTGGCAATGATTTTACCAGCCGGAGCACCGAAGATAAAAACTACAGCGAATACCCGGTAGCCTTTAACGCTGCCAACCAGAGCACCGGAGCCTATGTAGTGGCTTCCGGTATCTACTCCATCGTATACGGCGATGCCCTGTTAACCTATTCCAATAAACTGGCCAAAGACCTCGACCTTTCGGTCAGCGGCGGCTTTACCTCGAGAAGCGAGCATTACCGGGATCAAAACTCCAGCACTTCGCTGGGCCTGGTTACGGAAAACTGGTTTTCGCTGAGCAATTCCTACGGCATATTAACCACCACCGGCACCCGCAGGGAATTATTGAAATTCGGCTACTTCGGCATCCTCGACCTTTCGTATAAAAACTATTTGTTCCTGGAAGGCACCATACGGCAGGAATCGTCATCCACGCTGCCCCCGCAAAACAATACCTATTTCTACCCCTCGATCAACGGCAGCTTTGTCTTTACCGATGCCTTTAAAGACGCATTACCGGCCGTTTTAAGCTATGGCAAATTAAGGGTATCCTATGGCCAGGTAGCCAACCCGGCGCCCTTATACGCGTCCAATATCGCGTATACGCAAACTTCGCTGCAATCCATCAACGGGTCGGTAGCTTCCCTCAACCTGCCACGCGCTTATGGCAACAGTACCCTGAAGCCCGAAAGAAAGAGTGAATTTGAAACCGGTCTTGAAACCCGTTTCTTAAACGACCGCCTGGGGCTTGACGTTACGTTTTATACCAACCGCGTAAAGGATCAGATCCTCAATTTGCAGACATCGCCCAGCAACGGCGCAGCCAGCCAGATTGTGAATGCCGGTGAAATTGGCAGCCAGGGCATTGAAATAGGGTTAAACGGCACACCGCTGGTAAAACATGATTTCAGGTGGCAGTCCCGTATCAATTTCTCGTTCAACCGCTCCAAAGTATATTCATTGGCGCCCAATATTCCGCAGCTAACCTTTTACAACGGCGAAAACGCCGGCATACAGGTTACCGCCAAACCGGGCGAAGCGCTGGGCAATATTTACGTACGCCCTGTGGCTACAGACGCTAAGGGAAACCGCATAGTAGACGGCAGCGGCTATTATGTTATTGATGAAACCCACTACATCAAAGCAGGCAATATACTGCCCAATGTAGCCGGCGGTTTTTCTAATACATTAACCTACAAGAATTTTACGCTTAACGTACTGGTAGATTATCGCCTGGGCGGTGAAATGATCTCCACCCCGCTTAAATACGGCATATCTGCCGGTATGTACACCAGCACTCTCAAATACCGCGATGCAGAACATGGCGGCCTGGCCTATTATACCAACAGCAGCGGCACCAATGTAGCCGTGGCAGCCGGGGTAACCACCGGCCCTGCCGGCGAAACGGTATACCATGATGGTGTTATCAACCCCGGCGTGGATGCTACCGGCAAAACCAACAGCATCATACTGGATGCCGCCGATTACTACCTGGGCGAATATGCCGCGGGCAGCGATGTGGCGCTCAACCAGGACGGTGCTATTTATAAAAACAGTTACATAAAGCTGCGTGAATTATCGGTGGGCTACCGCCTGCCAACGGGTTTGGTAAAACGGCTGGGACTGACCAACGTGCGGATTTCGCTCATAGGCAGGAACCTGCTTTATTTCTACAGAACGCTGAAAAACCTTGATCCTGAAACCACCATCGGCGACCGCTGGTACAACCAGGGCATTGACAATGGTTCTATGCCGGCTACCCGCAGCATGGGTGTTTCATTCAACGCAACCTTCTAAGTAACCATCAAATTATTCAGCAGATGAAAAAGATAATCATCCATATAAGTTGTTTGTTGCTCCTCGCGGGCGCCTTCAGCTCCTGCAAGAAAAAACTGGAAGACAAATACAACAACCCGGAACTGTCTACCTCACCCAGCATACCGGGCTTTTTTACTTCCATGCTCAACAACGACCGTGTGCGGCCGGCCTACTGGAACCAGCGCACGTTCTTTTTCCCGCAGGTATCCGTATACGCGCAAACCACTTCCTTTGTCAACGGCTCTACCGCCTACCAGCCTATTGACGCCTACATCGGCAATTTCTGGTCGGATTTCTATTATCCTGCCGGCAATGGCAGCGGGGTAATGGGCCTGTACCGGTCGATGCAGAAAACAGACAGTGCGTTGTCTGCCGCCGATAAAGCCGCGCAGGAAGTATACATGCAGGCGGCCAAAGTGGTGCTGTACGACCAGGCATCGCGGATGGTAGACCTCTGGGGTGATATCCCCTTTAGCGAAGCCGGCAGCCTGGAATCAAAAAGCACCATACAAAACCCCAATTTTGATGATGCCAAAACACTCTACAGCAGCTTTATCAGCGGGTTGAACGATGCGGCCACCTATTTCAGTTCCGCCCAGCTGGCGGGCAATACACAGGCGGCCTTTAGCAAGGCGGATATCATGCTCAAAGGCAGTCTTTCCAAATGGCAGCGCTACGCCAATTCCATCCGGTTACGCCTGCTGATGCGCATGTCTTTCTTTGATGAAACCACGGCAAAGACGGCAGTATTGGCTATGCTGGGCAACAGCACAGCTTACCCGCTCATTGACGGCAGCGGCGTGGGCACTTACGATCCATCGGCTACCGATGTACTGTTGCAGCCGCTCACTACCAATACCAATAGTATGTACAGCGCCCTAACGGAAATAGACAGTTATTTTGCGCCCGACTATATGCTCAACACGGTCATGCTGCCGTCCAACGACCCCCGCATACCGGTCATGTTCGACAAGTTCGGCAAAACAGTGAGCGGTGTTTTTGTACAAAACCCCACTTACCAGGCCATGCCCATCACGTTTACGGCCCAGCAGCAATCGGACAACTATGCCAGTTATTCCATTGTAGATTCCACCACCTTCCTGAATAATATTAAGGTGCCCGGTATTGCCATCACTGCCCCGGAAGTCAATTTCCTGAAAGCAGAAGCCTACGAACGCTGGGGCAGCAGCACCGATGCGCAAACGGCCTATAACCTGGCGGTGACCCAGTCGGTCTATTTTTATCTCTACATCAACCATGTGGGCGGTGGTACCGACGTGGCGCCTTCTTCCGCCACGATGACCACCTTCCTAAGCGCCCCCACGGTAGCCTATACCGGCACCACTGCGCAGAAACAGGTCTTGATATGGACGCAAAAATGGCTGAACTACGGCTTACTGCAATCCGACCAGGCCTGGTCGGAATACCGCCGGACCAAGTACCCGCAGCTTACCTTCGTGCCGCAAACGCTCAACGGCTACCAGCTGCCGCCCAACCGCCTCATGTACCCCAGCGTGGAAACCGTATACAATACCAATTACAGCAAAGTGGCCGGCAAGGACCTGCTGACCAATAAAATATTCTGGGATGTGAAATAGAAGCTAAGCGCTCAAAGGAGAAAAAGGAGTTAAAGGAGCGCCTTCGGCGCGGGTTTATTTTTGGCGCACAGAGGGAAAAGAGAAAAAGAGGCGGTTATATAGGCGTGCCACGGTTCGCTTGCCTGGCCAGGGTAACCGTGGCACGCCTTCATTCCGGTCACACGCCTGCTTCCCCCAAAACCTCTTTTTCTCTTTTCCCTCTGTGCGCCAAAAAAACACTTGCCTTATCAACACCCCCCGTAATAAAAGCTATTCCCGCAAAAACCCACCTTCTCCTCTTTTTTCTCCTTTGATCTCTTACCCCCCCTGCGGGCCCGCGCCGCAGGCGCGCCCTCTGTGCCCCTCAAAAGGAAAACGAAAAAACAACGCAAACGCTCTGTGTACCTCTGTGAATAGACCTCTGCGCACCTCTGTGTTAAAATAACCCGCGCCGAAGGCGCCCCATTGCCATCCAATGAAAATAAAGTAAATTACAGTAAGGTCCGCTTTACCGGGCCCCGGGAGGTCATCCATGAAACGCAGGATTGTATTGCCCGCCCTATGTCTTCTCATATCATGGCTATCGGTTGCCCAAACCATAGTAGCATTAAAAATTGACGGTACCATCAACCCCGTAACGGCCGGCTATATTCACCGCGGCATAGAAAAAGCCGCCGAAGAAAAAGCTGAATGCCTGTTAATTGAACTGAATACACCCGGTGGCCTGTTGAAATCTACCCGCATCATTGTAGGCGACCTGCTGCAAAGCCCTGTACCGGTAGTGGTATATGTATCGCCCGCCGGGGCGCAGGCCGGTTCTGCCGGTGTATTTATTACCCTCTCCGCGCATATCGCCGCCATGGCGCCCGGCACCAATCTTGGCGCAGCACATCCCGTAGGCATGCAGGAGCAGCCCGACACGATCATGAACGCCAAAATCACCAACGATGCGGCCGCCTTTATCCGTGCCATTGCCCAAAAACGCAAACGCAATATCCCCTGGGCCGAAGGCGCTGTGCGCAGCAGCACCTCCATCTCTGCTACCGAAGCGCTGGAACAGGGTGTGGTAAATCTTATTGCCCGCAATACGGAAGCACTGCTGGATTCGATAAACGGCAGGAGCATTGACCTGGAAAACGGCCTGCACCTGCTGCACACCAAAGGCGCGCATATTGAACCACTGGAAATGAGCTTTTCAGAAAAAATACTCAATATTATCAGCGACCCCACGGTAGCCTATATCCTTATGATGCTGGGCCTCTACGGGCTGCTATTTGAATTGTACAATCCCGGGGCCATTTTTCCCGGTATCGTTGGCGTTATAGCCCTGGTGCTGGCGTTTTATTCCATGCATACCCTGCCACTGAATTATGCCGGTCTTTCGCTGATCCTGTTTGGCGTTATCCTCTTCCTGCTGGAAATAAAAATAGCCAGCCATGGACTGCTGGCCATCGGTGGCATCGTTTCCCTGCTGCTGGGGTCGCTCATGCTGGTGCGTACCGGCTCTGCGCTGGAAGTGGTGCGTATATCGCGCACGGCTATCGTTGCCACGGTGGCGGTATCGGCATTCTTTTTCCTGGGTATCATCGGCATGGGACTGAAAGCACAACGGCAAAAACCCTTCAGCGGCCCGGAAGGAATGATTGGCGAAACGGGCCAATCGCTGGAACCGCTCAACCCGCTGGGCGCGGTATGGGTACACGGCGAGCGATGGCAGGCTAAAACGGCGGGAGAATATATTGGAAAAGGAGAGAAGGTGCAGGTAACCGGCCTGGACAATCTCACATTATATGTAAAACCGATAAGCGGATAACCGATAAACTATACGTATGCAACAGGTTCCTGTAATAACCATCGTCATTATTGTTTTTGTGTTGATTTTGCTGGCCAACGCCATCCGCATACTGCGCGAGTATGAAAGGGGAGTAGTGTTCAGGCTTGGGCGGCTGATGGCTGTACGGGGCCCGGGGCTTATCCTGCTGATTCCCATCATCGACAAAATGGTAAAAGTAAGCCTGCGCACCCTGGTCATGGATGTGCCGCCGCAGGATGTAATTACACAGGACAATGTATCTATAAAAGTAAATGCGGTGGTATACTTCCGCGTTATACAGCCCCAGAAAGCCATTGTTGAAGTGGAGAGCTATCTTACCGCCACCTCGCAGCTTTCACAAACCACCCTGCGCAGTGTACTCGGGCAATCGGATCTCGACGACCTGCTTTCCCAGCGCGAAAAGATCAACCAGCGCCTGCAGCAAATCATTGATATGCATACCGAACCCTGGGGGGTTAAAGTATCCAACGTGGAAGTAAAGCAAATCGACCTTCCGCAGGAAATGCAGCGGGCCATGGCCAAACAGGCCGAAGCGGAACGCGAACGCCGCTCCAAGGTAATTGCCGCAGAAGGCGAATTCCAGGCCTCCCAGCGCCTGGCCGATGCTGCGCATATCCTCAGCGAACAGCCCAGCGCCCTTACCCTGCGCTACCTGCAAACACTCCGGGAGATAGCCACCGAAAAGAACTCAACCACCATATTCCCGGTGCCGATTGATTTATTGAAACCCTTCCTGGAGCACCGGAAAGATGCAGACTGAGCCGTGAATGACATACCGTAAACTGGTATCTTTTTTCTGATGTTAGACAAAAAACTACAGCAGGTCGCCGCAAGCTGTTGTAGATTTGACTTCATCCTTTTCTATTTGTTGCTGCTTCCATTACAACCGTTGCTTTTAATACCCGGCTCCCGGCATGGTGGCCAGGAAGCAGTAAGTCAGCGATCTCGCCATTCGTAACGATCCAGCCATTATCAGTACGTAAACGACAAGGTTATTTCAGTAGCCCGGTCAGCGCATGCCATTATGGTTAAGGCATTTTTTTAAACTATATCGCTCATCAAAAACAACTGGTATGAAAAAAAGATTCGTAGCCGGCCTGCTGGTCCTGGCATTGTGTTGCGCCGCCTCTTCCGGAATGTGCATGGGAAAAACAGATACCGCTTATAGTACGGTACGGTCAACCATCCATAACAATATCAGGCTGGTGCGTTCTTTTATGCAGTATTTCGACAATGCCTCCAATGAACGCTGGGATACCCTGGGCAACAACTTCCTGGTAAAGTTTACGCTCAATAATAAACAGGGCAGGGCATTATTCACGAATAAGGGAAACCTGATTTACTCCATACTGGTTGGAACAGAAAAAGAGTTACCGGCAGGTATCCGCTACCAGGTAAGAAGCAATTACTTTGACTATCATATTGTAAGGGCCACCGAAGTGTACCAGAACCGCTGTACCGCCTGGATCGTTGAGCTGGCCTGCGACGACAAACGCCTTACCCTGCGCCTGGAAGACGGCGAAATGGAAGAAGTGCTGGGGTATACTGATAATTAATTTACTTACTGTTTTACAAACCCAACATTATTCCCCCCGGCACGCACATAGTACATCCCTTTGGCCAGCCCGCTGATATCGAACGAAGCGGAAATACTGCCGCCTGCCGCCTGCAATCGCATGGTCTTCACCAGTTTTCCCGTACCCTCATGCAATTCCAGTGCAACCGGCCCCTGCTGTGCAGGCAGCTGAACATACACCACGTCTTTTGCAGGATTGGGGAAAACAGCCATGCCGCCAACTTTATCAAACACTACCGCTACCGTTTTACTATAGGTATAGCCGCCATCATGATCAATCATTTTCAGCCGGTAATAATCCACGGAAGGCAATGGCCGGTCATCATAAAACAAATAGTTTTTTGCCAAACCGTTATTGCCCGGAGCGGCTGAAGCAGCGGCAACGGAGCCGATGCTATTGAACGTTACCCCATCGGCGCTTCTTTCTATGCCAAACGATGTCAGGGAAGGGTCGTCGCCGGCCGTAAAATTCAGCCGCACTTCATTACCCGTTTTTGCTGCCGTAAAAGAAACAAGGGTTACCGGCAAGGCCGCCAAGCTGCCCGCCAGCTGCAGCGAACTGATGGACATTGGCGCCAGGATCACCTGCAGGCTGGTATTGCCTGCCGGTGTAATGGTTGAAGGCTGCAGCGCATTATTGGTATGCGAAATAAAGGTTTCCGTGCCCGCCGGCAGGTTAGACAGGGTCAGCGTCTGCACCGCCTGGTTGGGCAATATAAAATGCGCCAGGTTTACGGTAACCGTTTTGGTGAGCGTAAGCGACCGGTTTACCAGCACCACCGTAACCGAATCATTGGCATCATTAGCCGTAGCATAGGCAGATACATTAAGCTCATCGCCTGAAAGAGCTTTAATACTGTTCTTTTTATTGTAGCGGCTGTACAGGTGCAGGGCTTCCCACATACCCTTATCCCAGCTCCAGGGCGAGAAATATTCCACGCCATGGTTCATAAATTCACCCATCATGGAACCGTACCATACCGCCAGGGCATTGGGGTTGTTACTAAGCTGTACCGCCGTTTCAGAAACGGCAAAGGTTACCCCGTTGCCTGCTCCCATGTATTGGTTCAGCCAGTTCTGGCATCTCCCGAATATATCTTCGATCTGTATGGAATTATCCCACCCGCCGTTGACTTCTTTTACACCATTGGCTTCCGGGAACGCATAGCTGCTGTCAAAAAATACGCGGTGCAGTTGCACCACGTCGGCCGCATTGGAGCTGGACGGGTAAAAATGCAGGTCAATAACATCCAGCAGGCGTATACCCGTTCGCTGCTGCTCTTCCGCCACGCGCTTGATAAAGTATTTCAGCCAGGGATATTGCAGGCCGTCGGACCCTGTTACCGGCCCATTGTTCCAGGCATACCACTGCCATTCGTTGGGACTCACGGGGCCGCTTAGCTTAATGCCGGGATAAAGCGCCCGCGCCTTTTTTGCCACGGCAAAATAGCGCTGCATAAAGGCTTCCGCACCCGGTTGAACGGGCATTACATCGTCGTGCGTGCCGGACCATATTTCCACTTCATTGTCCATATTCCAGTACCTGATATGAGTAGAATCCAGTCCCTGCCCGCCGCTACCAAACCAATGATGGAGGATGCCGGTGGTGGAATCTTCATTCCAATGTTCCAGGTACAGGCTGGTATCGCCGTTTACGAGGGCCTGGCTTCCGCCGCCGGTGTTAACGGTGCCGCCGCCCGCCAGGTTCTGGGCGGTACCCGACCACCATTGCGAGCCATTGAAGGCCCAGTCGTTGAAATTATGGGTAGTAGTCAGCGCCGCCTGGCCTATCAGCTGGAAGCCCCACATGCCCTGTGCGGAAGGAATGTTCTGTTGCAGCGAAGCAGCGGCAAAATCCCAGTCGTGCGGGTACACATTATTGTACCAGTCGGGGTGGCTGGACAGCTTTAGCCGCCAATTGTATTTGGTAAGATTATTACCGCCGTTTTCGCGGTAAAAGTTCAGGCCTGCGTCTTTATACAACTGCCAGCTGACCGCGCTAACCGGGCTGGAAGGATCATCCGATAACGAGTTGTTTCTTCCATAAATAAAAGGAGAAACAGGCTTGCGGTTGGACAACGGGTCCACGGTTACCTGTACGTTCTGGGCCATCAACCCCGTATAAATAAAAAGCAGCAGCAGGCAGGCGGGCGTTTTTTTCATAGCAATAGATATAAAGTAAAGTGCTGGTTAACAGTTACGCAGGCTGAGGGGGGAGGGCTATTAAAATAAGATATTATAATAACAGTCAACAAGTACAGTGCCAAAAACGACCCGGCCAGTCGTTAAACGGGGGAGCAGACGTTCGTCGTGCGGAACCATCCCTTCGTCGAAATAGTTTCCCATCCTCACACAACTTTAACATCTTTGTATCAGCAACACACAATAATCCAATCCTAAGAGAAAGACAATATCCAAATCCAACGAAATCCTTTAGACCGCCAATTCCTAAGAAAGACCACGAAGACAGTATCCTGGAAAACCAAGTATCCAAATCATCCTGAGAAACCATCCAAATCCAATCCTGTAAAGGAAAACCACTTACTAATCCGTTAGGGAAACCAACCGAGCTATGAAAACCATCTGAAGCTCAAATTATTACCCTGACAATATATTTAACCGTTCCGCCCATCCCGGCAGGACGGTTTTTTATTTAGTTCCGCTACCGCCCGGGCAGGGTAGGGAAAGAATGTATATATTTGTAGCCGGGCGTCCCGCTTGCTTAACGTTTAATGCCATTGCCAGTGAATCGCTTTTTATTATTTATCGATACGGAAACCTCCGGCCTGCCAAAGAAACTGGAGGCGCCTGACCCCCAAAAGGACGATTGGCCTTATGCCCTGCAGGTATCGTGGATCGTGTATTCGCCCGAAGGCGAAAAAGTGAGGGAGGAAAACCATTATATCTACGATGAGGCGGTGCAGATAACGCCCTCCTCGTTCCGGGTACATGGCATTACCAAAGACTTTTTGAGGGAGAACGGGAAGGAACGCCATACCATTATGCAATTGCTGCAGGCCCACCTGCTGCAATACCAGCCGCTGGTGGTGGGGCATTTTGTGGAGCTGGACCAATACCTGGCCATTGCCGAATTTTACCGCAGCGGCCTGAGCAACCCGCTGGAGCAATTGCCGGTATTTTGTACCATGACCAACACCACGCAGCTGGTGCGCAACCCGGTGCATAAATACCTGAAGCTGGCCCAGCTGTACGAGCTGCTGTTTGACCGTGAGCAACCCAGGCAGCACCACGCACTGGCCGATGCACAGGCTACCGCCGATTGCTTTTTTGAATTGCTGCACAAAGGATATATCAGTGAGCAGGCCATTGAAACGCAAAAGCCTGCCGTAGAAAGCATACCGAACAAGACCAAACAACGCCGCCCCAATTCGGTGCTCACGCGTTTGCTGACGATCTTTGCCGCAACTGTACATTGATTATGAATGACCGGATCGAATTCCTGCAGCAATACCCGCCCTTTAATCTACTGCCCCCACAGGTACTGAGCGCTACGGCACAACTGCTGCAGGAAGTAAGGCACAGCAAAGAAACACTGATCTACCAGCAGGAAATTACCGTCATGAAAGGGGTAGACATCATCGTGGAAGGCAGTTACGAATCCTTTTTTTACGACAGCGAGCACAATAAACGGCTGGTGGAAAACCATCAGCGCGGCGATTGCTATGGCGGCATATCGGTGCTGCTGAACCGCAAACAATCGCTGCGTACCGTTATTGCCCGGAAAGACACGCTCGTTTATTTTTTGCCCCGCAAGGACTTCCGCGCGCTCTGCCAGGCACACGAACCTTTTTTCCATTATTTCACCACCGATTTCGGGCGGCGGATGCTCAACGAAGAGTTTGCGCATTTTTTTAAACGCCCGCCCTCTTTTGAAGAAAGTTATATTGCTTCCGACCAGCTGTATTCCCGCCGCATAGAGAGCATGGAACTGCGTGATATTGTATCCTGCCCGGAAAACACACCGGTATACGAAGCAGCCCGCCTGATGGCCGAGCACCGGGTCAGCTGCCTGTTTGTAAAGAATGAAGCGGCACAGATTACCGGCTATGTAACCGATATTACCCTGCGCGACCGGGTGGTAGCCCAACAGGCCGATACCGCCCAGGCGGTAAAGCATATTATGGATAATCCCATCGTATCCATCTCCGCCGGGGCCTATGTGTACGAAGCCGTGCTCATGATGTTCCGTACCAAAACCCGCTACCTGCTGGTAGAAAAAAGCGGTCATTATGCCGGTTTCCTGAGCCGCAATAAGCTGCTGGCCGAACAGGCGCAGTCGCCGCTGGTGTTTATACAGTCGGTTAAGCTGGCCGTATCGGCCGAAGAGCTTCGCCGTAAATGGCAGCAGGTGCCGCAAATGGTAACACAGTTGTTGGGGCGCGGCGTGCATGCGGAAATTGCCAACCAGGTCATTACCACCGTAGCCGATACCATTGCCCTGAAAGTAATTGAAAACGTGATAGAAGAAATGGGGCAGCCGCCTGCCCGTTTTGTATTTATGGTACTGGGCAGCGAAGGCCGCAAGGAGCAAACGCTGAAGACCGACCAGGACAATGCCATCATTTACGAAGACAAAGCCAACGAGCACCGCGAGCAGGTGCGTGCCTGGTTTCTCGATTTTGCGCAGCGTATATCGGCCCGGCTAAATGATACCGGTTTTGTGTATTGCACCGGCGGCTACATGGCGCAAAACCCCAAATGGACGCATTCCCTTTCACATTGGAAACGCAATTATGAAAGCTGGATGCAGGACTCCCTGCCCGAAACGGCCATCAACTTCTCCACGTTTTTCGATTGCCGCTACCTGTATGGCGATGAATCCATCATGGACGAGCTGAAAGCATTTCTCGATACCGCGCTGCAGGGGCCGCATGAGAAATTGTTTTTCCAGATGGCAAAGAATGCCCTGCAATACGAACCGCCGCTTACTTTTTTTAAAAACATCCGCACGTTTAAAAAAGGAAAACAGGAAGTGTTTGATATCAAAAAAGCCATGACGCCTATCGTGGACCTGGTGCGGGTATATGCCCTGCGCAACCATGTGTTTGAGGTAAACACCGGCGACCGCCTCAAGGCGCTCAAAGAAAAAGGCATATTTACCGAAAAAGCTTTCCTTGAGCTGATGCAAAGCTATTATTTCCTCATGGGCATGCGCCTCAAAAAACAGGCGCAGCAAATCATACATGACCATACCGAACCCGATAACTATATCAACCTGGCCAGCCTTACGCGTATTGAACAGCTTACGCTGCGGGAAATTTTCAAGACCATCGAAAACTTCCAGGCCGGCATCCGGATTACTTTTACCAATAGCCTTGCCGGTTAAGCCGGGCCGCTGCCGCCGGCGTATATATTTACAGCACCCGCCCTGAAACAAAATGCCACCCGCAGGGGATGGCACTCCATTATTATGAAAAAAGACAGACTAAGTTGAACTAAAACCTCCCGGTTTTAGGAAAGGGACAGCGCCCAGGTCAGCTGAAAACGGCTTTTCTTTTCTTTAATACAGGTAAACAGGAAACTGCTGTTAAAAGGCATCTGAACAGGTGGCGCATCATCTCCGGCACTGCCAATGGCCACTACGCCGCTTACATAAGCTTCTGTAGAAGAGGTGCCGATGGCAGCCAGGTCGGAAGAAGGAAGCTTAACCGGGCTAAAGCCGGTATCTTTTCTGCAGGCGGCCAGCCTTTCCACGATTTCAACCAGTAAACCCTGTTCTTCAAGGGATGCGGAAATGATTAATGCGTTGTTCATAGTTATCTGTTTTACTTGTACAAAGTAAGAACAGGTTAGCGCCACAGAAAATAGTTGTAAATACCAGTTTTTGTGTATGAATTACAAAGAGACGAGGTAGAATAAATACTACAGGATGCTAACATACCTTTAACGTATCAGCACCGCAGTGCCTCTTTTATGGTATATTTCATTGTCAACCCCAACCGCTTCCAGTACCCATACCACGGTCTGCGGGGGTTGCTGTGTGCCGTTAATGGCGCCGTCCCATCCCTTGCCTTCTGCTTTCGCCTGGTACAGCAATTGCCCGAAGCGGTTGTAGACCCTGAAATAGCGTAGCTCCTTTACGCCTTTTAACAACGGGCGCAGGTAATCGTTGTAGCCGTCGTTATTGGGAGTAAAGGCATTGGGCACATATATTTCAACACTCTTAATCGTTTTTACCAGCTGTGTATCCACTGTCAGGCACCCGCTGCTGGTGGTAATGCCTATAATGTACAGCTGATCTTCATTGCCATTGAATACCGGTGTAACGCTGGCCGGGTTGTCGAGACTCACAGATGGCGCCCACAATACGGTAGCGCCAAACGAACGGGCCTTCAGCGCAAGCGGTTTGTTTATTACAGCATACATTACGGGGTATTCAATACCGGGAGTTGGCTTGTCGATAATAATCTGCCGGCGGGAAGTGGTGAGGCTGCAACCCAGCTGGTTGGAAATAACCGCATAGTAGATGCCCGGTTGCGTAACCTTGTACACCGGCTGATTGGCACCGCGTATTAAAACATCATCCATATACCATTGAATACTGTCTGCCGGGCGCACGCGCAGCACAGCGCTGTCGTTGCTCGTAATGCAATACGCCGGTTTGCCGCTGAGCTGCATCACCGTATCCACCACGGAAGCCTTAATCACCACGGTATCGGTAGTACGGCAGCCGCCGCCGCTGCTGCTGGTGGCAACAATATACGTGGTATTGCTGTCGGGTGCTGCCAGCGGGTTGGAAATATCCGGGTTGGTCAGACCTGCGGAAGGAGTCCAGTGATATACCAGTCCCGGTTTCGGGGGCACTCCAATCTGTACCGGGGCATGATTGCAGGAAAAGGCATCGGGGCCTGCATTGGCGGTTACCTTCAGCGTATCTACCAGTTTGGCGTATAAGGTATCTGAGCAGCCATACCCGTCGAAGGGCACCACCTGTACGGCCACCGTTGTTCCGGCCGGGGGCGGCGGCACCAGCGTAAGTGTTTGACTGGTACCCAGCAGGTGCGTAAAGGAGTTGTCGTACCAGTTATATCCCTGGTAGCCATAAGGCGCTACAATATTGATAGCGGTATCGTCCGGGCAATAAGCAGCCCCGGTAAACTCACTGCTGCATTCGGAGTTCACATCAATATACGCATACCCGAAATGTTTTCTGAATGTACAATCGGCAGTCTTAAAAAACAGCTGGATGGTTTTGCCCGCCATATTATCCAGCTTAATGGAAACGGCCGACCAGTTTTTGCACCATACCGGCGTACTGCTGCCCGGGTTGTCCGACAGGAAAAAACCGGGGAGTACTGAACCATACGGGTGAAAGGTAAAGGAGGAGCAATCAATGACCTGGTTATCGGTAACATTGGTAATCTGTATTTCCATCCTGGGCTGTTGCCCTTCGAGGTGGTTAGGGTCCTGGAATACCACGGCGTAATGATAAATAAGATTGTATACATTCCTGCCGGCAGGAATGGTAAACTCGTAAGAAACGCCTTCCGCTTCACCGCCGCCCAGGTCATTGCCCAGCCGGATGGAATAGCCGCTGCCATTGGGGCAATTGATGGGAAAATTGCCATAAGGGTCTAATCCCGCACCGGGGGGAGCGGCAGCGTACATGGTATGCCGGTTATACACCGGGCCGCCGGAAGGGGTAATGGTAATTACATTCTGACCATTTACATAAGCAACATAACCGGTATAACAGGTCCAGCCTTCGAACGTGCCATTTTCAAAATCAATATTCGGGGGACAATCCTGTGCAACAGCAACAGAACAGGGGGGAAAAACCAGGAGGCCAATTAATGCTAACTGCAAGGCAAAACAGTACAACTGTTTTCTACAATGACAGATCGTTAGCGCCTTTTGCAATTGCCAGGGTTGAATGATTATAAAGGTAAACCTTTATTTGAGTAATTCCGCCGTTTTGAGATATAATCCATGCCCGGTTTTCCCCATCCGGCAGCTGCCGGGATTAACGACTTATACGGCCGGGAAAAGCAATGAGTTGCCCGGCGTTTACAGGACAGCCCCTAAAAATTTGAGAAAAAAAGCAAAATAAATTTTATTTTTAAGTATAAAGCGAACTGAAGGTGCCAGAGGATTATACCGATTTAGCCTGCCGACTCCGACACAACGATGAAAGGGCCTTTCACGATTTATTCGTTATATACGGCGCCCGGCTGTTCCGGTTTGTGCATAGTATTTTGAAAGACAGGGCCCAGAGCGAAGACATCATCCAGGAAACATTTATTGCCGTATGGCAGCACCGCCATGGGCTCAACGAACAGCTTTCGCCCGAAGCCTACCTGTTTACCACTGCCAGGCACCTGACACTGAATGCGCTCCGCAAGCAAACCAACGGGGTGGCCGCCCGCAAAAAATTCTTTCAGAAACTCATACAGCATTCCGACGAAACGGAGCATACCGTTTTGCTCAACGACCTGCGGCGCCATACCGAGCAGGCCCTGCTGGCGCTACCCCCGCAGCAGCAACTGGTTTTCAGGCTGAGCCGCTTCGAAGGCCTTTCGTTCGACCAGATATCCGAGCGTATGAACATTTCTCCCAACACCGTCAGGAACCATCTCTCCGCCGCCCTGAAGATGATGCGTACCTATATCAACAGGGGATAACCCCGCCCATAACCCCGCCCGTTAAAAAAAACTTAATGGTCCACTGGTACTAAAACACATCCCGCGTGTAGTACTAACGGAGGGCATTATTTTGAACAAAGAACGATTGAACTTTTTACTGCAGTCTTTGGCAACCGGTGAACTGAACCGCACTGACTACGACGAATTAATGGCATTTATTCACAGCGGGCAATCCGACCAGCAGTTGCTGGAAGGAATGGATAAGCTGCTGCAAAACATGCCCGCCACCGGCCCGGCAGAAGCGCTGTCGGACGAAGCATTGTACAGGAATATACTGGCGCAGCTACCGGCCGCAGGCCGGCAGGAGCGTGGCCGGCGCTATCTTCTGCGCAGGAGCCTTGCCGTGGCGGCAAGCGTGCTGCTGGTAGCGGTGGGGCTAGTTTTCTACCGGCTGTCAAAAAGCAATGAAAAGACCAATAGCCAGGCACCAGTAGTGATTACCGTTAGCACCCTTACCGGCCAGCGCAAAACAATAACCCTGCCCGATAGTTCGCGGGTTTGGCTCAATGCCGGGAGCAGCCTGCATTACCCGGCGGCCTTTGCCGCCGGCAGCCGTGAACTGCTGCTGGAAGGAGAAGCCTGTTTTGACGTGCGGGAAGATGCCCGCAGGCCCTTTATAGTCCACACCGGCAAATTGAGCACCACGGTATTGGGTACGGTGTTCGACATCAATACCTATGATAGCCTGCTGCTGTTGGTCACCGTTAGCCAGGGCAAGGTAAAAGTGGGCCTCCCCGGCAGGGACCTGGCGCTGCTCACACCCAATAAACAATTGCAATACCGCCCGCTGGAGGGAAAAGCTGCTACCCTGGAGGTAAACGGGCAGGAGGCGCTGGCCTGGAAAAACGGGGAACTGCTGTTTAGCAACACTACAATGGAAGAAGCGGCGGCTGTCATGAGCAGGTGGTTCGGTACCCGCTTTGAGTTTAGCGACCCTGCTATACGGCAATACCGTTTTTCCATCTCTTTCCATGAAGGGGTGACCATCGGCGAAGCCATGAACATTATCAGCACACTTAATCATTTTTCCTACCGGGTATCCGGTAATACGGTTGTTCTTACGGGTAAATAACCCGGGTAACCTGTTTTTATGAACCATTAAATGGATGCTTATGCCAATAACTACTACTGCACCTACCTGACGCTGATTTCCCATATAAAAAGAAGCCGCTACGGGTGCCACCGTAACGGCAGATCTTAAACAACAACGCGTCACTGTCTAAAACCAATTAAAGGTATGAATTTCTCCCACACTCGACCAACCGGTACGAGGAGTACTTGTTTTGTACCAATCCATGTAATAGTAAAACCGGCCAGGTACACCACCTTATCCCTTTTGCTGCTATTACTTTCCGGCGGCCTGCTCCTGGCCAAAGGAACCGACGGCCAGGATCTCCGCAAAACGATGATCACACTGGACGTTAAATCCAAACCCCTGGAATCCGTTTTAAAGGAAATTGAAAAGATAACCGAGTTCCGGTTTGCCTACAAGCCCGAAGATCTGGCCGGTTACAGCAATGTATCGCTGCACGTTACCAACCGCAGCCTGGCAGACGTGCTCCGCCTCCTGCTGGGCAGCAGGGGTATTAGTTACGAACAAAAGAAAAACTATATCATTATCGGGCTGCAGCATCCCGCCGCCTCACCGGGCATTCGCGTTACCGGTACGGTACATGATGTGTTGAACACCGTGCTGGCCGGTGTAACCGTAAAAAACATGATCACGGACAAACAGACCACCACCAATGAAAAGGGGTACTTCAGTATAGACGCCAGCCAGGGCGATTCGCTGCGGTTTTCCTCTGTAGGCTATGGCGCCGTAACCCATGCAGTAGGCGAATCGTTGCTGCTGGACATTACGCTGACCACGGTAGCGGGCAACCTGGAAGAAGTGGTGATGGTGGCCTATGGCAAGCAAAAAAAGATAAGCCTGGTAGGCGCTCAAAGCACCATAGATGTTACCGATCTCAAACAGCCAGTGGCCAATATCGGCACCATGCTTGCCGGCAGGATTGCCGGTATTGTGCAGGTGCAGCGCAGCGGGCAGCCCGGGGCCGACGGGGCGGATATCTGGATACGCGGCCTGCCCACCTTTGCCGCCAATGGCGCTACCCCGCTGGTATTGGTAGACGGGGTGGAACGGGCTATCGACAATATCGATGCACAGGATATTGCTTCCTTCAGCGTGCTGAAAGACGCGGTATCGACATCGGTATACGGCCTGCGTGGCGCCAATGGCGTTATACTTATCAGGACCCGGTCTGGAGTAGCCGGCAAAGTGAAAATAGATGTCAATTACAATGAAGGTGTTACCGCCTTTACCCAATTGCCCAAAATGGTCAACGGCCCCACGTACATGCAGCTGGCCAACGAAGCCAATACCACGCGCGGCATGCAGCCCCTGTACAAACAGCCGCTTATTGACAGTACGGTATCCGGCAAAGACAGGCTTATCTATCCAAATGTCGATTGGTTTAGCTCGGTATTCAACAACACGGCTGCCAACCGCCGGCTCAACCTGAGCGCCAGCGGGGGCTCGGCCATTGCCCGCTATTATACCTCCGTGGCCTATTACGATGAATCGGGCTTTTTCAAAACCACCGGGCTGGAACAGTACAATGCTTCCACGCGCCTGCAGCGCTATAATTTTACCAGCAACCTCGACCTGAGCGTGACCAAAACCACCAAAGTGGAACTGGGCGTGCAGGGGTATATCTCCAATGTCAATTACCCGGGCAATTCGCCTTCCGATATTTTCGGGGAGGCCGTCTCCGTATCGCCGGTGGCCTACCCGGTCATGTATCCCGGCGGTTTTGTGCCCGGCCGCAATCCCAATGGCGGGGAGCAGAACCCCTATGCCATGGCCACCCAGAGCGGGTATATTAATTATTTCAACAACCAGGTATACTCCAATATCAGGGCCACGCAGGACCTGGGCTTCCTGCTCCGCGGCCTGAGCGTGACCAGCATGTTTTCCTTTGATGTATTTAACCAGCAGCAGATAGCGCGTACCAAGCGAAAAAGTACGTATATCATTGACCCTTCCACGCCCTATAACGCCGATGGCACTCCCAACCTGGACCTGGTATACCAGTCGCCCAATACCTCGCTCGGCTTTTCCAATTCCAATGCAGGCAACCGCCGCATCTATACCGAATCGGCCATTAACTACGACAATACCTTTGCCGGCAAACACCAGGTAAGCGGCATGCTGCTCTACAACCAGAGCAATTATGTCAATGCTTTTCCCGGCGATTTTACCAGCTCTATTCCCTATCGCTCGCGGGGCCTGGCAGGGCGCGCCACCTATGGCTATTCCTCCCGGTATTTTGCCGAGTTTGATTTTGGGTACAACGGCTCGGAAAACTTTGCCCCCTCCAGGCGCTACGGTTTCTTTCCTTCCTACGGCCTGGGCTGGGTCGTATCGGGCGAAAAGTTCTTTCGGCCATTAGCTAACGTTATTCAATACCTTAAATTCCGCTGGTCCGACGGCCTGCTGGGCGACCAGGGCGGCATTAACCGCTTTGCCTACCTCACCATTCTCAACAACCAGAACCAGCCGGGATATACCTATGGCAACAGCGGTCAGAACGGCATTGGCGGTATAGAAATTACCACCTATGGCGTAAACGTGGGCTGGGCCAAATCGCATAAAATGGACCTGGGCATGGAGATCAAAACCCTGCACAATATGCTGTCGCTGACGGTAGACCTGTTTAAAGAACACCGCACGGATATCTTCCTCCAACGGCAGGCAGTACCTGATTTTGTGGGGCTGTACAATAATCCTTACGGCAACCTGGGCATTGTAGACAACCAGGGCATAGACGGGATAGTGGATATACCCGATATCAAACTGGGCAAGCTGCACATCAACCTGCGCGGCACGGCCACCTACAGCGTAAACAAGGTTATTGAAAACGACCAGCCCCGGCAACCCTATCCCTGGCTCAACCAGCGCGGCAGTAATGTACTGGCGCAATGGGGCTATGTGGCCGAAGGCCTTTTCAGCAGCGCGGCGGAAATAGCTAAAAGCGCCGTGCCGTTCGACAAAAGCACTGTATTGCCAGGCGATATCAAATACAAGGATATGAACGGAGATGGCATTATCAATGCCTACGACGAGGTAAAGATTGGCGATGGCGATGTGCCCTACCTCACCTGGGGCGGCGGGTTCAACCTTACCTGGAAGCAATTCAACCTGGGCGCTTTCATCGAAGGCACCGGTCATGCCAGCCGCATCATCAACGGCACGGGCATCATTCCGTTTAATGCCGACGGGGGAGTGGATAATGTATACGCGGATGCAGTAAACCGGTGGACGGAAACCAATCCCAACCCCGCAGCAGTCTACCCGCGACTGGCTTATGGGTCGGACAAAAACAAGAACAATTCCCTTTACAGCACATTCTGGAAAAGAGACATGAGTTTTATCCGGCTCAAAACGGCCGAACTGGGTTATACCTTACCCAGGCGGTGGCTGCAGCGCATGGGCGTAACCAATACCCGTATCTATTTTAACGGGGTAAACCTGCTTACCATCAGCAAATTCAAGCTATGGGACCCCGAGCTCAATACCGGCAACGGTACCAATTACCCCATCGTTAAAGTATACTCGCTTGGGGCCAACCTTTCCTTTTAATGTTGGATTAAAATCATACTGACATGAACAAGATTGTTTTTTTATTCCTTATCATATGCCTGGCATCCTGCAAAAAAGGCTTCCTGGACCAGGTGCCCAATGACCGCCTGACGCTGGACCAGGTGTTTGGCAACCGCAGCAATACCGAGGCTTTCCTGGCCGATATCTATGCCGAGATACCCGATGAAGCCTGCCAGCGCTTTGTGAATTCGGGCAACGGGCACGGCAATTCGGGGCCGTGGACAGGCGCCTCCGACGAAGCGGAATACGACTGGAGCTTTGTAACCAGCAACGATTACAATATCGGCAACTGGAATGCCAGCAGCGGCTGGGTAGAGAGCTTCTGGACAAACTATTACCAGGGTATCCGCAATGCCACCTACCTGATGCAAAACGTGAGCGCCTGCAAGGAATGCGGCGACCAGCTCAATACCCGCTATACCGCAGAAGCAAGGGCGCTCCGGGCCATGTTTTATTATTACCTGATGCGTATGTTCGGCCCGGTTATTATCCTCGGCGACAAATCAATTGCCCCGGATGCTACCATCGCCGACGTACAGGTGCCGCGCACCAGCTTCGACTCCTGCGTCATCTTTGTAACCGGCGAACTGGATAAAGCCGCCGCCGATCTTCCCGTATCCTACAACAAAGACAATATAGCGCGCATTACCAAAGGCATTGCCCTGGCCTTTAAACAGGAGGTGCTGCTGATGGCGGCACGCCCGCTGTTTAACGGCAATCCCGATTATGCCGGCATGACCAACGGAAAGACCCCATTGATCAGTCAAACGACCGACCTTGCTAAATGGCAGGCGGCCGCCACCGCCGCCAAAGCGTTTATTACGCAGTTTGTGCCCACTACCTACGACCTGTTTTCGGAGAATGATGGCGGCGGCAATTTCAGCGCCTTTCTTTCCTGCCGCGATGTAATGCTCACCGACTGGAACAGCGAGTGGATACTGGCGCGCCCCGCCAATGCCAACTCGGTCAGTACCCGCCAGTATGAAACCACGCCATACAATAACGGTGCGCAGGCGGAAGACAGGGGAAGCGGGGGGCTGGCGGTGACGCAATCGATGGTGGATGCATTTTATATGGCCAACGGGCTGCCTGTTACCGATCCTGCTTCAGGGTACCAGGGCAGTGGGTTTTCGGGTTTCCAGGCGCCCGACGATTTCCAGGCCCGCACCATTTACAATCCCTGGACCAACCGGGAGCCCCGCTTTTACGTGGATATAACCTACAACGGGAGGCTCTGGCTGAACCGCAATTCCGGCGATATCGTTACCAACACCAATTATACCGGCAACTCGGGCCTGCAGATTGGCGGCAATGATTATTCCCGTACCGGCTATATTGTACGAAAGAATATGACCCTGGGCGATTGGAGAAATGGCGGCCGGGGCTGGGTGCTGTACCGTCTTGCCAATGTGTACCTCAATTACGTGGAGGCGCTTAATGAAGCAAATCCCGGCGACCCCGATATCCTGAAATACCTCAACCTTATCCGCCAACGGGCAGGTATACCCCAGTACGGTGCGGGCGCCGGCATGATTGCCATTCCCGCCGGGCAGGCGGCCATGCGCGATGCCATCCGGCGGGAGCGGAGGGTGGAGCTGGCCTTTGAAAACACCCGTTTCTTCGATACCCGGCAATGGAAAATAGCCCTGCAAACGGATAACGGGCCGGCTATGGGACTGAATATTACCCAGGACCCGCCGGCATTTTACAACGTGGTGCCTTTTGAAAACAGGATATTCCAGCAAAAGCATTATCTTTTTCCCATTCCGCAAAATGAAATCAATATCGATAAAGCGCTGGTACAGAATTCAGGTTGGTAAGAAAGCTATGCCCGTTATAACAATAAATTACATCTATGAAAATGAAATTCCTGGTCATTGCGGCTTTGCTGGGTAGTTATATAATCCATGCGCAGCCGCTGCTGCCCGCCAAAACATCCTTCCAGGTAAGCGCTCCCTGGAACCCCGCCTATGACCTGCGTTCGGACGTAGTGATGGTATATGGCATGGACAGCAGTTTCCCGGCAAGAGTGCATTCGTATAAAGAACGGGGCTATCATATACAGTTTATGACGGGTGTTGCCTGGGGCAATTACCAGGATTATTTCGAGGGGCGCTTTGATGGCAAAACACACGAGGAGGAGGGGCAGGTACAACAAAACGGCGAAGTCATTGGGCATGGCAAAGGCGTTCCCTATATTGTGCCTTCGGCATCGTATATCAATTATATGAAAACGGTGGTGAAACGCGCTATCGATGGGGGCGCCGATGCCATTTACCTCGAAGAGCCTGAATTCTGGGCCAGGGGCGGCTATAGTGAAGCCTTTAAAAAAGAATGGCAGCAGTATTACGGCTTTGCGTGGATAGCGCAGCACGAAAGCCCTGAAGCCACCTGGCTTTCTTCCAGGCTCAAATACCATCTTTATTTCAATGCCCTGCAGCAATTGTTCACGTACACACGCGCCTATGCCGACAGCATCGGCAAAAAGATACAATGTTTTGTGCCTACGCATTCCCTGCTCAATTATGCTTCCTGGCAAATTGTAAGTCCCGAGGCCAGCCTGGCATCGCTAAAAGGCATGGATGGCTATATCGCCCAGGTATGGACGGGAACGGCCCGGGAGCCCAATTACTTTAACGGGATAAAAAAAGAACGCGTTTTTGAGACCGCGTACCTGGAATATGAATCCATGCTGTCCATGACCGCGCCTGCCAAACGCACCATTTATTTCCTGACCGATCCCATTGAAGACTGGCCCCGTACATGGGATGATTACAAGCGGAATTACCAGGCTACCTTTACGGCGGAACTGCTCTTTCCGCAGGTAGACCATTTTGAAGTAATGCCCTGGCCCAACCGGATTTACCTCGGCAAGTTCAAACTGGAAAATAATCCTGTGCCGCAACCCATTTCGCCGGCCTATGCTACGCAGGTGCAGGTAATGATCAATTCCCTAAACAGCATACCCGCCTCCGCCAACCGGCTCAACGGTTCCAAAGGGATTGGCGTGCTGCTGGGCAATTCCATGATGTTCCAGCGCTTCCCGGTGCACGAAGGATATACCGATCCGCAGCTTTCTGATTGCTACGGTATGATCCTGCCACTGTTTAAACGCGGCATACCGGTAGAAACAGTACACATGGAAAACCTGGCATTTGCCGAAACGCTTCGCGATATTAAGGTATTGGTCATGAGCTATGCCAACATGAAACCGCTCTCGCCCGATGTACATGCCCACCTGGCTGGTTGGGTAGCACAGGGCGGCGTACTTGTTTATTACGGGCGCGATAAAGACCCCTTCCAGCGGGTAAGGGAATGGTGGAATACCGGCGGCAATAGTTATAAAGCAGCTTCCGACCACTTGTTCCGGCAAATGGGCATACCATTGCAAACCGGCGGCCTGCTGAACGATAGCGTGCAGCAGTATGGTTTTGGAAAAGGGCAGGTGTATATTGTGCGTAAAGACCCTAAGGAACTGGTGCTGGAGCCGGGGCAGGATGCTGCATTTATGCAATTGCTGCACAAAGCCTACGAGAAAGATGCGCATGCCGGGCTGCTGCAATTAAAGAACTATTTCCTGTTGCGGCGCGGGCCCTACCTGCTGGGCTCGGTACTGGACGAAAGCGTAAGCGACAGCGCCCTGCACCTGCGAGGTAATTTTATAGACCTCTTTGATTACACCCTGCCCGTAATACATGAAAAAACGGTATTGCCGGGACAGCAGGTTTACCTGTACGATATGGATGCTAAAAAAGAAACGCAGCGCCCCTGCGTGCTGGCTGCCGCATCGCGGGTGTACAGCGAAACCAGCGATAGTAAACATTATTCGTTTATTACCAAAAGTCCCTCGGGCACCCAAAACGTCATGCGCCTGCTGCTGCCGGCAAAGCCGGTAAAGCTGAGCGTTACCACCGCAGCCGGCAGTAAAACGGCGTATGAGCAACAATGGGATGCGGCATCGAAAACCCTGCTGCTGCAATTTGTGAACGACTGCAACGGGATAAAAGTATCCCTCGCTTTCGG
>JACXTT010001103.1_pt1 | contig 45860 bp, 54 predicted proteins | sample 9270951 | NCBI WGS metagenome assembly JACXTT01 (sample SAMN15532306, study PRJNA645909) | rock metagenome | isolation source: weathered quartz diorite | place: Puerto Rico | collected 2017-06-21 | reverse complement strand
AATCAAACACTTTCTTGTTATCTGAGGCTTCAATTCGAGAGGCTAGATACAAGGTCTGCCCCAGTCTGATCTCGTCATCTGCTCTGCCATTACGCAGTAAGAACGCGGCTCTCAGAACCTTCCTTCGCGCAAGATCTAGATGCCCTTGAGACCACGCAAGTGCGGCAGTCACTGTTAGTGCTAACGCCAGCACGAGGTCTACTCTTCCTACGAAGAGATCCAAATCCGCCCTCTTGTTCATTTCCTTCCATTCCCTAAGCTCACCATAGAGGGAAAAGAGCTCTTTTACGGCGGCCTCCATATCACGTTGAACTTCCGGCCATTTGCGAAGCCGTAGTTGAATACGTCCAAGCCAAACTCGATTCTCGATCTCTGCCAGCCGAAGCTCATACGGCTCTTCTATTGCTCTCTCCTCTAGCTGCTTATCTGCTCCGTCCTTCTGGTTCCTTGGTAGTTGCTGTTGGGCTCTTTGGAAAGAACGCGCCGCTTCAATTCCAAAACTTTCGGCCTCCTTGAAATGTAAATACCTATAAAAAAGATTAGCTAATTGAGCAAATACAAGTCCATTAACTAACTGTGAGTTATTTACAAGATTTCGCGATACTTCCTCTAATATGTCCTCACCCCTCTTCAGTTGTCCATCTGCTTCGATTTGGACAAATGGATACAAAGTTCTTGCAGCGGCTCGCCGATCCATCGCGACAAGCTGAATCTCGCTTATGAGGGCCATGAGCCGAAGTCTTTTTTCCTCTTCTACGTTAGATGGCCATTCTTCCAATAAAGCGAGTAACTTTTGGCGTTCGTTCTGCTGAACTAGTGGAGTTAGAATGCCATGACGATGAAGAAACAATAAGTCGTCCAAATTTTCGGATTTGAGCTTCTTATTTTCATATATTTTCTTTATTGCAGCATATTTATTATCGTCGCTTAACGTGCATAATTTATCGTTTTTTTCTTCAATAACCATGTTTTATTTTCCTTAATTTCCAATTTTAATCGACATTTTTTTTGGACCTTGGATTGACTTCTTTCTAGCAGACTGATGTATTAGTTTCTAGGGAGAGTGGATGTGGAAGGATCATTATCTTCTTGTACCACTCTCCCTAGAAATGGGGAAATGAAAGTATAGAAGTAGAATATTTCATATCGATACAAGGAGGGTATATGAAGAAATATTCAGTAAATGAACTAAATCTTATTATCAATGAGGTGATAGGGGAGCTGAGGGGCCGAATTCCTGGAAGATTTCAGACAGAAGAAGAATTAGAGCGGTATATGATTGAGAGAGGTCAGCAGCGGGAAGATTGTATCCGCAAACTCGTTGAAGTACAGCTCCTCTTAATTAATCTTTCTCCTTCTCAGCGGATTGAGAACTCTCTCCTTCGCGGGACAGTCCTGCTCTTGCTCGTGAAAGAACTATATACAGTGCTTCAGCCAGAAGTCAGCCCAATCATAGAAGTTTTTTCGCGGGCACTCGGTTTCCCCGGCTGATTCATATACCCCGGCTTTGCGGTTCTATCAGAGTTCAACTCAGTCGAACAGAGCAAGGCCGGCGACAAGAATGGTGGGCTAGCAACATGAGAGTTCGGGACAGAATCCCCAATCAGGTCGTTGTTGCCCAACCGTCGCTTGAGACTCAGCTTCGCTTCACGCAGGGCAAACGGCAGCCAAAAATAAAAGTCAGTACCTTCCCTATACGGGCCGATCCTCAGTGGTCAAGGCATCGGCTTCAAGCCGGTCGAGCAAGGCTTCCCCTTCTTCGCGGCTCAGCATCACTTCCTCGAGCCGTTTCATCGAACGTTCCCTATCTCACAGCAAGTTTAACCCCTCGCTGGTATTTCCAGCCTCTGAAGCCGCAGCGCTTATAGCAGGAGACGGGAGTATGAGTGAAGGAGGGGACTGACACTTATGAAATCAGGCTGAAAATGTCCCTTCTCAGCCGTTCACTAAAAGTTTCGCCTTAATTTTACTGGATTTTTACCCTGACTGTAGGGACGGTTTTTTGACTGTTTTGAGCCGTTGGAGAAATATGCAGTTAGATTATAAATTTTTGAACAAATCTTTAAGGTCTTTCAGGTTTAAATCTACCTTTACTGAGAAGATATTGGCCAACCTTGCGAAAATTCCTTCCCGAGGTTTGAAACGCACCTGCGCACGAACGGATTTACCTTTGTCAGTAATCTCCATCCCAACCTCTCCTTCAACGAGGAAGCCCTGTTCTTTAAGGGCAGCAATCATATCGATAGGCTTTACATCTGACCCAACAATTTCTAGTTGCCCGAATGGATGACCAACTTCTGGAGTCCGGATAAGGCGATCAACAATATCTACGGGAGAGGACGAAATTTGTTCTGCGATGCCGAGGGTTAATTGATCTGCAGGGGGAAAGAAGTATTGAAGAATATCATAACGCCGGAGAACATCGCGCACTGCCTCAATATCTCGACCGGTCTGAAGTTTATTTACATCTTCAGGAGAAAACCCATAGAGAGGAATCGAACAAACTCCTAAACGTCTATCGGTCTCAGCCGGATCTAATGCTATTAATTTGTTGAAGTGAAATGTTGGTGTTGTTGACTGGTTTGTACTTTCTTGAGGGTGATTTTCTTGTGGCTTGGTTTCCATCTCGATGAGTGAGAGCTGCTGGATAATATCCTTCCACACCGCAATAAGATTAACTGTTGCAATTGAAAACGGGTTAACAGTAAAGTCCCTTACTCCGCCAAAAATCTTCAAGCCAATGGGCTGGATCTGTTCTTTTATTGTGTCTTGGTTTTCACTAAACCATTGAAGCTCTTTAGCTCCTATCGACACTGTACCAAGAATTTCGGTAAAAACTCGTGCTGCTTCTCCAAGGTTAATAACAGCTGGCCGAGCCATCATTACCTTAAGAGAAGGCATTGCCGCCTGAATATCACCATGCGCAAGAGCTGCAGATCGAGCATCCGACTCACCAGATATAACAACAACGCGCCTTCGCTTCTCATCAACACCCACAGAGACAACAGGATGCGAAAAACCTGAGGCTCCACGGATCGACAGAGCAGGTCGTGGATCTGCCTCAACTGCTCGCAGAACATTTTTCCAAAACTCAGACTTAGTGCTATCGTCCACCATTCAAAAAAACTCCTCTATGGAATTAATACTGAGTAAATAGCTCAGCGTTTAGCCAGTAGTGTGTATCCTTGGATTGTGCTTTTGTCTCACTAAATGTTTTCGAGTATACTATGATGATATCAAGAATCTATATCAACATTGATGAAAATTTATTTCTCTGATTTTTTTGAAGTACAGCCAGAGACAGTAGAGGAGTATGGAGCCTTCAATATTTCGCTACTCTCGGATTTACCTCTCTTCATTGATCCATTTCTACTCTTTAACAGTGAAAACGAAGAGTACCAAAGACTTCACGAGGAAATCATCAAATATTTGAGATTTCTCAAAGATAGAGCGGCTTCCTCTACGCTTGATCCTGCTTTAATCACCAATTGGTACAGATTTCCTGAAATCAAGCAAAATTGGCTTGGCTTTTCCTTTGCTGGCAATAGAGGAAGTGGGCTAGGAAGGAAGTTTGCAAGTTCTCTCTACAATAATCTTGGTCAACTTTTTGGAGACTTTGGACAAGAGAAGATAACTGAAGGCAGCCACTTAGAAAAGCTTTGCTTAGTAGCTGACGGGGTGGGTAGGGACAATATCAGCGACTTCACAACAAACCTCATTCATGCGTATCTGCTCAAGTACACCCAAGAATTTAGCTTACGGTATATAGATAAAAAATTTCTTCAACGTAGAGCCGTAAGGAAAGTGGTCTTTAATTATCTTACGGAAACCTGGGAACCTAAGGTTTTTGAATTACCAATTTTTCAAGATGATTACGTCCTTCTTACTCCACGGGACATTCTTACCAAAGATGATACCTGGATCAATAAAACTGATCTTCTCCTGAATATTGGAGATATTCCTGATGCAATTCCAGACGCGCAGTTACGAGCGGAGATCAACAATTATTTACGTTCTCAACTTCCAAAGAGACCCACGAAGGAAGAAGAGAAGGAAGCCGCGATTAAGACAATCCTCAAATTTCCTGAACTCATAGATTATTTCATCAAGTACAAAGAAGAGAATGGTGATAGTGCAATCGGCATAAGCTCGGAAAAGGTAAGAATTTCCCGAGAATTATATGTTAAGCAGTTTGGTCATTTACCTGAACTTCTCAACCAGTACACGGATTTTTATAAAGTACCAGGAAATACCTACGATGAGGCTTTTTCACGTGTACAATTTCTCAAGGATGTAATCGAGAATAAGGGAGGGCACCGTATTTTTTATGTGGATGGCAACCCAGTTCAGAGAGAAACAGATGTTCATATTTTATATCGCTTAACATGGTTCGCTACTATTTTTGACGTCAGCCGAGAAGTAAATGATGGCCGTGGGCCTGCAGACTTTAAGATTTCTTATGGGAGTCGCGACAAATCACTTGTCGAATTTAAACTAGCTAAGAATACTCACTTAAAAACCAATTTAGAAAATCAAACTAAAATCTATGAAAAAGCGAGTGATGCAAAGAAGTCTATTAAAGTCATTATTTATTTTTCAACTTACGAGAAATCACGAGTTACGAGAATACTGCGCCTGTTAAAGATGGAGAACGACCCCGATATTATTTTGATAGATGCTCGAAGCGACAATAAACGGTCAGGATCGAAAGCTTGATGTGAAAACCAAAAGGATAGATATGTGGCTCAACAATTAATTGACGATATCACTTATATTTTACCTCTCTCCATTTAGATCATCCATCAGCTTCCCCATAAACATCGGGATCCCGAGCCGCTTTCGCTTTGTCTCTCCTTTAAACAGTTGCTGTTTGCGCTGTGGTTCATCGCCCCGTACGCCAAGGTGTTGCCCAAATTTATGGGCTACAAAGCTGGAGCCAAGGAATACGGTATGCTTCCCGTACTTCTCCCGTAGGTGATCCATAGCTTGATATATCCGCGAAAACTTTTCCGCTCTCAGCGTCTCGCCGAAGAGATCCAGTTGCACCATGTTGTCTTCTTCCAACTTGAGAAGGATCACGCCAGTAGCACGGTATGCTTCATCAGGTCTGAACACTTGCGCAAAGGCGGGCTCAATCGCCTTGATGATCTCATGAGGGAATGGAGTAGCGCGGGAGAACTGTACCTCAAGACCATGATAGTGAAACTGTTGCGTTTTGAGAAAAATAAACGCCCTCTTGGCCGCCAGTTTATACTTGCGCGCCTTGATACACGCGTTCTCGATATTTTTTGTCAATTGCGCAAACACAAACGCCCGATCGTGCGACGGGGGAGTAAACGTTTTTACTTTCTGAATCGATTGATACGTGGCCTTCTCTTCAGTAATTAACGGAAGGACGCACCGACCATTTAGTTCCTGCCAAATTTCATAAAATGGCTTGGTCACCCATTTCTTCACCCAGAGCTCTTCTTTCCGCGCAAAGTCGAGCGCAGAAGAGACGCCATGTTTATTTAGGAGCGCAGCCGTGTTCTCACCAATGCCCCACACTTTGCCGACCGGAAAGTCTTTCAGAAAGAGATGAATCTCGTGGCCGGGAATAGCGGTGAAGCCAGAAGGTTTTTCCCACTTCGAGCCAATTTTCGCTAACACTTTGTTTGGAGCCAACCCTACTGAGAAGGTAAACCCAAGCTCGGTATCGAGCTCGTGCTTAATCTTTGTTGCCATCGCTTCATAGGACATGCGGAGGGGTCGGCGTAAGCCGGTCAGATCAGCGAAACATTCATCGATGCCGTATTCCTCCACATCCGGTGTGTAGCGCCGGACTATGGCAAATAAGCGCATAGAAAGTAGGCTATAGGTCTCATAGTCAGAGGGAACAATAATCGCATCGGGACATAATTTCTTGATGTCAGATATCCGCATCCCACGCGTTATCCCGTAGGCTTTGGCTTCGTAGCTCATCGATGCCGCAATACCACGTTCCTTACCGGTAATAACTGGTTTACCTTGTAATCGTGGATCTCTGGCCTGCTCGCAAGAAGCAAAAAATGCATCGCCGTCGATGTGGATGATGGCGCGCGGGAAGGACTGCAAGGTGAGAGGAATACTGTCATTCATCACGGTATTTGCGTATGACGCCAATCACCACGGCTGCAACTTTTAACTCCTCTTTCGGGTAGAAGGGTTTATATTTTTTGTTGGCGGCCTCCAGATAGACTTTCCGGCCTTGCTTGCGGAAATACTTCATTGTCCAGGCGTGATCGATCTGCGCGATAACAATATCCCCGTCGCGCGGCTCAAGACCCCGTTCGACCAGCACCATATCCCCAGGCAATATGCCTGCCCCGTTCATAGAGTCGCCGGTTACTCTGAGCATGTACGTGGCTTCTTTGTTCTTGATGAGGAATTCATCAAGATCCATCGTATCCCCAAGCTCCTCTTCAGCTGGAGAAGGGAAGCCCGCTTCCACTTCTCCGAGAATGCGCGTCTCGAGAAAGTAGCGCGTCGGTAAGAGCTTGCCCGTAGGGTCTTTCGCAAGGAACCGTAGCTCGACAAGCCGATCTGCAAGCTTCGATGCTGCATGAGGAGATTTGAACCCACAGAGGCGTTGCAGCTCACGAAAACTCGGCATCCGGTGATGCCGACGATAGAACTGCACGATCGCGTGTACTCGTTGTGAGGCTTCCATACCGCCCCTCCCATTACTGATAAACGCCCGCCTCCTTATTATAGGTATACGAACGTATACCTGTCAAACAAAAAATGCTACAATAAAGATATTATGTGTGGACGATTCGGTATCAGCTTCGATAGGGGACAGATTGAACAACGCTTTGGCGCGAAATTCGACGCTGCTTTTTTTACGCCGCGGTACAACGCAGCTCCCTCACAATCTCTACCGGTGATCCTCAATACTGAACCCAAAAAGATTCAGTTCGTAGCCTGGGGCTTACGACCTGCGTGGATAACGAAAGTCAACAAACGAGAAGGATTGATTAACGTACGGGCGGAAACGTTACGCGAGAAGCCCACCTTCAAGAGTGATCTACAGCACCGGCGGTGTTTGGTGATTGCCGATAGTTTTTATGAATGGAAGAAAGAAGGGAAGCTCAAGACGCCATTCAGGATTTCGCTCAAGTCGGGAGAGCCGTTTACGTTTGCTGGGATATGGGAGGAGAATCAGGATGAAGACGGTCATCCATTAAAGACCTTTGCTATCATCACGACCGCAGCCAATGCTCTTGTGGTGCAGGTACACAATCGCATGCCGGCGATCTTGCGAAAAGAATCAGAGCAAACATGGCTTAATTCCGACGTTATTCAAGAAAATTTAGTCTCTCTCCTATATCCATATCCCGAAAATTTGATGCAGATGTATGAAGTATCCACACGTGTAAATCGAGCAACGGAAGACTCTCCAGAGGTCATCAAGCCCGTAGAGTAAAAACATGCCGTGAGAATAACAAAAGACCTCAGCGTACCTCTGTGGCAAGTCGCTTATAGAACGCGACATCAAGGTTATACAAGCCAAAGAGTCAACAAGGGCTCTTCTGCATCTTTTGGAGAGATTCGTACAACCGGGTCGTAGGCACTGACGTCTAGTTTGTTGGAGTAATCAATTCTCTATTTTTTCAAAAAACAGGCGGCAAAAGGAAAATACAAAGCGCCGTGAGAGCCACGGTGTGACTCTCACAGGTTTTTATAACGTCTGGCAAGGCTAGAAGAAGCAAGATGAGATTCTCTAGTAATAGTAAGAGAAGGGAACTTGCTCTTTTTATTTTTACAAAAGCAATATATCTCTCTATACTCCTTGTCCATTGGTTCGGGTATCCTCTTCATAGCTTCTTTACGATGTGGATTTCTAGCCTGTATTACTTTATGGCCCTACGAAAGAGAGTAGGCTTCTTCAAAGTATTCGATAAAAGATCTCAACTCCGATACTTCTCCGCATGCTGTGCAGCAGAAAGAGTCATGCTGCTTTCGGCGTCGAGGCAGGAATTTTCTCATCCTTTCCCTAACAAAAGGAAGCACGCTTTCCCAGTCTTTCTCAAGAGTTCGTTTACATACACGGAGAAGGCGGGAAAGTTCTTCAAGATCTAAACTTGGTTGAGGACTAGCCCATAAGGTCCCAGCACTTAGACGGCACGCTTTCCTATTTGAGTAGCCAGCGAATAAGGCAACTTTTTCAACAAATTTCGGAGTTATCGATAGGCCGCATTTATGAAGAAGTTTCAAGAGAACAAGAAACTTGCGACGACGTGCCATGGTTTTTTGACGTCTTGTTCCCTTTTTATAGTTGTAGCTCTCGACTACTTGGCACAACTCCAATTGGATCTCTTCTTCGGTGAACTCCAAACTCTCTTCTACAGCTTCAAAGGAATTTTCGGACCGTCCTTCTATCTCAGCGTCCTCTCCACTCTCCATCGGAAAATCCGAGAGATCTGCTGATATAGAGAACACGGAAAAGTCGTTCCTTTCCTCACAATATTTTCGGTAGAAGGTCAGAAGTTTGTTACGGTTATTAATCAAAAAATCACAAAGCGTTTCATTGGACCTTATCTTGATTGCTTGTTGGTAATCCTCAGAACCTAAAGGCTTACCTAAACGTGCTAACGTAAAGAAGTTATTCAATCCGGCTTCTAGGAGCGAATGGAGACGATCAACCGAATGAAATCCTTCTCGCTCTATCAGTGAACAACTTATTTCATTATAGGTATTCGTGAGAACTTCCCAATAGGCTATAGCCAATGCGTCTGTATCGCCTTTCGCGATAAGCGTGAGGAAATGTTGACCATTCTGTTCTTGGTCTGGGTCCTCTGCCTCATTATTGGAGTGTGTCGCCATTGTTCCCTCTTTTTAGCTAAAAGAGTCCTTCCCATAGTCAACTTCTGCCCATAGTCAACTTCTGCTATTAAATAAAAGAGCCTCCATGAGAGATATATGATTTTTCTTTCTTCTTCCGTGCTCCTTTCTTAGGTTTAAGTCAGAATAGTATCCGTCGGTAACATTTTGACTAAATTTTCTAGACGGAATAGATAAGATTTATCAAATACTGTGCCAGCTCATGAGAACTAGAAATGATGAAAAGAAGGGCAATAACGCATATTAGTTTGTGACTTATGAGAGGGCCTGTTACAAAAATAAGACTAAGCAAGCTCTACCGTACCATAAATGGCACAAACCCCGTAGTTGACTTGAGCTATAGTTACGCATCGTTTAGTGACCGCTAACGCCGCCCCAGGCAAGAACCACTTGCGACCAAATGACAACCTGCGCTAAAGAAAATAAACTGATCAACAAAATTCGACGCATAAAGTTCCTTTCTTATTCAAATTGATGTCTTTACTGAATCCAGTTAGGAAAATGACTGCGCAAATCCGGCAACTCGCGGATAAGTTGCAGCGTGGAGTCGAAGGTTAATCGTTCTTTTAGCTCTGACGATTGATGCCAAGCAGGCCACCTCTGTTTCATATCAACTATAATACTTAGTACACTATTTATATTCTGCTGTGTACACGCTACCATTAATCGATTGATGTGTGCTGCCGGAAGAGAAGGACATTGTCGTACAGATTCCTCAGCTATAATGGCGGCTTTATCCAAAATCTCATCTGCGTATGTCAACCTCTCATTCTCTTTTAAATGTCTAGCAAGCCTTTCAAGAACTACACAGTGATTGGCTAGTCCTATGGCTAGATCCTGTCGAAACAAATCGATGGCGTGCTGACCCACTCGTACTGCCTCTTCGAATTGCTCTTCTCCGAGCAGAGCCAGAGCAAGATAATCAAGAGCAATGGGATCATTATCAACATGCTCTTCCCTCTCAAGTAAGCTACAAGCACCTGAAAAATCAGCTTTTCCGATCAGCTCAAATGCTTTTTTTGAAATATCCTGAGAGACTCGCGATGTCGGAGCGCGAATAATTTTTCTGGCGGTTTGCCAAGCAAGTTGATCGAGGCGTTGCTTCAAGTGGGCGAGCGCGGATGTCTCTTCTGCCATTCTCTATCTCCTTAAAAGATTAGACGAAGAGCGAAGTGAAATTACGGAATCGCTACTCACTTCTCTCGATAAGCACCCGAATTTTCACGAAATTTGTTTCCATTTAGAAATGAATTTTTTAGTGAGTTTTTCGCTATGCCTCTTAGGTGAAAATAGCACGAGGAGGTTTCTTATATGAAGCGAGTGAAGACTCTCGCGTTGAGTCTATTCGCGACCATGACTCTCGGGGGAGCATGGTATTTGTCAAATCCAACCCATCCGGCAATAGCTGCTAACAATGAGATGGGGTGTTGCTGTGCTCTTAAAGACTGGGGGAATTGGGACTGTGCAGCCAACACTGAGGAGGTGTGCGACCAAGATAAAGAAGCTATGGGCGGTACGTGGAAATGGACCCCAGGGGTATGCAAGTAATGTTGCGCAATTTCAATACCCACATACAGAAACATTTTACTTCCAGAATGGAGAGAAAAGATGGGAACTACGCGGACAGCAAAGGGCTATTTTTATTATGTAGCTTTAGGGTTGGTTGCTGGGTTAGGGGCACTCGGAGCAACACTTAATGCTACGGCAGGATCTAGAACTAAAATTGCCAGCACCTTAGCGATAGAGGTAGGCGGCTGTGAGGCTCGAGCAGCGCACCAGAAAGTTACGGCCCCAGGAACAGTTGATACCTCAGAAGGGGGAGAGGGAGGTGCCCCAGCAGGATTTGATTTTGAGATCCAAGGAAACGGGGAGCATGGGGTTAGGAACGCGCATATGACTTCTCCAAACACGGTTGAGTTTGATATTTGGGCCAATGGTGGTGGATCAATGCAAACGATTCCCCTTATTGGTAGTAAATGTCTCAATCCGACAGGAGCGAATACTGCGGTTAATGTTTATGCGTATACAGAATGAGTTTCTATTTCTTTAGTTTCTCATTCGGCTGAGTCCCTAATGATGCAGACAATGTTAACCGTGGTAGGTGAAAGAGTTGCGCCGCACGCAATGCGGGTTCTCGTGCAGAATGCGAGAACAATCTCTTTAATATATTAAATGTCTATTTTATAAAGGGAAACAAAGGTTTCCTCACAAGGAGTCACTATGGCTACGTTCGGCGGCGAGGAGTTTATCAACATGCTGTCTTCCAACCCTAATTTTCTTTTGCCAAGCACCCCGCTTACTCTAACCCTAACTGGGATGGTTAAACCCTTGGCCATCGACCCTCTAGGCGGCTTGATGTTCTCTCCAGGCACGTCATGTGCGGTTTGGGTTTCTATCCCATCGAAGATGATCGACAAAGTCGATCATCTTGGCAAGGTCTCCTGCCGCGAACACGAGCATGAGCTGGTTCGGCTTCACTTTAAGATCCCGACGAACGATGAAGGACGCGTGCTTACCGAACTGCTCCACCAGCAAGAAGCTTTGTTCTCTGTACGTGTCGCTTCCATGGGTGGTGCTAGCATGGTGAGTCCTATGGACGACATCAGTTTTCTCCGGAGTGAGGATGGTTTTGGCGACCGAACCGCTGCGATAGGAACCAATGTTCAGGCAAATATGAACCGTTTCGGTGGGTTTGACCGCTGGCGGTGCTACAGGTGTGTCGCGAGCAACCTTGCACTCGGACTCGCCGTGACTGCGGCTGTTGCCGCCATGGGTCCGGCGATCGGGGCGGCCACCGCTGTCTCGTCATTGATGGCACAGTTCGGCATCTCGGAGGCTGTTGCGATCGCGGCTGTTGGCGGAGCAAGCGGCGCTACGATAGCACGGATGATGTGTCATAGCATTTGTTAGTGCAAGCAGGCAGATAAGACTGTTCTCTGTGACCGGTGTCAACGGTTGCTGACTATCCTACTTCATTATGAAATATATATCCTACGATCGTCTTTAGGATACAAAAAAACACGAAAAACAGGGAGAATTAAACAAAATGTTTAATTATAAAATGTTGCATATCCTTGTGTTGGGACTGATCGGAACTATTAGCGCAGTGACAACAGCTTCTTCTCAAGATGTCAAAGAGGTCAAAAGCGGCCTAAAGTTGCTAGAAGGACCCGGGAACGATATATGTTCAGCTGCATTTATAGAAGCATTTCGGACCCAGACAAATGCGAACACGACGGCTAATCTCCAAGAATCAGCGCGCAGCTATGTATGCGACAAGAACGAGAATAATTGGTCGTTGGGTATTCCTTTGCCAAAGATTAACGAGACTCTTTCATTTGGCGGAGAGTCAGTATCTGAGGCCTGCCGATCCACGTCGGCATTCAGCAACTTCGCCTATTCTCGGCAAGTAGCCCAATCTTTTCTTCCTCCGGAAGTCTTATCCTTTCTAAGCGGCTGCTTTGAGGGATTAAAGATAATAGTTACAACTAAAGAGCCAGGATTGACAGAACTTGCTGTATCTTATGTTGGTTATAATGATGACGGCAGCCCAGCAGAGGGTACGGTAAATGTATTCAATGTAGAAAATCTTTTATCCTGTACTCCCACACTAAATCAAGGTGACAAAATTTCTTCTCGTCCCACTAAAATTAACTGTAAGCATCAAGTAGACCCTGGAGGTGGATATCAAAAAGGCAATGTCACTATTAGTTTGAGAGATAGGCTTGGTGAAACAGTGGTTCTTGGTGGTACTGAGACAAAACAGTTGAATTGGAATTTTGTCTTTCCAGACCCTAAGAAACCTCAGATATATCGATGTTCCCTCAGCACCGACAACGATCCCTATTTTATGGTGGGAGCCTCTTATAATTGTGGCCAGGAAGACACGTGTCGAGATCCCGATGCGATTCGAGGACTTTGTGAGATTCGATATGGATATCAAATTAGGATTGGCCACCTCCCGCAAGGGCAACTATTTAGAACAGATTGGCAGGTCACTGCAAGAAAGAAAGAGTCGGCCACTTGCACAGCAAATTTGAACGGAGAAAAACCGCACACATTTACTTTCACGGGCTGTGGACCTAGCAGTTGCGCTGACCCTAAAAATTTCTCCAATGACCGTATCGCAGGCCGGTGCGCTATCGCTGATCCGGAGTAATTCGGGAACCTTGGGCAACCGCTTATAAGGGGTTTTGGGCAAAAGCCCCTTTCCTGTAGCATTCGATTGGAGTCCAGAAAACTCTACAAAACCGAGCAGTAAAATTGATAGGGAAGTAGAAAGAAGTCTGGATTTTCAAGGCTAAAAACAAGGTCGCACAAGAACTCTTTTGCGACATAATGAAAATTCTCCCAGCATCCCCCTACAAGGAGCTCTTATTGTTCTTCTATAGGCGTCAGTTCAAAAATGTTCTTGTATCGTTTGAAGACTACCTTGTAATTGTCAAAAAATCCATTTTGTCCAAGAAGGCCAGCGACAGGAAGGTCAGATAAAAACGAACACGCTACGCTGAACTGGTGCGTATCGTGTTCAACAGTCATTAAGAGAGTATGCTCGTGAGCGAGAACGGGGACACTGGTGATGCCTTGATACTCTTTCGTGCTCCCCTTCCTAACGTCTACTCCTAACGCTTTTGCGGCTTCCATACTTAAAAATACATCATCAGCGCCAGAATCAATAAGGCAATGGACCTCTACCCTTTTCCGGTTCTGTGGATTCGTAAAGATTACAGAGACAATTGGCAGCCGTAAGAGAGAACCATCCTCAGCAAGACGAAATTTGTAGGGATATAGTAAGGCCATGCTGCTATAAGGCAAAGCGAACCTTTCCTGAGGGGACAAGGTAAAACGCATAGTGGGCATACCCTGCTTCTTCGGCTTTGCGCGCCACCTCTTCCATAGTCTCACCCGACGCAACGACTTTCTTATCCAGTATGGCGACCCATTTATTTTCGTACTTCTGGAGCTCCCTTGCTTGTTCCAGCTCTTCTTGTGTAGGTGTAATTTCCATACCCCTATACTACCTCATTGGCATATCTAGTCAACTTTTTCACAATATAGTTTTTATCAGCGAAAGTAGACCAATAATACTCTCCTGTTGCGGTGCTGAGAAATAAGGAAAGAACGAGCAACCTTGACTTGAAGGCGAAGAAGCGGATCGCACAACATCTATTTCACGACATAGAATTTTTCTAGTCATTCACTAAAAAGTTAGACTCTGATTTTATGAGGTTTTTTGTGCACGATAAGAGGCGTTGTGTGGAATATTCTCCGCCATTGGCGATATGGAAGCCTTATATTTTATCTGCTTATTTTCCCAGCAGTTGTGCAAGTGACTAAAATAGTTCTATAGGGTACTCCAAAGACTGTATAGCTCTGGACTGTTGCTTCGTAGGGTTTGCTGACCACATAAGGTTCTTGACCACATTGTTGCATTGATTCACTTGCAGACTCTTTCACATCGGTTACCTTTAACGCTGTTACGATCAAAGGTTCAAGAGATCCTCCTATGAGTTGTCGAGATGCTTTCAGAGCATAGAAAGCAAATATCTTTTGCTCACCTCCAAAAATATCTACGTTGGTTGAGATAAACAGCTTAGGAATAGCCCAAGCGGCGGTAAGCAGTACTAGAATGCCTAGGAAGATTAATCCACTTAATTTTGATTTCATAGACTTAACTTTAGCAAATTGTTTACATTTTGTAAAATGTATTGGCTCTAGCGCGTAGACTAGAGCCAATATTAACCAGGGATTGAATTGCGAATTATTTCTGCCAAGACATACCACTTGGTACGGCAATCTTCCAAGCAGGAATGATTGACACTGTTAAATCGCCAAAGCTGCACCAAACAGATGTACACCATGACGGAGAGCGATGTCCGATTTGTCCATTGAGCTTTGCATTATCTCGGTTGGTGGTTCCGTTCTCGGTGCGAATGTAAGTCCAATACCATGTGTAAGCTTTAATTAATTCTGCATTCGCTGATCCGATAGTATATGCCAGTTCATATCCGGGATCCTCGAATCTGGTATCAAGATAGGGAGTTGGCAGATTGCTCGCCGCATAAAGAACGTTCGGAAAACGAGTAATAGGCGATTCCCTATCAGTAAGATATGTACCTGGACCTAACATGGAAGCGGGATCATTATTTAAGAAGAAATCATGTTCATAGGTAGAGTTACTCGGGAATCCAGATACATCATCCCAGAACATATAATGTTGAACAAAGCGGCCGCCGGATGAGGAGGGACCTGTTTCAACACTTCCTCCTTCGGGTAGCCACCTTTCCCAATCAACAACCGAAGCTGCACTAGTCACGTCTCTCTGGTCATGATATTGCGCATCAAGAGAACTTTGTGACGAGATAACGGGGGCAATATCCATATTCTCAATAAGAGAAGAAGAGCGCCCTAATGTCTCGATCGCCAACATGTCTCCTTTGACAATCATCCCATCTGCTTTTAATTCCGCTAGTTTTACCTTAGCCAGAGCAGTTTTGAATTGGCCGGATATGTCACCAAGAGTTTGCTGTGCAGACCAACCAAGCGTGGCTTTAACCTCTACCTTATTTGCTGTGTCGGCCATATCCTGCAGAAAGGCTCGGTATGCGTCGAACCATTTTGCCCGTATCTCCTCTGGACTGTTATTCTTAGGGATTGGGAAAAATCCTACGAACTGTTGCTGTCCTATCGAAAAACGGTGTTGAATCTGAACGGCAATGAGACTGTGTCTTTCAGCAGTCCGAAGTACTTCCTCTAGTAAAACAGGAGCAGCAAATTCAACCTGAGCTGTCCTACTATGAGCCTCCTTAGTACCGAAAGAAGTCTCAGCGGCATAAACTCCCCTGGCAGCAAGAGCACCTATAAGAGTAGAAACAACCCAGTTTAAAAATCGCACATTCTTCTCGACCATGCTATTTACCTCCTCTATGCTTCCCGCGGACGGAAAGCGGTTACAAAGTTTAAATACTGCTACCGATAAGCGCTAACAGCCTGACCCTCCTTTCTCCCTCCTTGGGGATTTGCAAAAAATCACACGAAATATGGAAATAGCGGACGTGGGGAGAGAAGTCCTAAAGTTTCTCTTGAGTTTCTCTTAAAATTCTCTCCAATTTTGCTAAAAGATATAGAAGTGAAACCAAAGCGACATATTGTCTTCTCCTCTTTCCGTCTCGACATTACCGATGAATGCCTTTGGCGAAACTCGCATAAGATCCCCCTCAGGCCGAAGAGCTTCGCGGTCCTACGTTATCTAGTGCAGTACCCGAGGGTACTGGTGACTAAACAGCAGTTACTCGATGAAAGCTGGCCAGGAATTAATGTTGGCGAGGGAGTTTTGACAGAGTGTATTCATGAGATAAGAAAAGCGCTCGGAGACTCCCCGAAGAATCCGAAGTTCATCGAGACAGTTCACCGACGTGGGTATAGATTCATCGAGAAAATAGTTGAGTCACACTTTACTACTAACGAATCCACAACAAAAATCATGACTAAAATGGATGCTCAGAGCACTCACTCTGTGAAGCCCCAGCCCCAGTGTACGAGGTGGGGACCCGACGATGACCTACCACCAGGAATTACAATCGACGATGATCCTGGTATGTTCATCCCATGGGAAGATCTCAAAGAAGAAATTGAGAAGAAGTTACTGTTTCAGGTCAAAGAAGTGCCTATACACAGCAAAGTAATTCTGGGGAGCATTCACGGAAGAGAAAACTGGATCGTTAAGATTATGGATCCTAACGGAAAGGAAGTTGGGCATGTTTGGTTTGGCAATAATCCATTCAACGATATATGGGATTTTGATGGCTTAGTACGAGTAGGGGAAGCTTTCTGGCGAGATCCTACACCTGTATGGCAAACATTCCGACGGTATTCTAATAGTACCTATCGAAGAGTTCGCGGTAAATCCGGTCCTAAAAATATTTAGTTGAATATAGACTGCTTACATAAAGTGAAAAATGAGTCTTAAATTTCAACTCAACTATTTTTGGTCCTAGCTCAACATGCTGAGCAATAACCTCGGTCCGGTAGTGTTTAATTTCTGGATGGCTGGGGTCAGACCATGAGCGGGTTTTTAAATAGCCCCGTACCCGCCAAGCTGCCCTACTCAGCATATGAGATTCTCCCTTGCTTCACACTCAGGGAACTTTGCCTATCGCTCAGGCAAAACACTTGCGCCATGTTCTCGCAACAGAGGAGAGCCAATAGAAGAAAAGAACGCGGCACGCTACAAAGTCCGCTTCGTGTATGAGCCCTATACCTCGTCGTCCAATGCCACTTTTGCGACGTAACCGGTAAAATTTGTGAAGGTGATCCGTCTGAAATATAGCTGGCGCAAATAAATCTTATAAAGATAGAACTTTTTACAGCTTCCCGCCTGCTTGAAGATATTTATTCACAACTTCTGCAACCCATTGAAAGCTACAGTTCAGGTTTTTAGCGGTTTTCCGCGCAGAACGTGTTTTTCGGTACTCTCTGATAATGTCCTTTTTGAGTCGTTTTGACTTATCGAGATATTGTTTACGAAGTAATGTTGTCATGTCTGTAGCATAAGGGCAACATGTCTAAAGTGTCAAGTGGAAACTGTGCATAGCGGCGAGTTACCAAATTTGAAACCCGCCGCTTTCCTCACAGAACTCCGCAAATTCTTGTACATTTTCCTCGCTAAATGGATAAAATGTATTCTGGTATTCTTCTTCGTGTTTTCTCACTTCGCCGGAAGCTATTTTTTCTCTGAGTGTCTTAGCAATGAGCAAAGCAGTTTCTTCCGAAACGTGCTGTCCACCGTTCATGTTCCAATACTGTCGCTCATGTTCTGGTATTTCGACACAGCTTAATATGTATTGAGCAAGTCGGTGCCACCACCAGATACTATTGCGGAAGTATGCCCCCTTTTCTGATTTTGCGTTTACTCCATAGATATCAAATCCCATATGGTCATTGGTGCTAGTTAGTAAACGCTGATGCTGATTTTGTTGTTGCCATTGCGCAACTTCAGCACCCACTCCTTGAAGCTCATGCCGACCGGACATGCGCCATCATTTTCCGTGATATTCAATTTTTTTACACACGTGGGGCACGCTACGGATGACCCCAGTAACACGCCACCTTGTTCATCGGATTCGCTGTAATCATCATTGCAGATATCGCAGAGTACAATGTCTCCGATGTCGATACTAAAAATGTCCATTCTCTTGGCCTTGCCCATGCCAAGGCATTACTGATTAATAATGATTGACGACAACGGGTAAGCAGAAGAGGATACTTACCCGTATTCATCACATACTACACAATCACTTTCTCAATGCGCTGGGATACAACTGAGAACACATCTTTGACTTCATCGCTATCAGCGTAAATTTTTACAACGAATTCTTTCCGCATATCTTCGAGCATACGCCGTTTACTGTTGGTAAGTTCACTGAATGTGAGAAGCTCTTTGTTGACAAAATCTCCGTATTCTCTTATCTTTAAGGCATCCTCATACCCTAACTCAAAACCTTCCTTACTGAGTTCTGTTTCTTTCATCTCAATCTGTTTTTTCAGATTAACGATTTCCTCTCGCAACTTCTTGACTGGTTCGGGAGGATTTTTTGCTAATCGTTTCTTGAGCTCACTGTATTGGTCTGACCGCTTACTGATTAAGTTACGAACTGCATCATTGATTTCATCGAATACAAGATTTTCAATCCTACGTTTCTCCTGCAAATTTAACTTTGCCATTTATGTTTGCCCTGCCTCTTCCCAAGGCGCTATGTAATAAGAAGTACACCGCCCCTACTGGCCTCCGTTCTGGGAACCTGTCCATAGGCGGACGCTCTTCAGTTTGGCGTACTCTTTCCCCTGAGAGCTAGGAGAACGGGAGAGCGGAACAGCTTACCGTTCCCCTAGCTTGTTCCCCTCTCTAGTTTTCAAGCTTCGGGCAAACTTCAGCTACGATGTCGTCTTGCCCGTCTGGTGCGTAATACACACCCGTGCCATTGCAGTAGTAGCAGTCATTTTCGTGGGTCATGGAAGTATTGGTTATGGGCTAATAATCACTGACCTTTATACTTCCATTCTAGTCTATTGTGTCTATAGTGTCAAGTAGTTTAATCATTGTTTCCTACTTGACTAAATCGCTGACGCGTGTTGGTGTAACTTGTTTACTGCGACACCATTTTTTATTTCTGTCAAGTGGAGGATGAGTAGCACTAGAAAATAAGCGTGAAGTCTGTCCATTCACCGAGAGGCGAAAAATCACTCAAGGAGCTATCCCCTCGCGCAGGCCCCGGCCCAGTGTCGGGGCTCCGCGATGATTCGTGTTATGTAGGACGAGAATCGCCGACCGCCGCTAATAGCACAATTTGTTGGTGCCGGTGAGAGACGACTGGGAGAAGATACTATGAGTAGACCTCATCATCGGGATCGCGATTATCGACCGGTGTGGAGAGCGGTGGGGATGGTGCTACGATAACGGGTTGCATTTTGCGCCGTTTCAGCCGCTCCTGATACCGTTGCTTATTGACGGCGTGCACGGCGGTCACAAGTTGTGGATCGGGATCTGGCGCAGACCGCGGCCGGAATTTTTTCACGTTATCGGCTCTATCGACTTGAATAAATGCAGTGAAGCGCGGCAGGTTCAATAAATCACTTACCGAGGGAAAGTTTTCCTCCTTAAAAGAAATCGGGGAAAAGCGCGTATACTGTGTTTCCAGATCACTACCCCAATACTTATGCGTCACAATATCTTTGAGCGCCTCTGGTGAGATATTCGGATCAGACACTGCATCTAATGCCCATTCTAATTCTTGTTGGCGCCGTGAGGGCTGTGGTGTAATTGATTTGAACAGAGATCCGGGCTGTGGCCGGAAGTTCTTCAATTGTCCTACTGGCGGCAGCAGGCTTTTTTGCGATGGTTGGTAATCCTCTTTCAACGCCTTGGCAAAATAGGACCGTAAAAATGGTGCGAGGTTGTTTATAGGTCGCCACTGACTTTGCCCGTACCAACGATAGCTAATCCGTTTTGCTTGCATTAATCGCGTCATTTTCGATGCATCTTCTTCCTCAATACGAAAAGACACAATGCTAGTGGCATTGGCAAAGATGGCATTTTTGAGTCCACGCGATTCATTCAATTGCGCGAGATATTGATGACTCATGGTCACCGCCAATTTGTATTTTCCAGTTTGACTGAGAATGGTAGCAAATGGTGCATCCAAAAATTCTTGAAATTCATCCACAAATAAATGATGTACGCGCCGATCATTTGGGTTTTGCTTCGCGCGAGCAAACGCCGCTTCCACAATTCCTTTCATCAACACACTGCCGAGAAATTTTGAATAGTCTTCTCCCAGTGTTCCATGCGCTAAATTGGCAATGAGAATCTTCCCGTTGTTCATAATCGCGGGCAAATCCACGTCGTTTTCTTCTTCAGAAAAGATTCTTTCTGTTAAGGAGCCGCTCATAAAGAACCGCGAAATCCGGTTAAAGATCGGCGTCAACGCATTCTTCCCGTATTTGGGAAATTCTACTTCCCAGAACGCGCGCACGGATTCACGAGTATTACGCTCAACAATTGTATTGCGATAGCGGACGTCTTTGAGCAATCGCTCTAAATCTTTAAAGGAATGTGGGACTCCCTGATCGCACATGTCGGTAATCAGAGTGAAAATTGAGTTCCGCAAAATGTAATCCATTTGCTGTCCCCAATTACTCTTCCCAAACAAGTGCTTCAGAAAGCCCACGATATCGTTGGTGAGTTTATCGGGCGCGTACGGAACCGCGAAGATATTAAAGGCAGGAGCATGTGCTTCGCTCGGGTCCCAATACACCACATCCGGCAATCGGTCGTGCGGAACATTGCCAATCAATTGTTCCGCTGCGTCGCCATTTATGTCGAGGAACGAGAGCCCAAAGGCTCCCTGCTCCATTGTTTGGATAATAAGATTCTTTACCAGATTTGTTTTGCCGTATCGACTGCGTCCAATGATGTAGGTATGCCGCTCGCGGATTTCGTGCGGCACCCGAATCCCTGGCATTTACTTTACCTCATTCCCATAATCGATTCCGTCTGGTTCGATCACTTCCGGCTCAACGGGACCAGATGGTTGTGCTCCCTTTTTCCAGGAAGCGCGTATTTGCTCACGCTCGTGCCGCTTCTGTTCGCGCTCCCATTGAATATCTTCTTTTTGTCCCTCGACAGTTTCTAAATGTACATCCAAAGCGGTACGGTCATATTCAATTTCTTGATCAATATTTCTGAGTCTTGCTACTGCACGTTTATATTCCGCCACTGAATTCGCGAGCTCTGTTCCTGCCTTTACTGTCTCATTTACTGCCTGCACCTTTCTCGTTTCCCGGCGCTGCAAAAACGCAAAAGGTTTCTGTTTCACTAGCAGCGGCGTTGGATCGGTCAAATCTCTTCGCCCATAGACCTCTGGGAGATCGTCTTTTCTTGCCATATAGTTTCTCCTTTATCGGATGTACTGACGGGCGGCACGTTTGCGGGCAAAATAACTAAGAAACTTTACGAACACCGTATGTTCCTGGAACATCGTGTGTAGGGCGCGAATGCGAGCGGCTTTCATCTGGGAAATAAATCCCGGGGGTAAGTGTTCGGGGATATCTACCGTAGGATATTCGCTTAAATAGGATGAGTACCACCACAAGAAAAAAATGTAGATCAGAGGATACCCAATGGCGCGGGCGCAGGCAGGAACAAGAATTACGCTTGGAAAGGCATGGATGATAAACGCACAATCCAGTATCTCATGAACTTTCCATTTCAAATAATACGTGAGACCAGGTTCAGGTTTACCAACGGTCATGACATTTAAATTAGCTTGCGTCCAGTCATATACATTCATGTACATCCCAAACCGCATACCATTCTCCACACCTTTCTGCGGAAACACAAAATTCTCTACTAGATAATCAAGCCACAACACACCAATAACAAGAAAACACGCCACCACCATGAATGCACGGAAGCGCACGCTAAAACACGTGTAGTAAAACCATTTCAAAAGAAAGTAACTAACGGGAAAGAAAAAAAGCGCTATGAAAAAGAAGTTGTTCTCGATCACTCTTAATGGATAGCCGCCATTTAGACCCCAAAAGATTGCCGGACTCAGTGCTACGAGCAATGAAATAGCAATGGATAGTTTCCGCGCAAACGATTCCGTGTCCATGTTTATCCTCCTACCAATGCTCGCGGTTGGTCATGACGTGCATCAAACCAAATGGGTTGTGTGAATAGATGACGTGGATCAGTAAATTTCCACCACCGCTCGCGCGAAGTGAACAGAAACATCTCCGATACTTTTCCTTCTGGATGGGAAGCGGGAACTAAGTTGATTAAATTGCGCATGTGGCGGTCGGTAGTCGTACTGGTCAGCATGGTAATCGTCTTAATGCCCCAGACGTTATCTTTTGGTTGGCGTCGCTTCGTTGTTGGGTCGAATTCTGAACAGTGCTCGCGACGCCAATACCACATGCCAATCAGTTTTTTCAAGAACGCTTCCTTGCCGCGTTCATTCCCCAAATCCGTTTCCCAGGTGTAAAAACGTTTCTCGCGCATGAGCAGCGAAAATACTAAATCTGGCACAGTCGTTCCTTTGGTACTTACAAACTCTTTCGGCATTTCATCTGCCAGTAAAACTTGTAACAGCTTTGCCCCCTTGCGCACGCGCGACCAATCTTGAGCAACACTCTCCATGTGATCATCTTGCTTCACATAACCCTTCCCTACTTCACGATACAGAAACTCTTCCCCTAACCCGCGCTTCTGTCGGAAGACTTGCTTTTGTTCGTGCAAGCGCTTCAGCTGATACTGTACAGTTTCAAGGCGAATCCCCGTTTCATAAGTAATCAGTGACGGTGTAATGACTGGGTACTCACGAATGATCCCCTTGATCCGCCGGCGATTCAGCATGCCTTGCTGAACCTTATTTACTGTGTTTTCCTTATTATTCCGTATTATGTTCAAGGCTACTGAAGGCGTACTCATAGAGAAAGTCTAATGTTATCAAGGACTTTTTGCTCTCCTCTATCTCCAAAACTTCGTAGACGTGTCGGAGCTGAACACGAACTTGACTCAAACATTTTTTTGTTTACTTTGACAAATTCATACGGCAGTCCGTTGATGATCCGGACTTCAACTTCTTCCCCGTAGCTCACTTCTTGTCCACAAGTCTTCTTTTCTATTTGCTTAGGGACTTGTGAATCACTGGTGAGCTGCGGTTGAAAGTGCTGCAGGTACTGAAGGGCGAGCGGTTGAATGGTATACCGGTTCACTAACCAATTCCCCTTTTGGTCCCGGCGCCGTGATTCGATCTTGAGCAGACACGCATCACGCATTTTTGTCAGACAACGTTTCACAGTCGCGAGAGACTTGCCGCAATGTCTGGCAAGGTCTTCTTCACTTGTTGTCGAGACGACGCCGAAGTGTTTCAGACGCCGTAAGATGAGAAGGCCGGTCATGCCCACTGTGTTACAAGTTGATAAAAATTGTGTCTCCCCACTACTCAGAGCTTGCCTGCCGCCACCACTTTTGCTATCCATGAGATGTCCACCTTCGAAGGTTTTTGGCCTGTAGGAGCTGATATCTCCTATGGGCCTTTTCGTTTTTATAAAGACGGAACCCTCTGCTCCTAAATTCTTACCGTATTTCCTCCTTCGACGCGCAAACGATTTTGAGAAAGTACCCTATAGGTGTGCACTTATTTTAATTTGTCGTCAATAGTTTGGTTGAATGGGGAATCGCGACAGGTGTCGCGATGTGGCGGAATAAGTCTGAACGCCGTATTCTCCACCCGCCAATCTTCACCCCAGGTAGTGTCTTGTCTTGCAAACGCCAGCGCAAATAATTTTGGGGCAGACCCGAATACGCAGCAGCTTCGCGCAACGTGAGATAGAGTTTCTGGTTAATCGGGACAGATATAGACATGTCTTCATCTGTCTTTTTCTTCTGACTCGGTGCAGGAATTGGTTTTAAGGTTACTGCGGTGAGCTGCGCCACATCCTCTGGGTGAAGAACCGCTAAAGGTTTCCGATTCGGAATAGGACGGTGTTCCTGGCGGATCTCGCCAGCAGCAATTTTGCGATCGAGCGTGCGCACGCTGATCCCCGTTTCCTTCGCCACTTCTTCCTTCGCTTTCCAATCCTCGTACATACGCACCTCCTCATTCAGACATTTAGACAGTCACATTTGGACACGACGATCTTATCCTTTGACAGAATTTTGTAAAGCGTTAGGATGTCTGATCTGGAGGGTGTATGGAGAGTGTGAAAAATCTCGAAGCTGGTAATGTTCCCAAGATCAAAAATATCTACATTCACAAAGACGATGTCATAGGTGTCACCGAGACCGATGAGATAGTCATCCTGGCAACCCTGACAGGAAAACGCGGAAATCACGCAGCTGAGGGAAAGCGCAATTATTCACCGCGCAAGAAGAAGCCCGAAAATAACGAAGTCATACAGACCTGAAAATTCTGCCAGAGAATGTCTGCTCCGTGTTTTTAAAAAACGCTTGCTGAGGCGCTTACAGCTACATTTTGCGTGAGATTTGCAATCCTGCTAGCAGGAGCTGCATCAACCCTTGAAATAATTGGAAAATTTCGCCGCGTCATTTAACGGAAGAGCAGATTATCGGACACAGACTGGCTACTCTTTTTTCTCCGGTCATTTTGACTGTCCACCTACACCAGTTCCTAATAAGTATTGAGACTCTTTTATCTTTATAGTGATTGTAAAACTATTCGGAACCGTTCAAGCAGTACACACTTCGCTTCCATAAAAGGAAGGATGTGGCAACGTTATAAAGAGTCACGTCAGAGCAGAATGGTGTTCGCAGTAAATGGAATGGAGTTAACGCGGTTGCATGTATTGTTGTGAGTCTGGACTCATATCCATACCAAGAAACTACACAATCAGTTTCATAGTATTAACCAAGAATGAAGGACAAATCTGAGCCAGAGATACGAGTGACTGCGAGTCCTTTTTTTACCAGCTTTTGTTCTCTTGCTAAGCTCCGTAAGGGAAAGAGGCTTTTCCTTTACAGATAGCCAAGGACATGAAAACACAACAATACGTAACCTGCCGTTATAAGAGCATGTGCAACTAACTCTGTTGTCAAAAGTTTTTCCTTCATACGCGCTCCTCTCATCATGAGTTCAGGAATTATGAAGTTTTGCGAGTTTTGGATTTCCACAAAGCTAACAAGAGTAAAATATACCCTGTAGTAACACAGACATAGCCGATGCATTCGATGTCCATACTGACTCACCTTTCAGAAAGACTTCTATAACGTTGCGACAATGTTCTTGGTTGTTACTGACTTTTTGATTAGCCGACGGTGATTAGCGATGTGTTTCGGAAAAAATTGTTGCTTGCGGAACTAATAAGACGGCAACAGATGGGAAAGAAAAGAACTCGGTCATAGACTAAGAGAGTCAGTGACCTTTATGCGGGGAATAGGTGAAGGGATTACTAAGAGGTACGCTCTTGTCCGTTCAAGAGGAGCTACCCTTTATTGCAGCTCTTTGAACGGTTGAGTTTTTACTAACATCACACACTATACGATCTTTTCTGCCGATCGATAAATTCAGACATCGTGCCAAGCTCATGCTCCCATGCTTCCCATAGATCCCTAAGTCCTCTTGAAACTGCTGCTGTAGATAGAGCAGCCAAATGCTCCAAGATCATCTCTACATGAAAACAAGGGTGCCCACCTCCTACACTAACCAAGTTTTCAAGAGAATGATCAATGGTACGACCAGTGATCACATATGTCCAAGCTTGGACTGGAGTCTGTAAAGGAATCTCTCGGCAAAAGAGCACGTGTGCTCTCCTTCCTTCTAAAGAAGGAATAATAGAGAGATTTTCTTGCCCTTGAAGCGAGGAATAAAGATCCTTGCTTGAATCGAATATATATACCTTATCTTTATTCGCAGCCTGTAAAAAGAACTTCATCTCTTCATTGCTTGGATTGACAGCAAGAAGATGAAGCTGGGAACACCCCACATGCTTCCTCATCTCGTCAAGAAAATGCAATCCCCAGAGAATTCCTCTTTTGTCTCCCAAGTAGTTCTTAACCGAAGACCTAAGTTCAGGACTGGAATTGTTTGGCGGCGTAGGTCTACGAACAATATTAGGGGTCTTGCGGGAAGAACGAGTCTTAATTTTTTTAGATTTATGAATAGAACGATATCTCATAGAGCCTCCTTTGCCCATTTATTTCTGAAATATCACGCTATCTACCTCAACTCTCGCTTTGTCCAAAGCCTTTTGTCCCCGAGTTGGAAGATAGTAATTACGCTACACACCAACAAACATACTAATTATGAAAATTAGAATATCTTTGTCAAGTACAATTTTAGCTAATTTATTATAAAAATGAAAAAATCATATTTAGCGAAATTTCGCTGACGATGAAAGCGAAATTTCGCTGTGTAGTGATTGTTCACTATATTTGATATATTTGCCAGAAAGCAGAAGATCGACCTTAAAGGAGAAATAATGGCGGAAAGTAACACTGAAGCCATACGTATACTCCTGGCTACTCGTATAAGAGAGGCCAGGAGCAAGCTTGGCATGACGATGGTGCAATTAGCAAAAGATGCGAAAATGTCCGTCGCGTATCTTGCAGAAGTAGAAAACGCAAAAAAAATTCCCGCTGTCTCTAAGCTTGTGACATTAGCAAACGCTCTGAAAATTCCATACGAAGACTTGGTCGTTCCCCATCTTTCCTGGGACGAGGGCTTCACTGCCCTCGAACCGCTACTGAGCGAATCTTTTTCTAGTAGTAGCCTTGGCCTCGATAAATATTCTGAGGCCCGGCAAGACGCTATTCAAATGGTTACTCGATATCCGCGACTGGCTCGTTCGTTCCTTAAAGCGATAAAGAGGACAGCTGAAGTCCATGATCTGGACAAACGGGCTTTCTTTTATGCACTTCTAAACTCATATACAGAAGAAACAGGGGGGAAATATAATGAAGACCTCGAGGGAACGGCTGAGAATCTTTTAGAGGATGACAAGGAACAAGGTGTTAAAGGGCAAGACGCTTACCAATATTTAGAGTCAATTTTCATGGACGTTTATCATTGCTCTGTGAAAGAAGTATCTTTTGAAGAACGTTCTGCACTCAGAGACTATCTTCGCTCCGTATATATCCCAGAGAAGAAGCTTTTATTGCTCAATAAAAATCTGTCTACTCCACAAAAAGCTTTTCAAGTCGGCTGTGAAATTGGGTATAAGGTTCTTGGCCTATCAGAACGCAGTCTCACTTCTCCCACGGTAGGAGAACCACAATTTTTACACCTCTGGCATGACTCTCAGGTTTCCTATTTCTCGGGCGCACTATTAATGAACCGTCATGAATTACAAGGAGAGATGGAAAAATTTTTTCAAGCAAGAAAATGGAACTTGAAAAGTTTTGAGAATGTTTATGAACATTTTAAAGTTACTCCACAGATGCTCCTGTATCGATTAAGTCATATCTTACCTGGCCTTTTTCGACTGAAACAATTGCACCTTCTCCGTTTTGAATACGACAAAATTTTCGATCGTTACAATTTGAAGCCCAGGTTCTTGAATGCAGGCTCGCTGCCATTTTTGACGCCAACGAATACAAGGGAACATTACTGTCGGCGTTTACTCGCTATTGGTCTCTTAAGACGTGCCTATAAAAAGAAAATTGGTAATGGAGAGACTTTGATCGGAGTGCAGCGATCTAAAACCCTTCATGAAAATAAACAGGGGGAAAGAGAGGAATTTCTTTGTCTAACGGTGGCGCGATCTTTAACCCTTAACGACGAAGATTACACAAGTGTGACTCTAGGATTTCGACTCGATGAGGATTCTAAGAAAATCGTTCGTTTCTGGGACGATCCTGTCATTGACGAAGTGTATATCGGAAGTACTTGTGAGCGATGTCCTATAGAGTTCGTCAAACCAGAGAATAAAATAGCCAGCAGTAATCCTCATCAATGTAGTGATCACCCTCCAACGGTCCAGGCACACATTTTCAAGGCTAAAGAGAAACAAGAAAAAATAAAAGAAGCAGTAGAAAAGCTCTTAATAGAAGAAAGACAAAGCAAGTGATTTTGGTAGTATTAACTTCTTGTCTGTGTATTGGAATATAAGTTTACACTACTTTTGATTAGAATACTGCTGTTTGGAAAATTCCCTATCGATACCACAAGAGATTTCCATGGTAGAAGCCTTTTTTATTCTCACTGAAAATAAGGATTTAAGCTCTTCCCAAAGCAAATGAGGAGAGCTTGCCCTATTTTCACTGGGGGTTTTTTGATGAAAGTGACAATTCTCCCTCCAATTCGATATGTGAGGGATGGCGCGTGAATATACTCCCCTGCTCCCCGGTGGCGGTGGTCCACACCTCACCGAAGAGTAGCTGCGTGGGATGCGCGACATCGAGCTGCGTACGATCACTTACCCAAAAGATACTACTCTCTTGCTCTGTGGGACCCAGCTCATAGAGGCGTTTTCGTAATGCTTCTTTGCGTTCTGGCGTCTCACAGATCACCGGTACGATAAAGTCATCAAGAGGCATGGCCAGCCGCTCACAGAGCTGGTCCAGGTGTCGATAGTAATGCAAATACGCCAGCACCTTTTTATAGAATGAGGACTGCTTAAACGTCCGGCGCCTGTTTGGCGCCGTCAGTCGCTCGGCCTCGGGGAACAATGCGAGCGTCTCTCCCGAGTAATGATCTTTCACCACAAAGAGTCCATCGGGTTTGATCGGCAGCGTGAGGTCCTGTTCCCCATCAAAGAAGGTCACAAAATCAACAAACTTGTTCTCGGCCTGGAATGCCACGAGTTCTAACCCTGCCGCCTGCTGAATACCTTGCGCCAAACACACGTTCATCCGGGTCACGAGCAGAGGGTGATCCAGCGAATAGGGCTGCCACTCCTTCGCTCGCTGATCCCAATCAATGCGGGGGATTGTCACCCCGATCCGTTGCAGGAGCCGCGCACCCCGATTACCGAGCATGTAAATCTTTTCGCGATTGCCGCGGCCTGCGACCTCTCGCCATTTTTGCTGGGGCGGACAGGCCAGATAGCCAGCATCAAAGAGCGCCTTCAGCCGCCGGCGAAGCACAAAGAGACTCTCAAAGTCACCTTGAAACGCGACAAAAAGATCTGAGACTGTGGCGAGCCGAACGTCCAGAGCCAAAAAGCAGAACAGCTCCAGGTCACGGTGTTGGATCTCAATCTCGTGTTGGTAGGTCCGCGCTAAGCGCGGTCGTTGTCTGCGCCCGCTTGGGTTTGCGGGCATGGTGGTAAGGATCTCGGGTGGCATGGTGATAGAAATATTCTTCGAAGGGGTCTGGTGGCGCGTCGCTGCTGCCTTCTTCTTCAGCGAATGGTGGCCGTAAGGGATCGGGCGGCTGAAACGTCGCCAGCTCAAAGACCTGCTCCCCAATCCGGCCCACGGCGTGACGGTCGGAGAGAAAGCCGATGACATGGGGTTGGTAGTCCCCGCCAAAAATACGGCTCATCTTCTCCGCCTCATCGGGGCCGCAGGAAAAGGCCAGAATGCTGGCCGCATTGGCATGAATGGTGTGGAGGAGCGAGGGATTGATCGTGCCAAAATCTTGGTGCGCGACAAATAATCCGACGCGATACCGCCGCCCTTGGGCAAAGAGTTTCGCGAAATTCGAGGCCGCGTGATGAGAGCCAATATAATCCTGGAATTCATCAAGATACCATCCGACATCCCGCCGGCGCGCCTCGGGCCGCTCCAGGATAGTGGCGCTCAGGCCATGCGAAAGAATGCTGCCCAGTAACCGCACGAGTGGAAGTTCGACGCCGGCGAGTGAGACTAACAGGCTCTCGCCATTATCCAAGAGTTGATCAAAGTCGAGCGAGTGGTCGGCGCAAATCACTCGCCGCACTCGGGCATCACGGAGCAATTGATGTAAGCGATCGAGAACCCCCTCAAAAGCGATCTGGAACTCCTCGCGGCCGAGTTCCAATTGCCTGCGCACGTTCCCCTTCTCCTCCAACAAGTACGTCGTCAGCGAGGAAAACGTCGGGGTCTCTTCCTGCAGGACTGCGCGTATGGCCACGGAAAGCAGTCGCTTCATACGGGCTGTAAGCGGTTGGGTCGTAGAGGATTCCACCGTAATCTGGTCGAGCAAACCGAAGAGTTCATTCTCCAGCCGCCCGGGGTCGTCCCGCCGGCGCAGGAAGGGGTTGTACGGGAGTGGATGGTCCACGGTAAAGTGATGAATACGCTGCTGGGTGGCGTCATTACACTTTTGCAGAAGCGAGGGAATGAGATCGCCTGCATCAAATACCACCGTGGTATAGTCTTGTTGGAGATCTTGTAAAATGCATTGTTCCATAAGAGTAGATTTACCTACTCCTGTCCTTCCTAATACGTATACATGCCGTGCGCGTAATTCTCGTGCAATCGTAAAGAACGCATCGATTGTCGTACGGGTAGAGCCATACCCGACGGTGAGGTCACTTAACATCTCTCTACTATAAAAACTTGGCGGACATCACGGCAAGGAATAACTCTACAAACATAACCAGTAATGGCGGCGCGCGCCTTGACATACAGGACTTTGTGTTTCGTAGTAGCGTCCACAGCCAGTGTGCTCCAGCTGAATGCTATAGCCGCAGGCTTTCGTGCTTCCCGAGGGGAAGCTGGCCGCCGACAGGCGGACTGATGGGGATACCATGGCGCGCGGGTCGCGAGGCCGCTGCACTCCACGAAGGCCTGGCGCAGCCAGGAGCTGAGTGGGAGGGCGGGACGCTGACGCCGGCCCGCCCGATCGTGCAGCGAGCCTCCGCGACTGCAGCAGGAACGGCGCGGCGCCAGCGCCAGACTGGCGCAAGCCCATAACGGCCCTGGAGTATGCGGTCCCTGCGACGGCTGCTCCACGGGCGAGCGGAGTCGAGCCTCTACGAGGCGAGAGTTCCTGCTGCAGTCGCGGAGGTGACTAGTGCTGTGGTGCGTCCCCGTGCCTGCTCCCTACCTTAACAACTATCGTTGTGGGAGCAGGCTACTGTGGGAAAGCAGCACAGCGCGCAGACACCGAAGCGACCCGCGCGCCTGTCAAATAAATCCTGACGCTCTCCTGCAACGCGGGAGAGCGTGTGCCTGTTGGATTGCTGTCATGTGGACCCTACGGAATCGGGGTGCACCACAAAAACACACCTGAGAGGCCAGGTGTGGGGTGTTCCATTTCCTTAAGGTGCGAGGTTAGAAAGGAATCTCCTCGGGGGCGGGCTCAGTTTCCTCTCCTCTACGCTGAATAGGAGGTTCTTCTGCTTTGCTGGTGTTCGGGCCGAACTCAAAATTATCGACGATAATCTCCGTGCGATAGTGCTTGATCTCGGGATGGGTTTTATCCTCCCACGAGCGTGTTTGGAGACGGCCCTCAACGAGAAGCAGTTTCCCCTTTTTGACATACTGGCCGATAATTTCGGCCTGCTTACTCCACGCCACGACGTTGTGAAATTCCGTCTGTTCCTTGCGCTCCTTATTGGCGTCGGTATAGGTGCGGTTGGTGGCGATCGTGAAGGAGCACACAGCCTGCCCGCTCGGGACGGTCCGACACTCGGGGTCCCGCGTGACATTGCCGCAAATGATGACATGATTGTAATTCATAGAATGCGTTATGTTGATAATTCTTCCTCTGTCGAGGAGACCTTTAGGTCTTGCATAATGCCCTGATTCCCCACCGCTGCCGTGCGCTTCAAGGCAGCGACATTAAAAATAGGTGAGGAAGTGGCGGATGGCCGTATCGGCGAAGCAGCGTGCGACTTCTGCTGTGGCGTCCAGAGCAGGAATCCCCGCTTTTTGGCCTCCTCTTGGCACCGCCACATGAAGTACTGGGGTTTGCCGCGCTCGACTTCCCCATTCGCCGCGCGGGTACGAAGTTCGCTGAGGATCGCCTCAATCGTCAGCTGCCCCAACGCGTACAAGGCCTTGCGAAAGTTGCGCCGACTCCCCTGTTGGGAATCCCCGGTCCCTTCTGCGATCCGGTTCAAGATGTCGTCGACCATGCCCAGTGGGAGCCCGGGATTGGATGGATTTTTGATCCCTGGAAGACCGTTAACGGGAACGGTGATTGAGTATTGTTTTGCTGAGTCTTCTTTGTACGACATGGGTGTCGTCTCTGGTTGCGACAGCGGTGTCGTGTGTGGAGACGACGGACGTGTCGTGTCTGGAAGCGACATATTGTCCGATCTGGCATGTTCGTCCCCGCGTGCCTGTTCCGGGCCCTCCGGGGCTGTCCTATCCAGAAGTGACATATTGTCGTCTCCTTGTAATTCCTCGTGTTTTGCCTCTTCGCTGCCTGCAGGATCGAGAATGGGCAGGATGTAATAGATATTGGGTCTTCCCAGACCCTGGCGTTTCCATTCAATAAGCTGCTTGGTTTTTAACTCATCGAGGGAGCGCTGCACCTGGCGCACCGAATAGCCGGATTCCTCGGCGAGGCGCTGTTGTGGAGGGTAACAGAACTCTTTCTCCCAGGCATACGAGAGCAGCAGGCCATAGGTAATCTTGGCGCCTGGGGAGAGATCATGGCGTCGCAGGATGAAGTTGGGCAGCTGGGTAAATCCTCCAGCTAGGCGCCGCAGGGTCGTATCTAAAATGACGACCGTCTGTTGGCTCGGTTGTGGTTGTTCAGCGTATTGCTCCCCCATCGTGCGTACGTTCATGAGTAAAAAGCTGCTCCGAGCCATTGGCCGCCTTGAGCGCCAGGAACTCGTGATACTCCGCCGTACTGATCAGCACCGCCACAGGCACTTCCGCCTTAGTAATGAGCACATGCTGGCGGTGGGTGGCCACAGCCTTGAGCATCCCCCCAAATTGTTGCCGTGCACGCACGGCCGGAATAGTTTTGACCATACTGGTAGCCATATGCTTCTAGTATAGCGATTTGTTGAGATACCCCGAGTCTAAACCTGGGGATAAAGGGACTCCTTCCCTCAGCACTCGTTATTCCTCTACGCTTTCCGGTGGTAGGTCAGGTAGTGTCTGATCCGGAGTTTTTCTATTGAAGAAGTTCGAAATGGTGCTCGGGTCTTCCTGTGGTGGAGGGGCTGTAGCCGGATCCTCAGGCGCCTCCAAGTGGAGAGGTGACTTTTCGGAACTACCGAGGGCCCACTGCATCACACGCGAGATGAGATCCTTCCGTTCGGTGGCCATCTCTCGGCGATCTTCCCGAAGTTGTTCAATAAACATGTCTTTGGCGCGATTGGTGATCTTGAGATCCATGTTTTCTTTTTCAAGCTCGGCGATGCGGCGTACAGCATCACTCGATTCTTCGGTGTGCACCCTTCGGGTTGCTGATGATGGTGAGGAAGCGCGCTCTGGTTCTGCATCCTGCTGCATCGTGCCGAAGCGTTCCGCATCGTGCGGAAGTGTTTGCGGATGTTCGACTCGGAGATGCTGCGTCCCTGCCACCTTGGCTTTCGCTAACTCTTCCGCAATCACCCGCTCGACACTCTCCGGGGTAATCCAGTACCGACGGTCATTGGGATCAAAGTGACAGGCCAAGCGACTCAGGCCGTCTTTATTCGGCGCGCACCAATTCGTAATGGACCGCTCGGAGCGAGCCACACCACGGTGTTCAAAGAGGCGGGCCGCTTCACGCACTGTCAATGTATATTTCGCTCGCTCATCTTCAGAGATGGTGCGGAAGGATTCCGCCTCCTTCGGAAGGGTTCCGAAACGTTCCGCATCATGCGGCACCGTGCGGAAAGGTTCCGCATCCTTCCGCATCGTTCCGAAGGGTTCTGCATCGTACGGAAGCAGCTCAGGAGATTGTGATGGGGTAGGTTCCATAGCCGTAGTCTACCACCAACTACAGAGACCTCACAAATTGAGTTGTACACAGCAACGCAAATCAGCGTGTCACATCGAGGCAGAAAAAACTGCCGTGAGGAAGCGGCAGGGCAGAGGGAAACGAGCGCGGTCTTATTCCAGCGTGCGCAACTGGTCTAACAACGCTTCTTCCGATTGTTGTTTGAGAAGAGAGAGCCCAAGACGAAGCAGTTCACTTTTGGCCGTTTTACGCCGGTGACGCTTCAAGCGCTTCACCATGGTATTGAGCCAGGCGATGTCGGCGGGGTACAGGGAAATCAGCACCGGCTGATATCCAGTGTTGGGACGGGGCCGTTTGTTGGACGTAGCCATAGTGAAGAAGAGGAACACACGAAACGCTAGTGACTATATAGCTACTATATATCAATGAGACTCCCGGTGTCGAGCGGACCCGCAGAAGCGAAGCACGTGTGATGAGCCTCACCATTTCGCGCGAAATTCCTCAATGACATAGTCAGGAGCCAAGTTCATGTACCAGCCGGTAGTCGAGAGATATTCGTGGCCGAGCAGACGTTGGATCACCGGCAAGGGCAATCCCTTGCGGAGCGCCATGACACTAAATGTATGACGCAGGACATGCGGCGAGACAGGTCGAGGAATCACGGCGCGTTCGGCAATTTCTTTCACACGCCGCTCGATGCTGCGGGGACTCAGCCCCATCGTTTCCGCATGACGGAAATGCTGCTGCAATACGTGCAGAACACGGGGAGTGAGCGGAATCACACGGCGTTTGGAGCGCAGGCCATACGGGCCGCCTTTGCCATAGACGATCACCAACCCATTATCCCAGTCGATGGAGGAGCGGCTTAGACTGGCAAGTTCGGAGACCCGGAGGCCCGTGTCAAGCAGCGTCCACACCAAGAGTTTGTCCTGGAGCGTTGTGCAGGCGCCTGCGAGTTGGTGTGCTTCCGTCGGCGTGAGGGGTTCACGTTTATATTGATAGTTCATAGGAGAATACATTGTACCTATATATGTCCTATATAGGATACATATAGATTATATCTTCTCCACAAAATCTGGCAAGAGGAAAGCTGGCGGAGAATGCGAAGATTGCGACACCCAGTGTGAGAAATTTGACGGATGTCCGGGTATGACTATGATGGAAACAAGAGAGCGCTGCGCTGCAGCATTGCCGAAACAGGAGACCGAATATCTCTACCAGTGCTTCATTAGTAGCCGAGTAGGGGAGTACCAACTAACGCATAACTTATGCATCTCAACCTTGGTTCCGTTCATATTCCACTTAATGCTGCGACGAAAACGTTCGCGCTCTTAGCCAAGCGTGGCGCCGGTAAAAGTTACACGGGGGCAGTGCTGGCCGAAGAATTCTTCAAGCCTCACATTCCGTTTGTCATCTTTGATCCCATCGATGTGTGGTGGGGATTGCGCCTCGCGAACGATGGGAAACAATCTGGTTTGCCAGTCGTTGTCTTTGGTACCGAGCACGCAGATATTCCGTTGGAACGCACCATGGGACGCCAGATTGCCCGCGCGATCGTCGACCACAATGTTTCCTGCATCCTTTCCACCTTCGGGATGCCGAAAAACGCGCAGCGCCAGCTCATCGCGGACTTTGCCGAAGAGTTACTCACCATCAACACTGTGCCACGGCATGTCTTTATTGAAGAGGCCCACGAGTTCGTGCCCCAGCGCGTGCTGGGCGAGATGGGCAAAGCCTTCAATGCGGTGAGTAACCTGGTGGTTATGGGCCGCAATCGAGGGATTGGCGTCACGCTCATCAACCAACGGGCCGCCACCATCAACAAAGACGTCCTCACACAAATTGATACCTTGCTGGCATTCCGCAATACCGCACCGCAAGATCGCAAAGCCTTGCGCGAGTGGGTGGAACATCATGCCGCCGAAGGAAACTTTGAGCAGTTCATACAATCGCTGCCATCGCTACCCACGGGCGAAGGATGGATCTGGTCGCCAGAATTTTTAGGTCTTTTCGAGCGCATCAAAATTCGGAAGCGCGAGACGTTTCATCCGGATCGGGAACAACTGACCGAGACATTCGTCATGCCGCAACTGGAGCGCTTCGACATGCAGCAATTCATCACGAGCTTTGTGGAATCGTTGAAGCACAAGCCTAAGACAGAGGACCGACCCAAGCAGAGTATTGAGCACTCTTCACGAAAGATGCTGGACAGTGAGCTCATGGTCCTGCGCAACGAGTATGAATCGCAATTGCTGGCGAAGGATGCGGAAATACGGAAACGTGATGAGATACTCGCTCAAATGCGCCGCCTCCTTGCAGAAGTTCCTGCATCAATTTCGGCGTCAGGAATGCTGCAGCAGGGAAGGGCTACCAGCGCGAATGTCGTGATGTGGGTGGAAAAATTGGGGAACGGAGGAGCCGCTCGGATTCTGAAATTCTTAGCAGAGAAATCCGGGATGAAATTTCGACGCTCGCAAATAGCACTGGCGGTGGGATTATCGTCACGGTCCGGAAGTTTTGCCGGGTACCTCGCACACCTCAAACGCAACCGCTTGATTATTGAACAGCAGGGGGAATTGTGGATCAATCCAGACTTGTAAGAAGAAGTTGCAGGGAAAAAGTAAAGCAAGGAAGCACACGCAGTGGTTCACTGGGGAAATAACAAAGAGCGACTATTTCTCTACATCAGCAGCACCTACCACCCCGGCTTCACTCATCAATATAGACGCGTAGCGCGGAACCCAATAACAGTGGGGTTAAAGATGAGCTCTCTGGCTCAAATAATGAAAGCAGAGCGGCCGTAAGGCGCTTTGCCTCCTCTCCCTTCAAAAAAGAAAATCGTTTTGGAGTAAGCGTTCCGTGTGCAACCTTCGTAGAACATCTCTACCGGCATTTGACCGCTGCACGTGCCTACGGGATTCTCTATGTTTTAACAAAAAGTTAAGCTCTGGTAGGGGATGGACCATGACGCAGCTTCCATAGAAAGGCTTCCTAGTGAAGGTAAATATGGACACAGTAACCAGGGAGCGTCGATCCGAGATTATGAGTCGGATTAAATCCAAGGATACTAAGCCTGAGAAGATAGTAAGGAGTTTACTTCATAAAAAAGGATTTCGATTCAGGCTTCATGGAAAAGGTTTACTTGGGAAGCCTGACCTTGTTCTTCAGAAATTTAAGACAGTAATTTTCGTTCACGGGTGTTTTTGGCATGGTTGTAAAAAATGTGATAGAGGAACGCGTGTTCCAAAGACGAATCGAGAGTTCTGGCAAGCAAAAGTGGCTGAGAACCAGCTTCGAGATCAAAGGGTTGCTTACGCTCTTGAAGCTGCAGGCTGGCGGGTGGTGACGATATGGCAATGCGAAACGAGCAACATCGAACAACTAGAGACGGTTCTGTCTCGTATGCTACTTCGAATAGCTTAAACCCCAAAGGAAATTTGAAGACTTGGCCAGTAGTCGATTTGTTCTCCGGATGTGGCGGCATGAGTTATGGCTTTGCCCATCGTGAGCCATTTCGTGTGATTGCCGCAGTTGATGCAGAGCAAGCTAAGCCTTGCGAAGGTTTGGGTAAGTTAGATTGTAACGCAACTTACGCAGCTAATCTCGGCATAGAACCACTGGATAGAGACATTTCCCAGCTGGATTCAGAAGAGTTCCTCGAACAGATCGCCAGTCTAGTTACTCCACCGCTTCGACGTGGGGATTTGAGTGTTCTTATTTGCTGTCCACCCTGTACTGACTTTTCCAGAGCTAAACCGAGCAATCACCTGTTCGACTCGCCGAAAAACTCGTTAGTAGTAAAGTGCGCCGATTTTGTAGAAACTCTTTTCCCTGAATTTGTCGTAATGGAGAACGCAAGAGAGCTGATCACAGGGAAGAATTGTCATCATTATCAAGAGTTTGTAAAACGACTAAATAAACTCGGATACGACATAAAAGGTGACGTATATATGCTCACCAATTACGGACTTCCTCAAATTCGTGAGCGCGCTATTGTAATTGCTTCTCGCACCGCATCTGTGAAGACATTGAATGATCTATGGATGGAATGGGAAGTCGCAGAAAAGGCCACAACCGTTAGACATGCGATTGGAAAACTCAACGCACGGCCTATTGCTGCCGGTGAAGTGTGCTCTGAAGATTCTATGCATCAGGCTCCCGGTTTTGGGAATGATCTTGTCCGGCGACGTATGGAAGCAATTCCTTGTAATGGAGGGTCTTGGTACGATTTAGCCGATCATCCCGAGGCTGATGAACTTCTTATTCAGTCTATGAAAGATAGATTGGCTCGGAAAGACTTAGGGTCCCATCCCGATGTGTACGGCCGTCTTGCTTGGGATAAACCGGCTGTTACCATCAAGCGGGAGTGTGCTCATGTAGGGAATGGACGCTATGCTCATCCTGAGCAGACCAGATTGTTGACTGTACGAGAAATGGCCTTATTGCAAGGTTTTCCCGAAGACTACGTATTCGTTTCATCATCACTTGCGAATCGCTATCGCCATCTGGGAGATGCTGTTCCCCCCCTGATTGCTTACCAACTCTCAGCTTTAGTGACTTGGATGAAGCAAGGGACTAAGCCCAACCCTAAAGACTGGCTACTTCCTGGTACAAGCCTGAGGGAAATCGATATCCGTCGGAAAAATAGCCAGTCCATGCAATTGGCAATGTTCGAGCAACGCTTCAGCCCTTTATCAAACAACCCCTAGCTTTTCTATTCTTTCAGTAAAACTTCTTCGAGCTCGTTTTAGGAAGGTCCTGTTAGGCTTACCTCATTAAGAAAGAGTCACTGAGAAGGCGACTCTTTTCCTACAACTCCACTCATAGTCTGTAGACTTATAGACATCCTTCCCTTTATAGCGACCATGCGGTGAAGCTTGCGAAGAGACTCGATTGTAAAGCCGCTTTCGGCAAAGCGGTAAGGAAATTTCGCGTCGAGAAAAACATCTCGCAGGAAAAACTTGCAGAGTTAGCAAATATCCATCGTACCTATGTGGGGGACGTGGAACGCGGTCTGCGTAACGTGAGCCTCGTAAATATGACTCGTTTAGCTGAGGCGCTTGGGGTGCCACTGAGCCGGCTCATTCAAGAGATGGAAAAATACCAGTGAGGCTTGCCGGGTGACCGATTCGCTTCTTCCATCCATCATTGAGGATCTCAAGAGCCTTACCGAAGATCAGCTTTCCGTAATACGTGGCGTCATTACAAGTCTTCGCTTGCCAATCGTTTCATCCAGGCTACCTTCTTCAGATATTGTCTCTGATTTGTTCCTCTATGAGTTCGGGGCAGCTCTCAAGATTCACCACTATCTATCTGATGGACCGCTCTCAAAGTTTATCTTTGAGCGCATGATGGTGAAAATTGCTCGGCGCTGTGGTCATAACGCACATGCAGCAAATCCTGGGAACCCCGGTCACGATATCACAATTGATGAGATACGATTTTCCTTAAAGACAGAAGGTAATGCTATTACAAAGCCAGATGATCTCTACATCTCTAAATATATGGAACTGGGGAGAGGAAAATGGGTAGATGAAGAGGACTTGAAAGGTCTCCGTGATCAATTTCTCCGTCATTTATTAAGGTATGAGAGGATTCTCTCTCTTCGGTTCGGTCAAGGGAAATCTACAAATCCGATGCGTTGGTTCTATGAGCTTGTGGAGATTCCCAAGAGCCTGCTAGAGCAGTCAGCTTATGGGGAAATTGAGATGAGGCATAACAGTACGCAGAGCCCAAAACCCGGTTACTGTGTTGTGAAGGATCAGAATGGCAATATTTTATATGCGCTTTACTTTGATGGCGGAGGGGAAAGAAAGCTCCAGATCAAGGGGTTGAAGAAACAGTTCTGTACTGTTCATGCTCGATGGTCATTTTCCATTGACATCTAGTTATTTCAATCAATTTGACTTTTGCCGCGCTTTTTTCGTTTGCCATATTGTTGCCACGATTCGTCAGGTGCGTAGTCGCCTAAAATGTCCTCGGGCAAAAGCCAAAAGAACGGTCGTTGTCTACTGTTATCAACCTTGAGCATACGCTTTTTTAACTCAGGTCGAGCATTGAGAATTTGGACGATCCGCTGGCGTGAAACCCCATGCTTTTCTGCCAACTGTTTCAATGTCAGATATGCCATAGCTGCTTATCCTAAAAGCAGGCTTGCGTGATTGAAATCCATGCGAACAATGAAGGATTTATCACAATGTGTGTCTCTTAAGAAATGATCGACAGCATTACTTACACTTGAACTATTTATATTCAGGTCATCCATTAACTTCCCCATAAACATCGGCATACCGAGCCGCTTCCGTTTTGTCTCTCCTTTAAGTAATTGCTGCTTCCGCAGCGGTTCATCACGCGGCACCCCAAGGTGTTGCCCGAACTTATGCACTAAAAAGCTAGAGCCAAGGAATACGGTATGCTTTCCGTACTTCTCCCGCCGGTGACCCATGGCCTGATATATCCGCGAAAATTTTTCCGCTCTCAGTGTTTCGCCGAAGAGATCCAGCTGCATCATGTTGTCCTCTTCCAACTTGAGAAGGATCGCGCCGGTAGCACGGTATTCTTCACCGGATCTGAACAGCTGTGCAGTATGACATCATCCAAGAAAAATTATTGTCTCTTCTGTATCCTTATTCGGCCAACCTCATGCAGATGTATGAGGTCTCCCCGTGCGTGAATCGAGCAACACTCGTTATTCTGAAAACCCGCATCGTCGCGGTCGATGGTGTATCAACACAAACAGAAGTCTACCAGCTTAGGGACATAGACAGATAGAAGTGGCTTCACGAGTTAGAAGTCATAGGAGTGGTCCTGGAGTGACAAGCGCGGGAAGAAAAAAAGAGCCCTGGAGTTTTCCAGAGCTGCTCAAGGTTATTGCAAAGAACTTTCTGAACGTGGCGCGACATTGCTCCCGCTTGGGAGGTTGGTAAAGAGCCGCCCCAGTCTCACGGTCGCCTCAAACTGGACGCTCGGTTTCAGCTTCTTCATGGCGTGGGTGAAGACATTGAGCGTCTCCCACGGTGTGCAAGGATCCACCCGTTCCAGGTACGGCGTCGCGATATCGTGAAAGAGCCTAACGGGGACGATCTTGCGCGCGAACGCTTCATAGATGCGCTCGCGCGCTGCTCCTGGGCTCCAGACGTGGTGTTGCAACGCCGCTATGTGTTGCTGGTACTGCCCATACCCGATCTCATACCGTCGCACCGCTTTGGTGATTTCCTCTAGGAGATCAAGCTTGGCGGTGTGTTTGCGTTTCAAGGCGATCAGGTCTCCGTGAAAAGCAAGGTTGTCACAGACCAAGACTCGCAAACCGATAGCGAGCTGCAAACAGAAGCTCTTATCGTTGCTTGTGCGGAGTCCAATGGCTGCGTAGTATTCGGCCGTTTCTCCCCAGTTGAGGTCTAGCACGCCAAACAATATGTTTCCTTCACGCTGTACGGCATATTGCTCTTTTCTTATCGTCAGGCCTCTGGTAGAAAGAACTTTTCCTAGAGTGTCTACTAAGACGCTATGTGGAATGGGACGCCAGCTCTTGGTAGGGGAGGGCGTTCCAATCTGCACCAGATCTGTTTTCTCAATCCGTGTCGCGCCTCTGTGGGCGATTAACGTTCCTCTCATTTCGTTTTCCATCATTTTTCTCCCTTTGTTCTTTCAGCCATGTGTCAATCTGCATGCCGTACAGTTCCCACTCGTCGGCGAACGTGGCAATGAAGTCACGCTTGAAATACTGGTGGTGCTTGAAGGCTTGGGAATGTACGCTCCAGCGGGCAAATGGTTCTCCGGCCAGCCACCCTTTGCGGGGCGGAGACTCGCGGAGATAATCCACAAGAATGGCCAGCGCGAGGTCTGCCGGGCCACTGCCTTCGTAGCCCCAGTTGAATCCAGCGGGACTATGAAAGGGAATGTGCCGTACCGGTCTTACGCGCTTTCTCTTCCGGATGTCGATGACAAGCACGGACACCTCAACGCTCTCCGTCGTGCGCTTGCCGTGATAAATCTTGCTCATAACTTCTCCTGTCAGTCTTTCAGGTCCCACACCGGCTTTCCCTTGGGGTGGTGAGCAACGAGCGTGTCAAAAGATTCGTTCGCTTGGAGTCCCACGCGTCGCAAGAGAAGCTGGGCAAGAAGCGTGGCCTTTGCTTCTGCATCGTCCAATTCACGGCCGCCCGCGCCGAGGGCCCCCTGGGCAACTTGCTCTGCTTTTCTTGCCTGGCGTATAGGATCCCATAAGAAGGCCAGCACGGGTTCTTTCTGAAAGAAACCGGATACCAGCGACCATTCGGCGGACTGCTCTTCAAGGAACTGTCTGAGGAGCGTGGTATAGACCTCTTTGGCAGCTTGGGCGGAAGGCATAACCCAGACATTGCCTTCAAAGAGAGCGGGGGGAGGGTGATGTTTCTTCCGTTGTCTCTTTTTCATTGCGGTCTCCTTAGTCTTCTTCTTTTTTTGTACGGTGCGTATGAGGTGAGGCTGGTTCATTTTTTCTTTTCCGTCTGATCACGAAGGAGAGCGTGCGGAGTTGTTCATTCTTGCTCTCCGGTGGGTCCATCGTCCTCGATCTCCTCTCCAACGAAGAGGGCCAGGGGTATGAGATCTTCCGCGTAATAGGTGTGACAGTATGTACAGAGGTGGCTGTCCGGTGTGACACCAAGGAGCAACAGGACCTTGAGAAATCCGCCGCACGTGGGGCAGTGCTGTACTGGAGGTGCTGTCATGCTGTGTTTCCTCACGTGTCCCAATAGCCATCATCGACAAATGACACATAGCGGTTGTCGCCAAAGATAATGTGGTCGAGTACACGGACCCCCATCAGTTCTCCGATCTCGCGCAAGCGTTTGGTAATTTGGAGATCTTCCGCTGAAGGACAGGGATCACCTGACGGGTGGTTGTGCGCCAGGATGATAGCGGCGGCTGAACGACGCACGATCACAGTGCCGATGCCCTTGGCCATTTCCTTGGCGTCGTACTGTTCTTGGACGGCGTCGTTGTAAAGCACAACGGGCTTAAAGACTTCTCGGGGGTGGACCAAGCTGGAAGTCAGCGAGCCGACGGACACAACGTTGAAGCCGATGTGAACATTCTTGGCGTCCAATAAAATGACGACAAACTGTTCCCTGTCCAGTTTTTCAAAGTGCGGCTGAAAGGCGAGGTATACGGAAGCGGCAGACGAATACTTTGTGCTTTTCCCGTAGCCTTCCCTGCGCTCGCGGACAATCTTGAGCTCGTGCATACGGACTCCTTTCTGGGTACAGCCGCAGACCATCTACGGTTGGTAGCGTGAGCTACGGAACACCCAGAAAGGGGAAAGGGGGTGGGCTCTTCCTTAGCAATTGAGTCTTGTTTATTTGGTTAAAGAGCAGGGTGCAGGCGGAAAAGGGAAACCTACCATGAGCGCTGTGTTGCGAGACTCCTTGGGGCGCTCATAGTGTCTGGCAGAATTATAGAAGCAGGAAAAGGGTCTACGGTGATAGTAGGACGAGGGGAGGGGAAGGGTCAAGCTGTTAGAGGTGGGCTCCACGCCTCGTCGATACGTGGCGAAGACAATGGTAACGCCCTCGCCGTACAATGAGTATCTGTCAACGAAAGGTTGCTCCGTTGCAGAGCCAAGAAGAAGCCCTTCGGTATCTATGATGTATTGGGTCATAGACGGGATGCAACAGCAATTCACGGACAGTTGATCTAGGTTTTTCTCCCTGTATGCACGTGAGTCGAATTCGTGTCTGCAAACGGAGCTGGGAGAGGGAAGAGGGGGCAATGCAGGAGAACATGAGCCCTCCACATGTGAGGAAGTCCCATAGTAAAAACGGGAACGGTCACGAGACAAAAGGAGGAGAGCGCTAGGCTTTCTTTTTGTGGCAATCAATCTTGAAGCAGACTCATGTTGTCTTCGTTTACCAATTTCCATCTTTTCTGCAACGAAAAGACAAGGAGGCGTGTTTGGCTGTCGCGCGTCTTGTACTGGGGCTCTACTAGTATACTGCCCGTGCTGCCAGGATTCCGAGAAGGGGAAATTTCACTCTTACGCCTTAACATTTCTAGCGCCTCCCTTAATTCCTTGACAGGTTCCAGTTTGCCAGAATATACTGAATATGTAATTTACTATTACTGTATGTCATCTGATGCCTACAATTTTGCTGAAGGGGGTACCCAGTATATGGCGCTGTTGAAGATTCTCCGCTCCAGCCAGATCACCTTGCCTGCAGAACTGCGCCGGCGCTTTGGGTTGACCGAAGGCGATTACCTGGAGGCCCAAGCTGTGGAAGAGGGGATTTTGCTCAAACCTGTTAGCGTGGTCGACCGCCAGAAAGCCGGCCAGGCCCTGCTCTCCCTCCTGGACCGCGTTCATGCCAAGCAGCCTGCCAGGAAACTCTCGCCGGCAGTGCAGGAAGAATGGATTGCCCAGGAGGTCAAAGCCTTTCGCAAGGACAAACGCGCCAAACGCCATGCCTAGCGCCGTGTTTGACGCCACTGTCTTAGTGAGTGCGTTCCTTACCAACCGGGGCGTCTCTGCCCAGCTCCTGACCCATGCGGCGACAGGAGCTTTTGACTTATATCTGTCAGATGCCATCATTGCCGAGACCCGGGATGTGCTCCTCCACCGAGAACATCTCCGCAAACGCTTTGTATACACGGACCAGGACGTCGAAGAGTTTTGTCTGTTACTGCGTGTGTTTGCTCGGAGTGTTCCAGATGAGCCTTCTGTACGGGTAAGCCGAGACCCCAACGATGATTATGTCATTGCCACGGCCATTGCTGCCGGTACTGTGTACCTAGTCACCAGAGATAAGGACTTATTGACGCTAAAAACTTATCGGGACGTGCAGATGATCCGCCCTGAGGAGTTTAGTGCGGTGGTTCGACAACAGACCCGGCAACCGTAGCGGAAAGTGCCGCGCTCACAAAGGTAATAGTATATGAGATAACATTAAGAACTTGATTTTATCAAAATATCTGTTCTGAGCCATTCGGACAAATGAGGCTGTGGATTTTACTGAGTTTTTTGCCAAAAGGAGGAGGGGAGTTTTACACTGTTTTGAGCCATTGGCGAATCTCAGCTACCGTTTTTTCTGCGTCTGAGCGGTGCAAGCAATCAGAGTGGAAGATTTTCCTCTCTAGGCATTCTGCGAAATAAATTTGAGCAGCTCTCTGATGAAATCTCTAAATTACTCCTTTCCCGCGGCTTTCTTTTTTGGCCTGCCTCGTTTTTCTTTCAGGAGTTGAAGCTTTCTCAGTTCGGCGTAAATAGTACTACGTGTCATCTCCGTGAGATCGATAGTTGTTTGGATATTTTCACCTGTATGAAAATAATAATATCTCACGTATTCCTGACGAAACCTCGCTTGCACCTCCTTAAAAGTTCCCCGTAGGTCTATCAAGATAGGACCTTCAAATCGCGGGGCTAGTCTTCGTTCCCAATCAATGAGGTAGGCGCTTGCCGATCCGGCTAAGATATGCCGAGCCTTTACTAAGCAGCTATGTGCTGTCCCAGTATCTCTGTCTACGAGCCCCTCTGCTAATGCTAGGTTCGCAGCAGCAGCGATCTTTGTACGACCGTCGGATTGGGCTAATCTTCCAGCCTGTTCTATGAATGCTCGTGCTATTTCAAAATGGTCGCCCTGTAAAAAGGCTTTATCGGTCAGCAGTTTGAGTCTCACCAGTGTCTTGGCCTCGCCCATCAGTGTCTTGGCCTCGCCCATCAGTGTCTTGGCCTCTACTAAGGAGAGCTGAATCAGGTAACGTCCTGCCTGAAGTAGTCCCTCGATATAATGGCGCCGTGGATGAGCTTCTTCGCCACCCTCTACCAGTTCTAGGGCCTTGATACAGCACTCTTTCTTCTCTTCCCTCCGTTCGTGCACCCATATAGCAGCTAAAGCAATCTCCCCTGTAATAAAATTTTTCTCTGCCGGAAATTCCTGAAGCTGATTTGATTCCAGAGCATCTTTAGCCTTAGTGAGCTCTTTGTCGGCTTCAGTGAGACGTTCTGCTTTTATGAGACACATCGTTTTCTGAATGAGAGCACGATACTTAAAAGGATGCTTATAGTTGTCAAAAATATCTTCTGATTGCGAAGCAAGTTCGATGGCCCAATCAAACACTTTCTTGTTATCTGAGGCTTCAATTCGAGAGGCTAGATACAAGGTCTGCCCCAGTCTGATCTCGTCATCTGCTCTGCCATTACGCAGTAAGAACGCGGCTCTCAGAACC